>Ga0126371_10000068_pt1 | contig 70053 bp, 102 predicted proteins | sample PanSoiMetaPlot_4_FD_110145 | JGI IMG/M metagenome (GOLD analysis project Ga0126371, IMG submission 110145) | Tropical forest soil microbial communities from Panama - MetaG Plot_4 | ecosystem: Environmental > Terrestrial > Soil > Tropical forest > Bulk soil | place: Panama | collected 2016-02-17
AACCCTCCGCCTTGCTCGGCTCCTTCTACGACTGACGTACCTGAGTCTCCGAACATCCCTTATGTAGTAACATTTTCACTAAGAGTTCCTGCCCCGCCTGTCCCTCCACGCCCGCCATTGCCAGCCCGAATAATGTATGATCCGCCAGCATGTACGGTAATCGTACCAGTAGCGTATGCTCCGCCACCGCCGCCTACGCCGCCGCCCTCGCTAGCGCTACCATCTCCGCCGCCACCTCCGCCGCCGGAACCTACCGCTATTACCGTCGGGTTGGTCACAACATTAGGCGGAGCAACCCATGTTGCGGTAGTTTGGGCAGCAGTATTATTGTTGCCGCCACCGGTAGCTCCAGGGCTACCGTTGAGCGTCTTCGTAAAGCTGGCCGTTGTGCTGTTCGTTCCAGCAGCGCCCGCTCCTCCATTGTGATGCGTACCTAGCGCCGATCCGGTGCCGCCAGCACCTCCGGCCGCTCCTGCGTACCCGCCACCCTTGCCGCCATGTGCAGTGAGGGTCTGGCTATCACCGGTGAATACGAAGTCCCCGCCATTGCCCCCATTGCCGCCGCTCGCGACCTGCCCACCTGCGGGAACCGTGTATGTGTAGGTGTTGCCAGGAGTCACGTTTATTGCAGCGCTAACATACTCACCGCCACCCGCTCCTGACCCTCCCTTGGTTCCGTCAGTATCGCCACCAGCTCCACCTGCTCCTACGCCTACCACATTCATTGTGGTCACCCCAGGCGGAGCCGTAATGGTATACGTGCCAGGCGTAATCTGGTTGATACTCCCGGTCCCAGGCGGGTTAGCTGATGCACCTGTCTGACCATGCCATGTCGAGCCGGTGACAATTGGGATCGGATCAGAACCTAGGAAACTGCTGTCTGACATGAAGCTAGGCGTACCAGTGAATGTCATAGCCTGGCCGCCGCTGATCGCACTAGCGACGGACACGGAGCTTGTACTGTCCTCGCCAGGCCACATAGCTATTGGAGCAAAGGTAGTGCCCTGCTTAATCTGCGCCTTGTAATAGCGCGAGATAGGCGAGCCTACCTTCTTGCCCTGCAGATAACGCTTAAAGATACCCCAGGCTGTCAGCTGCACATATACATCAGTGCCAGTCACATCCGAGGTAGGTGGCCATACCGCGACTTCCCCGTTGAACCTGTACCCTGTGTACAGGACTCCCTGGGAAGACGAGGAGTTAACGATGCTTAGTCGCATCTGCACGTTGCGCTGAATGTACGGGAAGTACGGACCAGTTGAGTTTAGCGGCGAGAATCTACCGTCTCTATTGTTAAGCGTAAGCGTCATCTGGGAAGACTGGATCCCAGAAGCCCAGTTCACCCTGCCACGCTGGATGACTACCGTATTGCGAACATACAGATAGCTAGAGATATCAGTCCAGACCCCGTTGACCAGGATCTCTAGCATCACCCCGAGAATGAACAATGGGAATGGGAAGTTCTCGATTGTAGAACCCGCGAATCCAACCGGGGCTAGCGTCATACCGCCGGAGGTGGTCACCGGAACAAGTGGGCCAGCCTGACCGCTGAACCTAAGCCCTGATCCCGGAGCTATCGCGAACCCGCCGCTGATGGCATTCGCATTGTTGCCCGTACCGCTGAAGGCTAGCGGAGCGAGGGTGATGCCACCGGTAGCGTTAGGGCCAGCCGGAGCAGCCGGACCAGGGAAACCAGTGCTGTTGACATTCATATCGTCAAGGTACAGGTCTGGTTGGTTCGAGGCGTTGAATGCCCAGCCGTAGTTGACGACCTGACCGGTACTACCGGAAGAGCCAAAGTTCTGCCCTGTTACCGTATATCCTTCCAGGATAGTGCTGCTATCGCCCTGGTACAAGTTAACGGTAGCCGACCCGGAGTTCCCGAATGTGAACTTGTACTCGATGCGATACCAGGTATTGAGCGTCATCGCCGTCGTCCACGTCTTGGTGAACGTGAACGCAGCATTCTGAATCGCTATGGTAGGCGCACCGGAGATCATCCCGATACCACCTATGTACGTCCCCGTATCAAAGTCCTTGAAGAACTCGACGATCCGAGTGCCACCGCTAGGCACGTTGCCGGTGAAGTAGTAGTAACAACGGCCATACAGGGTGGCTTGTGCTGTGAACGAGTTCCAGGTAACGTAGGCCGAAGCCGAGTTGCTTACAGTCTTGACTTTTACGGAGAGAGAACCGTGCGCTGCCTGCGCGCTCGAGTACACACAGGTTGAACCACTGAATGTCTGGACCTGGTCGAAGGCAGTGCCACTACCGCCACCCGAGTTCCCGGTCGTGACGCCGGTACCGTTGGTACCACCCTCGGCATTGTTGTTGTAAGGCAGCGCACCCATGTCAGTCCGATCAGGTCTGCGGCATCGTCACGACGAAGGAGGAGCAAGAGACGTTGGCACCACTCGAGATAGAGAGCGAGCTCATATTGATGTCAGCACCGGAGGTACCGACCGAGCCGGTAGCTACGACGGTAGTATCGTTGCTCTCCATCAGAGAAAAGTAGCCCGCGGTGTTGGTATTCAGAGCAGTCGCTGAGGTGATAGCGTTCGCCGACATGGACCCGCCCGAGCCTGACGCTGTGGCACTCGCGAACGCCGACGCCCCAAAGGTCAGCTTGGCGATCTTCGTGCCGGTTAGGGCCACGTCAATAGCAGGCTGCGTGCCAGTCCAGAACTCCATGAAGCCGCTGTTCAGAAGAGCGCCGAAACCGTTCATGGTCCCGATGGTGCCCGCGTCGTACAACAGCGGGTTGTTTGCGTTGAAGATAAGCCGGTCGCCGTTAAGCCACCGTACCATCTGCTCTGCAGATATGGAGCCCTTCATCAGCGCCCGAGCGCGCTCGCGGTTGGCTTCCGCCGTCATCCGCAGGATCGCTGGCTTGTACAGCCGTATGCTGGTTATCTGCACTTACTGCTACCTCCTGTCTGATCCGAAGTACCCGAGGCAGGACAACTCCGCCCCAGCAGACAATGTCCTCAGGCATTCTGCCCTGCCATGACGGGACCCATGGCATTCACGAAGTTGAACTGGGATGCTTGTGTGGCCGAACCCTGTACTACTCCAGCTAGAGTGCTGAAGTATCCAATCAACTGCGCCGCATAAGCAGCGTCGGTTTGACTGCTGGGGTTCTGCGCGTTGGCCGTCGTGTTGTCATAGCCTTGAGCCTGCATGAATGCGAGTGCTGTACCTACGGCCGTAGCTGGTCCAATCACCTTTTGGGTCTGCATGGCAAGCGCACGCCACGCGAGAGCTAGGTCGGTAAGATTCTGGTCCCATGCCTGCTTGCCACCCTGGATGCCGACGCTCATGCAATTACCCTCTCTCGAATATTGTGAAGAATCCAGATATCGTAGGAGAGCCAGTAGTTGCTCCCCACTTAGCCTGAATAGCTGAAGTATGAGTTCCAGTAGTATCAACGCTAGTAGCGTGTCCGTAAGCGGCAAATCCACCGGCTGTCTGCGATGTAGCCGCAACGGTAGCCTGGTTGCCACCACTTACCCCCAGTGCAACGTGTAGCCCTCCGAAGTAGTCACCACTAGCTCCTACCGAATTGAACACCCCAAAGCCCTGGGCAATCCACCAGAAGCTAGTGCTCACTGCAAACTCGGCGCTCCCTATAGGAAGCTGTATGGTAGTATTAGCCTCTAGGTTGAATGCGAATGTCAGAACCTGTGAGGTTGTCCCGATTGAAAACGTACCACCGGAAGTCATCCGCATAAACGTACCAGCACGAAGGCTACCGCCGGGTATGTTAATTCCTTTGCTAATACTCTGGAAGCCAGTGGTATTAGCAGTGTTCTGAGAGGTATCGGTCTGTACCGTAACTGCTCTTCCGGCCCAGCCGCCAGGCACTACAAAGTTCGGATCGCCGTTCGTATCGGCAAACACCCTGACAGCGCCAGAGGGTGTAGCAGGCGTGCTGATGCCAGCCAGCTCGATCTCGCGATCGAATATAGCGTGCGCATTGGAAGCATCTGCGCTAACGCTAGCTGTATTGGCGCCATTCTTCAGGGTGAATGCATTGACAATAGTAGGTGAAGTCATGACGCCACCACTAGGCGTCCAGCTATCATTATTGGGCATAGTCATAAGTGCATTGACGTCCAGGCTCTGGACAGTCTCCTGGTTGATTACTGCGTTGTTGATGAGCGCCTGGTACAAATACCGTAGCTGCGCGATATCCCGCTGCGCCTGGTCAACCGTGTAGTTGCCCATTATGAATGCCCGAATGCTCTCTGTGTGTCGCCGCCGCCTAGATCATGCACCCACTTGCGGATAGCCATTACCATGAACTGTTCGAACGCCGTATTGCCTGCCGGATCAATTTGCAGCGGACCCCTGCTTCCTCCGCCGCTATCCCGGCTGAGGTGCTCCCAGCCACCCGTACCGTTCATCATGACGTTCAGCCCCGGCTTGAGCCAGCCGCCATTGTCGTACCAGTGGTACAGAGCCTCGTGTAGCTCAGCTGCGAACGGGTTGCCGTACCGACCGCCGATGTATCCGATGCCCCAGTTCTCCTGCGCCCTCGGGTTGGAGCTACCGCCCGCGCTAGCCGGCCAGGCTGCCTTGGGCATCTTGGTGAACGGCAGGGCCTGCGGAATACCGTATGCCGCGGAGGTCGGATTCATGGCAAACTGATTCCAGCCTGACTCCTGGTTCCATAGCTGGACCCAGCTAGACCATAGCAGGCTATTGTTTGCCCATGATGGCATGAGAGATCGAGCGAGGGCCTGATTCTGGGAGGCCGTTCCACCGCCCGGCCCAGCGCCAGCCCGAGCCGAAGCCGCGACCGACTTCTTCAGATTGCCTATGAGCTGGACGGCCCAGTTGTTCATGGTGTCATGTCCGAAGCCGCCCTCTACCCCGCCGAACCAATTCTCCATTCCGCCTAGCTTCGGAACATACCCGCCGCCTGCGAAGCCCTTCACGCCCATGGCTTTGAACAGCCACGCCCACTGCCGAGTACGGTCCTTGTCGATAACCGTCTCACCAGCCTCTAGCATAGCCGGAATACGGTCGCCTCCGCCGAAGCCATCTAGCAACCCACCCTTGGCCATGAACTTCAGGCCACCCGTTACGTTCCCGCCTACGCCTGTGGTCTCGTTGAAGTAAATATTGCCGTGCCCAGACGCATGCAGGATAACGTCGATCTGCTTCCCGTGTAGCGCGTCCACCTGCTTCTGAAGATTGTTGACGTAGTTCTTGGCCTGTTGCGCAGATAGCCCAGCATTCTCAAGGTCTGTAATCAGGCGCTGCCGAGCAGATCTGAATGCGTCGCTGCTCTGCCCGCTATGCACCAGGGCGTCCGTGAACCTCTGCATATCCTGGGTAGCGCCCGAGGACTTGAGGAGGTCTTGCTGGAACTGCGCGTTGAGGTCCTGCTGCAGTACGTTCGCGAGCTGCCCGGCCTTGATTGTAGATTCAGTGATGATCGTGTTGAATCCCTGTAGCGAAGTGCTGTTGTGGTTGACCCAGGTGTTCAGGTTCTTTAGGCTAACCGTACCCGGTCCGAGGGCATCATTGATCATCGCAACGAGCGTGACCCTAGCAGCCTCGTTGTTCTGCGCAAAGGGCATAAGCTGCTTGGCTATGGTAGCGGTCGCCGTGGTAAGCTGCCCGGTGCTAGCCATCTGCTGCTCTAGCGAGTCGATGACCTTCTGTCCTGCAGTAACCTGGTTGTAGAACTGCGTATTGAGTGCGAACCCTGCTTGCGTCAGAGTCCCCAGGGCATTACCAGTTCCGATAGCCGCCTTGCCTACAGCCCCGAAGTCTTTAGCCAGCTGGGCCTGTCCAGTCTCGAAAGTATCGAACGTAGTCTGGCTCTCGGTGACAACGTTCATCAGATTATCCTGAGCCTGAGTGATGCTCTGGATATTCTTCAGGGTGTCGCCAAGGTACTGCTGCGGACCCGAGAGCGCGTTCAGAGCTGCCGCGTACCGGCCGGTCCCCATAGAGAGCGCGCGGATGGCGTCGGCTTGTCCCTTGATCTCGATCAGCGACTGCGCCCAGTGCTGGTTGTTGGTGTCGGTAATCTGGCTGGTAGTTATGCCGGCAGCGTTGAGGAGAGACAGAGCATTCTTCTGGCCGCCGTACTCCTTCGACAGGTCGGAGACACGACTCCTTACTAGCTGCTGCTGCTGCGTAAGTTGCTGAAGGCCCTGCGTATACTCTAGGTTGGAGGTAACCGCACGATCGAGCGACGGGTTGTAGTTCTGCGTATAGCGCCCGGCCACGCCTAGCACCTGACCCTGTTGTTCCTTCAGGGCCTGAGTTACCTGGTGGGAGCTAGAGACAACCTTTGCACTAGTCGCTACGATCGAGTTTTGGATCGTGTTATTCAGGTTGCTAAGTGTGGAGTTCTGAATTGCGTTCTGCAGCGAGGCATTGAACTGTTGTGCCGCGTCCTTTGCAGTCAGGAGCTTGTACGCGAGGAACCCAACCCCAGCCGCCGCTATGCTGATCCACCCCCATGGTAGCGCAGCCGCTCCCTCGGACGCTGCCGCAAAGTTCAGCATGCCGTCAGCAGCTCCGGAGGCTCCGATCTTCTCAAGGCCCGTGGCCACCTTGAGCGCACCGGCCGCTACTCCAGCTAGGATGTTAGTAGTCAGGTAAGCCATGCCAGTAGCTAGTAGACCAATGTACAGGAGGGCACCATGCGCCGCGAGACCGATACCGATTATAGCCTCGCCGATCTTGGATCCGGTCAGGACCTCCACGAAGTGTGTAGTCGCATTGGCTGCGTTCAGGATAATCTCGGCGTAGCCCGGCATGACCTTCAGGAAGTTGCCCAGAATACCGCCCACATTGCCTATGAAGGTGCCCCAGCCCTGCAGGTCCTTGGAAGAATTGCGAGTAAAGATCGCGAAGCCATTACCTTGCGTCATGGCGTAAGTGAACCTAGCGCCCAGGTCGTCTAGGGCCTTGCCTGCCCCGACCGCAATAGTCTGCAGAAGACCGGCATTCTTGTTGACTATCTGCAGTCCCTCGCCCAGAAGCGTATACACCGCGGGCTGTACGGCTTGCTGTAGCTTGGTGAATCCTCCGGTCAGAGGATAGACAAGTTGCCCAGTCATGTCTATCGCCTTGTCCATGTTGACGAAATGCTGGTAGATTATCTGCGTCGTGTCAATGGCGCCAGCCGCGAACGCCGCGAGAGCTACCCCGGCCGGAATAAGGGTAGCTGCCATCTCGATAATGCCGTCAGCCAGGATGTGGATGCCCGAGGCCGCACCTATGAAGGCCGGTAGTCCGATGTGAGTCAGGGCACCTGCGAATAGCTGTATCTTACCGCCGAGACCGAACCAGAGATTGCTCGTGTTGCTCCAGAGAGGAATGCCCTTCGATATGTTGTCCTGGAACATCTTCGAAGCATCGCGGGCTGCTAGCATCGCCGGAGTCAGCTTAGCCCCCATAGCGACAGCCATGTCAACAAGAGTCAGCCCAAAGGCCCTGGCCGAAGGAACTGCCTTCATGATCAGGTAGTCACCGAACTGGTTCACGTACGGAAGCATGCCCAGAAGTACGTCCGCGAAGCCCGCACTATACCGAGTGACGTCACGCGTGTTGACCCCGAAGTCCTCTAGCTTAGGTATGGCCCCATCCCATACCATAGACTGTTCTCTGGCAGCCTCGTTGACCGCCTTCATTTCGTTCAGCAGATTAGCCTCGGCGTGTGAGGCTGCGTCCATTACCGAGACATCACCCGCCACCGGAACCTTGGTAAAGTCTAGCTCAACCGGGATCTTCAGGATCTCGCCAGTTGGACCCAGCTTGGGGAGATTGCCAACATCAAATGTGACAGGAATTGTCTCCGTCAGATTACCAAGCTTACGGAGCTGCTTAGTCAGGGTAGCGTCGTTGACGTTGAAGTCCATGATGTCGCCGATGCCCGACTGGTCGACCATACGCTTCAAGAATTGCAACTGCGTCATGATCTTGCCAGGCGGAATATTAACGTCGGCAATGTCAGCGATGCCCATGGAAGCAATCTTGGACTTAAGAGTAGCCAGATCAGAGGACAACGCGGACACGTCAACCCGACCCAGGCTAACATCCTGCGCTGCCTTCTTCAAAGCTTCCATCTTCGCGAGCGCCGAGGCGAAGGCAGGACCAGTCAGGTCAGTAGCTGATATTGTGATCTCTACTTCATTCGGCATAGCCCTCGCCTCCCTCCGGCTTGATGTGGCCTAGCTCGTATATCTTCAGGAGCTTCATAATGCTCGCTTCTTCTTGGTACATGACGCTAGGCACGGTATGGAATCTATCGCATAGGTCGATGATCAGCTCGGCCTGCTCCAGCTCAGGAGGCTTGGTAATTAGCCGCCCAGTTGCAGTGATCGCTCCAGCGAAGTGTTTCCATTCGTGGAGTCTTTTCCCAGTTCGTCACTGACCTGCCACATCACCTTGTTCCAGGATCGCATGAGTTCGCGGACCAGCGGCTGCTCGTGGACCGCTATCCCCTCAAGAGTCTTGGAAGTTGGCTCGCCGTCTTCTGGGTTCTCCAGGTTCCACTCGACCACCTTGTCAAGGAACAGCTGGAGCGCCCGGTCATTGTTCTGCTTGGCGGTCACGCTGTCGTCATCGATCCAGCCGGTCATGTCGCTGAACTCCCTGACGGTCAGGCACTTGACCCTTACCACCAGACCGTACAGCGGGTGGCTTTCGTCGAAGACGAGCTTGTAAATCGTCGGCTCGGGGCGAAACCCCATGGTAACCGCCTACTTTCCTTTTCGGCCCGCGCGGGGTATACTTCCCGCGACATGAATGGAGGAGTTATGTTCCTGTTGGCTATCTTTTGGTTCTTCGTTCGGCCCTTCGTCAGAAAGGCCAACAACACCAGGAAGCGCCTGGCGGCAGAGCAGCGTATTGCGCGGCACACCGCTGTAGACGCCCGCGATCGCGCCGCTGGCAAGCCCCGATACCGCAGGGCTGTGCCAGACGGCCGGTGGTCGGACGCCGAGCGGGCGTACTTCGCGCAACACGCTGTCTCTCCCTACGACCAGGACTAGGCGTGCGTGGTCCAGGTCGGCGCGTTGCCGTCGGACAGGGACCCCGGAACCTGCCAGGTCAGCTCGCCGGTGTTCGCACGGGTGATCTGATAGTCGGTGAGGATGTTGTTCACCACCAGGGACGGTAGGCCGGTCGTCGCGCCGATCGGGTCCAGCTCGACGGAGCGCGTCACGGAGGTGGACGGGACCGTCTTGAACACATCGTGCGAGTTGTTGGCCGCAGTGTTGAACACGCCGTTCAGGGTGACCGTGTAGTCGGCGAGGAGCAGGATGCGCTCGTTCGCGAACTTGTCGACACCGGTCACGTCCTGGGTAGCGCGCGGCGTGGTGAAGGTATAGTTGGTCGTGTCGTTGGTGATTGTCCGAGCGGTACCACCGGAGTCCTGCACCAGTACGGCACCACCGAGACCACTGGTCTTGGCCATGAGCCCTATCCTCTCTTCTCGAACTCAGCCAGCTTTTGCTGGTTATCTGCGCAGTCCTCGACCCAGAACTCGGGCTTTGTGTGGACTCTGGTTTCGATACCGCGCGGGTTACCCCGCCAGTCGCCGCCCCTGACCAGCCAGTACGGCTCCCGCCCGATTGGCAGGCGGTGCTCGTGAGCTGGACCCGCGAACGGGTTGTTCCCGGGACCGTAGATGAACTTGTAGGTGTACTGGTTCAGCCGCTGCATGCTGTACTTGCGGCTCTTGTCGTGCGTCACATAGTAATACTGCTTCTGTCCGAGATCGGTACTCGTATCCACCGTGAGCACGAAGCCGTTGATGAAGTCCGGACAGTCCACCTCTTCGCAGGTGGCCGGTCGCCAGTGCGTTGACAGCGGCAGCGACATGGTGTACGATTGGTAGTACTCTGGGCCCAGCCGAGGCGTGATCCGGTTCAGGCGCGGAGGGATGAAACGTGGAGGCATTAGAACACCTGCCCTGCGATCGTGTTGCGGTTCATGACGACAGCGAATTGTGCGAACGAGAACGTTCCGGTTGTGGTCACCTTGATGAACTCGTTCACGGTCGTGTTGTTGGCTACGGCTAGCCGCTGTGCCTGTGGTACCTGCCCCGGCGTGATCGACCCGAAGTCAAACAGCGTCGTGTAAGTACCGCCGGAGGTCGCACAGTGCGTAATCGTAATGTCGATTGAGGTGCCAACAAGGTCGAAGATCTGCAGGTAGGCCTGGGCCCCAAAGGCAGTGCCCGCCAACTGATCGACGAATGAACCGACGGTAGCTGCTGTGTCGGTACGAATGCCCGCGGTCAGGAGGTTGCCCCATTCCATCCCGAACGAGTCTGCATCCATCTCGATCTGGAAGGTCAGATTCCCCTTGTTGTCGCGGGTACCGTCGTAGTTCACCTGCCTGGCGATAAGACAGGCAGCCGGGTTGCTCACGGCCGTACCGCGAGCGTAGATGCAGTTGACGTCGGTACGCGGTAGCGGCGCCAGGGAGTTATGCTCTGAGCCAAGCGCGAACCAGCTCCAGGTTGGCGCCACCGAGTACGTGATGGCGATGGTTCCGCCAGCAGGAACCTGATAGGTACCGGCCGTTGTGCCGACCTGTGTGCCGTTCACGACCACCGAGGTCAGGGTGCCACCGGTGATTGTTACGAATACCGTGACGTTGTTCGTGTTCGTGACCGGCGTAGTCGACGCCGGGAAACCGGGCGTACTGATGGTCGGCGTGTTCTCGAACATGGTCGTGAACTTCCACGACGCGTCTCTCTGCCCGAACAACCTGGCATGCGCAACCTGCTTGACGACGGTGGCCTCTAGCAGAGCAGGCCCGCCGCTGATCTGGTCCATCGACGTAATGTCTCCGGACAGGTCGTAACCACCCACCCAGACGTTGTCGCCGAGGCCTGACTGCTTGGCCATTTCCTATCTTGCCTTTCAGGGCACCTGGGCCCACATATCGTTGATCTCCACTGGAATCGTAATGGTCATAACTCGGAACATCCTGCGGTCGATCTCCACATACCCGGCCGCAGCCGATAGCGGGAAGCCGTACGCTCCCAACAAGTCGATAGCCCGGACGCCGTTCTGACCGCCAAGCTGGAAGTCAGCAGACAGCTGCCCCATGAGGTAGCTAGCCGCAGCCGTCACATTCGGGTCGATAGCGTCGAATGGCTGCGACATCATAGAGGTGTAAATACGAGCGTTGATCGTGATGATGCCCGAGGTGGCCGCGAGGCCCGAGGTAGGGATAGGCCGGATGCTCTGTACCCAGATAGAGCAGGACACACCATTACTGGCCGGCGCTGACTTCGGCTCGTGACCGTTCACATTATCGAAGTAGCCAGACTGAAGCGCGAAGCTCTCGATGCGGTTGAACACATCGGATATCGCCGTGTCAGTAATGTTAGGCGTAGTCATGACATCCCCGGAACCGCCAGACCGCTCTTGGCGATCTTCTCGATCGTAGTCTCAGGCTGCTTCCCGATATGCCTGAGGCAACAGGGTACGGTCACGCACTGTAGGACCATCTGATTGCCGATGTACTTCTCCTGCCACATCGGAGCCAGGGTGATGGCTGGGCTCACCACCTCACCGTACACCGGACGTACCGCGTCCGCAGGAAGGGACGTTCCCTCCTTCTTCTGCATCTCTTCGAAAGCATCTCGGGCTACGATGTACTCGGAGATACAGATCAGACAGTCGTACAATTAACTCACCTTCCCGATGATTTGTTCTGCAGTGGGGGCACGATTCGGGGTATCAGGGTGGTGCTTCGCGCAGAGCTTGTAAACAACACCCTTGTCGTCAGTGTAATCATAGTGCCCTATCCGAGGACACCAACGTGCATGGCAGTTATGCTTCGCCAGGTTGTGCGAAACAAGGCCCAAAACACTCAGTCCCATTACACCTGAAAGCCAGTCGTACGGTTCCAAATGCCCGTACTGATTTGCACCATAGTCACCTCCTGTCCAGTGGACAAAGAAGTGCCAGGTGATAAGCCAGTTATGCATTGAGTTCGTCCAGGTATCTAGGGAGTTCGGCCTCTGCAATATCGCCTGCGACAGACCGTAGCTCTTGGGTGATGATTCGGAATGTGTGATAGCCCTCGAAGCGTGGGGACAGGCCGCGTCTGACCCTGCCAGGCCAGGCTACCATGTTAAGCGCATCTACACCCTCGATCCATGCTCCGTAACTGACGAGGTCGCCCCTTATCAGCCGCATGTCATCGAAGGCAACGTCTGTGATGCTAGCCGCGAGAGCCCCGGCATTGGGAGGGATCGGGTTATGGATCGGGTCACCACCGTTGTGCCCGAGGTACATGTACTGCGTAGGCAGATAGGCACGGATCATCGAGACGCCTCGCTCGGCAATAACCTCCTCGGTGTGTACCTTGTACCGATGCATGATCATCGGAGCCTCGCCCCTGGCGATAGGCCCGCTGATGTCCACGCTGATCCGGATGCCCATAAGACCACCCGGCTCCTTGCCTTGCGAACGTAGATGCTCTGTTCTAGCATGGCGATCAGACCCTGGTAGCCAACACCCGCGGCTGCCTCCCGGTTCACACCGTTCATGCGAGCGTTACTACCATACCAGGAAGCCGTAGTCTGGACCGAGTAGGCGGATGGCTCGTTGACCGATCCGATTAGCGCCGTAGCCATAGTGAAATCGCGAATAAGACCGGGCGCTATCGTAACTGAAGCAGCTGCATTGATCAGGTGTGATGCAGCGGTAGTCCCTAGCGAGCCACGCTGTACAGTTAGGAGGCGGTTGGCCCAGATCGAGGAGTCATTGTGGCCTACGAGCAGGGAACCAGCGTAAGCTCTCTGTACCTGCAGGTTGTTCCCGTAGATAGCCTCGATCAGCATCCACTCTGAGTCAATCAGGATCACTTCACCTACAGAGAACTTTGTTCCGTCAGGAACAACCAAGATGACGTCGCTCTTCTGCTGCGAAGAGCCGCCCGAGGTCGGGATGATGGTGGTGTCTACGAATGTGACATCCTGCACGAGCATCCGCTCGGAATCAACCACCATGACATCGCCGACCCCAGGACCGACCGTCGGTCCGGCACTAACCTGGACCGTCGTCTGAGAAGCGTTCACGGCTACCGCTAGGCTACCGGCCGGAGCTGTCTTGAGCCAGTACCCGAATGACCCCGTGATAGCAATGTCCTGCTGCGGAGTAGGGTTATTGCCGAACGAGGAGCTCAGATCCCTTCGTAGCTCGATCCAGGTAAAGGGAGGCCCGATGTCGTACGGCTGCAGAAGATAATTGTTGCTCGGGATCACCACCGGGGAAGTCAGCAGTGATCCCGAGGTGAACAGCGTCGGCTGTCCGGCCAGTTCCGAACGGTCCAGGTATAGCTTCCAGGGATACGTGTACTGGTAGTTCGGCCAGTCAAAGTGACGGGTCGCGTCCTCTGGGTAGAACACTCGCTGGCAGACCGAGTCGGCCGTCTCAGACGCTGCCACGATCTTACGATCGATGGCACGCATGCTTCTCATAGCAGGAGCGTTGTCCAGCGCGCGAATAACCTCATCACGCGTGATGTAGCATGGTCTCGTGACCAGCGAAGTTGCCATTCCTGTGCCTTGCTTTCTTGCCGAGAACCCCGGAGGGTGGGACTGGCTAGCTATTCAGTTGTTAGTAGTATCCGGTGTAGCTGGAGTCGCTCGCGCTTATTCCTCCGAAGAGTCCTGTTGGCGGGCTTGGCCGCGTCCAGTCGCGCGGGTACGTCCAGAAGTCGAACGGGCAGTAGAGGATTGGGCTTGACTGGACGCTTGGTCCTGTTCGGAGGGGCTCTCCGCATCGGGGGCAGGCGATTGGTTCGACGACTCCGTTGCCTGGGCTGTTGAGCCACTCCGTCCGCGCTTGCTTGCGGATGTCGAGGAGCTGGTACCAGGTGATGACTCCTCCTCTCCGTCCTCGGACTGCTCGTCCTCAGACTCTTCCTCGACGGCCTCCTCGGAGACCTCTTCTTCCTCCGCGACCTCGGGCTGGTCGTACTGGACGTTCTCTCCTGCGGCCGCATTGCTGTAACCGCCGTGCGATGCTCTCGGCATAATCTCCTCATCTCTATTAGGCTGCGAATGCTTCCAGGACCACAGGGGCGCCAACGGAGCTAACGTCCCCTACGTTTGTTGTCGTTGTCTGCCCCAGACAAGCTAGTGTCATGCTCTGTCCGGAAGATATAGCTCCGGCCAAGTCAAGCTGCATAGGACCGGGAGTTAGCCCGGTTAGGTACCACTTGAGCGGACGCGGCGACTGCGTGTTTGCCGAACCGTCTATGCTGACGTATATCGTTCCAACTAGCGTAGAGGTGCCGTGTACTAGAAGACCGAAACACCACTTTGCGGTAGCCGTTGAAGGCTGTACCGTAGCCAGGGCCTCGATCGTAACTTTGCCCGATTGAGGGACTACGAACGATATGGTTAGGTTCGTCGTGTCGAACGCTACTAGAGTGGGCTGGCTGATGGTCTTGGCGGTCAGGGTAGCAGGAGCATAAACTACTGTAGCTAGCTTGGCCCCCGGTATTACGCCCCAAGCCGAAGACTCCGCACTGCCGCTGGCTACCGGAACCAATCCTGCCGTAGCCGTACCCGAGGGAAGCGGTAGATACTGCTGGCCCGGCTGGGCTACCGGCACCTGAGCCAGAGCAGACAGACGTTGAGAACTCCCGTTCGCGATCGGCAGGTAGAACGAGAAGCTAGCAGGGCTTCCAGGCGTCCGACTGTCGAATGTGACCGTCCAGTTCCAGCCGTTCGGCTGTGGCCCAATGGTGTCGGTAGCGGCCAGCAGGACCCGCGGTGAGCTTCCAGCCCGGAATGTGGAAGTCACCGGGCCAGCTAGGATCTGGTTATTGCCCGGATCCACTATCTCCTGGCTAGGCGTGAACGTAGCCGTGCCCTGGGTGAGAGGCGCGCCAGACCCATCGAGCAGATCTAGCGTTAGCGTCACGTACTGCACGGCCATGTCAGCTCTAACCCTTCTTGCTAGCAGCCTTGGCAGGCTTGTCCGGAGTACCGGCGTCGCCGCTACCGGCCGCGTCCCCGTCCGTAGGCTCCGAGCTACCGGCCGTACCGGCGTCCGGGGTACCCGCGCTAGGGGTAGCGTCGGCCGAAGCCGCTACGTCGTCCTGAGGGCGGGGCGCCCCACATCCCGGACAAGGATCCACTCCTGGCGTGATCTCCTTGGTACCGCACGCGGGGCACTCCCATGATGCGTTCACTTGCTGACCTTGGAGAACCGTGGCCAGAACAGGCCGGTGTTGCCATCGACCTTGCCCTGTGCATTGAGCACGGTCGTTTCCTTGGACTGATCCGCGTTGCTCACATACGCGGTTGAGATCCTTGGCATGTTTCCTCCCTAGCTGACGCTAGCGCCAGCGTCGATCGGGGTGTACCAGCAGTACCACTTCATCTGGCCCGTGTCGTTCGCGGATGTCGTCCAAGTGATGTTGGCACTCACGAAGAACGGCGAAGTCTCGAACGGCGTGTTGCCGACGAAGGCCGCATTGCCGAGGAACGGCGCGGCTGCTGGTGCGCCATTCGTTCCGGCCTGCGGCACAATCAAGGTCCCAGCAGCCTTGCTGGCCACAGCAGTGGCCGCAATGATAGTTGTACCGGCATCACCAGCGACCGCGGTTCCGACTGACAGGTTCGTAGCGGTAGCCCCCAGGGCCGTGCTCACGACGCCGAGCAGCGCGTTGACAAGAACCGCACCGCCCGACACCGTGAACAGCGTAGCCGTAGCGGTCTGTGGCAAGTTCTGTGCAGCCTTGGCTACGGCTATGCCGGTAGCTGCGGCCCACTTGACAGACATATCGACTCCTCGACCTAGAGAGCGGTCACCGCGCCGGGGTACTTGCGCTGCAACGGAATGTACGTCAGCAGCCAGTCAAGTGCCCCGGTGTTGGTTGCGTCGGTCGTGATCGTGATCGTGGTCGCAGCCCCGACGATGAACCCGCCGAGGCTCGCGGCCGCACCACTTGACCCGACGGCCGCAGGCAGCTGCCCGCCGAGGGTCGCCGGCATCTCGACCACGGATCCGACCACCGTGCTGGCGTACCCGGCTGCTGGCGCGGCCGCAATGGCCGCAGGCGCACCGGTGTACCCCAGGGTTGGCTTCACGGCAGTAACCGTGAAGGCGGTCGTAACCACGCCGACAAGTGACAACACGAGGACAGGGCCGGTCACCGAGAACAGGTTTCCGGTTGTCGTTGCCGGCAGCACCTTGCCGAAGTTCACGACCTGGGAGGGCGCAGCACCGAACCCCTTGTAAGGGTTGACCTGCCTAATGATGAAACCCTTGTTGGCGCTCATGGCCTAAGACCCCAGGATCTCCAGGTTGGCCGGCGCGCGCTGGGCCATCAGGTCGTACGGGACGACCTGGACGAGACCGGAGGCGGCGACGGTGATCTTCAGGTAGTTGTTGGGATCGGACAGCTCCGACGTGAACACGTGGAACGCGAGCATGGCCGCGCTTGCGATGGTCGGCGAACCGCCGCCGATCGTGACTGCCGAAAGCGGCGTAGCGCCGTTGACGTAGGTCAGCTTGGTCCATGCCGCCGTGCCGTCCGTTGCGGTCGAGCCGTACACATTCTTGATCACCTGCACCGAGGTGTATGAACCGCCGAACGAGGTGGCCTCGTTCACCGTGAACGTGTCGGTGCCGGTGCAGACAACCATGACGCCGGAGGCGTTGCGCATCTTGAACGCCTTGCCGGCTGCGATCGGGATGACCTGGCACACTCGGCCGAGGGCTTCCATTCCTGCCACTTGAACTCTTCTCCTTGGAAGTGGGCGTTACTGCACTTCTGCTAACTCGGGGCCAGGGGTCAACCTCCCGGAAGGCCTGGCCCCTACTTGACTACTAGCGGTTCTGGAGCTGGACGAACGGCGACAGGTTGGGGCCACCGTTGTGCGGCGTGATCGAGGACTGGATCCAGGGCCGACCGTCGAGGCGCTCGATGACGCGGAACGCCGTCTTGTCGTTCTGGAAGCGGTACTGCTCGCTCTGCGACGACTGCATCATCTGCCGGTCGCCGATCAGGTAGTACCCGAAGTCCACGAAGCTGATGTCGCCGGAGGTGCCCAGCTGCGGGGTCTTCTCCGTGAAGTGGACCGGCCGACCGAGGATGGTAACCGGCGGCGTGTTCGTACCGGGGTTGGTGTAGTTGCCCATCCACACCGGGCCACCGCCGGTGCCCACCGAGAGCGCCATGGTCGCGAGCTCGGGGAAGGTGTCGATGGACGCGATCCAGACCGCGTTGCCGAGGGCCGTCGGGAGCATCCGAGCGAACATCTTGATGATGTTCTCCCAGACGATCGTGGTGCTCGCCTGGTTCGTCTCCTTGTTGACCTGGACCGAAGCCGGGCAGTTGACGAAGCCGAGCGGCTCGCCGACGCCGGTGCCATTCATGAACGCCACGTCCTCGTACCAGGCGATGGCGCGCGGGAAGATCGAGTCGAAGAAGGAGCTGAACGCCGGGGCGTCCGCCAGGAGCTCGTTGGGCACCTCGGCATAGCCGGTGAGCTTCTTCGCGTCCAGGACGACGCGGCCGAACGTCGCCTGGGACTCGATGAGCTGCGCACCTTCTTCGGTCCAGTAGCAGACCACGCCACCGAACACGGACGACACGTTGCTCGTGGTGTCAATCATCGGGATCGGCACGCGGAGCGAGTCCATCGGGATCACCTGGGCGCGCGGCCGGACGACCGCTGTCTCGAGGGCGACCTGCAGGATCTCCGAGCGCAGCCGCTCCGGAATCAGGAAGCCACCGTCGGCCGGCACCTCGGATCCGTACGAGTTCTGGATCTTGAGCGCGGCGTCCCGCTTGGTGCGCAGGGTGGACGCGTTCTTGAGCGTCTCGAACTTCGGCCAGATGGCCTGGAAGAACTCGGCCGAGTCCTCGAACTGGTTGTCGCGGCCCTGCTCGGTCTCCAGCCTGGCGCCGAAGGACTTGCGGTTGTAGACCGCGCCCTTGCCATGGCTGACCTTCTTGGAAGACTCCACGGGCGCCATCTGGGGCAACGCGCCGGAGAAGTTGCCCTGGTTGCCGATGCCGTTGTCCCGCATGAACTCGGTCATCGTCAGCTGGACCTGCTCACGGATCTGCTGCTTGATGTCGTTGTCCTTCTCGTAACGCCGCTTGGCGTACACGTTCAGGAACTCCTTGAACTTGCCGGGCTCGGTCATCATCTGCTTGACCCGGCCGGTGTCGGACAGCATCTCCTCGAGCTCTTGCTCGGTGTCCGGGATCACCAGGGTTGCGGTCACAGGATTGCTCCCTTCAGGGTTTCCGAGACCTCTCCGAAGTCGAGGTCATCGAAGATGGTTGTGTGGTCGTGATCGTCGCTGGACCCGGACTCGCTGGCCCATGCCTTCTGGTGCGCCTTGAGGTGAGCCTCGGCAGCGCTCTTGTTGGTGAGGCCCTCAGTACTCGACAGGCGCGCGAGGGCATTGTTGACACCGTTCCGGTTCGGGGGTGAACCGGGACGCTTGTGGTGCGGAAGCGCATAGCTACCGCGCTCGTCCGCGGGACCGGACCGCCTGCCCGCGCAGATGGCTGCGAGGGAGGAAGCCGGGTTGCTCGAGTTGACAGCCGCGCTCATGGCCGCACCGCCGTCCCAGGCCGAACTGTCGTACGAGGCGTTGTGGAGATCCACGTGCATTCGGATCTCGTCCGGAAGATCAACCTGGTTATGGATGACACCGCCGGTGGCGAAGTTCATCGCAGTCCCGCTCTCGTCACCGTCGTGGTCGTCGTCCGCTCCCGCGTGGTGCGTGTGCTCGTGATCAGAGGTGGCGAAGTGATCGGTGCCCGCATCATGCGCGTGGTAGTGCGCATCGTCGTTGCTGTGACCGTGGGAGTGCGTAATGTGTGGGTGTTCGTGCGTTGCGTCACCAGAATGCGAGTGTGCGTGGTGATGAATGCCGTCGTCGTGGCCAGGATGCCCGAACGCCGCGTGGTTGTGTGAATGCTGCCCGGTCATCGGCTCGTGCATGGGTTCGGTGCTACCGTGGTACGGGTGTGCGGCCGCATCCTGTACCGCTTCGCGCGGTGGTGCCATGGCGTACACACCGCCCAAGTCGAACCTGGCCGTCATCTCCGGGATGTGTGAAGCGCGGTTGGCCGCGATCAGGCCGTGCGCCAGGCCCGCGTCGACGGCCTCCTGGCCACGGTACCAGGTGGTCGCCTCCATCTGGTCCTTCCAGTACTGCGGGTCGCGACCAGCATGGTGGGCGTAGATCTTCGAGATGTTCTCGCAGTTCTCGTCCAGCTGATCGGCCAGTTCCCGCAGATCCTTCGCGCCGCCCACGGCCATTGTGAACGGGTTGTGGATCATCATCTGCGCGCTGTCGGCGATGTAGACCTTGCTGCCCGCGAGCGCAATGACCGAAGCGATGCTTGCAGCGATGCCGTCGATGTAGACGTCCACGTCCGAACGAGAGAGCAGGTGGTTGTAGATGGTCAGGCCGTCGTTGACCTCACCGCCCGGCGAGTTCAGGTGGATGTCCAGGGGGACGTTGACCGGCGCCAGGTCCTTGATGAAGTCACTGGCCGTTACTCCCAGAAAGCCGATCTCGTCGTAGATGTAGACCTTGGCACGTCGGTCCACGTTCTTGTTGAAGACGATCTTGTACCAATCGTCGTGGCCACGGCTCAGAGCCAGGATCTTGTTACCCCTGACTGTGCGCCATGGAGTCGTGGGACTCATGCTGGCTCCAATTCGTAACCTGTTGTTCTTCCGATTTCTAGGGTGTCCATAATCATGCCAGCAAACTCCATCACTAGCGAGTCTGGCATCTCTTCGAGCTCGTTCCTGAGGCCGGGCTCATCGGGGCCGGACGGTATGGCTGCCGGGGTAACGCGGCTGTTCGGACCGATGTCGTACGGCTCGACATCTCCGGATGGTAGCCCGGCCTGCCCCGACGGGGTGGACATTGGATTGCCTGCGCCAGTCTGGGCCGGAGCTGGCGGCCCAACATACCGCATCCTGGGCAGACCGACTACCATGGTGACGTCGTCTGGGTGCCAGCCCGCAGCCACCAGGATTTGTGCGGCCTTGCTCTTCGCGGTCAGCTCGTCATTAGCGTCAGCAGAGCTGGACGGCGTCGGGTCGTCAAAATCGAACTCTCGATTGGTATTCGAGCCCTTGAACATAGGGAGCAGGATCTTGTTCAGGACGGTACGCTCCCGCTTTAGACGCGGGATTTCGTGCCAGGTAACATGCACCTCTTCAGCCGTCTGCGCGTTTGCCCTGTTGACGTCCGTGGAATTGCCCAGCATCGCCTGGTGCACGCGGTAAGCTTCCCGGATAACCTCACGACTCAGATTCCGGAGCTCTACGAACTGCATGTCAGCCATAGTGTACGTGTTCGGGTTCCAGGTAGCGCCCTGCTCTAGGACGCCAACCCGGTGGCCGCGGGCTACACCCTGGTGCTGCTCTCGCCAGCGGTTCGTGAACTCCGTGAACTCGGTGTCACTGAGCCTCTTGTCGAAGGTCACGATGCCGCCGGGCGTCGCACTGTTCAGGAAGAAGTTGCGCGACCACTCCGCTGTGTACTTCGCCGAGTCAATGTCAGCTAGTAGCGATTGCACCGGCGACAGACCCCGGTAGTTGTCCAGCGGGTCCGGGTAGCGTAGCTGAATGACCTCGGAGGCCGCCAGGGGCACCTGCTCTCCGTTAGGACCGCTGTAGATCCAGCCGAGCAGGTACTTCTGCCGGTCTGGCACCGGCGTCATGCGGTCCGGGCGTACCGGCCACATAGCGATCGGTATTCCCTTACCGCTCGGTCCCCGGTCCAGCACCCAGTACCACTCACCGACTAGTTCCAGGTGCTGCCAGCCAATCTCCCGGAACTGCTCCCCGGTCATGAACGCATTCGGCTGGTCCCAGAGCGCCAGGGCCGGGTGATCGTACACCTCAACACGCTGGTCGGAACCCTTGTCATGCCGCGAGTACCGGACACGGCCGTCCCTCGGCTTGGTGTACATCTTCCAGCCACCCATGGCCTGCGAGCCGGTACTGAGGAGCTGTATGATAGCGAAGAGGGTGCCAGTCCCGCTCATCGCATTTAGCTGGGTGAACTTGTCCTGTGTCCCTGATCCATATAGCTGGCCGTTGTTCGCGTTCCAGCGGTCGTTGTGCGGAATGGGTGCATGGTTCCGCACGACCGCTCGAACCAGGGACTTGGGCATGGCGCTAGTCTCCCACCTTCATCTCAAAGAGCACCAGTAGGACGCCCGCGGTCACCAGACCCGCCTGCGCACACCAGAGGGAGGCCGCCCACACGAAACAGCCCATGGCCGAAATCGACATCCAGTGGTCCTGCAGGCTTACAAGTGCCGGGGCTGTGGCCGCACGCAGCCCCGACACGATCCTGGACCCCGTCTTGCGCAACCGCTCGCCGTACTTGCCCCAGCGCTTCCGGTTCAGCACAGGACTAACCATCCCCGGCCGCGTCTGCCGCACACGGTCGTCGGGGACCCGCATCAGGCGGTCGACTTCAGTCACCATCTTGGACGTGCCTCCTCTGGTAATGAAGCTCGAACCGTCGGCGTAGCTTGCGTGCCCGCCGCCTGCCGCGTCCCTCCCACTTAACGCCACAGAACTGAGGGCAGTAGAACTTGTTATGCCCCTGGACAAGAGAGGGGATAGGGTTATCCACGACTACCCTCCTTCTCTGCTTGCCCACGCACTTCTCCGTTCACAACATCTATTCCCAGACGCTTACACGCCAGGGCAATGAACTCCAGCATCTCCTCGCGAGACAGCGTGATTGTGTCCACGCGTCCCCGCTGGCCGCTAGGAGCGCGGAAGAATTCGTTCTTGTAGACCGTCCCGCTGAAGATGCTCTGCTTCGGGCTGATGGTCACGTGGTCGTAGGCCCGCTCCTCCATCCAGGTCTCGTAGGCTAGCTGTTCTATGAGCGGCTCGGCCATATCGGGGTCCGAGGCAATGTGCGGGTACATATCCGGTAGAGCACCCCGGATGCGCGCTAGCACATCATCGTAACGAGCCATGACCCTCTTCCGTATCTCTTGCAGCCCGAACGAAGCAGTCCTTGGCCTCGATCAGCTTCTGAAGGCCCAGCGTGAGTTGCGGACAGTCCTTGATTTCCTCAATCATCTGCATGGCAAGGCTGGTGCAGAGCGCGGAAGCCTTACGCATACCGCCGGCAGGGAGGTGGCCGTACTCGAAGTGCCGGAACTTCTCCTGCGTGGAACCGTTACGCAGGGCTAGCTGCTCAGCGAAGTCGAACTCCTCGTTAGCTGGCATCACTGGCCTCCTCGGGATCGGCACGGTACACCGCCATTCCGGAACACTGGTCGATGAAGACGAAGTCGACACCCGGAAGCCTGTGCCTCAGGATTTCCCTGGCGTCTTCGGCCTGTCCCATGCTAAGGTGTTGTGGTGTTGCCAGCACGAGCTTGTCGCCAGGCTTCACCACCAATCCTCCGGTGAACTCCACCTTTACCTGCGTCTTGAGCCTGAGCTCTTGCTCTGTGCTAGGCAACGAAACTCCTAAATATTGCACGGATACCGAAGTCACGATCAGCTATGACGTACCGCATGGCGTCACAGCCGTCGTCATCTACCTTTGCAGGTTCATCCTTCCCCTTGTCATTCCAGACGTAGCCCGGAATCTCCTCGATGGTACTGATTGGCCGGCTACCCTCCGCCAGCTCTGGATCGACCTCCACGACACTATCCAGGAGGAAGAAGATACGCGGCTTGCCGTCACCCTCCGGCCGTAGCCTCTTCTGTACCGCCTGGATGCCCTCCGCCACGACCTTGTAGGCAGGCTGAACGGTCATCTCGAGATACCTCTCGAGGACAACCCGGCCCTCAGCATCGTGGTCAGCTACGATGTTCGTAGGCTTGGGCTCTAGCCATTCCCGGACGCATCCCCGGTCCGGTCCGCATGAATGGTGCGGCTCCGCGGTCGTCTTGCAAGGAGCAACGACATCGAGGATGGTGAGCGCATGTTCGTCGACGGTGCGATGGGTGTGGTAGATCTCGCGATAGAGGAACATACGGCCATCAGGATCTTCAGCCCAGCATTGCAGGACGAAGGGGTGGACGTAGCCAAAGTCAACAGACCAGTACCGCGGCCAGGCGTACGGAATTCCTGCACGGTCAACGGGCTCATTCGGACCCACCATGTCCGCGAAGTCATCGCGGGTCATAACGTGCGCTAGCTGAGTGAACTCGTCGTAGATGACGCCCTCGGCTGCCACCCAGTTGCCCAGCCGTAGTCGCTGGTATCGCACCCCAGATAGCGCGTCCAGCTTCGCCATGTAGTCTGCACCCTGCTTGGTAATCTTCCCGTCCGCACCAAACAGCATGGGATTGTCTTCATGCGTGCTGTGGAGGATGCGAGTCTTGCCGTCATCGCAGCGCCGCTTCAGCCAGTGAGTAGGCTGGGCCGGGTTGCAGTCAGCCATCAGCTGCTGGAATGAGATGACCCAGTTACGGAGCCGGGTGGTGATCGCTTCCCAGTCGTTCTCGGTTAGCTCGGTAGCCTCTTGTACGTACACGATATCGTACTCAGAGGACATGATCTTGTCGACCTTGTCCATGCCCCCGATGGACACGCGGCTGCCGTTGTAGTATTTGTAGCTGGCCGACTCCTGCGGACTACCACCGTAGAACCAGACCGTCCCGTTCTCCTTGGCCTCCTTGATCACAAAGCGGTCCCAGGTCACGAGAGCCGTGGAGGATAGAGTCGTAGCAGTCTTGCGGCAGATAAGGCCGCGCATCCCAGGATTCACGAGTGCCATCATGTGCAGCTTCTCTAGGCATGCACGGCTCTTGCCCGTCCCGGCCGGACCCGCAATAAGAACTTCTGTATCGCGCGCCTTCATGACCTGACGGCAGGCCCCTCTGGGGCCAAACTCGTGAGTTACTACTGGAACTTGGGTTCTACTCCGCTAGATGCCCCACCAGCGCCGGGCAGCGTTCGGGTGGTTCTTGCTCAGCCAAATACCAACTGCGTCATACTTGTGCCGGAACCACAGCCGGACTCTTGTCCGACGCGGCAAGGGCGGGTACAGCTCATAGTTCTGACGAGCCATCGCATCGCCAAGCTGCTCGCGGAATATACGCAGCTCAGCATCATTCAGGAGAAGAGGGTTGCTCCTGAAGAATGGCGAATGCGGCTCGTTCATATCGCCCTCAGGTCCTCGTAACCCTCGGGCGTGCCGGAAGTGGAGTTAAGGATGCCCGCGACATAGGGGTCCTCTATGGCCGCCATGCGCTGTAGCACCCGCGTGATCGTCGGTCCGAGAACGGCCTCGTCGTGCATGGCCTTGCGGAACGCCTCGGCTAGCGGTCCGGTGATAGGAGGAGGCAGAGCCGGTGCCCCGACGCCAGGTATGTTGCGGCCCTCCAGGTAACGCGGCAGACACCGCGGGCAACGGCGCTGGAAGTCCGGCATGCCATGTGTGCGCCCGATCCACTCCTTGTAGCAAGCGTTGCAAACCGCGTACTCGGATTGCTCGATCACGCATGTGATGATGTGAACGGCCGTCTTGCCCGGCTTGTAGGCGCGTGTGACTTCTTGCCTGCCGTGTCGCGGCTCAACCAGGGCCGGCACTGCCTGGTGATCAGGCCGGTCGCACCAGACGCCCTTCTCATCCCTCATGCGGCTGAACCTCCAGGCGTATTGCCCGTGTTTGCCGAACCCGCACCACCAGGAGAACCTCCGCCGACCACGGTCACCGAGCTTCCGGAGCCGCCCTGGTTGCTTGAACCACCACCCGAACCACCGTGACCGTACGAAACGGTGACCGGGGTTGCCGGGACCGGGGCTGCCGGAGCCGGGATGAGCTTGCGCACGACCTGGACGGCCGTCGGCACCGCGTGGAAGCCGAGGTATGTCAGGGCGAGCATCGTCGGGTCGATCCAGTGGGCGTTGGGGTAGCTAGGCTGGATAGCGACAAGTACGGTTGCGGCTACTGTGCCGGCGTATCTAATGACAGCCGCGCCGATCTGCGGGTTGAACTTCACGTGTACTCCTCAAAGTGTGAGCCGGAGATGATCCGGAAAGCGAATTTCGCGACAGCCAACCGTATGACGGCAATGCGAGTCAGGATGCGGTCTTTGCGTGTGGGCGTGTACGGCACCGGAACTTCTGGCACGTGCATGACCGGCAGCCCGAACAGACTCCGCAGGTTATCCCCGAACTGGTTCAGCGGCTCAGCTACGTCCTTCAGGTAGCCGTCCATGGCACCGCCAAACGCCTGGACGAACGGGAAGATGTTCGTGGGTCCGTAGAAGTCGTCAATGCGCTTCCTTGCGTACCGAAGCTGTTCCTCGACTTCGCTCGGGATGAAGACCGCGCTCTGCGGGATGCCGTAGGGTCCCTGCTCCGATTGCCGATCGAATACCGCATGGTGCGTACCCAGGAGATGCCGCAGGGCTTCCTCCGAGTTGGAGGTAAAGGCCTGTCCTGGGTCGTCAGGTCCGAAGGTACCCGGCTTCCGGGTCCAGCCCTCGTAGGCAGCCTCGAGGGTTGCGTGTGGCCGCGTTGGGGTAGAGGTGAGCCGCTCTACCTCAAGCTCGACCGCATCCCCAAAGGTCTTGTGGCCCCAGACCCACAATTTCAAGCTACTCGCCGTCCTCCGCTATCTGACTCGCCCATGTCAGGTGAGTGACCCAATGATATCGTCTCCACCCTCCTGGGTGATGACGTACCGCACAGTTCTGCTTTCCGCCTCTTCGTCCGCAGCGCGGTCCTTCGTGCCCTGCCTGGAGGTCAGTTCGTCGCTGACTGCCTTCAGGATGCTGATCTTGGCCCGCAGCAGGTTCTGATGCCTTCTACTCCCTAGCAGCATGTTCATGTCAAACCGGTCGCCGGACTTGATGTCGTCGGCTCCGCTCACATGCTTCAGCTGGTCCACGTTCTCACGCATCACGTCGATGACGAGATCTATGTCCTCGTAATCCTGCTGAAGTTCCGCAAGACGGTTCTGTCGCTTAGATATCCATAGACCGGCGGACTCAATGGCGAGCTTGCCTGCAAGTGCAGCTCGAACCTCGGAGATTTCCTGGCTATACGTGAGCCTGAAGTCAGAGATGATCTCAGTAGGAACTCCAACAGACTGAGCGATACTCGCATCTGACCATTCACCCAGAGCCAGATCGCGAAGCAAAGCAAGTCTAGCTCGCCCACGGTACAGCTGGGACGGGTCGAGGTTCCGACTGACGGGCCGAGCGGCGTTGCCATCAAGAGTGTGCATGCCGTCTGCGTTTCCGCGTCCCGGAGGCACCACCCCTGACTCCGGCATGTCATAGTTGGCATCCTCCTCCTCGAGCTCTAGGGAGTCCTCCTCGCTCAAGGAGTCGGGGACCTCGGTAGTCTCTTCGGGCGGCTCCGCGGGTCTGATACGACGGGGGCGCGCATCAGGCCCCACCCTCTTGGTGCCTGTACTAGTCCGCTTAGCAGGACGCTCGCCGCCTGCCTGCCGCCTCGCAACGGCTCCGCCTGCGCTACGGCTCTGGGTGCCGGTTCGCTTGCGTCGCGGACTTTCCGCAGCTACCAATTCGACCTCCGAGGTCCCCAGTGATCGCCGCCAGAACCGAGGGTCGACGGTTCTGACCGGCTCACCCTTCCCTCAGGCGGTGAGTATAGCCGCACCGCTACGGTTTACGCTAGGTAATCGGGGTACTTAGTATATATGCGCAGGTAAATTGATGCTTTTAGGCGATTTATTTGAACGATTCCCGGGTGTATAGTGCATATATAGCCAATTTCCATGGTTTCCTGGCCGTTTTCGGCCGAATATCGCGGAAAATCGGTTTCCACCAGACACTTTAGGGTATATACTAGTGTTGCATGCTGTAGTTCCCTTCTGCAGGAGGTGATTCCCATGCGCGGCGCTCTCCTGAGCCATCTGCTGTTCGAGGTGTCCATGCCGCTATATCCGTGAGCCTGTCGCAAGGCTCCTTTCCTAAAACGGTTGCAAAGCCCCGGTTGATGTACCCGTGACCGGGGCTTTGTTATGCATTCGTTCCAATTTCCGCAAAACCTGTCCAGCACCATACACCAAAGGGAGGGCGTGGGTCGCCCAGCTTCGGGACTTCTGGCCCACGGGAGCCCTGGGGCCCATAGGAACCCCAGAGCTCGCAGCTCAGGACCTCAGAGAACAGGAGCCATCCGACCACCACCCTCAAGGCCGAAGTCAAGGATACCGAGGATCACCGGGAAGTCATCACCGAAGTCGTAGGACTCGCCGTCAACGAGGACCTCAGAGGCCGAATCGTCAGCGAACGACAGGATCACGGACCCAGGACCGGAGCAGTTACGAACGAGCACCCACAGCGGCGACCGGCCACCGAACAGGGGCCAGACGTCAAGCTCAGCGGCGGCATCGGCCAGGAAGCGCGGGTCACAGCCCGGCAGGCCAGTAGTCATAGCGGCAGTCCCTTCGGGAGGCAAGCAGTTCATCATACCACAAGCATACCGCGTACCCCAGCCCGATAGCTACCCCTGCAGGTTACGGAATGGTAACGCTTCCCCTGGTAGGGGTACCGCATAGCCGAGCCCCATACCCGGTAGCACCCCACGCTATGCCCCTCCAGGCCCACGCTACCTGGTCGGGCCGACACCACGCGGACCCCAGTGCGCGAGCGCTACGTTGCTCCCTGCAGCGTTGGCCTGAACTGCGATACGGGCCAGTTTGGAATGCCTACCCACCATTTCCGTACTGGTCAGTAACTTACAGGCCGAGGGAGTACGAAATCGTTAGTTTGCCTAAGTAACTACATTCGTTAGCGCCGCATACGAGTTTCGTTTCCATGCCTAACGATTAATCGTTAGCTCGAGTAAGGATATTCGTATGCTAGGCTAACTGGTTTGGTTACCTAGCCTAACGAGTTCGCGAGAACAGCGACGCTGGGGGCATAAATGCGTACAGTAGCGTAATCGACTACCTACCGTTACACTCCCATAATGCCCCTTTAGCGGCAGCCTAAGGAGATGGACCCCCACTCCGCAGTACTTACCTGCGGTCGGTCCTGTTTGCCATTTACGCAGGTCAGGGGCACTTTTCAGGGCATACGTACGGGGCAGCCGCCGACTGCGTAGCGTAATTAGGGGGAGGGGTCGAATTTACCATTCCGTTATCAACTGTTTATGCACAGGAAATACCGTTTCTATCTCCTGGAACTACCGGCTCTACCCATTGAAATGGCGGTTTCAATTCCTTGCAATTTCTCCTGGAAAAGGCCGAAATTCCGAGGTGGAATGGGCGAATGTTCCCTTGGCTGCTTAACGACATAAATTCGGATGGAGAATCGGAGAACAGGGATTGTGCGTCTCCGTTCTTATTATAGAACTACTACCGGCACAACCGTTTCTATCCTATTACTACCATTTCTATAAGCAGGAAAGGGGTTACGCTGCGGCGATACCCAATACCATTGCATTTTCTTCTCAATTTCCTAACAGGAGATAGAATTATAGAGCCGGTAGCGCCGGTAGTACCCTCATACAAGCCCTATTGAATTAACTACCGGCTCTATCTCCTGCCCGAAATCGCCCTTTTTACCCCTATATTCCGCCTATAAACATACGGTAAATTAGCAGTAACTAGTGCATAAATACCAGCCCCTGCCCTACGCGCGCGAGCGCCCGAGCGGGGTAGCGGTAGCACGTACCCCGGGGAAACTGTATACCTACCCGTTACAGCCCCGTTACCATACCGTAACTGTAAACACTTTACTTCCGCGCCCAACTGGCGTAGGCTTCTGTTATAAGCGAAAAACGGTAAGACGCGAGCCGGGCGGCTCGCCCGCCTCCTCCCCGCGCGGGAGGGCAGAACGGGAACGCCGGTTCGTACAACTCAAGACGCACGGTCAAGTTTCACTTGACGCGACGCGCGCTATACCAACGCGGTGGTCACCCGTTCTACGGGCGGGGGCAACCTGAATAGACAGGCGTGTCGGAGACAGAGGATGTACGGTAGGTTGCTAGGCTACCAAGCCAATCTGTATCCGTCGGGCTTCACCGATTCGGTCAGCGTTTAGCAAAACAGTGATGGCTGTGGCTTGGGATCAAGGGTCGGCATCGTACTAGAAACGAGCCATTTTCGGGAACCTACCGGGCGCGCTGTTACCCCTACCTCTAGTGGGTAGGTAAGCGCGAGACGAGGCTAGCGCGGGTCAGATCCGTCGCGATGAACCCTAGGAAATGCGAAGCCTCTCAAGAACCGGGCGATATTCAGCATCCCTCATTACCGTGCTATCAAGACCTCGGTAGTCGCGTACCTACAAAGTTACCGGACCGTAAGTTACCACCCGGTAGCTTTGCGGGTACGTGAGTGCCCGTAGCGGAAGTCGTTACGATTCCGTTATGCAATGACCCTAGCCATACCCGCGCGAGCGAGGTACGGTTCGGGTGAAGTTGGGAGCCAGGCCAGTCACCAGACCGGAGCCCGCTCCCGAAAAGGAGGCCAAGATGGCTACCAGCATTATCACCTGCGCAGGGTCCGGATCCGCCTGGGTCACTCCCGACGACGGCGAGTCCTTCACCTGCCCCGAGTGCCTGCTCACGCCGCAGGAGCTTGGGATCAAGACCAGGAAGACCAGCAAGGGACTCAACCCGGCGACCATCCCCGACCACGAGGTCGAGGTGGACGGCGTCGAGGTCAGGTACGTTCTGACCAACGGCGACTTCGAGGTTCACACCCCTTCCTGCCCGCAGCTCAAGCGGGACCTGGCCAAGTCGGACTACGAGAAGCCCGGCACGGTCGTTGCCGTGTCTCGCGAAGACGCCGTCCGATTCCTGTGGGATGACCAGATCGCCGAAGCTTTCACCCAGCCCGTCAACCCTGACGAGCCGGACGGCGACCACGAGTCCTACGAGCCAACCACCGACGAGCTGGCCGAGCATGGCTACTTCGAGGCGACCCACTTCCACGGACGCTGCCTCAGCAAGATCCTGCCCGACCCCACGTCGACCGCCAAGGTCAAGAGCACGGTCAAGCGGGACGCCAAGCGTGCGCTGGCCGACCTCGTCGTCGCGGCGATCGCTGAGGTCCTGAACGGTGAGCTGCCGGCGGCCGTCCTGGCCGGCATGACCGTGGACGAGGCCAAGCGGATCACGGTCCAGCAGATCCACCACCTGCCGGTGAACCGGGACAACTGGCCCGAGACCATCCCGACCCCGGACCGCTCGGACTGGGCCCCCAAGGACACCGAGACGGCCGAAGAGGTCGACGAGCCCAGCGACGACAGCGACGACGGCGACGACGCCGAAGACACCACCGAGGAGTGACATCGGGCGGGGAGGGGCCAACTACCCCTCCCCTCCCCAGTTTGTCTAGTCGGCATCGCAAGGTGCCGGCCAGATGATCTGAGGAGGGATGATGAACCAGATGGCCACCGTACATGGCGGCATGCCGCTGCGGCAGGGTGGGCTCACGAGGCTCTACTACCAGGGTTACTACTGGATCGTGACCAGCCCCAACCAGCCCAAGCGCTGGTCGCCAGTCACGGGGATCATGCGGCCTACCGACATCGGGGACGGCTACATGATGGTCAGCAACTCGCACGTGACCGTACGGCTGCACCCGATGCGGTACGCCTACTGAGGATGGGGTGGGGAGCCGGCACCCGAAACCGGCTCTCCTCGCCACGGAGACTGGGGAACCGAACCACCCAGTCACCATGGTGAGGAGGACAAGATGGGCGTTCGGACAGAGATTGAGGAGGCCCTGGACAGACTCGGGGTTCCTCACAACGAGAACCAGGTGACCCGCCTGGTGCTGCGGGTCGCTGCGACCCAGGACGCGCGGGACATCACCCAGAAGGATGCGGTGAAGCTGGTCACGGACTCCGTGTTCATCTTCCCGTGGCGGATCATGGCCGCATCCGAGGGTGCCGACCAGCTAGTCAGAATCGGCGTCCTGCGGGTCTACGGCAAGCCATGCAATGAGCCGGGCTGCCCCGGTGACCCGTTCAACTGGGGCACTGACGGCTCCGTACTGGGCGAGCGGGTGGACATCCTATGAATGGCCGGGACGTCCTATGGGTGCTAATTGCCCTGCTGGTGCTAGCCCTAAGCGTTTGGTATGCTCATGGCTAGGATCTTCCGCAGGAGCCAGTCGAAGGTGCAGAATCGGCCCAAGACCGGGACCTGTACCTTCGACTGGGTTACCCGCGATAGCGAACACCAACATTACTGTGGAAGGACCACAATCAATGGAACCCACCGAGGACACCACAGCTGCCGAAACTGCCCACGGACGCACGCTCAGTAGCCTGGGCTACTGCGAGGGCACCACATCAACCATGTGCTGGCTTCCGCCGGTGTGGCGCATCACGGATGCCGAGGGGCATCAGAAGCTGGCATGTGGCCGACACCTATCCCACGCGATGCCCGAGAATGGTGCACTAGTACTGCCCATCCGCTAACCGACAGCCCAGGTGGTACCCCGAAAGGGGTACTGCCTAGGTGGCCGAGTGAGCCACTGAGGGAGATGATTATGGTCAAGTTGTTCCGGGCCATCCGTGAGCTGGATATGGAAATTGTCCAGATCAACGTGTGGGACCCCACAATCCGCAAGCTGGTACTCATCCGACCGTGGTCGGACCCGAACGAGAACCCAGCCTAACCGGTCCCCGGAAGGGGTAGCTAACAGCCGGGATACGCGGTAGGATAGACGTAGGTACGCCGAACCTACCGCGTACCCGGCGAGAGGAGACCAGATGGCTGACGACGAACTCCACCCCAGCGACCGCGATCCTGACTGGGTCGACAAGCTGGAACTCAAGCCAGAGAAGACTCCGCTACAGCTTCGGCCTGCGGAGCCCCTGCCCCACTGGGTCCTGGACGAGATGGTGCGGGTGACCACTGTGTACAACACCGCGATCATCGACGGCCGTCCTAGTGACGAGCAGGTCGTGTTCCTGGTGACTCGGCAGTTCCCGCACTTCCCACCGGCCGAGTATTCCAACGGCTTCGCGCCTGAGGAACTGGCCTTCACGATCATGTGGCTCGAGGGCGAGTACTACCACAACGGGCTGCCTGTCGAAAACGCGAGCGACGAGGGCATCATCAACCAGCTGCTCGGAGCTATCACGATGGCTCCCGATGGCTACATGCCAGGCCAGAGCGTTACCACGGAGGTGGTGCGGTTATGGCGCAGCGTTACCGGCAGCAACCGATGGTTAAGGCTAGGGTACCTGCTCCCCTCCGCGCGAGGAACGCGGCGAAGCAGGTCGACTCTGCTGGCCTCCCGTACCCGCTCGGCAAGGTGGTCGTGTTCCGGCACCCTGAGGAGGGTATCCTCCGCGGAGTGATTCGAAGCCGCGACACCGCTACCGACAGCTACACCGTTGAGCTGCGTAGCACCCGCAAGGTGAAGGTCAAGGGCCACCAGATCAATACGAAGAGGCCAGAGTGAACAAAGTCGATCTGAGGGAGCTTCGGGCTGACTTCGATGTCGAGCAGGTCTCGGCGTCGGGTCGGCTCAGGGCCACCCGTTGGGAAGTGCGCCGCAAGGACGGGCAGGAGCTGTGGCTGGGAGACCTGGTCCGGTTTGAGCCCGAGCATGAGTGGCACTTCCAGCCGCCCATGGGGCGTGGCAGCCTAATCGTGGGCAAGTCCCACGAGGAGGTCATCAAGCGGGCCAGGGAAGCAGGTCTGCTCAAGTGAAACACAGAGCGCCTACAGCAAGATTCAGGATCAGGCTCGCCATAGCTATGCGTGGCTGGTTCAAGAGCCCGGACAACTGGGGGAGCCTGGTCCTGAACCTTCTGGTTCTGGGGGCCGTAATTATTTCTGCCCTGCTGTACGCACCAATAACAACATTCCACTACCACCTGTATCCCTGAGAGGAGAACCGCCATGAACAGCCAGCGCGTCATGACGGCGATCATCGCCTTTGTGATGTTCGCTGTCATGATGCTTGTGTTCATCGGCATGTGGGCCACGCTCGGTGGCTCGCTGCCCTACCGCCACGGCTGAGGAGGCCTAGATGGCAAATGCTGAGTACGTGATCACCGCCGAGGACAAGGACGGCAGCAACTGTATGCGCGTCTGCGAGCAACACCTTTCCTCCGGTGTTCACCAGATGTTCCAGGATGAGTGGTACGAGATCACCACCCATCGTCTGAACCCGACGGCCGGTTTCCCGTGTGACCTGATCCACGAGGAGGCCGAAGTCCCCATGCCGGACTACGACTGGCTGAGAGACGAGGACCTGATGGTCTACGTTAAGCTGCCGATCGGCGAGATGGTCAGCCCGCGCGTACTGGTGGTGGATTCTGGTATGCGCTGGGGTGCTGTCCTGACGATCGAACAGGGCGTGATCGGAGACGCCGGCAGCTACGCCTGCATCAACGGCGACGTAGTGGCCGATGAAAGCATGTACATGTACATCATGGACATCTTCGGAACCCTGCTGGCCGGCGACGCCGCGCCAGAATCCGACGAGGGCTGGGTGTTCATGCCAGCCCGACAGCTCGTCCCTGACGTGGACGAGGAAAGGGTCAAGGAGATCATCAAGCAGGCCGCCAACGCGGTCTTCGGGGAAGGTGGTGACCAGGGCTGATGGTATACGGAGCAGCCCGAGCGGTAGGCCGTGCCGTCAACAAGGCAAGCCAGACGGATGGCACGGCTGAGCCTCGCGACCGTACCCGCGTTCGCGCGGAGGTTGCGGAGCGCCGCAGAGAACGACAGGTGATCACCCAGCCACTGGACGACATCCGGGGCTGGGTTGACACATTGGTTTACGCGACGCCGGAGCAGAAGGACGCCATGGTGCTGGCCAATGCGATAACGCACAGCACCGACTCGTTCAATACCCTGCCTCGCGTACTGATCACTAGCCGGCAGAGCGAGTCGGGCAAGACAACCTGGCTCGACATCTCGAGCTACCTGGCTCAGAACTCCTGGATGACTGATCCCACGCAGTTCGCCATGCGGGCCAAGTTCAACGAGCCTGACCGGCCTACCCCGCTGTGCGACGAGATCAGCAAGGTGTTCGGCGAGGCCGGACTCCGCGGCCGAGGCTCACCCCTGTACAAGCTGCTGGTTGAGAGCTACCGCCGGAGCGCCACCCTGAGCTTCTCGGTGGACCGTGCGGTTCAGGAGGTGAGCAGCTTCTGCGTTGCCTTCCTGGCCGGACTCAAGACGGCCGCACCTGATGACCTCCGTCGCCGCTCGATCATCATCTTGATGAAGCCAGTCCCTCCTGGCATAGAGCTCGACGACAGCCTTGATCCTGGTGTCGAGGCCATCGGACGGGCGCACGGTGAGCGGCTCCACAGCTGGGTCAACTCGGTCAGGGAAGACCTGTCCGATTACGCCAAGAACTATCGGCACTACCACCCCAAGCTCCGCTCCCGCAAGGCTCAGATATGGGCTCCGTTGTTTGCAGTAGCCCAGGCCGCGGGTGGTGACTGGCCCGAACGGTGCCGTCGCGCATTCACAGTGTTGGCCCTAGATGCCAGCGAGAAGCCGGTGCTTAGCCCGGAGCAGCAGATCCTAATGGATGCGGCCGAACTACTCCGCAGCCAGGATGCGCCCAAGTACCTGACCAGCCGCGACCTCCTGCGCTACCTCCGCAGCCTGGACGAGCGGAAGATGTACCAGCCGCAGTCGGACCGGCAGATGGCCATGCTGATGTCGGCCGCACTAGGCAAGGCACACGTCCTGACCCTCCCCGACCGGCGCACGGCCAAGGGATGGCACAGCAAGATTATCCTCCAGGATGCTCAGGCTCTCGAGGACCTGCTAGCGCCCATCGACGATGACGAACTGGAGGACGAGTACGACAGCTTCTTCGAGGAGGAGCAGGAGCCGACTACCGAGACTACCGAGACTACCGTTCACGACGCCGCCTAGGGTACGATACCCCTAGCGCGCTACCCGCGAGGAGGGAACATGCCGAAACTAGTGCCATTCGATGAGGGTGCCCCGCCAGACTGGGTCTTGACCGAGACAGTCGAGGGCACCGTGGTGTATGTCAACATGGAGGATGAGGACTACCGGCTCGATATCCTGTTCGAGCGAACCACCGAACGTGGGGCCGTAGTCCTCAGCTTCAATGAGAACGGCCAGGTTCTGGTCAACGGCCTTTTCCTGGACCTCGGCGAGGACATGATGAGCTACTGCTCGCTGGCCGACGAGATCGTGGGCATCGGAGCCGTTTCGGCCGACAACGCACCCAAGGTAGGCGTCAAGGTGACCAGTCATCCTTTTGAGGACGAGTCCGAGGAGCCTCCGTACACCGACCCAGACGACGAGGAACCCATCACAGTCTACGAGTACTCGCAGCGTGGCCCGGAGTTTGACAACCCTCTGCACCCAAGGGAGCAGTGATGTACACGCCAACGTACACCACGCTGGAGGCAGCCCTGGATGCCGTCGAGGTGGCCATCAAGGAGACCATCGCCGACAACCCGGACCTGGCTGACCAGGAAGACACGATCGCCTGGGACATGACCGACGCCATCGCCATGGACTGCGACCAGGCTACCGCGCAGGAGCTGCGACGAGTGACCCGAGGTGAGTTCTGAATGGCAGTTCGGATTGTGCTGTGGGCCGCGAACAGGGATGCCGATCGGATCAGTGAGCTGATCGCTTCCGATGCTCGTGGCAACAGCATCTTCATCAAGGAGTTTGCTGGCGACGCCGTCGAGGTGTTCTTCGCGAGAGAGGAAGTGCCTGGCGCCAGTGCCGAGCCTTCAACCCCCGAGACCCAGATGCCGCACTGCAAGGCTCACAGGAGACATCGGCCTACCTGCGCCATGTGCGTACGCGCGAAGGCATGGAAGGAGGGACAGAGAAATGCCAGAAATGGGGACGTGTCCTAGTGGTGGGGACCATGACTACCGCAGGCAAAGTTCAAGAGTTAGCAAAGGCATCAGGTACGTGCTGTATGTCTGCAGCAAATGCCCTGCTAACTTCGAAGTGGCAGAGGGCGCATGAGCGGCGGTAGCTACAACTACCTGTGCTTCCGCGTCAAGCCGCTGGAGGAGCAGAGGGACCAGCTCGTGGCTATGGCCGAGCGGCTACAGCTATCCGGGTACTACCAGGCTGCCCGCGAGACGCGCAACGTGCTGCTGCTGGTCAACGCGGCCGAGTATGCGGCCAACAATCTGACCGACGTTTGGCAGGCTGTCGAATGGGCCGACTCAGGTGACTTCAGCGAGGAGCAGGTCAGAGAGGCAGTTAGAAAGCATGTCCCATGGCCACCAGAGCCGGAGGGAGCGTAACATGTTCCAGATTTACGTGCAGTGGCGCGAGGGGTATGGCCCTATGAAGCATGACGCCCATCCTGGCCTAGACATCGAGGACAGACAACTCATCGGAGACGGTGACCACTGGAGCCATGACTTGGGCGCAGCCTGCTTTGCCGCATCCTTCATGTCGGAATACAAACAAGTCGAGTGGGCTGAGATCCGCACCAGTGGCGGCAGAGCTGTGCGCCTCTACCGCGGAGGTCAGCGGGTGCCGAGTTAGAGCAATTCTTCCGTACCCCTAGCGCTACCGGCGTCGCTAGGGGTACGCTTGCGTACGGGGAGGAGCTCCGAGCCTACGCGCTACCGGCCGTCGGCGCGGGTACCCGCTACCCCTACCGGCCGGACGCGCCGGACCGATTCTGAGGAGGACGGATGGCAGAGAACGAGGTCACGATTTACCTTACGATCACCACTGACAGGGAGACGGCCAAGGCCATACAGGATGTCATGGAGATCGACAGGAAGACCCCGCCGGACAAGCGAACAGCCGAGGTAGGCCTGTACTACTCGGACCGTCTCGATTACACCAAGAGACTTACTCTGGTCCGAGTCGACCTACCGAACATCTGCGGCCATGTGGTGTGGCCGTACACCGAGGCCAATGTCTGTCTGCGAGACCCGCACGAGGCAGGACTTCACCTTGACAAGCGTGGGCGCGAGTTTGACGCTACGCATTATATGCCCAGGAGCAATCACTGATGACCAAGAGAAAGCAGAGTCCTGAACTACTGGCTAGCATTCTGAAGAGCGCCCTGGACCAGCGTGGCTACGACACCAGCGATCTGCGGGTGGATCTGGTCAGCAGACGCCCACTTGGTCAGGCTCACTCCCACAGGGTTCAGGAGCACTTCTTCCTGGTGCAGGGCGCAAGGACCCAGATCATCATATCAGCTCGTCGCGCGGATATGCGAGGCCCTCTGTACCGACCTGAGCCCATTCAGGCAACAGGCGACCAGCCTGGCGAGAACGCCTACCACTTCGACGCCAGCGGGATCCCGATGTTCGACGAGTATCCGCCGGCAAGTACAAGGAGGTCCTAGTGAAGACCAAGGAGCTTATGGCCCTAGTCCCGGACAGCGGAGCCGTGGTTCTCCTACAGTTCCCCTGGGGCGGGGTACGCGCACCCGACACAGTGACCGACCTGATCGGTACCAGCCCCATGGATGCCATCATCGAACAGAAGGCAAGCGGCAGCCCGGTGATCCGGGCCAACACGTTCAGGGAATACCTGGCGGAGTGCGACCCCGAGGGTGACGCACAGATGTACATCAGCCTCGAGGGTCGCGACAACTACTACGACGTGGGAAGGATCAAGGCGAACAACAAGGTGGTCCGCATCTACGCCGGAGCCTGGCGCTGCGGTGGCTAGGTGCGCTGCGCCCACTCGCTCCACAGCTTGTTACGGACGCTGGCTTTCTGCTTGGCTCGACGCAGGACCGTGATGGCATGCCGAACCGCATCGCGTTTGTGCGTTGAGCCGGGCACCCAGTAACCCCATAGCCGTAGTCGCTCGTCGGTGGCCGTACTCTTGGCTATCGTGCGGCCCTGGAAGTTGATGATGGAGTCTCCCATCAGACCCATGTGCTTGGCCATGCGGAGCATAGCCCCTATGCGCACAGGGCTATATACCTCAGGGTCTGTGAATGGAGCTCCGAAGTCAAATGCCTCTACTATCACCGCAGGTCCAATGCGGAAGTCCAGGTTCTGGATCTCGCGGGACTTCCGTGCGATCCAGGCAGCTTGCTCTTCCTCCTCGCCGGTGATCTCGCCGGTGTCCCACCATATCACCTCCGTATCCTCGTCGCCGAATATTGACATACGGGGTACGATGAAGATGGCCCAGCCTGTTGTTTTGCCTGGGTCGATGGCGAACACCTTGAGGTTCTTAGGAGGCATCGTTGCACCTTACATAGCCGACTATTGTCTCTACTGACCGGAGTATCTCCGGCAGGGTAATGACCGTGCAATCATCAGATTCAGGACAGCGCCATTCCGCTTCCTTCTGTCTGAAGACAAGCGGAATATGGTGGGTGTGGCACTGCAGATCTCGCACGTATTAACCTTTCTGTTTTTCTCGGAAGCGGTAGCGTCACCGGCCGGAACGCGGTAAGCTTACCGTACGCGCTATTGCGCAATACAGCCCCGCTGTTCTCTGCCCGATGGGAGGGGTACAACACCTATGAGTATAGCGCGCGAGCGGCCGTCCCGCTCGGCGAATGACGATAATGCTAGCGAGAGAATTAACGCTGCTCTTACGCAGGCTCGCCAGCTTATCCGTTACGGCGTGCCTGTTTTCCCTGCACGAGTTGACGAAGACGGCGACCCAGACGTTGATGACCTACGATGGAGCAGATGGCAGAAGTACCCGGCTGACCTAGACGTGCTGGCAGGCTACAAGCGAGGGGACGCCCTGGCTGCGGTATGTGGCATAACTTTCGACGTAATCGATATTGATCCGCGGAATGGCGGGAAATTCTCCTTCAACCGCATGTCCGAAGAGCTAGGTGACTTCGGACCTGAGACGTACGGCATGGTTAAGACGCCGTCGGGCGGCGTCCATATCTACATCGCAGCACTAGGCATAGGCAGCCATAACAACGTGCTGCCAGGTGTGGACCTCAAGGGAGGCAATCCAGATGGCACAGGTCGTGGGTTCGTATTCCTCCCTCCAACCATACGTCCTGTAAAGGGCCTGGACGGCGACGGCGGGGTGATATCCGGCTCTGACGTCGACGGTGTGCGCCTAGGCACATACCGATGGACGCAGCCGGTCAAAAAACCCGGTGGTGACTCCAACATTGAGGAGATCACCTCTTACATCATGGCGGCTATATCCTCTCGAACCAGAGGATCCGGCACGCGACGCGAAGACCCTGATAAACTCCGTCAGGAGTGTATTGATGCTCCTGCCGGCGGCCAGAGAGCTGCACTTCTCCTCTACGTCCACGAGCTGGAGCGCAAGGGGTATGAACGCAAGGACATCCTGGTACTCCTACGCTCTCTCGCAGGTGAGATGTCGGTCTATGATCGCCGTCGTCCCTGGTATCCAGCGCACGGGAATCCCGACAGAGAGCTACTGACCCTGCTACACCGGCCGGGAGCCGTCATTCCGGACGCTAGCCCCGACGAGGAGAAGATCCTGCGGGGCATCAGCCGTTCAGGACCGTCGGTAGCCAAGGTCATCCAACATGACCTGACGTCCTTTGCCGACGTTGAGCGCCAGCTGACTGAGTGGCTGTGGTCCAGGTGGCTAGCAGTAGGCGACATCACTATGCTAGACGGTGACGCCGGTACAGCCAAGTCACAGATCACCCTGGATCTCGCGGCTCGGCTGACTCGCGGTGACGAGATGCCGGACGGCAGCCCGGTCAACGGAGGGCCAGGGAATGTACTACTGCTGGCTCCGGAGGACAGCGATAGCGTTACGGCCGGTAGACTCGAGGCCGCCAATGCCGACGTGCGTAGCGTATTCCGGCCAGCCCTAGTACTGCGAAAGGAGAAGGGCGAGAAGAATCCAAAGGCATACTCGGGTGGGCATATCATGAGCTTCCCGCTTGCGACCGACAAGGTTCGGCAATGGGTACTAACTTACGGTATACGCCTGCTTATCGTAGACCCAATCACCGCATTCCTAGACGAGAAGGTCAACAGCAATAATGACGCCTCGGTACGAAGTGCACTGGCACCACTAAGCGCAATGCTCCACGAGGTAGGCTGCGCATCAATATTCATTAGACACTTCAACAAGAACACGGAGCTGTCTGCTGCACACCGTGGCGGCGGCTCGGTAGCCTTTGGAGCTGTTAGCCGGGTACAGGTAGTTGCCGGTGAGGTGCCCGAGGAGGCTAGGGGCAACCTACCGGAGAACATATCCGGCAAGGTGTACGGTATCGCTCAGGTCAAAAATAACCACCTGAAGCGTAGGCCTGATGAGGTACTAGCCTACGTGGTAGAAGATTCGGATATTGTCGCGGACACCGACGGTAACATGGCTCCGCGCATCAGGTGGCTCGGGGCCATATCCCTAAAGGCTGATGACCTAGCTTCGCCGCCGAGCAAGCGGCGTGGACCCAGCCCAATGGTTCAGGAGGAGATCGTGTCCGTCCTGTCAGAGATGTTCTCGCGTATCGGCAAGTGGGATTCCACAGACGCCCTGGCAGAGCTCCGAAATGCGGGGGTTACAGCCAACCGCGAGACTATCGCCAAGGCCCGCAACCGTATGGGAGTGGTAGCCAAGCCGCGGTATGCAAAGGGGCACGCTGGTGTAGCCGGATGGGACTGGGTGGTTCCTGGTAAAGAAAAAGCTACGCGGGATTCGGAGAAGGACTAGCGCTCAGCTGCCATATAAGGTAGGATAGACGGTAGCGACCTAGAGGAGGAAGCGATGGCAAACCAGAACTTCAGCGTCAAGTGGACGCTGGCTGAGGCGAACACCGTCAAGGCTGCCCTGCGGGATAAGATGGACCGCATTCTGCAGTCATCTCTCAGAGACATGTCTGATGACGAGAAGGAAGAGGCCGGTCGCATCGAGACCATGCTGAGGAGGGACTTCTGATGGCAGAACAAGACGAACGAGTCCTTGGCGATCACGCTAGCCTGGACAGGATCATGGAGAAGGTTCGCAAGCTGGTGACCATCGCCGAACATCCGAGCACTTCGCCCGAGGAGGCCAGGGCTGCCCGAGCCAAGGCCGACGGCCTGATGCTGGCCTACGCGATCCGCGAGATCACCGAGGACAAGGGCAAGCCGCTCGACCAGCGCGCTAAGCCGACCATGATCAGGGTGGCGGTCGCCAACACCGAATTCGAGCACCTGGCCTACGTCGAGCTACTTCTGGGCGACGTGGCCCGGCACTGCCGATGCAAAGTGCGGTACTACTCGGATATGACCGACGATGTCTGGTACGCCAGGGTCTACGGCTTCGAGTCCGACGTCAGGTACTTTGAGCACCTGTACACAACCCTCCGGCTCCACATGCTCGACGTGTTCCTGCCACGCGTCGACCCGAGCCAGTCTCTTGAGGAGAACTGCTACCGACTTCACAGCGCCGGCCACAACTGGCTCGAGATCGCACACATGTACGGCTGGCGGAAGATGGGCACCCGCTGGAACTCTACCAAACACAAGGACGAGGAGATCTGGCGCAACAAGCACTCCGATGAGGAGCGCACGAACTTCCATGTAGGCGGCATCTACAAACGCGCTTACCTCAAGGGTGCGGCCGCACACGGCGAGAGCCACAAGAAGATCTCGGCTGGCGGCTCAGCCACCTACCGGCGTAGCGCGGCCCAGGGCTATGTCGACCGCATCCAAAAGCGGCTGTACGAGATCGAGAGTGGTCGGCATGCTGGGGCCGAGGTCGAGCTGCGTAGCCGGTACGAGGACCTGCAGGAGTTCTTCTTCCAGGAGAACCCCGACCTACGTCCCAGGCCGCCCAAGCCTGTCGACCCGAACGCGCCTGCTCCCAAGGCCGTCAAGGTCCGCATGCGCAAGTACACGCCGCCACCCTTCAACGGCGAGGCCTACGCCCACGGCGTCCGGGTGGCCAACACCGCAAACCTCAACACCAACGTCGGCGGTACGCCGCGGAAGGAAGTTCAGTGAACCGAGCCAAGACGCTACGCCCACCTGCGGGCGGCTACGAGTGGATGGTTGCCCGCAGGCGTCGTAAGGTACAGATCACTGTACGGCAGGAGTACAACCGACAGAGGAACGCGGCGGCCAGGGAAGCCAGCGAGGCCCAGTTTGCCGAGGTTACCCGCAGGCTTGAAGCCGCAGCCGTCGAGCTCCAGTCTAAGCTGGCGTCTGGAGAGATCACCCCTACCAAGGCCCAGGCTGCACTCATCGACAGCCTCCCCGATGCCGAGGTGAATCTTTCAGGTACTCTTCACGACCTGAACATGCCCCACAACATCCTGACCGGAGAGTGCCCTCCTAATTGCCCTGCCAATGAGGCCGAGGCTCAGACTGGTCGTTGCAAGTGTGGTCGCTCGCTGGCCAAGAACGACTCCGGCACTTGCTGCGTTTCCTGCAAGCGCGGTTTCGACACCAGGCGCGGTTACCTACACACAGTCTACTGCGACCAGCGCGCTCGGCACGAAAGCGATCGCGCGTAGGGGTAGCGCTCAGCTCGTCGATGGAGTAGAATAGGGGTACCGGCTAAAGCCGCGCAGAGGAGGAGCCAAGATGATTAGCTGTGGGCATTGTCACGAGAAGCACGAGACTGTTGCTGATGTGAAGAAGTGCTCTCTCGGAGACAATCCAACCCCGGAAGCACCCAGGCTGAAGCTCAGCATCGCAAACCCGCTTACCACCAAGCCCGATGGTGGCCGCGGGCAGTACGAGTTGCTTCAGATACTCCTTGCGGAGCGAGGCATGACGCTACTTCCTCCCTATCCGCAGGCCGCTCAGCGGATCAGCCGTGACGAGGCCAAGGAGATGATCAACGACCTGATCAAGAACCACACTGTAAAGCTACCAGATGTGCCTGAGGGGCACTACGCCATCCCGAGCCTGACCGGCAACAACGACTACGACTTCTTCAAGTTCTACGAGTACAACGGCAACATGCACCTGAAGCGCGTGGTCGGTGGTCATCCTGATATGAAGGTCTATCGGAACCAGGTCGTCGGTATCCTGAAGGCCATCCTGGAGTACGGTCCCGAGAAAGCTGGCAAGCTGTACGCACAGGAGACGAACAACTGCTGGAAGTGCAACTCGCACCTCACGAAGTACGCGAGCCGCCAGCTAAGCATCGGCCCGGACTGCGCCGAGGTGCTAGGCCAGCTAGATGAGTGGATGCGGCTCCAGTCAGAGTGGGAAGCCGCGCAGAGGAGGAGCGATGTTCCACACAGGAAGACTGACCAGGGAGAGCAAAGGCAGGTACCAAAGGCTCGCAGATCTCCTGGGTCCTGCCGGCCAGCCCGCGCTACTCGAGTTGCTGGAAGAGGTGTGGGCTGATGGCTACGAGGAAGGGCGCGAAGACGAGCACAACGACGACGACTTCGCCCTCCCCGGCGGACCAAGGATCGTCTTCGAGCCTATCCCGCCTGGCGAGCTACCAGAGGTACAACGATAGCCCGAAGGGCAGGGCAAGACGCGAAAGGTACGAGGTCGCTAATCCCGAGCGGGCAACACGCTGGTCGCCAATCATGGTGATCAAGGGTCGAGACAGGAACGGAGCCATCTAGGCTTTCCCGGTAGGATAAGTAGGGAATTGATCTGGACCACTTCTTTCCCTTTCACAGAAATCGGAGGCATCCGAAATGGAAATGGTTCGCAAGCCAATTCCACCTCGCAAGAACTTCGCCAGGGCTATTGCGGAGATCCGACGTGGCATACGCGAGGCGAACGTTGCATACGACAGGCTGGTCATGTACACGACCGCGGAGGAGCGTGACAAGCACCGCTCTGAAGTGTACGCTGCCCTTGAGCGGGCGCAGCACGCCGCGTTCGACGCCAAGGACCTGTTCGGCTTCGACACTGAACCGCCGCCCATGGCCGAGAACATTCACCGTGGACGCATTAGCGTAGCGCAGGAACTCAACCGATGAGCAAGATGTTCGTCATCGCCATCGACGACGACCAGCAGGCCATGGCCTTTCTGCGTTCAGTGCAGAACAACAAGTTCATCGGGTATCGTACGCAAGTTGGGGACCGAGTGGGGATGGTTCGAGCTCCGGTCCTCTTCATGTACCTCACCGACACAGAGGGGAAGTGCACCGAACATGCCGTTCCCGATGCCGAAGAGGATCCTGGTATGGATGCCCCGTCGGTTCAACGTCGTCCTGATCATAAGCGACGGAGAACAGTACGTCGTACATGAGTACGACAAGAATGGGATGAGGGACAAGCGCGGCTCGCTCGTGCAAGCCCTTGACGATATGGAAGAGGAGCTTCGCCTCAACCATGAGAGCCAAGACCGGCTCAGGAATGCAATTAGGAGGGTCGATGAGTATCGACACGGAGGTCCAAGTGATCAACAGAAGCCAGATGATCAACGTCCCGGTGGACTTTCTCCACCCGAACCCGGACAACCCGCGTAGCGAGGCGGGTGACGTCACTGAGCTGGCTCGCTCCATCAGAGAGGAGGGTCTCAAACAGCCGCTCCTCGTTATCCCGGCCACGCTACAGTTTGGCTCCGGCCACTTCATGATCGAGGACGGATACCGACGCTGGGTCGCGGCCAAGACCGTCGTCCGCGGAGTCAAGTGCATCGTCAACTACCCGCTGCCCGAGGAGGACCTGACGCAGCGGGAGTTGTTCATGGCGCTCACAACCTCCGAGCACAGCGAGCCGCTCACTCCCATGGAGCGCGCCAAGGCATATGGCAGGCTGCGGGATGAGTGCCATCTGAACCAGGGGCAGATCGCGAAGCGACTCGGGCTGACCGGCGGGACCATTAGCAGGTACCTATCCCTGCTGGAGCTCGACGAGAAGACGCAAGCCAATGTGGCTGCTGGCCGACTGGGGGTCGAGCGAGCCATCGACGCCGTCAAGCACAGCCGCGCCAAGACTCGCAAGAAGGACGGACACAAGCCGGTCAGTGTCGGCTGGGAGCCGGATGCCTTCAACGACAAGCACCCACTTGCGAAGAGGGCCAAGATCGTCTGTGACGCCCGCGACCACAGCGGTCGTCGTAGGTTCGCAGGAGCCTGCCACGCCTGCTGGGAGACGGTCATTAGGCAGGACCAGTACACCGTGGTCGTCGCTGAGCTGAAGGCGTCCATGCCTGAGCTGCAGATCCCATTCATCCCGCCCACTAAGGGTCCTACTCTCGACACGACGGTACCCCTAACGACCCCGCTCCGCGCGAACGGTAGCGCGTAGGGGTAGCGTTACCGGCCGTGCATAGGGTAGGATAGGGGTCATGCCCGAGAAGAACCGGCATTACTGTGGCTCATGCGACGAGGTACATGGTTGCCACTGCAAGTTCATACAGTGCGCGCGTTGCCGGGTGTTTGACTGCCCGGTAACACACCGCTGTGCTCCGACCGGGTACGGTCAGCAGACGATCCTGAACCTGGGCGTCGGCCACCGTACCCGGTCTGAAGAATCACCGCGCTTCGGCGCAACCGATTACGCAGAGGACTGGTCATAATGGCTCCATCCAAGATCCGCGACGAGAACACCGTCATCGATGACATGCCCATCACCGACGAGCACAAGGAACTCCTGCGGGAGCTCGTACAGATCACGCCCGCGCTCATAGCCGAGCGCTGGACCAAGCTGGTCCTGGTCGGCTACCACGAGGGCTTCGCTGACGGCTACGAGTACGGCAGCGAGGACGACACCAACGAAGAAGACAAGCCTTAGCCGCAGTTATGGCCGTACGAGCGGTAGCCTGTGCACACTGCGGTTCGGGACCGGAGCCAGATCACTTCTGTATGGGTCTTGTGTTCGACTGGCTCCGGGAGATCGATGGTTGGACCGGCATGCGCGAATACACCGAGCTGGCGGAAGCAGCGGAAGCGATGGGGAAGATCATAGATGCAAGCTGAGATCACCACCGACGGCGAGAAGATCCTTGCCCGCATACCCTACGCTCGCGGGCAGGGACCGGAGTGGGCGAAGCAGGTACCTGGCGCCAAGCAGAAGCGCGACAAAACCGGCAACTTCATCTGCTGGTCTTACCCGCTGACCATGGACACCTGTCGTAGCTTCCGCCGCGTGTTCGGAGCCGGGCTCACCGTCAGGCCTGCGCTCAGCGCGTGGGCTCGTGCCGCCATAGCTGCCGGTGATGCCCTGGAGGACCTGCGAGCCGGAGCCACTGCCAAATTCGACCGCGTTCCACGGGAGGCACCGTTCCTGTGGGCGGCTATGCAGGACCGCAAGTACCAGGTAGCCGGAGCTGCCTTCATAGCCCTGGCGGGACAGGGTATCCTGGGCGACGAGCCTGGCCTTGGCAAGACCCTGCAAACCCTAGCCGCTCTCATCGAAGCTGATTGCAAAACCATCCTTGTGACGTGTCCGAGGACGGCTACCCGCTCCGTGTGGGCCCGCGAGACCAACCGCTGGGCGCCTACCATAGCGCCGTTCGTAGCCCAGGGTACCCGCGCTCAGCGCGAGCAGGTTATCCAGGCTTTCCAGGACTACCCAGGTCCCCGCAAGATGCTCATCATCAACACCGAGATGATTCGAGCCCAGAACGTTGAGGTATGTCCCGACGGCGAGATGCCCGACAAGAAGGGCAACTTCCCTATTGAGTGCAGGGACCCTGACCATAAGCACAAGAAGGTTATCGAGGCCGAGTACCCTGAGCTGTTCGGCTTCCAGCTAGACGCCATGGTCATGGACGAGTCGCACAACGCCCTGGCTAGTACCTACAACACCATGAGCAAGCACATTACACAGTGGCGCTTCGGGGCTCTCCTCCTGCGTAAGAATGTGCTTCCGGAGGGCCTGGCCATAGCTCTGTCGGGTACTCCGGCTCGCTCCAATCTGACCAAGCTGTGGGGGACCCTGAATTGGTGCAGACCTGATGTCTTCACAAGCTACTGGAACTGGTGTGCTACGCACTTCGGGGTAATACAGGGCAAGTTCTTCCGGGTCGTGCAGCCTGATGAGGACGGCAGCCCGGCCAAGGTTCCGGTCCCGCTGTACCCTGAGATCTGGCAAGATAGCCTGCGGCCGTACTACCTATCCCGAACCAAGCAGGTAGCGGCTCCTGACCTACCGCCCATCATGTACACCGGTACGCCCGCGCTCGAGACCCCAAACGGCCCGAACTATGTCTGGCTAGACATGGAAGACAGGCAGGCCCGCGCTTACCGTCAGATGAAGAAGCTGGCCGAGGCACGTATCATCAATGGCACTCTAACGGCCAACGGCACCCTAGCTGAGATCACTAGGCTTCGGCAGTTCGCGAACACCTACGGCAAGATGGTCGGCGAGGATTTCCGCCCGGCTCTCCCCAGCAACAAGGTTGACTGGATCCTAGACCTGATGGAAGAGCGGGAGGGCTGCGACACTAAGGTTGTGATAGCCTCCAACTTCAGCCAGACCATCAGCCTGCTGGCCCAGACGCTCCGCGCCAAGAAGATCAAGTGTCTGACCCTGACTGGTGCAACCAGTGACCGCGGCCGAGAGGATCTGGTGCGACGCTTCAACGACCCCGATGACGACCACATGGTAGCTATCATCAACACCAAGGCCGGTGGCGAGGCTATCACCCTGGACGCAGTTTGTGACGACCTGGTACTATTTGACCAGCCATGGAAGTCTGACGAGGAGTTCCAGGTTGTCTCCCGCATCCACCGTGTCTCTCGTATTCACCGGGTGTTCGTCCACCGCCTAGTCAGCTGGGGGACAGTGGACGAATGGATGGCTCAGAACGGCGAGGCGCAGCGTAAGGCCCTCCAGTCAGCCAAGCCTAGCGTCCGCCAGAAGGTGGCCCTCGATATCGTCAGGATAGGTGACATGCGATGAGGAGGCTCAACGGTCACAAGATCGTCGGCACCCTGACCAAGCCGATGACCGGCAAAGAAGCTCTCCGGTACATGAGGGATACGTACCAGGAGAAGAAGATGGACCGAGACGCTCTTCTGCGAGCTGCCTGGGATCACGGCCTCTCAGCCCGCGGAATTCAGGACGGCAGGTTCTACGCTCTGTTCCGGAGGGACACCTCGCCGGTAACTTTCATCATTGAGGAGGGGACAGCCGAAAATTTTCTAGCTGATCTTCCGGAAAGGGTAGCGAAACCGGTCGTGAGACGGTATAGTACCCCTATCGCTTCGACACGCACTAAGGCCCCAACAAACAAGGATGTGATACGCATGGCCGCACGCGCAGTAACCAAGGCCAGGCCCGCCACGAAGAAGGCGAAGCCTGCGCCCGAGCCGGAGCCCGAGGTCGAGGAAGACGACCTTGAGGACGAGCTCGAAGACGAGGAGGACGAAGAACTCGAGGACGAGCTGGACGACGAGGACGAAGACGACGACGACGAAGACGAGGATGAGGACGAGGACGACGAAGAGGACGAGGAGGTTGAGGACGAGGCCGACGAGGACGAGGACGACAGCCCCGACTACACCCCGTATGCCTCCAAGTCCATCACCCCGACCATGGTCGACTTCGCCCAGTGGATGGACGACAAGATCTTCAAGCCCATCGGCTCGTCCATCAAGGAAGTCGGCAAGACCGACCCCGTCCGCCTGATCGCCATCGCCGGCACCGCCCGCATGGAGTTCCAGAAGTCCGACTTCAACATCCGGCGGCGCGAGGAGCGCAAGCAGGAGGCCGCAGCCGAGAAGGCAGCCAAGGCCAAGCCCGTAGCCAAGAAGCCGGTCGCCACCAAGACGCCGGGCGGCGCCAAGGTCGTCGGCAAGGCCAAGGCCCGTCCCAAGGTAGCGACAGCCGCTGCGCCGGCCAGGCCGGCCAGGGCCACCGCCGGCAAGACCACGGCCAAGAAGAAGAAGGCAGCGCCCTTCTAGCCCGCAGGCACCTCCGGGTCGAAGGTAGCAGGTTACCAGGCGATGCGACCCTGCTGCCGCCGCTACATCCGGAGGCTACCGGCCCTGGGTCATCTCGCTCCCCGTCCTGGTGACCCAGGGCCACCCCATAGACTTTGCCAGGATCCCCTGGCCGGAGCTAGCCATCTCTCTGGCCGGGGCACCCCAGCCCTGGCGGAACGCTCAGCTGCTCGTTGTTCCTCCTCCGAGTGGCGCGGTTCGGGCCCAGCGTTCCGCCGGGGCTGGCTCTATGACTTCCCCGGAACAACTCCAACTAAGAAGGGTCTCATGTCCAACATCACCAAGCTTCTCGAGAGTCGGCGGGTCTGGTGGACCGCCGTCATCCTGTTTGTTCTCCTCGCGACGCTCATGTCCCTGCCCACCTTCAACGCCAACGCTTTGTCCGCTCCGACCACTCTGACAGCGAACACCGCGGTCAGTAACCGGCCCGACAACGGGCACGGCACGCCGAACACCTGGGCCTACGACACGTTCAACCGCAAGCTGGTGGTGTCGGTCGCAACCGATCAGAACACATGCGGCACACTGCCAACCGGTGACATCTGCTACGTCGCCGCCATCCAGGACAACGGCACATTCGACACGATCCTCGGCGCGGGTACGCCCAACGGTACCGGCGGCCAGATCAACCACCACGTGAGCGGCGCCATGGCTGGCAACTACTCCCTGACTGCGGTGGCCCCTGCGGCCGACACGCTGACGGGCGTGGTTCCTGCGAGCGAGGACGACAACTTCGGTACGCCCAAGGTCACCACGACCAACTGGCTGACGCAGGCGTTCGTGACCCCCGGCGACGTGGTGGTGAGCGGCGGCGACTACTCCTGGGTGTACACCAGCACCTGCGAGAAGTGGACGGACGCCAGCAACAACAACGACGGGATCGGCAAGGGTGCCGGCAACATCACCGGCCTGAACCTCTGTGTCGTGGCCAAGAGCAACTACGTGCAGATCAAGAACCGCGCGACTGGCCGCTGCCTGAACGAGAACCAGGCCACCGGCCTGCTGAGCACATACGCCTGTTTGCCGCAGACATACATCAGCCTGCAGTGGGTAGTGTATACCTGGTCTGACGGCATTAAGACCCTGTCTTCTGTGCAGACCGGCCAGTACGTCACGGACAACGGCAAGGGTGTGCAGCTCAGCCTGACCTCGACCCGGACTCCGATGTCGTTCCGCAACGGCGGGCTGTTCGTGTTCTCTGACAACGAAGTCATGACCGTCAACGCGCAGGGCAACTACGTTCCGGTCCGGGCATACCCCGGCCTGAGCCCGCTGGCCAACGGCCGCTGGGACTTTGGCGCGGCCTGACCTCCGCTGAGCACCCTGCCCAGGTGAGCTGAAAGGAATGACTCCAGGGCCTGGGCAGGGGACTGAAGGGAGGTAAGGCAAGTTGCTGAAGGATTTGGTCTGCACGGAGTGTGGTGGAATTATGGGCACACACACTTCTGGTTGCTCACAGGGATGAGGAGGAGAAATTGAACGTTGACATCAGCCAAGTACCGCCGGGGACGCCCGGTGTGACTCACGGCTCAGGCGTAGCCGGAGAGCTAATTCGGTACGCCACCCAGTCCTGGGCCGGTCACGCGGTCACCTACATCGGTGGTGGCCAGATCGTTGAGGGTACCGCACCATGTACCCGCATCGCCCCGGCCGCGTCGCACGACGACACCATCTGGTTCTACAAGATGTGGGATCAGCTCTCGATCGACGTGACCGGATGGTGGAGCCCGCCGCCCAAGGGCCAGCTCCCTGACAAGCAGATGATCCAGGCCGCCCAGCTCAAGATGGTGGCTCGCGCACACGCCCTCGTCGGCACGCCGTACGACTACATGGCGTACATGGGCTTCGCCATGGAGGTCCTGCACCTTCGGAACGGCACACAGATGGAGTCCGAGTTCAAGCAGGACGACTGGAGGGTCTGCTCCGCGGACGTCATCGACGAGATGACCTTCTCCGGAATCCATGTTGACTGGAACAGGGTCAAGCTCGCGAACGTCGGCGACGACCCCAACCTGGTCAGCCCCTCGATGCTCCTCCAGTACGCCACGACGCTCGGGTGGGTCTGATGCCCGGTTACTCCTTCCAGATCCACTGCAAGAACGGTAACCTCACGGCCGTGCCCATGGGCGACGTGATGGAGATGCCCGAGGGTGTCTGGGAAGTCAACGGGCTCGTCGAGGGTGACAACGCGACCATCAACATCACCCACAAGCTGCCCAGCGGCATGCACGTCATCGAGGCCCAGCAGGCTCACAACAAGCGCAACTACGACCCCGCCAACTTCGCGGCCCAGGAGGAGTACGAGCGAGTCAAGGCCGTGCTAATCTCATCTGGCATGGATCCAGCCCTGGCCGAGAAGTACGCGAGCGGCCAGATGAAGGCTGGCCCGATACCTCCATCTCCCGTTCAACCCGGCGAGTTCCCGGAGGATGAAGGTCCAGACGGAAAGTGGGGTCCCAGCAAGATGTAGCAGGTATGCGGGGTAGGGGAGCGGTCGTCCCCACCGGATGCCCCATCGCTCCGGAGATCGCAGGTTCGAATCCTGCTCCCGCTACGAGGGTCCCTGGCCAGGATCTAACGTTTCAGATCTCGGTCGATCCCGCCCAACTGGGTTTAGGCCAGGGACCCGCTAATGGTAGCCAAGACAGGGCGCTATCCCTTGAGGCTGCAACTGGGATGCCAGTCCTGGGCTGGGAGCGCCCGTCGTCTCTGGCAAGGCGGCGGGACTCCCAGTATGCGAGGAGGGATGATGCCTGCAATCATAGGGGACCTGCCGGTCATCACAACCAGTAGTCGCTCTACCTTCCGGCGCTGTCACCAACGCTGGTACTGGCAGTACGTCCTGGGCCTGAACCCGAAGACCACACCCAATGCGCTGTGGTTCGGAATAGGGGTACATGAAGCCCTGGCCCTGTGGTACCGGAAAGGCCGGAAGCGTGGCCCCCATCCTGCTGAGACTTTCGAGCTATGGCACCAGGGTGAAGAGGAACGTGAGATATTCGCGGCTCGCTCTGACCGCGAGCTGCAGCAAATAGATGACGCCAAGTATGAGGACGCCCTGACCCTCGGCGTCGACATGCTGGAGGGATACGTCGAGGAGTACGGCCGGGACCCCTACTGGAAGGTCATTGCCGTCGAACACCCGTTCAAGATCAGGGTGATATATCAGGGCAAGCCCATAGCGTACTTCATGAGTACCTGGGACGGAGTCTACCTCGACCTTCGCGACTGGCAGATCTACCTCATGGAGCATAAGACCGCTACCGCTGTCCAGACAGCATACCTGGAGCTAGACGATCAGGGCGGTATCTACTGGGCGGTCGCGCAGGCGGTTCTCAGGGCCAAGGGTATCCTAAAGCCTGACGAGGAGATTGCCGGTATCACCTACAACTTCCTCCGCAAGGCAAGGGAGGACCAGCGTCAGCAGAACGCTGCAGGTGAGTCCCTGAACCTGAACGGGACCGTAAGCAAGCGGCAGCCTATCGAGCGGTTCGTCCGCGAGACTATGGAACGCAGCCCGAGGGAACGCCGTACGCAGATGGAGCGTCTAGCCAAGGAAGCTAGGCTCATGACTGGGATGATCAGCGGTGAGCTGCCGGTTACAAAGAACACTCAGAAGGACTGTCCGCAGTGTCCGTTCTTCACCATATGTAAACTCCATGAGCGGGGAGGCTCAGCATGGAAGGAAGTGGCGAGCGTGGATTTCACAAAGGGCGAGCCGTACGATCGATACCTGAAGACCGCAGCAGCGTAGTCACATACGGCATGACTATGTTTGAGCTGGCGCTCCACCTGAACGCTCAGCACGGTATGCGGGCTAGCAAAATCAAGGCCATATCTGGAGAGCAGAGATGGCTGATTCACAGCAGACATCACGATATCAACTCGGACAGGATGACCCCGAGGCATCAGCATCACCCGTAGAAATTTCCTTAACTGGTTATTCCGAAACGGTAGCGCCCGACGGCCGGTAGCGGTATAATATCTAGGTTAATGGACTCGTCTCCGGAGGACCCCAAAATGGCTGCAAAGACCGCGCGTCCCCGTCCCCGACCACAAGCTAACCGCCGGAGTGCCCGGCAGGAAGAGGAGGAGCCAGAGGCCCTAGTGGCCGATGCCGTCGACGTGGTCGTCGAGGATCTCGCGAGCTTCAGCGATAGAACCTCCAGGAACATCATCATATTCGGACCATCCGGACATGGCAAGACGGTGCTAGCAGGCGGCGCTCCGAACGCCTACTTCCTTAGCACCGAGGCCGGGGCAGTCGCGGCCAAGCGCGCCGGCAGTCAGGCCAAGCTGATCCGCACTCCTACATGGGAACACGTCGAGGCCGGGCTCAACTGGGCTGACAAGAACCTGACCCCCGAGAACTGGCTCATCGTCGACTCTGCAACGAAGATGCAGCGGCTGCTCCTTGACTGGATCCTCCGGGCCAACAACAAGCGCAACCCCAAGCGTGACCTGGACATCCCAGCAGTCAAGGACCACCAGAAGTGGCAGAACATGTTCCTCCGGTTCATCGGTCGCCTGGTGGACGCTCCGTACAACACCATCATGATCGCGACCGCCATGTACAAGGAGGACGAAGAGGACGAGCCGCTGGTCATGCCAAACATCCTCGGCAAGGACTACACGATCAGCCAGAACTTCTGCGCCGAGGCTGACATGGTGCTCTACTACGCCGTGTCCAAGACCGCCAGCACTGACGAAGAGATTGTTCGTCGGGTGCTGGCACAGCCGTATCCGCCGTATTATGCCAAGGACCGTTTCGATTGCCTGGGGCACTACTATGACGTGAAGGAGGGAGAATACGGTGCCATGGCCGACATCATCAGCAGGATCGAACAAAGCCTCAGCGACGAAGGGGCAGACGAAGTCACTGCTGGTGAAGTGTCGCCGACACAATTGCATCGTCCAGCCGAACGACGCCGGAAGGCTGGTACACACAAGCAGCGGAGCGACGTGCACGAGCGCCGAGTTCACCGTGCTCGTGAGCGAGCTAGTTAACCGCGAGACCGCCAAGGCAACTATAACCAAATGGGCCATGGAAGACAACAAACGAAAGGGTTAGGCCGCATGCCAAGTCTCAAGCTGGACGACGAAGACTTTGACGTCGAGGGTCTGGAGAAAGCAGAATACAACGAGGACGATCAGCGCGTTCCGTACCAGGGTCCGCAGCCGAAGAAGGGTACCGTGCTCACCGGCTTCCTCTCGAAGATCTGGTTCATCTACAACCGCAAGAACGACCCCATGCTCAAGATCATCTTCGAGGCTGACGAGGACTCCGGTTTCGGCGGCCTGGAGATCTGGGACAACCTGACGCTGAACAAGGCTAGCAAGTTTCGGTGGCAGCCCTTCCTGAACGCCACCGGGCTGACTCTCCTCGACATCAAGAACCGCATGAAGTACGAGGGCGAGGAGAACGCCAAGCTGGGCTGGCCCGTCGTCAAGATCGCGCGGTTGAAGGTCGGAGAGTCCGCGGTCATCAACATCCTAACCGACCGGAGCAAGGACAACGAAGGGGAGTGGCGGAACGACATCGCCAAGTACATGCCGTACAAGCCCCTGGACCTCGACGAAGACGACGAGGATGAGGACGACGAGGAATACGAAGTTGAGGACGACGAGGAGGATGAAGACGAGGAAGTTGAGGAGGACGAAGAGGACGAAGAAGATGAGGAGGAAGAGGAGCCAGAACCCGCGCCGCGTCGGAAGACGGCCGCTAGGAGTAGGGGTACCCGGACGGCCGCGCGGCCGGTAGCTCGGAGCTCCGCCACGCGTAGCGGCAAGCCTACCCGTGCGGCCGGTAGCGGTAGGCCGAAGCCCTCGGCGAAACCAGCTGCGGGGAAGAAGCGCCGTGCGCACCCGGACGACCCGCCCTTCTGATCAGTTCCGGAACGGTCCGGTGTATCTGAGGCACGACGATTACCCCATGGTCGCGGTTATCTACAAGCGCCGCGTTCACTGCCCTTACAAGGGATGCTTCAAGTCCTACCGTATGGGCCGAAAGAACAAGAACGGTTTCCGAAGACTCCGCTGGCACTACATCAAGAAGCACGGGTAGCGCTGAGACCCCTGGTCCGGCCGGGCTCTGTGAATCCTACGCACATTGGGTTCCGGTCCCCTTCCCGGTTGGACCAGGCTTCTGAACGCTGCAGTCAATAAAGGAGGAATGGATGGCTTACGAAAAGGGTACATTCAGGCCCGGACTCGCCTTTGAGGAGGATGTGTCGGTAACGCTACCGGCATGGGTCTGGATCTCATTCGCCGCCGCATTCTCGAGCTGCGAATGGGATAGCCCTTACGCTCGCGAGATCGTGAACGCATCGCACAAGGAGATCCTGAGCCCTCGCTTCCTGAGCGAACAAGAAGCTCAGATGCAGATGCAACGTGATCAGCAAGAAGCTATGCTCAAGAGGATGACTGGCCAGGGTGACGATAGCCCTGGCTTCCCGCCGTTCTTTGGAGGTCCATCAGCATGAAGGACGGCAAGAAAGTCAGACCCCTGACCATACATGAGCGAACCTCCCGGTACACGAAGCAGCGTGGCACCGGATTCCTTACTCCGGCACAACAGCGTCGCATCAGGCACAAGCATGGCAAACTACTAGCGGAAGCAAGAGGACAGGTGTCATGAAGGTTGCCGTCATCGGATGCGGCCCTGCCGGGCTAGCCGCTGCGCATGCGGCCGTCGGGCGTGGCTGTGACACGACAGTGATCGCACCAAAGGATATGACGCGTCAGGAGGGGCCACTCCTTCTCCAGCGTCCGATCCCCGGCATCAACACGGAGCATCCGGACGGCACAATTCACCAGATCGTCATCGGCGGTACTATCATGGACTACCGCTACAAGCTGTACGGTGACGTCAACATCGGTATCAACGGTGACATCCTGAAGCCGCGCTACTACGCCTGGAAGCACCGCGAGACATACGAGAAGCTGTGGGAGAAGTACGAGCACCTTATCGTTGACCGCATGGTCACAAGGGACGAGCTGGCCGAGATGCACAACGAGTTCGATCTCGTAGTGAGTACTGCGTCCGCCCTGACTATGTGCCGCAGAGATGTCGCGCACAACTTCCAGTTCAAGCGAGTGGCCATCACGCCGTGGGTGTCGATAAAGGATCAGCCAGAAAACACCTTGATCTTCAATGCCGACCCAAACGTACCCTGGGTGCGGAGTTCGCGCGTGTTCGGGGTGCCGGTTACCGAGTGGACCATCGACACCATGCCCCAGTACGCTCGGGTGATCAAGAAACCTATAAGCACAGACTGCGATTGCTACCCGCATGTGCTACGTACCGGCCGCTTCGGCAAGTGGCAGAACGAGACCTGGATCGACACGGCCTACTGGGACACCTACGAGGCCATTGACGGCCGGTCCACCGATCAGGACATAAGGAGGATCCTGGATGGAATTTGGACATTCGCAGGACAGGACGCCGGAGCCGTGCCAGATATGCACGGTGATCAACGACCGACGTTACAAGGAGATGACCGAACACGGCATCGTCTTTGAGCCAGACAACAAGGTAGGCGAGGGGCACCTGATCGTAGCCCCTCGCATTCACGTTCCGGACGCCCTGTCTAACCCGGTCATCACCGCGCAGGTGATGCGGCTCGCGACAATGCGGGCCAAGGCGCCATGCACTATACTGTTCCCGATAGGCCCGGAGGCCCGTCAGGTTCAGCCCCACATGTACGCAATGATAATCCCCGCTGCGCTGGCGGAGGTATCTGTCAATAGGAAGGCAGAAAAAGGTGAGTCAGATGGGCCCAGGAAACAAACTGCCAAGCCCCGAAGGACGCCAAGAGACGAAGTCTGGTAGGGAGCTGGCCCGCTTCGCCGATGTTGCGATGTACGAGGCCGCACCCAACTCGCAGGCTGAGCGTGGCGAGATGGTCACCCCGAAGGTGACCGTCGTCCACATGACGCCTAATCCGCTCCGGGTTATGGCAGCTGCGGCACAGCTCTACTCCGGCATTCTGGTGACCGACCCGAACGACGTCACCGAGGAACAGTGCCGGCTATGGCTAGCCGACATGACCAAGACGGTACTCGCTGCTCCCCTGGAGTTCATCGATATCCACCTCTTCGTTGAGGGCGTCACCCGCGCGTTCACGCACCAGATGGTTAGGCAGCGTACTGCCGTGTACGTCCAGGAGAGCCAGAGGTTCGCGGTCAAGCGCAACGCAGCCCGCGAGGTGGCCTACCCTCCGAGCATCGCCGGGCTGAAGGAGGACCACCCCATGCGAGTGATCTGGGACCGAGCTGTAGCCCAGAACTCCTGGGCCTACAACGCTCTCGTCGATGGCGGCGTACCGGCCGAGGATGCCCGCGGTCTACTCGAGACCAACATAACCACTCGGATACATTACAAGACGAACCTTCGCAACCTGGTCGTCGAGGGCGGCAAGCGGCTCTGCTCGCAGGCCCAGTACGAGTGGAAGCAGTTCTGGCGCGAGGCCCTGGAGGCCATCTACCGCTACGGCCCAGACGAGGACCGCTGGCAGCAACATCTAATCGTCTCGCTTTTCAAGCCGGTATGCTACCGCACCGGTAAATGCGAGTTCATGGCGGCGACCGACAGGGCCTGCCGCATCCGAGAGCGCGTCGAGGCTTACCACCAGGCTGGTGTTCCGTCCAGCAACTGGTCGGGTATCGACCCGCGCGAAGCCCTACTGGAAGGAGCGGCCCGACTACGGCCGGAACATAAATGATATCCGAGAAGGTAGTAGAGGCTGTCGATGAACATCTCGACGAAAAAGTCAGCTCTGTCTACAAGGAACAGCCTCTGGCCCAGCACTGGGCGAGGGTGGCCAAGGAGAAGGAGGAGCAAGGCGAAGCTATCGCTGAGCTGATCCTAGCGACCGGGCAAAACCCCCGCAAGCCCGAAGACCAAGCCGCATACGAGCGTCTGCTAGATGAGCTAGCAGATAGGGCGCTGACATCCATCTACGCCATTCAGCATTTCACCAAGGACACTCGGGTTACTCGCGAGGTGCTGGAGCGCTGCCAGAAGAAGCATTGCATGCGGCTACTAGGAGGCATGCCTTGAGGAGAACCACTAGTCCATACGTGGACGTTGCGGGTACATCCGGGCTGACTGACGCTGCCCTGAGGGTGGCTGAGCTAGCCCTGATGTTCGGACGTGTATACCGCGCCGAGACCTGCAGGCACCCTGACGGCGGACCGGAGTCCGATACCGATCACACCGTAATGCTTGCGTGGCTTGCTCCGGCACTAGCCTCAGCAACCGAGCCCAAGCTTGACCCGAACCTCGTGGCTGCCTTCGCTGCCGTCCACGATGCCGTCGAGGTATTCGCAGGAGACACCAACACTCTGCGTATCTCGGAGGAGGGTCGGCGCAACAAGAAGCAGGCCGAGGCTGAGGCTCTATGGCGCTGGCGCGAGGAGTTCGCGACCGGCCTGACCTGGCTACCGAGCGTGATCGGGCGGTACGAAACCCAGGAGGAGCCAGAGGCTAGGTTCGTACGGGCGGTCGACAAGATTTGCCCGAAGTTCCTGCACGTGATCAATGTCGGCAGAGACATGGTCGGGTACAACATGGGCAGCAGGGAACTCACCGCTAACCTTACCCGGCAGCGTGAGGACATTGCCGTGTACGCCGGGGAGTTCAAGGGTGTGATGGCGCTGTTCGACGAGATGGCCGACAGGGCCGTCATGGTAACCAGACAAACCGAGCAGACAAAGCAAGAGATAGAGGTGAACGGGCAGTCATGGCAGAGCAAGATCTGAACAAGCAGAACGACCTACTGGTCGGATCTGGTGTCTTCCCGCATCCCTTCTACCTGGAGGATCACATCAAGATCGCCATGGTGAAGGACATGAAGTTCCGGCCGACCATACCCGCGCTCGCCGGCAAGCTGCAGTCTCAGGGGAAGTTCGTCCAGCTCGGCGCAGGCAAGAAGCTGATTGCCGGCTGGGACAATCTGGACTACCCGAAGTGGGACGCCCACGACGGCCTACCGTATGAGGACGAGTCGGTTGACGGCATCGCCTCGTACCACACCCTAGATCACCTTGACTGTGTGATCCCGCTCCTCGCAGATATCCAGCGGGTACTCAAGCCGCGTGGCTGGTTCGTCAACATCGTGCCGCACTACTCCTCGGAGCTGTGGCACACCGACCTGACCCACAAGAGCCAGTTCGGCGTCGACACATGGCGCAATATCTTTAGCGAACGGCATTACGATCACGAGGCCGTCGAGGGCCACACCAAGTGGCGGCTCGGTATCGAGTTCAACATGATGATGGCGTTCACGGAGCGCAACGCCGTCCTCGTGACCAAGCTAGTCAAGGTGGCCTGATGGCGCGCGAACCGAACCCAGAGCACATCGTCGAGGCCAGGGATCTCGGCGGCAACGGTGGCCCCTCGTACATGAGCGGTGTCGGAGGGCCATGGACGAACGGAGGCAACGACCATCTTGTCAAGCAAGCTCGCGACTACGCTGTCGAGTTCATGGAGGGCTGCGGCCTGAGCCCGACGCCGGATGCTATAGATCAGCTGGTGCGAGTATTCCTGCCCTGTCTCAAGATCATGTGCGAACGCGGGTACGAACCGGACGGCGGTACCTGGAGGGAATCCGGCAGGCTGGGCGCACTATCCGACGCCCGCAAGAAGTTCATGCGGCTCTGGAACCAGGCCTGGAAGCACGGTCGGCACGACGATAAGGACCATGCCTTCGACTGCATCAACTTCCTCGGCTTCTACGTCAGGCATGACGTGGACCGCTGGGGAGAATGGGGCGAACCTGCCCCGCCAACCAACTAGCAGAAAGGGCTGAGATGCCTGGATCACTCTGGCTGGCGATTTTCTTTGCGCTAGTCACGATTGGGCTGTTCTTCTACGTGAGGCGCATGAAGCCAATCGTGGCTGCGTACAACTCGAGAGCACGTAGCAGTAGAGAAGATCCGACCATGGCTCTAGTCATCGGTCGTGTCTGCATGTGGATCTTTGCAGGGTGTACCGTGCTGACCCTGTTCTTCTCGTCCTTCAACCCGGTCGGAACACAGAACATCGGGATCGTGACCAGCTTCGGCAAGCCGGTGGGTCACCTCGGGCCTGGCCTGAACTTCACATGGCCATGGCAGCAGGTCACCCCGATGGACGAGGCCGTTCAGGTCACCGACTACACCTTCGTGGTTCGTATCGCCGGCAGTCAGACCGCTGACGTGACGATCGCCGCCCGCTGGAAGGTCAACGCCGGTGCTTCCGACCACGTGTTCCTGAACTACAAGAACTCGACCTCGGGGGTCGAGAACGGTCTCCTGACTCCGGAGCTGAACGCTGCCACTAACGCAGTGCTGGACGGATACGACCCTCTAGCCCCGCTCGCTACCGGCGCGGCAGCTGGCACTCCAACCAACCCAACCACAACCCAGATGGCGGAGTCCATCCAGCAGAACCTTTCCCAGCGTGTCGGCTCCGATGTGACCATCATCACCCTGGTCATGAAGCCGCTCGTGTACGACAAGACGGTTCAGGCCCGGATCAACTCCGTGGTCAACCAGGCCGCGAAGACGGACGTCGCGAAGCAGGCAATCATCACCGCTCAGAACCAGGCCGCGGCGAACAAGGCTCTGGCTGCCTCCGGAGCGCTGAACCCGATGGCCCTGGTCCAGCAGTGCATGAGTGCTATCTCTGATGGACAGCTCAACCCACCGGCAGGCTTCTCTTGCTGGCCCGGCCCGAACTCCGGGGTAGTCATCCCCGCGAGCAAGTAACTGGAGCGAGAGCGTCGTGGATCTGGTTAAGAGCGTCAAGAAGCTGATGGAGTTCATTAACCTCCATCATCATACGACGTTCTCGTTCAAGGACGGCTATGGTACCCCGGCTCGGCACGTACAGCGAGCCGCCGAGCTGGGGTACGCCGCCGTGACTGCTACGGAGCATGGCAATGTTTCTTCTTTCTTCCAGCTTGAGAAGGCTGCTGTCAAGGCGGGCATCAAACCCATCTTCGGACTCGAGGCATACACAGGATACATTGACGAGCAGTCTCGTAGCCAATACAAGTATCATCTCACGATACTCGCTCGCAACCTGGACGGATACCGAAGTCTCAATCGAATCGTCACCCAGTCATACGTTGATTTCTATTTCTACCCAACTGTCTCTGGACAGAGCCTTGCTGACAACAGTGACGGTATCACCGTATTGTCTGGGTGCTCGGGGAGCCTTCTCGCATGCTCTCTCCTTGGCGGAAAAGGCACACCGGAGAGACTTGACCGACCTGACTTCGAGGCAGCTGAAGCTGTCATCTACAGATTCAAGGAGTTGTTCGGCGAGCATTATTTCCTCGAGGTACAGCCCTTCTACGAACTCCCCAGAAGCTGCACCATGAACCAGGCGTACGTTAAGCTGAGCCGGATGACTGGTGTTCCGCTGGTTGTTACGCATGACGTACACTACCCGGAGATGAAGGACGCGACCATGCAGGCTATCCTTCACGCCGCTGGGAGGGGTACCGGCTCTGTCGAGGACGCCATGCGTAGCTGGAACTACGACGTCCCATTGACGCTGCCCTCATCTGACCGGAAGCTTGCAGCGCGTCTAGAGAAGACAGGTCTTACTGCTAGGCAGGCCCGCGCCGCTATTGAGACCAGTAACTTTATCGGGAATGCATGTAGCGTAACCCTACCGAAAGCCGAGAGACTAAGGTACCCTATAGCCGAGAAGGACCTACGGCCGTGGGTGTAGGAGGAATCTGATATGGGACTCAAGGTGTACATGCCCGCACCAGAGAAGAAGAAGGGTGCATGGTGGAGAATTATCCTGCTCTGGTGCATCAGCTCCTTCATCCTGGGCAGCGCGTATGACCTTGGCGTCTGGCTGCACACTGGACACTGGCCGTGGTAGCAACGACCCCAGAGATCACCTCTGAGGAACTGCTAGTCGAGTGGTGCCGGCAGGGCTGGCGCTACCGCAAGGTCCACGAACGCCCGCAGTCACAGCAGGACTGGTACGCCGAGCGGGTGAAGTATGAACTTGACCTTATGCTGAAGAAGGACCTCGCTGACTTCTTCCTCGCGACTAGCGACATGGTTCGCTGGGCCAAAGACAGCGGCATCCCTGTCGGGCCTGGGCGGGGTAGCGTCGCGGCTAGCGTAGTGGCCTGGCTACTCCGAATCACCGAAGTAGATCCTGTCCGATACCCGCACCTACTGTTTGAGAGATTCATTGATATCACTAGGACCGACCTTCCTGATATTGATCTGGATATTTCTGACGATCGCCGCCACGAAGTTCGAGAGTACATGGCTCGACGTTATGGTGCTGATTGTGTCGGTACGGTTGCTAATTTTGTTCGGTACCGGGGGAAGAATTCACTAGCTGATGTAGCCAGGGTCTATAACGTACCCAAGTGGGCCAAGGAACAAGTTAGCAAGATGATCATTGAGCGATCGGGCGGGGACTCGCGGTTTGACGCTAGCCTGATCGACACGGTGAACATGTTCCCCTCTGCTCTGGAGGTATTCGAACAGTTCCCGGACCTATGGAAAGCTACCCGGCTAGAGGGCAATATGGCCGGGATGAGTGTGCACGCCGCCGGGCTCATTGTCACGCCAACTCCGCTGACTGACATGTGCGCGGTATACCAGCGTGAAAGCGCTGGCGAAATGAGAGCCGTCCTGAGTATCGACAAGTATGATGTCGAGTACGCGAACATGCTCAAGATGGACCTGCTTGGACTTACGACCATGGGCGTTATCGCCCGATGCCTGGACATGGCCGGGCTTACCCTGGAGGATCTGTATGCGATACCTGACGATGACCCCGGAGCACTCGACGTATTCAGACGCGGAGACGTCACGGGAATATTTCAGTTTGAGGGTCGAGCGACCAGACTGGTCAACCGGGATGTACATCCGGATAACTTTGCTGAGGTCACGGATATCAACGCACTCTCTAGACCGGGGCCACTATTCTCTGGAACTACGGCTGAGTACGTGGAAGTCAAGCACGGAAAGCGTGAGCCTGAGCGCTACCATCCTATCGTCACTGATCTCACCCATCATACGAATGGCCAGATCATATACCAGGAGCAAATCCTACAAATAGTTCGAGAGGTCGGCGGCTTCGACTGGACGCACGCCGTCGAAATCAGGCGCATCATCTCCAAGAAGATGGGCGAGGCTGCCTTCGGCGTCAGCCGTGGCGCGTTCGTGGAAGGCGCTGAGCAGCTACACGGAATTAGGGAGGAGACCTCAGACCGAATATGGAAACGAATTGTAACTTCGGGTACGTATGCGTTTGTCTATGCCCACTCGGTGAGCTATTCCATTTTGGGTTTGTGGTGTGCCTGGCTCAAGGCCCACTACCCTCTGGAGTTCTATGCGGCACACTTGGCAAAGACAGACGACAAAGAGCAGTCCTTCAGGCTGATGCAAGACGCGAGAGCCCACGGGATCGAAGTACGGCCGCCACGGCTGGGCCTCAGCGGCGCTACCTGGACAAGGAGTGTAAAGCGCAACCAGGTTGTCGCGGGCTGGCGACAGATCCCAGGGATCGGCGAAATCACGGCCAGCCGCATCGAGATGGAGAACCAGCTTAACCCGTTTAAGTCCATGTATGATATGGACAGGGTATGGGGCATCGGTCCGAAGACCATCGAGAAGATGGCCGAGTTCATGTCACAGAAGGACCCCTTCGGCCTGGAGATCACTAAGGACCGAATGAAGAAGGTGCGGGACTGGGCCAGGGGCACGAGCAGGGTACCTACCCCTTCCCATAACGGTACCGAGGTAGCAGCCGTTCATGTTGAGGAGCGTTATGGCGCGAACGCCCGCGCGAACTATGGCAAGGGTCCGGTGGTTGTATACGCGGGCATCGTCCGTGAGCGCAACTATCAGGACGCTGTGGAAAACCGCCGCTCGCGAACAGGCGAAGAGGTTGAGGACATTCTCAAGACCCTGAAGCGGCCAGACCTGCTTGAGTACTGCTCCCTCCGCTGCTACGACGATACCGACGAGGAGGTGTATCTGCGCGTCAACCGATTCAAGTTCCCTGAACTGAAGGCCAAGATCGAATCGATCACGGTAAACCATGACGTACTGATATGCCTGGGCAACCGCATTGCCGGCTTCGGTACCCCGGTGATGGTCGATAGACTGTGGGTGGTGGACCCTGATGATTGAATTTAACTTCACAGGCGTAATAATAGCCAATGACGAATTCAGCTTTAAGTGCCACGATGCAGGGGTGAGAATATTGGCACTCAAGTACCACAGCATAGGACCGATGAAAATCGATCCGGAAGACTTCAAGGGTACGTACAGCAGATGGGTATCTGGGAAATGCCCATGCTGCGGTAGTGATCTAGGAGAGGATGAGGGAACATGCCCGCAAACAATAGCCGAGGGGGTGGTGCTCTGCGGTCGCTGCATACGACAAGAGCATCATCTAACGGCCGGAGTCGTAGAGGGGATCCTGCTCGCCCTCGTCAAGAAGTTGTAGACATCGACGAAATGGATGACGAGACATTCGTCCAGCACATGAACAAGAGGCACAGGAGCTCTCTGGGTGGGCTCCCGTATCTCTGGGTTGTGGACGAGGGCGCTATGAGGGCATGGCGCGCTTTCCATAACCGGCTTCACAGCCTGCGGATCGACCTCAGGCACTCGCACGAGAGAGAGCGTGTAGCGTCATGAAGAGCAACAGCCAAGGAGCGTCCAATGGCGGCTCCACAGGTGGGCCGACCGGCTACAAGTCATGGGGAGGGGGTTACGAAGCACCTCGTTCGATTCAAGCCAACTGGTTCGACGTCGAGCCAGACCCGTTCTACGTGACATCGAGGTAATGTTGGTTACCGACACAAGAGGAATCAACTGGCGTACATGGTCCTCTAGGGACTGCGCCGAGACAGCGAGGTGCCCGGTCTGCCGAGAGGGGATCGGGTACCCCTGTCATTTCCTTAACGACAGTATGCCATGGTACCCGGATCATTATGGCCCACAGTACCACCACGACCGTCTGGTAGCCGCGGAGCAAATGCCCGGCATACCAGCCCGCGTTGCCCGGCTTCGCGAGCTAGCCCAGATGAGCCAGCTGACCCTACTATCCCTGGCGCTGCGTGATTTCGACTGGCAGAGCGGGCACAAGCCAGTGCCGCAGAACCGGGACTCGCTTATCGCTTTCCTGCTCCCCTAGAAGTTACCGGCCGGTAATTACACCCGTGTTTAGCTCCGAAATACCGGCCGGTAACTTAGGGACCCTAACCTACCCCTTACCCCGATCCTAATCTCCCGGGAGCTCGGAGCTCCGCTCCGGCACGGAGGTGCTTCTCCCGGCCGCTAACCGGCCGCGCGGCCGATCACCGGGGTGACATAACGCTTAGGTAACGGAAAGGCTAAACGCCGGTAACTACCGGCCGTAGCGAGTAGCGTACAGCTTGTCCCACGCGATTGCAATCAACCAGGATCACCCGAGAGCAGCCGCGTCCCGATTACGGATGGAGCAACATGCACGCCCAGCGTACGATAGCGGCTATCGCCGCCACGGCTGTCCTGACTGTCGCTTGTCTCGTAGCACTATTCGCCACCGGAATCTCCAGCAACCATATGACCGGCCCGAGCTCGGCGCTAGCCGAGTCTCTGCCGTTCAGCCCACCCGCGGTCAGCGCACCGCCACAGATGATTCCCGAGCACGTAGCCCAGGTCGTCACCCCGATCCTCATCACGGCTAACCCGAAACCACTATTCCCGACTAGCTATACAGTACGCTCCGGCGACACGCTGGGGAAGATCGCAGAACGCGAGTACGGCCACTTCAAGGACTGGCCAGTCATCTACTATGCGAACCACATCAAGTACGCCAACGTGATCCAGGTTGGTCTGAAGCTCACCATCCCACGCCTGCCGGCTCGTATTCCGGCGATCCCCGCTGTGCTGGCCCCGCCCGCTCCCAAGCCCGTCTTGGTAGTAGTGGACGCCGCCCCGGCCGTGCAGCACTCCTCGGTGAGTTCCCAGCAAGTATCAACGGCGGGCATGAGTGCCTTCCAAGCGTGTGTGATCAGCCGCGAGTCCGGCGGCAACCCCCAGATCTGGAACGCCAGCGGACACTGGGGTCTGTATCAGTTCAGCTATTCGACCTGGGTTGCGTACGGCGGAGCGCCGTCGCTGTTCGGGAACGCAAGCGCGTCCTACCAGACGCAGATCTTCGACAATGCCATGGCAACTTCCGGCGGTGCAAACAACTGGGCACCCTACGACGGCTGCTAGCTACCAAGCCGAGAGCCCCGCACCCTGAAAGCGGACCAGAGGTGCGGGGCTCTCTTATGCACTAGAACGAGCCACAGTTGTGGATCGTGACGCCACCGTCACCGCTGGCAGCGTACGCTCGACCGCCCGTCTCGTTCGAGTGAAGCTCGCCCACCTGCCAGGTCGGCTTACCCGGAGCCGTGTACTGCGACATCCAGGTGTGGCCGCCGTCGCTGGAGCTGATGTTGGCCCTGGCACCTTTGTTGGTGTACGACTCCCACCAGCCCGTCTGGTTCTTCGGAGGAACAGAAGCCACAGCGGCATTCTTCGTCCACCAGGTCTGCAGGTCTGCGTAGCTCATTGCCGCGTAGTCCCAGTCGATCGCGAACACCCCGTACTGGTCGAGCACACAGGACGCCCAGGGCGAGTTGGGTACGCTGACTGCGGGCATCGGGGAGATGGGGGCGAAGTACCTCGCGAGCCAGAGCGGATACTGACCCAGGCCCGCGCAATTGCCCTGGGCAATGAACTGCTGGTACGTGTATACCCCACAGGCCGGAAAGCCTAGCGCCGAGTTGGTACCGGCGCACACATCTTCCGCCCATCCGGAGCAGTAGGAGGGAGACTTCCCGTCGGTCACCTCGTGGTCGAGGAACACACGGTCATTCTTGGTGATCCCGTTGTTCCTCAGGATCTGGACGAATTTGCTAGCGGTACTGGCCGCTGGTGACGACGGATGACCGAACACGTACGCGCCGCGGAGCAGGCCCATGCTCTTCGCGAGAGCCCATCGAGAAGCGAACTTGGAGTCCTGGCCGTAGCCCGGCTCGAACGCCTTGTGGATCATGAACTGGACCTTGGCATCATGGTACCACTGGTTGTTCTCGAACAGATCGATGCCGTACGTGATCGGGCCGGTGGCTGCCGGCGACATGATGGAAGTTCCTACTGACGGGACCTGCTGCCTTGCCGGGCTGTGAAGTTCCCCAGCTTCCGTGGTAGCAGGACTGACAGGCATCATGGTGGCAAGATCGTCGGGGGTGAGTTCGTAAGACATTGCGGCCTCCTGGCCTAACAGCTCAAGGGATGGAACGTGCTCTTCACAAACGATAGTATCTGGGTGATCTCCTCCTGTGCGTTCCGCTTCTGCTGCGGAGTCTCGTTCGGGCTCGGATGCTCTGTGGCAATGGCGATGAAGGTGTTCCAGAGCTTGATCTGATCAGCGCGTGCCTCGTTGGCCGAGAGGCAGTTGGAATGCTGAATAGCCCGTGTGCTGTCAGACTGAGATATAGCGTTGGTGGATAGGACGGCTACGCCGATCGTCAGCAGGATGTCGAGGACAAGCGAGAGGATCAGAGCAACGGATATCTGCCGTGTCCTCTTGCCGTAATTCTCGATGGCAGTCAGGCTTTTGCCTATGGTGTCCATCGTCTCGCGGATGATCTTGACTGTGGTGATCACCTCGTCTGGGTGCTCCCCCGCCATCTCACTCATGTCTATCCCTGCCCTCTTTTCATCCAGTACTCTTCTATGAACCTAAGCCGGGTATCGGTCGCAGACCTATCGGTACGCATCTGCGCGTACATCTCTTTGTGAACTTCATTCTGCTCCGTCACGACGTTCTGCATCGCGTCTGCTAGCTCCTTGTGGGCTTTCTCCTTGTCCCTAACAAGTTCACTTACATCCTCCACGAGCTTCTCGAGTCTGTCATCAGTCTTGGTCCATTTGATCGCAGCTCGTACCAGCAGCACTAGCGCCGGTATAGCCAGGACACTCAGGACCGTCAGGGCTATCATGACGATCTCGAATTGCGACATAACATCTCACACCCCTAATCACCAGACAGGAGGATTCGCAGTACTGTACGGATCCTCGGGTACGGTGTTGATCGGAGAGAAGTCCCATTGCGTACTGGATATGTTCTCGGTGTACCCCATCACTAGTTCATTGATGACGTCGGCGTTTAGCCAGTTCGGCACGTTCGTGATCTGGAAATAATCGCCAATGTCCTGATCTGCGATCGAGAAGAATAGGGAGGCCAGTGAGCCACGGCGCAGGTCTAGATTTACGGATGGGAATCGGTACTGGCTGACCGTGCCTAGCATCAGCAGCCATGCAATCATGTTCGCGAGCTGGGCGTCGGAGTACAGGTATACAGTCTCGTTGTACGAGTAGTCGCCGATGCCATTAGGCGGATCCTGGATGCTCATGGCCCCGGACAATTGCTGCAGGGTAGCGCTCGCCCCGAGGTAACGGCTGATAACTATATCGTTCCTGGACAGGGCGTCGTCGGAAACTGGCTGGAATGGCGGCGAAAGGTGAGCCTGCGAATAGTCGATGATAAGCGGAACCTGTCCCTGCATGTTCTGCCGAGTGCGGTAGCCTATCCCGAACACGTCACGCGGTTCATACACCTGGCCTCGGTCTGCATTCTCGCAGTACTGGATCAGATTCATGAACGTGTCGTCGGTCTGCGGACCCATCTGCGGCGTGTCCGCATCCTGCCCCTGTAGCTGGAATGCGATCCCCTCCTCGGCAGCTAGCCTGGCTAGCCGCACCGACACAAGCTCGCCATCGAAGCCATTCAGCATGTTAGCTAGGTTCGCGAGCTGGTCAGAGTACTGCTGTACCACGAACCATCCCATAGCGGTAGCCGAGCCGCTGTTCATAGAGCCAGTCGGATTCACGAACACATCCGACACGTTGCCCAGGCTGATACCAGTAACAGTACCGCTCACGAAGTTAGTGATGATTCCTGTGTTGACGTCAAGGGACCGCATGAAGAAGTTAATGCTAGTGCCGTTAGGTGCAAAGATAACCTGGATGGCCAGGCTCTTACCGTCGGCACCAGCCGATAGCTGTCCACTGTCCAGCAGAAGAGTTGACCCGTTGTACCCCTTTAGTTCCAGCTTGCCTCCAGTGTGATACAAGAAGTCGATTGTCTGCAGGGTACCAAACGTTACGAAGCGCGCGAGAATAGCCCCATCAGTTTCACCAGCAGGGTCTACATGTAGCAGGAATGATATGACGTTGTTCGGAACCGGCGGAGTAGTGCCTCCGTTCCAGCTTATCAGAGCGGCACCGGAACCACCATTGCCCGCGGCCGAGCCAGGGTGATCGGTCCCCGAGTTGTCGGTGTAGTCAGGCACGGCACCGCCGCCACCGCCGCCCGGTAGGTTCCCCGGCATTCCCTGGTTGCCACCCGCACTCAGGGCATCATTGTCGCTTGCGGTTATAGTCCCGGAGTATGTCGACCCTGCCGTACCTGCATGCACACCGGCCTTAATGAACACTATGTCCCCGGCGTTCAGTGATGCCTGTACATCCACTTGCTGGTAGCTACCGACTGCGCCAGAGTTCACGGAAGTCACGTTAGGCGTCAGGTATAGGATGCCGTTTACATTCTTGACTCCGAGGACGAAGTTGTTGGCGTCATTCGCGCCTACCGTACCAGCTAGGGTTACCGTCCAGGCAATCCTGTAATTGCCTGCAGCTGTCACGGCAGCGGCACTCAGGATGGTAGCTCCAGATGCAGGAGCGCCTACCGAACCCGAACCCGTGGAGTTGACAGCACCACCGCCTACTCCGCCGGTAGTCCCGTTGTTGCCATTCGAAGATATGTGGCCTGCACTACCTCCACCACCGCCTGCCGGGAAACCAGAAGCCTGGTATTGCAGAATGGTCTGACCCTGACCGCCGCCACCACCCTGCGTACCTAGCGGGTTAGTGTTTCGGTTAGACGCCGCCGAACCAGCGCCTCCGCCGCCTCCAGGAGACCCGGTCTGGTTCCCTGTTTGCCCATTGGTCTGACCCGTACCTGTACCGGAACCAGATAGGATGCGTCCGTTGCCGCCATTGCCTCCAGCTCCGTTACCGCCGCCGCCAGAGCGCGCACTACCGTTAGCGCCATTACCTCCAGGGTTGCCAGGGAAACCTCGGTTTCCTCCTCCACCCCCACCGCCACCGTAACTACCTGTGGACAACGCGCCGACTCCACCGTTGCCGCCGCTGTTCCCCGATCCTGAAGTGACGGTGCCGCCAGCTCCACCTCCACCCGCAAACCCTCCACCTTGCCCGCCTCCTGCCACGACTGACGAACCTGAGTCTCCGAACATCCCTGATGTAGTA
>Ga0126371_10000070_pt1 | contig 69978 bp, 50 predicted proteins | sample PanSoiMetaPlot_4_FD_110145 | JGI IMG/M metagenome (GOLD analysis project Ga0126371, IMG submission 110145) | Tropical forest soil microbial communities from Panama - MetaG Plot_4 | ecosystem: Environmental > Terrestrial > Soil > Tropical forest > Bulk soil | place: Panama | collected 2016-02-17
CCGGGTGCGTCGCCTATACGGCGAACTACCCTTGCGTCTATGTGGTCAACAGCGGTCCGGACACTGTCTCGGTGATAAATTCCACCACGAATACGGTAATCGTGCCGGCCGTCGCGGTCGGTGGCACGCCCATGGGCGCGGCCATAACACCCGACAATCGATCAGTATATGTGGTCAACAACGACGACGGGACGGTGTCGATCGTTGACACTACGACCAACACCGTGCCAACCCAGGCGGTGCTGCTGGTCTCGAACGGTGTGGGCCTGGGAAGTCCGACGCAGGTTGCGATCACACCGGATGGAACTGCGGCCTACGTTGTTGGCATAGGTTTAAGCGGATTCGTTGCCATCATTGATACCGCCACCCAGAAGCTCACCCTTGCCATCACCACAGGGCTGAGCAGTCCAGTGGCCATCGCCTTCAGCCCGGACGGCAAGTTTGCGTATATCACTGACTCCTGCTCCGGCGAGCCGGCAACGACGGCATGTGTCGATGTGCTTGATACCTCGACCCACTTGATTAATCAGGCGCCAGGCACCCCGATCCTGATACCGGGCAGCGTCTCGAACTTTGGCGAATCGATCGCCGTAACCGCTGACGGAGGGCTGATTTCGGTCCCTGTGGACGACCTGAACAACAACCTGGGGATCGCTTTCATCTCTGTCGCCTACAACACGATCACTAACACCTACAGCTACAAGTATGTCACCACCCTGAGTCTCAACGTGACTTCCACGACCTCGGATTATGGAATTGCGATCACCCCGAGCGGCATCCTTTATGCGGCCGAGCCCGCACTCGACAGCGTGGCGGTCGTCAACACCAATACCCAGACGTTGAGCAACACGATCCAGGTTGGAAGCTCGCCGACCGGGGTTGCGGCAACACCCGACGGAGCGCAGGTCTACGTTTCGAATGGCTTCGCAGGCAGCGTCTCGGTCATTGATACCCAAACTCAGAAGGTAACCACCACGCTCCCAGTACAAACCAGTCCCGCGGGTGTGGCGGTGATGCCCACAATCGTCCCTACCATCCAGACCCCGCCCGCCAGTCAAACTGTCAGCTCCGGTCAGACGGCGACCTTGTCGGTCCAGGCCTCCGGCGCCCCGCGACTTTCCTACCAGTGGTACCAGGTCGCTGGGATCACGTTAACCCCGATTCAGGGAGCTACCAGTTTCTCCTTTACCACTCCCGCTCTGACTTCCACTACCACTTACCTGGTATCGGTGAGCAACGTTGCCGCCAGCATCAAGAGCAAGAACGCAACGATTACCGTCCTGCCGCCACCCAGTGCCGATCTCTTCCTGCGGATTCGGCCATCTGCGACTACAGTGCATAAGGGTGATCTGCTCACCTTTGCGTTTCCGGTATGGAACCTCGGTCCGGATGTTGCCGAGGGCGAGGTGTTGAGCAGCTTGCAGGTGCCAGCAGGCACAACCTTCGACTACCTCCGCATTTCCGGCACGCCGGGATTGGGTACATGCACCCATCCGCCCTATGGAGGAACGGGGCAGATTATCTGTCACGAGGGTAACGGCATGGCTCCCAACACGACGTGGACAGTGCGGCTGACCGTAAAAGTCACGGCACATTCGGGGAATGTGATCACCGAGAGTGCGGCCACTATGTCAGACACGCCTGATCCGAATCTAGCCAACAACACCGCGACGGTGAGCCTCAAGGTGCAATGACGAATTGGTAACAAGAGTTATCCGGGAGGAGTAAGTCAGGCTAAGAGCGCTCTTTTCATGCGTCGTCTCCAACGATGGGCAATACTGGTCTATTGCCTGAAATTTACTTGTCTATCTAGCTTTGAAGGACGCGACAGGCTCGACGTTTTCGTTGTCTTCCAGCGGTAAGTTGCCTTAGGCCGCTGCGGCCCTGCGCTTGTTCACCCAAGACTTGTATTCGCTGTTCGCCTCGCCGAGTCGATACACGGTGTTGGCTGTTTCTACTAAACCTTGGTCTAAATCAACGTCCAGAATTGGCGAGGTGAACACGAGTATCGACCTTGTAAAATGTGGATGTCTAAGGGCATATCCCATTAGTCGGTTACTCGGACATAATTCTCCAAAACTCTGAGAATTCACGCTTTGCACGACAGCCCAGTCTTCTATTGTCACCGTAGTTTTCGGCATAATTCCAACTCCTAGCGGTGTGTCTTACGATTCACCCTCGCAACGCGATTGCCAAAGTTATCAGAATGCAAACAAGCAAGTTACCTCTCATCCGCTGTCGCGGGGTGAACTTTTTGCCTACATGTACGCCATATTGCGCCATGGCTGGGAATTTCTTGCACTCCTCATTGCAGTGTGTGATGGTCGCCTACAGCTCAATCGGCTGATTCTGACGGATCGCAATCTCGAACGCGCTCTCCGGGAGTGTGGGTGATTTCAACTCGCCGCCAGCAGGAGTTCCGGCCTTCGCAGCACAATTTTTCCGCGCTGCTTGGTCAGGATGCCAGCGCGTTCCCAGTCGTTCAAAGAGCGGCTCACCGTAAATGGCGTCACATTCGTGTAATTCGCCACATCTTCGTTCGTAACCCTCATTTCCACGCCATCGGAAGTGACCTTACCGATTCCGTTTGCCAGACTCACCAATAGGTGTGCAATGCGACCGTTAGCGTCATCGGAGCTGAGCGAGACATGGGCGGCGATCAACCATGGGATATATTCTGTCGCTGTCATCGAGAAAGCGTTGTCCATCAGTTTTGAATAGCGAGTCAGCAGACTTCGGATGGTCTGTCTTTCCCACACCAGTGCACAACTGTCCGCCAGTATTTCTGTGCTGACAAGATATCGGCTCGGGGTAGAGATCAACGCACCGCTGCCGAATGGCTGTCCAGCTGTCAACCAAAGCAGATTTATCTTTCGGCCTTCATCCGTAATCAAGAAGTGTCTGCCACGGCCACTGGTGAGCATGAAGAACCGGTCGGCAGGATCATCCTGATTGGTGACGACAGAGGATGCGCGGAGGTACCGATGTTTGGCAACAGACAAGATGGCGTTGACTTCGGCCTCCGTCAATCCCGATAAGAACCGAGGTCTGAGGTGATTGGGAAGGCCGACAATCTGGTTCCCAGACGACAATTTGCAGGCGCAATTCACTGGACAATCCTCCTTTTCAACACACGCTGCAACATTCGCTGGAGAAACACCCGTACTTTAATGAGTCATTGGTTCAATTCGGCAGTAGAGACTACTGGTTCCTGTAAAGCTTCCATTCTTCACCAACATACACCCGGACGGAATTGAGAATCATCAGTGCATACAATCTGAGTGGCTGGCAAGTGGCTGGAGTTCGCGACGCTGTGCGTAGCGAAAATCCGCAAGGCGCGGCGACGAATTAGAAAGCGGGGATCTGCGCCGTGGGGAGCTGCTTGCGCTTCGCTGGAGTGACATCGACTTCAAGAAGGGCAAGGTGATGATCACGAAATCGCTATGCCAGACGGTGGAAGGTGGTTTGCAGATCAAGTCCACGAAGAGCGAAAAGGACCGTAAGGTTGCGCTCGCGCCGGGAACGATCGAGGCTTTGCTTGGCCATCGCGACATCATCGAGCGCGACAAAAACTGTTGGGCACCGACTACCACGACAACGGTCTGATCTTCCGCACGCCGGAAGGCGATTACTACTCGCCTGCAAATCAGCAACCGCATCGTCGAGTTCATGCGCAAGGCAGGCTTCCAGTCGTCTATCCACCAGTTACGACACTTTGCAGGCAGCTTTTTTATTTAGCAAGGGCCTGTCAACGGTGGCGGTGGCCGAAATTCTGGGCCATGCCGACGCCAGCGTCACGGAGCGGATTTACCTGCACGCGATGCCGGGCGACAACGAGCGGGCGGCAGAGTTGTATCAGGAGCATTTCGGAGCGGTGGTCGCAAGCAGCAACAAACGGCAGAAAAAAACGGCCAAGCTCGTGATACTGCCCGGCCCTTATGTTACGCCTGATGTTACGACTTGCCCAAAACCAGCAGTTAACCTCTACAAAATAAAAGGGTAACGGGTGGTAGGCGAGACAGGGATCGAACCTGTAACCCCCGGCTTAGAAGGCCCATCCGGGCGATTCCCACCAATTACCCGATTTTGGATAAGCCTACTCTGTTCAATGAGTTTCGGCATTTTTCTGCTTCGAGCAGTTACCCTGATTTGGCCTCGTTTTGCCGCGAGGGTCCCCACAAAATCCCCCACAGTCTTATGAGGTGAACCCTTTCATTGAGACAGTTTTCTATCACTACACTCGCAGCGTTTTCGATTCTGACCCCTTCACCTGACACAGCTCTGGGTTCATACAGATGATGCCGGAAAATTGAATACCTCGCCTGTTTTCGAATCGATGACGGCGATGCCCGCAGCGCGATATCTTTCCCAGCCATCCAAGTGGGCGTACGCGTTGAGCGAAAGATGCTCGTCCTTGGTTATTGTGCATGCTATGGCATTTTTGAGGATCCCCTCGACATCAGCCGGGCCAGCATGTAACAGATCCTGCACCATAACGGCGCGCTGAAATACATGATCGTGTCTGCATTCGCAATCGGGTGCTACAAAAACAGCTCGGGAACAAAACCTGGTCCGATGTTTATGCGTGCTTTCGGCCTCAGTGATTTTCCATAAAGCAATGCTGAGCAATTCTTGGCGGTGTTCAGGCAGTATGCGCGGATTCGGTTGTAGCAGGAGCTTTATCAGTTCGACCGCGCTTTGCAGCCTTGCGGTCGAATTCTTATGCTCTGTGAATCCGTATTTGTCAGATTGTCCCATGGATGAACTCGCTTGATTGTGCGGACCATCTCCGCTGCACCTGAAAAGCCGGTCTCCTCGCTGAAAGTCGAGCCTGGATTCTCCGTCGGGGGTTAATGCGTCCAACCCGCAAGAGGTTTGAAGAAGCAACAGTTTGAGTGTGCCCGAATCGTTTGGGCAGAGAAACGACTCCCGGTACATTACACATAGCGGAGTTTGCTGAGGCTGCGCCTTGAGGTCGAAGTCGGGCATTGCCGCATTGTACGGCACGTGATCAGCGGACGCAGAGCGTTCCAACCTCAACGGAACGGTCACCTGAAGATCGTCGGACCGCTGCCGCGTACCACCGCTAGCAGGAAGCCGTGATCCAACCGGCATCCGCACTGGAAGTGCCGGTTCCTTTGGAATTAGCCGGCGCTGATGCCTCGGTGCAAGGCAGGGTTGATCGATCCAATGTCGCCGCTTGCCCTTGCGATGAATTCTGCCAATTCTCATGCCACACGGCTCCCGGCCTTAGCCGGCTTGGTGGACGAAACGATTCCTGGCATGTTTCTTGAGCCTTTCGAACCAAGGAAACAGATTCTGGCGACCGAAATGGCAACGATTTGACCTTTCATTCTCCACACCCAGTAACGCCTCACGTCGCCGTTCAATCAGGAACGGGCGTGGGAAAACTCGCAGTTTTTTGGCATCTCTATCAACCACATCTTTAAACGTTCGAAGAATTCGCTGCTCCAGCAACCAGATCTCGCAGATTTGCGCAGCACGGAATAACGTTCTCTCATATCGGTCAATGTCAGCACGGTCGTCTGGTTCGACCCCACTTGAATAGACACCGAGCCCTTCGCTTGACCGGAGACGGTTTCTTGACGGGAGCTGTACGAGTTCTTGATCTGGACCAGACGACTGTTCTAGACCTGCTAAGGGCTCTTGATTATCCTAGCGACTATGTGACTGTTGTGAGCGAGCCTAGTTGATCAACGGCCGATGTGCCCAAGGATATGCCCTTGAAAGTAATCAACAAAGCCAGCCCGAACGCTCAATTGGCGCGGAATTACATGGGGATATGCTGGTTAACCTTGGGCTTCGCTGTCGGCGGTAGCGCCCGTTTTTCTCTGATTCGAGACAACACGAAAGCTGATGTGCCGGGAGAATCCCACTTTATGCAGAGCGTCCCTAGGGCCCATGAGCTCGTTGCATACGTCACCGAACTCCTTTGATGCGGCGCTAAACCAGCTCCACCTCTCACAGTGCTGCGGTTAGTTGCGATCTTCCAACTGCAATATAAGCTCATACCCGAATTGTTATCTAACCACAAATGGTTTTTCGCGAGGTGTAGTTGGGTCTGGAGTCTGTGATGATGTAACTAACCCTGTTTATCCTTGGATGTAACCGATTTACCCCCCGGGTAGCTGCGGTGGCTGGACGAGGGCGGAGGAATGTTGCTATCTGATCCTGTGATGTGAGCTTTCATAAGGGGAAGAAAACTTTTTTGGATTTCCGATTCAAAAATGTGGTATCTTCCCTTGCTGTTGGAGAATGATCGCTCTGACACCTTCCCCCCGGGTCACTTTCGATCGCTTGAAAGGCTAGGGCCTCAAAACTCCCAAATTTCGTGTAGCCAACCTTCTGCCGCGCACGAGGCTGTGCGCCGCGGGCAGTCAGGGTTTTTATGTTCTCCGGCAAGGAGGAAGTCGATGGCGGTCTATCCAGCAGTAGGCGCAGGCCCCGTGTCTTTCTTGGATGCGAATCAAAGTGAGCAGCAGATTCCGCTCAGCGCAATCTTCAACACGCCCAACGGATGGGATGCGACCAACTGGCCTCCCTATCTGGCTGCGGCGACCGCCGCAAACCAGCCGCTGATCAATGCGCTGCTCGCACAGTTGGGATCGCAGGGATTCCTGGTTCCGGGCAATCCTCCGGCGATTCCCGCGCTTTCGCAGCCTACTGCGACCGCTGCTCAGCCAGGTGCGATGGGCAACTCGATCACGGTGACGTTTGCCAATCCAACCCTCAGCACCGGCGTCGTCGATGTCGTGGCGAAAGCGACAGAAGTGTACAGCGGGCTCACGCCGTCGACCATCCAGTCTGTTCTGGGCACGAGCGCGTCGACTGCATCCGGCCTGGTATATGTTTCCGGCGCCCCGGATAGGAAGATGCCGGCAAATCTGCCGGGTGGCACGATCAACAGCGGCTCCAAGACGCTCGCTGTCCCCGACAACGCCGCCGGCACCGCTTTCACGCTGGCGGCCACAACCGCGCCCACCGCGTCGGTCACAATCAACGTCGTGGTAGCTCTATCGGCGGATCAGAAGAGCTTTACTTTGACCGTGACCTGTCAGCTCAGTGAAACCAAAGTATCCCTCGCCAACCTGTTGAATTCAGGTTCGACCGCAGCCACGGCGCTCGCCTATCTCGTGAGCTTCGGCGGTGCGCAAAGCGGACCGCTTCCGGGATCGGGAACCGTCAGCCTCTCCGGCGGAAGCAACGGGAGGGCGACCGCTGTTCAGCCCGGCGCAATGGGCAACTCGATCAGCATTACATTCGCCAATCCCTCGGCTTCGGCAGTCGACGTCACGGTTTCCACGACGCAGGATTATGCGACGCTGACGCCGACGCCGGCGACACTCGCGGCCGCACTGGGAACGAGCCCTCAAACTGCGACGGGTCTCGTCTACGTGCAGGGCGCAATCAGTGGAAACATGCCGGCCACAACAGCCGCATCCCCGCTCTCCGGTGCCGGATCCACGCTTGCGATTCTCGAGAATGGGTCGGCCACCACCGCGTTCACGTTGGCTGCCACAAGCAGCTCGCCCGGCGTAGGCGGTAATGGCGTCAACCTTGTCGACGTCGCCGTCAACCTTGCGGGCGATGAATCGAGTTTCGAGCTCAAGGCCACCTGGACGCTGGCAAAAACACAGGTGCCCTTGACGGCGCTGCTGAATCAGTCCACCAATCCGTTCGCCTATCTCGTGAGTTTTGCTGGGCAGGCCAATGGTACGGTCCCGGCTGCTGGAACTGTGAGTCTCTCAGGCGGCGCGGATCCGCAGGGCGGCTCGCCGGCATCGGCGGCGTCGGCGATCGTCAGCCAGGGGACCGCGGCTTCGGCTTGTATTTACTCGGCTGCTTAACGCCCTGCGGTTCATCGGCGCGCACCGGCTCTCATGCACTACCGAGACAGCGCCGGCCGCGGGCGATGCAAACCGCTACGCCGTCCATTCGGCGATTTGTAATCAGTCTCCGCGATTGCGTGCATTGAAGTCCGACCCAGGTTCACTTCGAATGTGAGGTTCGTTCATGTCCACTGCATACAGCTATCCCGGTATCTACATCCAGGAGCTGCCGCTCAGCACCCAGACCATCACGCCAGCGCCGACATCGATTACCGCATTTGTCGGCTACGTCAACCCGTGGCAGACCGAGCAATCCCAGTTCGGCCAGGCCGTTCAATTGTTCAGCTTCAGCGATTACGAACGGTACTTCGGGGGCCTGTACACCAGCGGGCTGATCGCCTCTGATCTGGCCCGGGCCGTGTACGCGTTCTTCCTCAACGGCGGAAATAATGCATGGGTGGTTGGGCTGCAGCCCTCCGGCGGCGGTGCGCAGTTCGGCAATGAATCGGACGATCTCGCCTTCATGGCGACCGTGAATCCGGATTCCACCAACACGGCAGTGGGCATGCTGTTTCAAGCCCTCGAGCCGGCAGACGTCGTGCCCATGACCGTGAGCGTGACCAACCTGAGACAAAATGAGGCGAGCGTCTACAGCATCTTCGACCTCGTGATTCGTTACGGGCCGCAGGTCGAAGTCTATCGAGGCCTCGACCTGACCATCGCTCCCGGCACCTCGGGCAGCATCGACAAGGTCGTCAATGCCGCTTCGGCCCTCGTCTCCGTGGGCGCGCTCAATGGGGCTTCATATGGTACGCAGTTCCCGGTTGTAGCGCCTGCAACGTTGCCCGTCCCGCCGGCGCAACAATCGTTCGAGCTGGCGACGATTCCGACCGCGCCCAACGCGCCCGGAGCTGCACCGGCGATTACTACGACCTTCAGCGATCTCGACTTCCTCCCCGTCTTCCAGCAGAACTCGTCGCTCGACAACGTGGAGATCTTCAACCTGCTGCTCGTCCCCGGCGTCGCGGACAACACGATTATCAGTGCGGCGCTGGCCTTCGCCGAGCGCAAGCGTGCCTTTGCGATTCTCGATCCTCCGCCGCAGGCCACGGCTTATCAGTTGAAAGGCAGCGTGCTGCCCACCATGGATTCGTACATGAATCCCACGGCGCTGATTCCGCTGAGCCAGAATGGAGCGATCTATTTTCCATATCTGCAGACGACCGATCCGCTCAGCGGCCTGCCCACTCCGCAGGCGCCCAGCGGTTTTGTGGCCGGCGTCTACGCAGCTACCGACGCGTCGCGCGGCGTCTGGAAAGCTCCTGCGGGCATAGCGACCACGCTGCTGGGAACAACCGGCCCGGTGCAGACAGGAGTGATGAACGACATGCAGCAGGGCGTGCTCAACCTCGACTCCATCAATTGCCTGCGCAGCTTTGCCAGCACGGGAACGGTCGTCTACGGAGCGCGCACGCTGGTCGCAGCCGACACGGCCTTTGCCCAGTCGAAGTATGTCCCGGTGCGGCGCATGACGCTGTTCATCGAGCAGTCGCTGATCGGAAGCCTCAAGTGGGTCGTCTTCGAGCCCAACGACGAACCCCTGTGGCTGGCGATCAAGTCGACTATCGAGGCGTTCTTGCTTTCGCTCTTCAATCAGCAGGCGCTGCAAGGGAGCACGCCGAGCGATGCCTTCCAGGTCAAAGTCGACTCCACGACCACCACGCCGGCCGATCAGCAGCTTGGCATCGTGAACATCGTGGTGAGCGTGGCGCTGCTCAAGCCCGCGGAGTTCGTCGTGATCAAGATCGCGCAGATCGCCGGTCAGACTTCGTAGCTCATAACCGGGGCGCAGTAAGAAACTTCAACAGCCGGCGAAACTAGCCAAGGAGACAGAAGGGTATGGGAAAGCCGTTTACCGTCAACGTGAACCGTTTCGATCCGTACAAGAGCTACCGCTTCCTGGTGTACTTCGGGACCTCGACCTCGCCGGTTGCTGTGGTCAGCAAGGTAGGCTCGCTAAAGCGCTCATCCGAGGTCATCGAATACAAGTCCGGCGGCGACCCGATCAGCCGCAAGGGCCTGGGGCGGACGAAATACGAGCCCATCACGCTCGAGCGCGGGCTCACCGAGGATCAGGATTTTGTGAACTGGGCCAACGCCGCGCAGGTGCTCGACAAGGGCTCGCCCAGCCAGTCGCTGGCCAACCTTCGCAAGGAAGTCCGGATCGATTTGCTCAACGAGGAAGGGCAGCCTGTATGGCGATTCTTCGTCCATCGCTGCTGGGTGTCGGAGTTCCAGGCCCTGCCCGATCTCGATGCAGGCGCCAATGCCGTCGCCATCGAGCACATCAAGCTGGAAAACGAGGGATGGGAGCAGGACACAACGCTGACTGAGCCGCAGGAGAAATGAGTGGAACTGCCGGTCAGCGGGCTGAAGATCCGATTCCGCCTTCCCGACGGCAGCGACGACCTGGCGATTTCGGAGGCATCCGGCGAAACCTTCGAGCGCGCTCTGGAGGCGCTTCGGCGCCTGGTGCAGCCCGAGGAACACTCCGGCAGCGCGAGTTTGCATGGCAGCAGACGCGATCCCTGGATGGCGCTCACTATCGCGGACTTCGAGGCGTCTCTGCTTGGACTGCGCAGGTTTCTGTTTGGAGACAAGGTGGCGTGCGTGTTCCGCGACAAATCCCACGAGTGCGAGGAACGGATGGAACTGGAGTTTTCAATCGCGGCCCTGCTGGAGGAAGCGCATCCTTCACCCGTGCGCGGCGTCGTGCCTGCGAGCGGCGATGCGGGGTGGTTCCAGCTGACGGCTACGAGTGACTCTCCCATTCGCTTTCGATTGCCGTCGCTTCGCGATCAGATCGAGGTCGCGGGCAAGCCGCAGGCAGCGAAGCTGCTGGCTCGCCGCTGCATCGATGGCGACAAGCTCGACGCGAGAACCGTCGCTCGAGTCGAACGGGCGATGGAGTCGATGGCTCCATCGGTTTCGCGTCCTCTCGCAGGAAACTGTCCGAATTGCGGCAAGCCGGTCTCGGTTCCGCTTCACGTGCCGCATCTGGTGGTTGAAGAATTGCAGGCTTCCTCGACAGGTGTGCACGAAGAGATCGATGCCATCGCAGCCGCCTATCACTGGGAAGAATCGGCGATTCTCGCCCTGCCGCAGAAGCGCAGACGGGCCTACGCAGAGACAGTTCGCCGTCGCGAGCGGGGAGCGGTATGAGGCGCGCAAGCCCAAGTCGCGGATATCTCAGCCGGATCGCTGAGCCCATGCGCCCGAACGAGCCGGCGTTGAAGAGCCTGCACAATTTCCGTTCTCCCGCGCCGGAACAGGTCGAGATTCCGGTGGTCGAGGATCATATCGTTACTCCGGAAACGCCTCTCCCGGGGTCGCATGCAAGACCCTCCACGGCAAGTCAATTGGGAGAACCTGCGGGCTCGGCGCCGGCGTCCCCGCGCCTCGATCGACCGTTTGCATCCACAGAATCTGCCGCGTCGGCGCTTCCAGCTCGGACGAGTGCGCGCTCCGCAGCAACGGCAATCCCGGAAAGCCAATCCGAATCCCCAAGCCGCGCGGCGGTCTCCGGATCCGTGGTTTCGTCGCGTCATGGAAGGGGTTCGTCTTCGCCAGAACCGAATCGAGCATTACCTGTTCGTGCGGACAGCTCGCGCACCAGGGACACGAAGCGAGGCCACGAGCATTCAGTGGTGGCGTATTCTTTTTCAGCCGATGAACCGGAATTGGTGATGAAGCCCCCGGCGATGATCGCCGAGCGGCCGGTCGTCGCGAAAAATGAAGCGTCACTCTCCGCCGCAGAGCCTGAAAAAGCAGAGCCGCATTTCTCGAAGCCGGGAACGCCGGCGCCTTCGCACCAGAGCCGCGCGAAGGATCCGGGAGACAAATCTGCTGTGCCGAACGATCCCGCTGTCGCGAGTCCGAAGAACGCCGACCGGTCGGCGCGGCCTGAAGCCGAAGACACACCTCGGTCCGGTGTACGCGTGCATATCGGCACAGTGGAGATTCGTGCAGTTCTTCCGCAACCGGTGGTGCAACCTGCGGCTCCGCAAAGGCGCGAACCGCAACCAGATCGCACGGTGCAGGCCCGGGTGCCGGCGGGCGCAGAACCGCAACTGGCGCGAGGATTGGCCTGGAGCTTCGGACTGGTTCAAGGATAACGGCGATGGCATGGAGCGTTTACGATCTCGGGCAGATCACCCAGCTTCTGCAGAAGGAGCTGCATACGGCCATTACGAATTCGCCGCGCTACCAGGCCAATAACTTCGACTTTCACGTCTCCGGGCTCGCTCCCGAGGTAACGCGTTCCGAAGCCCGCACCGTGCTCGACCTCTATCTTCTCCACGTCCGGCGCGATCCATTCTGGCGCAATACGCCCGTCGACACCAGCCGCGCGCAGTTGAGCGCATCGCAGCCGCTGAGCCTCGATCTGTCCTATCTGGTGACGAGCTGGGCCGACAAGAACTGGCACCTCGAGCAGTACTTGATGAGCATCGCCCTCTCCTACTTCCACGCCAACCCGGTCTACAGAACCTCCGCTTTGGAATTCACGGTCACGGTGGAAGCTGACTCGATCGAAGAGATGAGCCGCCTGTGGCAGGCGATCACCGTTCCCATCCGGCTGTCAGCGATGTTCCGCGTCGCGGTCGTATTTCTTACGCCGCAGAGCCCGCCGGTAGGCGACTCGCGGCCGCCGGTCGAGTACGCGCTTAGCGTGGGGGCGGACCTGAATCTTCCTTCACCGGTTCCGGAGCCGGAACCGAAACTGTTCTCGCTCGCCATGCAGATGGTGTACAGCGTGGCCCCCAACGCGACCGATCCGTCCGAGGTCGTTCAGGTGCAAGGGCCGCCAGGGCTGGCTGCGGGAGACATCTTCCGCGTCCGTGGCAGCGGCCTCGATGGACCAGATGCTGCCGCCGTCTTTCTCAGCCCTGCCGGCGGCGGAGGCTCCGAGTGGCCGATCACAACGTGGCGCCAGCCTGGGACACTCACCTCGCCCACGGGCACCAATCCCAATGAGCTTGCCGTGCTTTTTGCGCCGAACTATGGCGCAACTCCGGCATCAGGCACCGCGCTCAGCAACACTCCGATGCCCGGGAAGTATCTGCTGACCGTCGGAAAGGCCGGAACGACGATTCGCAGCAAGGCGCTGCCGATCTCAATCGCTCCCGAGGTTCGGGGAATTACAAGCCCGAACACGGTGCTTCCCGCGAGAGCGGGAGGTGTCTACACGTTCACTGCTGCAGGCATCGTCACCGGGCAAACGTCGATCCTCCTCAACCAGACAGCGCTCATGATCGGCGCGGCCGTCGGCCCGGGCATCGCAACGCTGACGGCTGCGCCGACCGCGCAAAACCCGGACAATTGGTCGATTTCGTTTCAACTGCCGGCGGCGGTGTTTCCGTCGGGTGCGTATGTGCAGGTAAGGCTCGTGGTCAACTCGATCGAAGCTCTTCCCGGATGGTGGGTGCAGATTCCGTGATTGCAGAAGAACAAACCGTGACTCGAGCCGCAGACGCCGTCGTCGCATGCGTGCGCGCCTGTGCTGCGTTCCGTGCCGTCTGGATGGAACATCTGTGGAAGGATGGGCTCACCAGCCCCGACCAGGGCCTGGCCATCTCGCCCGGAGAGGTGCGCCGCATTCTCGCCGATCCTCAGATCGAGTTCGAGAGGTTCAAGAAATTCATGCACCACGACGAACCGGCGCGGCTGGAGCGCGAGGCAGATGCCGCCATTCGCGCACTCAATGAAAACCAGTTCTGGATCGAAATCTGCCGCGTATTCGGCCTCACTCACTGCGAGGCGGATTTTCTGGCGCTTTGCGCCGCGGTCGAGCTCAGTCCCCGGCTCGGCAGGGTGCTCGCCTATCTCGCCGACGACACGCGCGCCACGCAGCCGACGATCGAAGCCGCCGCCGCCCTCTTTGCCTGGAGCGACGGGCCAGTCGCGGAAATGACAGGCCTGGTGCGTTGGAAGCTTGCCTGTCCGGTGAGCGGCGAAGCTGGACCAAGAGCCACTTCGCCATGGCAGGCCGATGAGTCCGTTCTCGCAAGCCTGAAGGCGGAGCGCTGGGTTGAGCCGTCGCTCGACCGGGCCGCGCATTTCGTCGAACCACAGGAAGTCCATCCGCTGCCCTGCCTGTATCCGGACGTACTCAAGCAAATGCTGAACGAGCTGTCCTCGGGATTCCTGGAAACCGTCGAAGAAGAATCCGATGCCGCCCTCGTCGGCCCGGAAGGTTCAGGGCGCGAGTCTCTCGCTTCGCAATTCGCCGCGGCGCTCGGCAGAAAGCTGATGCCGATAAAGGCCGCAATGCTGCGTTCGGCTACGCCGGAGGCGAAGGTTGACGCGATGATTCGCGCCGCAAGATTGGCTCGCGCAACGCATTCCGTTTTGTATTGGCGCGATGCGGATGCGGTAACTGCGGCGGAGTGGAGCGAACTGAAGGCGATAGGAACCGCGTTCCTGCGCGGCACACAGAACGCCACCGATCCTGCGGCGCACCGCTACACGCTGCCTCCGCTTTCCACCGCGCAGAGGCTGGAAGTGTGGACGCGTTTCAGCGACGCGCAGCCGCCCTCGATCGTCCTCGCGCAGCGGCTTACTCCGGCAGAGATCCGGATTGTCGCGCGCTCGGCGTCCGAAGAGGCCATCCACGCGGGGTTGCGCCAGGTTGTCAAGAGCCATGCCGAGCTGATGCAGATTCTCCCTCGCCCCTATACCTGGGACGACCTGGTCGTCACACCAAGTCTCGAGCGCGTTCTCAAGGATTTCGAGGCGCAGGTCCAGTTGCGGTGGCAGGTCTATGAGGAGTGGGGCTTCAGCCGCCTCACGCATCTCGGCAAGGGCATCTCCGCGCTCTTCGGCGGACCCAGCGGCACGGGCAAGACCATGGCTGCGCAGGTGCTTGCGCGGTCGCTCGGGCTCGAGCTCTGCCGCGTGGATCTGGCCGGTGTGGTGAATAAATATATCGGCGAAACCGAGAAGCGTCTGCGCGATGTCTTCGATGTCTGCGAACGCTCCGGCGCGCTGCTCTTCTTCGATGAGGCGGATGCGCTGTTCGGCAACCGGATGCAGGTGAAGGATTCGCACGACCGCTTCGCCAACATCGAGATCGACTACCTGCTGCAGCGCATCGAGCAGTTTGACGGCATCGCCATCCTCGCCACGAACCGCAAGAACGATCTCGACTCGGCATTTTTGCGGCGCCTCCGGTTCGTGATGGATTTTGTGAATCCGGATAGGCCGCAGCGCCTCGCTATCTGGCAAAAAGCGCTGCCGCCCCTCACTCCTGCGGGCGAGCGCATCGTGGGCGACATCGATTTCAATCTGCTCGCCGACGAGCTGGAGATCACGGGCGCGCAGATCAAGGCAATTGCATTGGGCGCGGCCTTCATCGCGCGCAGCGAAAACAAGCAGATCGGCATGGATCACATCGAACTGGCCGCACATCGCGAATACGCGAAGACAGGCCAGTTGTTACGCGCGGATTTTAGCAATTCAAGGAAGCGATGACGAAGCAGTACTGAGCACAGAGGTTCGGCGATGGACGACATACTGATTGACCGGCTGGTGTTTGATCTGCCGGGACTCACAACCCAACACGCAGGCGAGCTTTCCCAGCTTGTCGGCAAAGGGCTCGCGGAAAAGAAGCTTAAAACAGAAGGCAGCATCGGCAGCCTCACCGTCGACTTGAACGATCAGGCTGCGAGCAGCAGAAATCTTCCGCGGCTGGCGGAAGAGATCGTCGATTCCATCGTTCGGCAGATTGGATAACTTGGCATGGCAGTCGGTCAATATCTTCGCGGAGCACTCATCGAGTTCACAGAGACCTTCCCCATCCCTGTGCCCAACGTGATCCTGTTCCAGTACAACCCGGAGACGATGACCCATACGTGGACGCCGGCCAAGAGTGGCGGCGCCAACACACCGGGCCAGACTCCGAGCAATCCGCTCGCGATCACCGGGCCGCCGGAAGAGTCTTTCTCATTCACACTGATGATGGATTCGAACGACACCATCGCCGACGGCAGCGCGATCACAGCGGGCCTGGCCAAGCTCAGCGGCGTATATACCCGCCTTGCCGCGCTCGAAATGCTCCTCTTCCCCACGGCTGCGCCAGGCACAGGATTGATCGGTTCGGTTTCCTCGGCCTTGGGAATCACCAGCGCGCCTCCCGCAACATCGGTTCCGGCCGCAATGCTGCCCACGGTTTTCTTCGTATGGGGACCGGGCCGCATCGCACCCGTCCGCGTCACTACTTTGACGATCACCGAAAAACTCTACGATGGAACGCTTCTGAATCCGATCCACGCTGAAGCGCAGCTCGCGCTCAAAGTGCTCACGGCGCCGGAACTCGGGTTTGTCAAAGGCACGCTGGGTACCATCGCCAACGCAGCCGCAACGTACATGACCGGATTGCGCGAGGCGCTGGCCATCGCCAACCTGGCCAACAGCGTGGAATCCATCATCGGAATGCTCCCGGTGTGATGCCGGAAGAAAAGAAAGACGAGGCGCAATGTTTGCTTCCAATAGCCGGTACTTGAAGCTCACCACCTACACCGTCACCCTGCCGGATGGCAGGGTGGTGACCGCGACGCGGCTGTGGCAATCGCCGGTGAGCCTTGCGCTGGTCGGTTATCACACGCGCGCCCAGGGAGACAGGCTTGATCTGCTGGCGGCGCGCTATCTTCAGGACCCGACGCTGTTCTGGAAGCTGTGCGACGCCAACGGAACGTCGGTGGCCGCGGCGCTCGAAGCGCGTCCGCTGATCGGCATTCCCATCGGGGGGCAGTAGATGGGCAGCACCTTCCTGATTCTGGCGGGTGGGCAGCCGGCCGCCGACCTGGCTTCGGCCATGGTGGAGCTCGATGTGGAGGAGAACGTGGACATGCCCGGCGCATTTTCGATCACCCTGCCGGTCAATGTCACCGACGCGGGCGACTATGACCTGATCAACGACAGCAGGCTCGCGCCTCTCTCCAACCTCAGCGTGGTGGCGACGGCCGCCGACGGCAACGCGCAGTGCCTTATCGACGGATACATTCTGTCGCAAACCGCGCACCTCGACACCGGCACCTCCGCCAGCACCTTGAAGGTGTGGGGACAGGATGCGACCTGGCTGATGAATACGACGGAGAACGTCAAGGAATGGGTCGATGTAACGGATGGTCAGGTGGCCAACACTATCTTCGGAAACTACGGCATGACGCCGGATTCCGCGAACCTGGACGACGATTCTCCCGCGCACACCTCGGACGGCTACAGCTTGATGCAGCGAGCCACCGACGCGCAGTTCCTGCGCCGCCTGGCGCGGCGAAACGGCAAGCTGTTTCGCGTTTACTGCACGGACACTGCGGGGCAGCGAACCGGCTCCTTCGCCCGGCCCTCGCTCGATAGCGACCCGGCGACCACGCTCACGCTGAACGATGCCACCGCAGCCACCGTCGGCCCGATCGACATCACATGGGACGTAATGCGTCCTTCGGCGACTGTTGCCATGCAGGAGCTCTTCACAGACTCCGATCAGGATGGCGCAGGAGGGACGGTAAGCGATTCCGGCCTTTCTTTGCTTGAAGCGCACGGTTTGTCTGACTTTGCGGGGACTACAGTCACCTCCGTGCTCACCACCACCGTCGACGACGGGCAGGAACTGACGCTGCGCGCGCAATCGGTGCTGATGGAGGCCGGCTGGTTCGTCACCTGCAAGGGAACAGCCGACGTGGCCAAGCTGGGTTCGATTCTGCGCGCCGGAACCGTCGCGCAGCTCAATGCGGCGGGATCGCTGCACTCGGGAAAATACTTTGTCTGGAGCGTCCATCACAAGATCACGTCGCAGAGTCATCTGATGGATTTTGTGCTGATGCGCAACGCAGTGGGGGCGGCGCCCGGCGCCGGTTCGCTGGGCGGGCTGAGCCTATGAGCGACCCGCTTTTGCAGGAGTTGATCGACCGCGTGCGCAGCCGCTTCTACGGCAAGTATCGCGGAGTGGTGACGGATGTGGATGCATCCACGATGCGCGTCAAAGCCACCGTGCCGTCGGTGCTTCCGCAGGGAACAACCGGATGGGCTATGCCCTGTGTGCCGTATGCAGGGCCGAGTGTGGGTTTCATCATGCTTCCTGAGGTCGGCAGCGGCGTGTGGATCGAGTTCGAAGGCGGCGATGTCTCTTATCCCCTGTGGGTGGGCATGTACTGGCACTCCGGCGACGTACCGTCGCAGGCCAGCGCAACCGTGAAGAGCATCATCGCCAGCGGCGGGTCGATCGCCATCGATGACGACCAGGGCAGCATCACGCTGACCGACGCACAGAACAACACCGTCGTGCTCGACTCGAGCGGCGTCACGTCGACCTCGGGCTCGAGCAGCGTGGCCATCGGATCGAGCGGAGTGAACGTGAACGACGGCGCATTTGAGGTGACGAGCTGATGCCGGCATTGCTCACTGCTTCGAGCACGATGATGTGTCCGCACGGCGGCACGGTAACAGCCGTGCCCGGCCAGACGCAGGCCGTCGCCGATGCGCCCGTGCTGCGCATGTCGGACACCTGCACCATCGCGGGATGCACGTTCAACATCAGCGGCGTTCCCAATCCTTGCGTGACCGTGCAGTGGATCGTCGGCGCGACGAAGGTGCAGGCCGGAGGAGATTTTGTCTTGAACGAGAACAGCACCGGGCTCTGCCTCGCCGCCACACAGGCGCCGCAAGGCTCGGTGCTCATTACCGCTACGCAGGCAGTCGTATCGGGGTTGTGAGGTTTCTGGAGAGGTACGGCGTGGAGCGAAGAGATCGAATCCGGCGGAGGGTCGCATGATACGGCGGGATTTTCAGTATCCGTTTGCGATTGACGCAGCGTCGGGCCAGGCGGCGCAGGCCGCCTATGCCGATCACGTCGAGCAGATGATCCAGCAGATCCTGCTCACCAATCCCGGAGAGCGCGTCTGCCTGCCGACGTTCGGCGCAGGCCTGAGGCGCCTGCTCTTTTCGCCGCTGAACTCCTCGCTCGCAGCGACAACCAAGCTCATCGTCACGCAATCGCTCAATCAGTGGCTCGCCGATCAGATCACCGTAAAAGACGTAACCGTGCAGACGCAGAACAGCACTACGGGAGGTCCGATTTCAGGCCCCCCGCTGCCCGACAGCGCCATCGTCATTCAAGTGACATATGTGCTGATCGAAACGCAATCCATCGCGCAAACCCAGGTGCAGGTGAGCTAGCATGACGCAGCCGCTGACAGAACCGCGCAACCGGTTGGTGCAGGTGCAGTCGTCGACCGTCTTGAACGGCGTCGATTTCGTCGAGTTGTCGACCACCGATCCAACGATGAAGACGCTCTATGTGCACTTCCTGAATAAGGTGACGGTTGCGCCGCCTCCGCCGGCGATCGTCCAGGCTGCCATCAGCGGCGGCGACCGGATCCAGGGCATTCAGCCGCAGCGCGCCGTCCAGCCAGGCGACTGGAGCACAGACACCGACGGGCGTCCGGTGCTCACGGTCGTGGTTAACAAGCCCGGCGATTTTTCCACCTACACGCTGACGCTGACCACGAACATCCCAAGCCCTCTCGGCCCGGTGGGAACGTTCGTGCCTTTAAGCACGCTCGATCCGATGTACCAGAGCGCGAAGTTCTCTTTCAAGGTCTTCTGCCCGTCCGACTTCGATTGTGCTCCGCAAAGCACCTGCTGCCAGCCGCAGGTCCCGCCGCTCCCGGCGATCGACTACACAGCCAAGGATTTTCAAAGCTTCAAGCAGGCGCTCACCGATTTCTCGTCGCAGCGCTACCCCTCCTGGCAGGAGCGCAGCGAGGCCGACTTCGGCGTCATGTTCATGGAGTCGCTCTGCGCTCTTGCCGATGAGATGAGCTACCTGCAGGATCGCGTTGCCGGCGAAGCCGCACTGCTCAGCGCGACGCAGCGGCGCTCTCTTGTCAGCATGGCCCGGCTTGTGGACTACGAGCCGCAGTCCGTCATCTCCTCGAGCACGACAGTTCAGTGCAACGTGATCGGCAACTTCGTGCCTGCGGGAACCTTGATCAGCGCTACCTCCCCGGATGGCGTGAACGTTCCTTTCGAGATCGGCAAAGGCTTGGCGGATCCGACGAAGTACACAGTCTCGCCGCTCTGGAACGACGGCATTCCGCCTTACTGGTTCGACGACAGCCAGCGATGCCTCAAGTGCGGGTCCACTTCGATGTGGATTCTCGGGACCGGATACAACTTTGCGCCGCAGATCGCAGCCGGAAACTTCACCCTGCTGATCCAGACCGATCTGCCGGGCGAAAGCATCCGCGAAGTGGTCACGCTCACCGGCGTCACCGAACTCGCCGATCCGATCTTCCTCACCAACGGATTTTCCACTCCCGTCACCCGCATCTGCTGGAGCGTCGGGCTCGCGCGCGATCATGACCTCACGCACACTCGGCTCGCCGGCAATCTGCTGCCCGCTACGCAGGGCCAGCGCTTTACTGAAAGATTTGCCATCGGTACGCCGCCGCCAAGCACGTCCGGCCTAGTCTCCGCGATTGCGCGCTACGGACCCAACGGCACGGCAGCGTCCCCGAAGTGGGTCTTCCGCTATCCCCTCTCGCAATCGAACGCGCAGCAGGGCAGGCTCACGTGGCTGCCCGCTGCGAACGCCGGCACATCCTCAGTCGATCCTGACGAGGATGAGCCGCAGCCTGAGCTCATCCTCAACCGAATTCTCCCGGAGCCGGATGGATTCGACTTCACTACCAGCCTCATCGATGCCACGGCAACCGAGACGGCTTACACCGTCGATCCCACAGCGTGGCGCGTGGTGGCCACCGACGACAACGGAAATCCGACGCAATGGGAATACGACGGCGACCAGGGCGACACGGTCCGTTTCGGCGACGGAGTCTTCGGTGCGCAGCCCGCCGATGGCGACGTGTATGCCGTTCAGTACAGGATCGGGCTGGGCTCGGCGGGCAACGTCGCGCCGGGCGCAATTCAAAGTGTCTCCACCAGCGCAACCGCTTATCTGGCCAGCGTGCGCAACCCATTCATCGTCACCAACGGCTCCGATGCAGAGCCTGCAATTCACATTCAGCGCATGGCGCCGCAGGCGTTTCGCGCGGTGCAGTTCCGCGCCGTGCGCGCCGAAGACTACGCCAATGCGGCCGAGACGCTGCCCGGCATCCTCAAGGCGGGCACGTCCTTTCGCTGGACCGGTAGCTGGTTGACCGTATTCACCACCGTCGATCCCGTAGCGGGCGGCACCGGCGGCGCCACGATTTCACTCGATCTCCAGGAAACGCTGATCGATCTGCTGAATCGCCGCCGGCTCGCCGGATACGAGTCCTACGCTCCGCCGCCTACGCCGGTCTCTATCGATCTCGTCATCACGGTCTGCGTCAGCCCGGGCTGGCTGGGCAGCGACGTGGAGGCCGGCGTCCTCTCGCGGCTCGCGGATGCAAAGCGGTCCGACGGTACGGAGGGCTTCTTCTATGCCGACAGCTTCACCTTCGGCACGCCGCTCTATCGCAGCAATCTCGAAGCCGCCATTCAAGGCGTCGGCGGCGTGAACGGTGTACTCGACATCGAGTTCCGCTGGCGCGGCGCGAGCAACGTCTTCCAGCCTCTGCCTGCCGTGCTCCAATTCGGCGCCGACCAGATTCTCCGCGTCGCCAACGACCCCAACTATCCCGAGCGCGGCACCATCCGAGTGATTGCGGAGGGCGGCCGATGAGCACCAAACCAGTCTGTCCCTGCGATGCCGCGAACCCTAACCCGATCGCGAATCTTCCGGGCCTGAGCCAGATCGTGTTCCGCGCCGGCGACTTCAACTTCTTCCGCCGCGCGCTCCTCACGCCGCTGTTAAACGATTCCGGTCAGCCGGTCGAGGTCTCGCTCCCGGCCTGGCAATCCGGTGTCGGCGCCGATCCCTCCGTCGTCGATCTTGCCGTCATGATGGCCGAGTGGTGGGCGTATCTCTCCGACATCCTCACGTTCTACAACGAGCGCATTGCCAACGAAGACTACCTGCGCACCGCCTACCTGCCCGAAACTCCAGCCGAGCTCATCCGGCTCCTCGGCTATCGTCCCCGCCCCATCATCGGCGCGGAAGGAACGCTCGCCGCGCTCGTAGCGAAGAGCATCTTGCCCGGCCAGACCGTCATCTTGCCCAAAGGATTGCAATTCCAGAGCAAGCCCGGACCTGGCGGCGCGCCGCAGACCTTCGAGCTCGCGCAGGCCACCGCGATCGGTCTCCCTGACCAGGTGCCGGCCGTCACTCCTCCACTCCTGATCGCGCAGACGACGATCGAAATCTCTGAGCTCTACAGAATCTTCGCGCGCGGCGAAGCCCAGCGCATGAGTGCGATCTTCCGCGGTCCCACTCATCCGCGGCCAATCAGTTTTCGGCAATTAACGGCCTATCAGGTGCTGCTCAAGGGTACGGTCACTTCGGTCAGCAACGGCAACCTGCTTCTACTCGGCCCGCGTGACGACACGAACGCACCCACGCTGATCACCGTCGCCGAGCCGCCGCTCGTACAGACCGTTGCCGGAGGCGGCAAGCAGACGCAGATCACGTTCGTCGCAGATCCCGCTCCCGACCTGACGATGACTTCGTCGAATGCGCGGCTCATGAAGGCCGGCGTCAGTTCGCCGCTGTGGTCTGTGAATGGCAATGCCATCAACGGCGCCTACATTCACCTCGCTGGCGTGGCGCGGCAGATCCGGCCGCTCGACTGGGTCGTCTTCAATGCTCCCACCCTCGACGACGCGATGGTCACACAGGTTCAAACCGTGCAGGATGTCTTTGGCGATGCTCAGCCGGGCGGTGGGCCTGGCCCAACCACGAGCTTCAACAAGACCTCCATCCCCATTCTGCACACGATGCTGACGGTTAGCCCGAGCCTTGATTCGACGCTCACCGGAAATCCCACCGCCGTGAGCGTGCTCTCCGACTGGGTCGAAGTAGGCTCGCTGATCGACCAGCCCCCGGCGCTCTGGGATGGCGTTTCATCGCTGCTCCAAGCCGTCGAACCGGCGCAGTTCGCCTCGGGACCGGCCGAGCCCGTTCTCTTCGAAGACAGCAACGGAGTCGGCGAAGAAGCCCAAAGCGCAATCTTCGGCGAATCCCCGTCGGGCGACCCTGGCCTCGTCGTCAGTTGGCCAACCTCCACAACGGTGCCGTTCAAGCCCGGTCTGCAGCCTCCAATTACTGTCTACTACAACCTGCTGCCGGTCACCTGCGGCAAGACGGTCGCCGGCGAAGTCCTCGGCAGCGGAGACGCAACCATTGCCGGGCAAAGCTTCAAGCTCGCAAAGTCGCCGGTCACCTATCTCATGGTTGAAACGGCTCCCGCGAGCACCGTGTCGATCACCGTCGACAATCTGCCGTGGAAAGAAGTGGACAGCTTCTACAACCAGCCGGCCAATGCCCAGGTATTCGTCACTCGCCAGGACTCCGACCAGAACACGTGGGTCGATTTTGGCGACGGAGTGAACGGCGCTCGCCTCACCACGGGCTCAAACAATGTAGTAGCCACCTATCGCATCGGCGGCGGAGCAGCCTCGCCGCCGGCAGGCAAGCTCACGGTCATCTCGCAGAGCTATCCCGGCCTGCGGTCGATCGTCAACCCGGTCGCGGTCGCGGGCGGAGCGGACCCCGATCCAGCCGCGCTCATCAAGGAGTACGCTCCCCGTTCGGTGCTCACCTTTGGCCGCGCGGTTTCAGTATTCGATTACCAGGCCCTCGCCGCGCAGGCGCCCGGCGTGACGATGGCTTCGGCAACGTGGTCGTGGGATGACACGAATCTCCGTGGATCGGTGACCGTCTATGTTGCCGGGCAGCCGAATGTCTCTGCCTCGGTACGGACTCTGCTCTCAGCCGCCGGCGATCCCAACCGGCCCGTGACCGTCTCCATGGCGACGCCGATCACCGTCACGCTCACCATGACGTTTGTCATGCCTGCTGGCGCGAACTCCGACGCCATCCTGGCCGAAGTCCAGACCGCGCTCTGCGATCCCATCGCCGGGCTTTTCTCTCCTACCAATCTCGGTATCGGCCAGAGCCTGTTCAACAGCGATATTGAAGCTGCGTGCCTCAAGGTAGCAGGCGTCTCGGGAATTTCATCCCTTCAGTTTGCGATGAACGGCGCGGTCGATCCCGGCTCGCTGCACTCGCCTGGAGAAGGCAATTACTTCTCGCTGGTCCCAGCGGGACTCATACCCACCGTGGAGGCTGGCGGCGATGATTAACGACGGATACGCCCAGTTTTACGCCGACCGGCTCTGGCAGATGGTGCCTCCCATCTACCGCACGCTCGATGAGGGCCCGACGCCCGGCTCGCCCGGGCCCCTGCGTGAGCTCATCAACCGAATCGGGTCGCAAGCGGCCGTGGTGCGCCGCAGCGTCGACCGGCTCTGGGAAAACCAGTCCATCGAGACCTGCGACGACTGGGTCATTCCCTATATCGGCGACCTGGTGGCCACACGAATCGTGAGCTGCCTCGACGCGCCCGCGCAGCGCACCGATGTCGCCAAGACGATCTATTACCGCCGCCACGCAGGCACGGTCGGTGTGCTGGAAGAGCTAGCCGCCGACATCGCCTCCCGCGACGCGCGCGTAGTCGAGTTCTTCCGCCGGCTCGGCCGGACGCGCCATCAGTTCGATCCGCCGTTGAGCTACCAGATTGAGAATCCCATCACCGGCCCGCAGGGCTTTACCGGCGATGCCCTTGAAGTCATCGAAGGGCTCATCGGCGCCTACAGCAGCACGCCCGCCGGCGGGTTCGCCGATCTCCGCAATCCCTACGCGGCAAGCAATGTCGGCTCACCCTTCGACGAGTACTTCTACACGGCTGACCTGCGCGCCGGCGGCCAGACGCTCGGACACTTCAACATCCGCAACCTGGGCGTGTTCATCTGGTGGCTGCAGGCCTTCCCCATCTCGGCGGCGACGCCCGTCAGCAATGGAGCAGCCGACCCCACAAAGCTCTGCTTCACCTTCGATCCCACCGGCCGCGACATTCCGCTCTTCGCTCCATCGCAGCGGGTGAACAATGCCAAATCGTGGGGCGAGCACTGGGTTTCGCCCGACGAGTGGGAACTGCCGGTCGCTATCCGGGAGATCCTCTGGAAGACCGTTCCCAACAACCTCTACGCGACGAACTTCGCACCTCAGGCATTCTCCGTTGGCCTCCTGGCTGGCGGCAGCGGAGGCGCTCTGCCCGCCGCCGGCCTCTCCATCCATCCCCATCGCGGCCGCTTCAGCTTTGTCGGAATGCCGCCGGTAGGAACGCTCGCCGTCTGCTACAACTTCGGCCAGCTTGGTCAGGTCGGCGCCGGCGGCTTCGACAACTCCATTCTCACCAGTCTCACATTGCCCGCCGTCTCCGCGCCGATCGCCGGCGGCAAGGTTGCGGATCTGAACACCGCGTTCGCGGCGGTCTCCTCAAGCGCAAACATCGAGATCAGGGACTCGCTCACCTACACCGTCAACGCCGCTGCGCTCAATCCGCTCAATGTTCCGGCCGGCGCAACCGTGGCCCTGTGCGCGCAGAACGAGCAGCGCCCGGTCATCCGCTGGACCGCGCCGGGAACCCAGACGTGGACCATCCAGGGCGCTCCGGGCAATGTGGGCACGCCGACGGTGCTCGTCCTTGAGGGCTTTCTCGCTCAGGGTGCCGACATCGTGCTCCAGGGCAACTTCGACAGCGTGTATCTGCGCATGATGACCCTCGATCCCGGCACAGCGTACGTTCCGCCGGCCAACCCGCCTGCGAATCCGCCTTTCTTCCAGACGGCGATCGACGGCCTGCTGCTGAAGCCGACGACGCTGTGGATCGAAGGCACGGTAACCAATCTCTATCTCGAGCGCTGCATCACGGGACCCATCCGGATCGCCAACGGCGGGGCGCTCGAGCAGATGACGGCAACCGACAGCATCATCCAGTCGATCCCAACCCCTCCCGTCGTCATTGGCGGTCAAGCGGGTCCGCTTCCAGTACTCGATGGCGCCAGCCTCGCCCGTGCGTTGAAGCAGGGCAAGACGCCCTTGGCGAAGAACCTTGTGGCCGGATCGAAAGCGCTGGAGACAGAACTCGCCGGTTATGCCTTCGGCGCACCGTCGCAGGAACTGCGGCAGGCAATGTCCGAGGCCATCAGGAATGTGCCCTCGGCGCAGGCGCGCACTACCTTTCCTCTCGCGCTCGCCGATTTGGCGCTCGGATTCGACGACGGCACAGTTTCGCTCTCGCGATGCACAGTCATGGGGCCGACCGTCACTCACCGCATCAGCGTTTCGGAAAGCGTTCTCGATGATGTCGCGACGGTGGACGATCCGCAGACCGGCTGTGTCCGTTTTTCCGCCTATGCGACAGGCAGCACTCTTCACCAGCCCTACCGGTGCGTGCAGGTTGCGCCGCGAGCTTCTCTGTTTGTCTCGCGGAGTTTCGGCCAGCCGGGCTACGCGCAACTGCGCAGCGATGCCGACTCGCAGATTCTTCCCGCCGGTAGCGGAACGGCAAACTGCGGGTGCCCGTCCGGCACAGTGGCTGACGCGGCCAGCATTCTTACCGGGGCGCAGAACGGTTCTGAGATGGGCGTCTATTGCAGCGAGAACATCCCGCTGAAGCGGCGCGGGCTGGCGCTGAAGTACGAAGAGTATGCTCCGATCGGCCAGTTGCCGGTCTGGATCGACGAAGACTGAAGAACGGTTGGAAGGAGCCTCCAAGTGGGAAGCGATCGGGCACGTATCACATTCGATGCAACGCGCGACTATCGTTCGGTGGTCGCGCAGCAGGGCCGCGTAACACTCGAGGCTGACGTCAATGAGCAATCGACGATTGAGGGCGAAGCGCTTCGCATAGAGACGATCGATGTCGTCGGGCCGGCCGGCACGCCTGACAACGGCTATGAGGTCACAACCGACGGCAACGACAATCTGACCGTGGGCGCGGGCGTCATGTACACCGGCGGCTGGCGGTTGGAATTGGATCAGGCTGTGCCGCTCAACAATCAGCCCGACTGGATCGATCAGCCGCCTCCGGATGCCGCCGCAAAAGGAAGCTCTCTCGTCGCCTTGCTCGCCATCGAGCAAAGCATCTCCGCAACTGAAGACCAGGCGCTCCTCGAGCCCGCACTCGGCGGCCCGGACACGTCGGCCCGCAATCGGCTGATGCAGCACTTCGTGCAGATCCCCTCGCCCGCAACGCAATGCGGCGATGCAGAAAAGAGAATCGCCGCATTACTGAGGAATCTCGGGCTCCATTGGGACCTGAAGACGACGGCGCTGGATTTCACTGCGACGCTCCAGGTCAACCCATTCCAGCCTCCGAGCACCGCAGATCCGTGTTGCCCGCCGGCGCAGGGCGGCTATCTTGGATCAGACAATCAGCTCGTGCAGGTCACCGTCGCGGATTTGAATGCGGGTGCAGGCCATCTCCTCTGGGGATGGAACAATGCCTCATTTCTCTATCGCGCGACCTGGGTGAACGCAACCACGGTGGCGCTGGACCAGGCGCCGATCGATGCCGCCCATACCCCGCAGCCCGGCCAGGTGGTTGAGATTCTTCAGACCACAGCGGTGCTCGGCAACCCGAACGACGACAACTACGTTGCCGCGTTGCAGGGCCAGATCTTCACGCTGGGAAGCGGCTCTGTCTACACGCCGTCGAGCCAGCAGATCACTTTGCCCGGAAACGTCACTCAGCCCCCGGCTGGCACCACCCTCTTCGTTCGCCTTTGGCAGGGGCTCGTCCCATTCAACTCCGGCGCGTCGGCGACCCTCGACGCTGCGACAGGCATCGCCGTCACCGTCACCATCAATGCATTGCCCACCGGTCCGCTGACTTCGCGGCCGTACTGGTCATTCGCGGTCCGGCCCAACTTGCCCCAGCAGGTCTTGCCCGTGCGGTATATGCAGATGCCTCAGCCGCCCGATGGCCCGCGCATGTGGCTGTGCGCGCTGGCGGTGTTCACACCGGGCACGGTCAAGGGGCCTGTTACTCCCGATTGCCGCAAATTCTTCCAGCCGCTCATCGATCTTGGACCCTGCGATTGCTGCGCGGTCTCGCTGAATCCATCGGAGGACTGGCTGGGCAAGCTCAACACCGCAAACAATGGCAACGCCACTGTGCTAAGTATCTGTTTCCAGCCGGGAACGTTTGCCGTTTCCAGCAAAATCACTTTCAGCAACAAATCCGTCAAGATGACGGGGGCCGGGCGAGGTACCCAGATTACGGGCGGCGGTCTCGAAGTAGTTTTCGAGTTTGACAACTGTCCCGATGTCACCTTAACCGATCTGAGCGTCACTGCGGGATCGGCTGGCTACTCGCCGGCGGACGGTACCAGGGATCTGCAAGGCGCCGTCACGATCCGCGACTGTGCTCAGGTCGACATTGAGAGGCTCTGGCTCGCCTGCGCCGATGCTGACCTGCGATCCGCCTCGTGCCTTGCCGTCTACAACACCGCGCCGGTCGGCAATGCCGCTCAACTTCCATCGAATGTTCGCGTGCTCAACAGCCAATTTCAGGTAGGCGCTTCACAGGTAGGCGTCCTGCTGGTAAATACGGACCGCGCTCAAGTGGAAGGAAACCTGATCACGACGCCCATGAAGTCATCTTTCAAGAATTTGAATGACATCGTCGCGCACCCATTGGTTGCGCTTCGCGTGGCGAAGCAACTGGTGCACGAGATGACCATCGTCAACACTGCGGCGAAAACCTCGAAACGAGCATTGAAGAAGGCGCGCAAGAATCAGGCGCCAGCAGAAAAGACCGAGGCCTCGCACGCCGGCTCCGCTGGCGCAACGGCGCCTGCGACCAACACCGAGGGGCCGGCGGCGCCCCCATCGAGTTTAGTAGCAACACCCGCGCCGCCGCACGTCAACCTGGGAGCCTTGGGTCTCTCCCACATTAACACCACGTTCGGGAGCATTAAGCTTCAATTCATCAGCAGCAACAAACTCACCAACGCCTGGACCGATGCATTGACCAAGGCCGGACTCAACAACGCCACGATGGGTGCCGTGCATTTGGCGGTGAAAAATATTGCCAGGAATGCGGTCCTGAAACCGGAAGCCGCCGCGCCCGCATTTCGCAATTACGTGCAGGCGATTCTGCCGCAGCTTTATTCGACTGCATCACAAGGCATCGTGGTCGGCGGAACTGTTGGCAGCGACATCCGCATTCTCAACAACACGATTGCAGGAACGGCACAGGGCATCCATGTTGGCTTGAGCAACATGAAGATTTCCGCAACACACCTTCAGGTGGAACAGTTGAAGATCTGCGGCAACTCCATCGCAGTCCGCATGACGCCGGCAAGCTTCGGCGGCCGGCATGGAATCTATGTAGCCGGTGTGACAAGCGCACTCATTGATAACAATGACCTCACACTCACTCGTACTGCGGATGCCTCCCAGGAGATTAATGGAATTATGGTCAGGGGCGCTCTCGGCTCAAGAGTGTTGGTAGAACGCAATTACATGCGCGGCTTTACCGTCGGAATTTTCGCGCAGCCCTTCTCGCATCCGGACAATGTGCTATGGAAGGCTGCGGATAACTGGTCGAACGCGCACAATTTTATCCCCGGATGGATTTTCGAAAACAACGTTCTGCCATGACATGCGTTGGTTGACAAATAGAAGGAAAGGAGTAGAGTTTGTCTGATGCTCTCACCCCCGGAGGGGATATCGCCTCGGCGATAGAGGGTTCGAGTCCCGCAAGAGCACAATCGGGAAGGAGCTGCGTGCAGCTCCTTTTTCGTTTTTCCCAAAAGCTGTCGAGCAATCGATGCAGGCGTGTTCCTGTCCTTCTCGTGTGTAACGCGATCATCAAGACAGCAATCTGCGCCTCAGACGGCTCCTTCGTCTTTCTGTACATTTCTTGAGGAACTGCAATGGATCTAGCCGGCCTGCAGACCAAGGCAATGAATGCGACTCATGCCGAGCATGAGCCGAATCGCGCGCTCTCTGGTCCGGCACGCCAAACGTCGGCATTTCGCGGCTACGCGGGCAATCAAACAGCGCTCCGGTGGCTCTTGCAAATCTCGCCGCGCCTGCAACAGAAACTCGAAATCGGCGCGGTGAACGACCCACTCGAAGCCGAAGCGGATCGGGCTGCCGACCAGGTGATGCGCATGCCCGATCCCACGCTTGTGCCCGGCAGCGGCGATAAGGGACAAGTTGATCCTCGCGGACAAGAACGGATAGAACTGACGCCGGCAGCAACGGGAGCCGCGCCGTTGCAGCGCAAGTGCGCCTGTGGCGGCACCGGCGGCGAATGCGCAGCGTGCAAAGGGGAACGCGAAGAAGGACTGCTCCAGATGAAATCCTCAGGTGCTCCGACGCCCAACGAGGCCCCGCCCATCGTCCACGAAGTGCTGCGCTCCCCCGGCCAGCCGCTCGACCCCGCCACCCTCGCCTTCTTCGAACCACGCTTTGGATGCGATTTCAGCGGCGTCCGCGTGCATTCTGACAATAAAGCTTCAGATTCTACGCGAGCCGTCAATGCTGTGGGCTACACAGTTGGCAGTGACATTGTGCTTGATAGTAGGCGCTACGCTGCGCAAACGACGGCTGGTCGGCGGTTACTAGCGCATGAGTTGACGCACATCCTGCAACAGAGTTCCGGCTCCGGTAGACGGTCACAATCCCAATCTCTTCTCCCTGAGCAACGCTCAGCGAACGAAGGCGTTGCCCAACCAGCGGAACTCAGGCGCGAAAATATGCCAGCGCTGGTCTCATCGGCTAAGGGTTGCCCTTCTCTTCAGCGTTGGACATATGAAGAAAGCTGCGATATCCCAAGCATTCTCAGCGATCTTGCATGGGCTAATGATAGGGCAAGTGAGAGCGTGCAAGCTGCTATTACTGCCCTTCAGGTTTCACCTCCGAATACGGTCACCCAGGACTTGCTGTTCCGCTTCTTTGGAACGCGTACTAATCCCGATATGATTGCGGCAATTCTCAACGTATACCAGGTCATTGCATCTCACCTTGCGGCAGGAGATTGCGATTATGACTGTAGCTGCCAGACCTGTCCGGATCCAGGCGTTGACACAGGCTGCAGCTTGCCGGGAGAAGGATCAATCATTATATGTGTAAGAGCCTTCCAAATAGGAAGCGGTCCCGAGACAATCATCCACGAATTCTCCCATCGCTTCGCATATACGGACGATTTTATGTATTGTGACGCGTACTCTGGCTGCCAGGGAATACGCCCGGATATAGCCCTTGGAAACGCCAGCTCATATGGCTGGTTTGCTGAGGACTTATATGCTCGCCAGACGCCGTCCCCAACGCCGCCTGCTCCTCCCATGCCTGGCCCACCAGCTCCTGCATCTTCGCCGACCATCTATACCGTTGTATCGGGCGATTATCTGGTCAAGATCGCACAATTATTTTATGGGGACGGAACTCAGTGGCGAAAAATATACGATGCAAATCTTGCAGTTATAGGATCAGACCCGGATGCAATCTTCCCTGGGCAGGTTTTGACGATCCCAAGTTAGCTGTGTAGTGTTTGCCTTTCGATGATAAGCAGCGAGGAATGAAAACCATAATGTATAAACCAGGCTACCAGTTCTCAGGATAAGATGTTGCATGCTCCCATGACCGAAGCGAAACGTCGCTGCTGCGCCACGAGGCCAGGATTACGTCACTCCAAACTAGAGTTTCGTTCTGCCTTTAACGTCCTTATCCCTCCGGTGGCGCTCCGCCAGACCTTCGCCGGATTGCAGCACACGATCGGCAATCAGGCCGTGCTGCGGATGCTGTCGCATCGCTCGCCGGGCATACAAACAAAGCTGAAGATTAACGAACCCGGCGATCAGCACGAGCAGGAAGCCGATCGGGTGGCAGACCAGGTGATGCGCAAGCCCGATCCGTCTCTTACGTCCGATGATGCCGGACGGCTGCGCCGGAAGTGTGCCGAGTGCGAGGAGGAAGACAAGAAGATCCATACCAAGAGCACCGGGGCAAACATTTCTGGAACCGAGGCGCCTTCCATCGTGCATCAGGTGCTCGACACCCCGGGCCAGCCGCTCGACAGTGCTCCGCGCGCATACTTCGACCCCCGCTTTGGCGCCGATTTCAGTGGGGTACGCGTGCATTCCGGCCCAATGGCCGCGGAGTCAGCAGCTTCCGTCAACGCCCTTTCCTATGCTATCGGCGATCGCGTTGTACTGGGCAGCGGCGCGAGCGCAGGTCCGAATTCCCTGATGGCGCATGAGCTGGCCCATGTCGTTCAGCAAACGGGCGGAGGATCCCAACCTGGCCAGAGTACTGCTTCGGACGGAATGATTCATCGTCAGGATGTGGGGGCGAGCGGGCCAGGCCTAATCACGCCCGCCTTTCCATGCGAGCACGGCGCGGGAGTTGAGCTGTGCAACTTCACCAGCGACAGCACGACGGCGCCCAATTACACAGATTGCCTGCAGCAGGGCAAAGACGTGATCGACAACTGCAGGGGAAAGCCCGGCGATTGCCTGCCGCAATCGAAATGCGTCACCTGCGACTGCCTGGGGCATCGCTATTGCCAATGCACGGGCATCGTGTAAATCGACACGGTCATGCTGCGGCGGGGCTGGCATGAGCTAAAGGAACGGAACGGATGGGAACTCTCGCAGCACCGCAACACCTACAGGAAACGATGCGGGATCGCGCGACGGCCGATCCTAGCCGAGTTACCTCGGCAGTTGCGCGTCAGGCCAGCGGAGGCGCGGGCTACTTCGGCAACCAGGCGGCGCTGCGGCGGCTAAGCCGGCCAACGCCACGCATCCAGTGCAAGCTTGAGATCGGCGCGGTGGACGATCCGCTCGAAGCGGAAGCCGACCGCATCGCCGAGCAGGTGATGCGTATGCCGGAGCCCGCAGCGACACCCGCGCAGGATAGCGTTCTGCGCAGGAAGTGCGCTGAATGCGAAGAAGGAGACAAGAAGCTCCATAGAAAGAGCAATAACGTGCCGCAGGTCGAGGGTGAGGCGCCGCCCATCGTTCATGAAGTTCTAAACTCGCCGGGCGAGCACCTGGATGAGGACAGTCGCGTTTTTTTTGAGACTCGCTTTGGCCGGGACTTCAGCCAGGTTCTCGTGCACAATCACAGTCGCGCGGCCAGTTCAGCTGAAGCGGTCCATGCGCGCGCGTATACGGTGGGACCCCATATGGTTTTCGGTGCCCGTGAGTACGCGCCTCACACGACCGATGGTCAACGACTCCTGGCGCACGAACTCACGCACACGGTCCAGCAGAGCTACGGCCGGGAGAATCCCGGCCTTCTGCAACGCACGACGCACGGCCCAAGCACGCCCACGAACTGCCATAACTGGACAATCCCTCTTCCACCCTGGATCGCCGGAGCCATGGCCCACGCGCAGATCAGTTCGACTCTCGGTATTTTACCGGGGACCATTCCACGAGCCACGAAGGTGTTGATAGGTGTACCCAGTCCGCCGCCGATTACTCCCTTCGGCTTTGCAGATCTGTGGAGGGTAATCGGGCCCGCCGTGAATATTGGAGAGATTAAATCTACTGCAACCGGCAGTGGAGTTGCGGCTGCGGAGGTAGTTCACTACATTCTGAGGCACACAGAGTCATTGGGGCGCATCGCCACGGGAACAGGGGACGCGCGCGATGCCAGCTATCTGGCCAAGATGGGCGGCGTTCCGCTCCCGGGTAATCCCCTTGACCTGAGTTCAATCACCGGGACGGACTTGCCACTCGGGTTATTCACAGGGGACCCGGGCAAGATACTTCACATCGAAGCCGATAGCACCGGCGCGATGGTCTATTGGTGCACAGGAGCAGGCATCCCGGGACCGCTATCCGTGGTGGCCCTGAAGAAGGCGCTTGACGCACTCAAGAAAAAGCTGCAGGGCGCGAAACGAATCATTGAGCAAGCCGCCGCGAAGGTGGCGTCCGCTGTTGCTGCTTTTGGTCGAGCCCTGCCGGCCATTCTTAGAGTGCTGTTCATCATCCTTCTGGCCCTTTTGGTGCTCGCTTGTCTCGTGATCGCTGTGCTCTGCGCACTCGGCATTCCCGTCACCTTAGGGGGGAGTTCCATCTGTTCGGCGGCCGCGATAGGCGTGGCTGTGGGGGCGGCGGCAGCTATTCTGCTCATCGTCGGAGTTCCCGCGTCCGGGCTTGACGGCGCCACCGCCAACCTCGTCCGCGCCTCGAATCCCGCGTCGGCCCAGGGAGAGCCGGAAAGCGGGGCCGATTACGAACGCGATGCCGATAATCCCACCGTGCCGATCACCACAGCCTCCGCCGCTGCCGCAGCCGCAGCGTATGATCCGCAGGCCGACTTCCTGGCGGCACTTGGTCCCGTCACGAACATGATCGACAGCCCGGTGGAAAGCGCAAAGACAATTGCGAACAACCTGCAGTCCCTTCCGGCGGATACCGGATCAAGGCTCGCCGGCGCAGCCGGTAGCCTTGACACCGCCGGCGATAACCCCACAGCGTCGTTCATCAGGAGCGTCATAAGCAGCAGCGGCATGGATCAGCCGGGCGCGCTCGCCGCGGTTTCAAGCGATGACATGTCTCAGGCGCTGGCGCAACTCGACAGTTCGCCTTCCGGTGGAAGCGCGGCCTCAGCCCAGGGTGAGGTCGTCGACGGCGCACCGGCTGCCGCTCCGGTTGAGACGACAGTCTGAACAGTGAGCCATGGCCGATGTCTGGAAACAAATCGCGAAAGAACTGAACACGCTGTTGGCGCCGCGCGGCTTTCAACAGTCAGGCCTTAAGTTTGTAAACAGGGTCATTCCGGAGGTGATTCGCGCAGTAACTGTGTCGAAATTCCGTTGGAACATGCCAGGCGACTTTCGCTTTCAGCTGATCGTGTCGGTCTATCTGGCCACCGGCGACACCGGCGAATTCGACTTCCCCGGATGTGCTGGACGGTACTCCATTGTGTTCGAAAGAAGCACCGGAGATTTCGTGGGAGACGAATCACTGCTCTATCGCGTGCCGGCGCAACTGCCATTGGAAGAACTTGACGAACGACTCAGGGCCAATCTCGAAAGCCGCGTTCTGCCATTTCTCGATTCCTGCAGCAGCATCGACGCGACAATCGGTGCTCTGGACAAGTACGGCAACACGACGGGACACCGCCTCTTCTCCATGCAGCTTGCGATAGCACTCGCGCGACTGGGACGCGTAGAGGAGAGCCGAATCCTCTTCCTCCGAACACCGGGCGACGAGAGTGTTGTCCGCCAGGTTGCCGCAACATACGGGATAACAATCTGATTCAGCAGCGCATTTTTCTTGGTCGTATAAGCCGGAACTCCAAGGAACGAACCAGAAGGCAACAGTCAAGACTCCGACCAGCGCGAAACCTGGAGTGACGCTTGCACTAACTGGTGTGTTCCGCAGGGTGCCGGACGCCGAAGGGCTTTCTGGCAATGAGGCTATGTTGCGCCTCCTCTCCCCTCCTTCTCCGCACATCCAGCGCAACCTTGCAATCGGGCCGGCCAACGATCCGCTCGAAGCCGAAGCTGACCGTGTCACAGATCTGGTAATGCGCATGCCGGACCCCACACAGATAGTCACACCCAGCGGGGAGATCTTGCATCGTAAATGCGCCGCCTGCGAAGAGGAAGACGACAAACTGAAGATCTCACGCAAAGAGACTGCGAGTGCCCCCGCCCTCGATGGAGCCGAAGCCCCGCCCATAGTTCATGAGTGCTTAACTCTCCCGGCCAGCCGCTCGACCCTGACACCCGCGCCTTCTTTGAGCCGCGCTTCGGGCACGATTTCAGTGGAGTGCGGCTGCACGCCGACGTTCAGTCCGCGCAAGCCAGCCAGGCTATTCAGGCGCGGGCTTTCACTTTCGGCACCACATCGCACTCGCCGCGGGAGAACTTCGTTCGTCAACAGAGAGCCGGAAAATCTTGGCTCACGAACTGGTTCATATGGTTCAGCAAGCTTCTGATGTCCGGCGGCAAGACGACGACCAGGCCGCCGGTGGAACTGCGCAGACTTTGGACGCGGAGTACCGGGCAGCTCTCCAGGACGCCCGAAGCAGCGGCAATTTTCAGTATGCAGCGGAAAACTGAACGGGTTCAATTACGAGGACATTCAGACTAGTCTGGCCGCTAGCGGGGCGGCGGGCATTCGAGCGCGAGTAGGTGGACCCGCCCCACCTGGTCGTCGGCGAGGACCGTACGGTAGTTGGCTAACGCACAGCAGTTCACCGCGACATCGCAGGTGAAAGTCGCAATGAATTTCCCAGTCTCCAAATCCCAGACTTTGAGCGTCCGGTCCCACGACGCCGAGAGCGCATGCCGCCCGTCCGGAGCGATAGCCACGCTGTTGACCCAGCTATGAGCCCGCCATGAAGCGGGTGTTGCCGAAGGTCGAGGAGCAATTCGGCTTTGCCGAGATGCCGGTGCTTAACTCTGCCCGATCTTTATGCCGGCAAGATTATGGCGGCCCTTGATCGCCAACACCCACGCGATCTGTTCGACGTGCGCGATTTGCTGGCGCACGAAGGCATAGACGACATGCTGCGCAAGGCGTTCATTGTCTATCTGCTTAGCCATAACCGTCCGATGGCGGAGGTGCTGGCACCAAAGCGTCTCGATATCTCGGCCGAATATAAGCGCGGCTTCGAGGGCATGGTGGAGCAGCCGGTGAGCTTCGATGATCTTCTCAAGGCGCGCGAAGATCTCATCACGGAGATCGTCGGCAAAATGCCGGAGGAGCACAAGCGGTTTTTGATTTCGGTGAAAGAGGGCGAGCCGGTTTGGTCACTACTTGACTTGCCTGACGCCAAGGACCTGCCGGCCGTGCGCTGGAAACTCGAAAACCTCGCAAAGCTCAGCGAAAAGAAACGATCCGAACTGCTGGAAGGACTGACCGCTGCTCTTGGCATAAAAGGATACCGCGGCGCTAATCTCTGGCGGTAGCCGTTGCGATCAATCCTAAGCCTCCCTTGGTATGCACGAGCGTGCTGCGAGTGTCTCGATCTCCAGGAATTCCAAAAAATCTATGACTGTTGTCGCGAAAAGTGCTCCTATTCCGCCACTAGATAATGTAGTCAATTGGGGTCTCACCAGATGCCACATGTCATGGTGGATTTTCGATTTCCTAAGAGTCAGTGGCAAACAAATGGAGAATCCATCTGCTGTTCTCTCGAACGCGCCTCTTCCTCTGCGAGCAGCGCAATACGTACGCATGTCCACTGAGCATCAGCAGTACTCGCCTGAGAACCAGCTGGAGGTGATCCGCAAATATGCTACTGCCCACCAAATGGAGATCGTCCGTGAGTACTCGGACTTTGGGCGAAGCGGGTTGAATATCGCGGGCCGCGAGGGCCTCAATCAGCTACTGGCGGATGTGGAGAACAGGAGCGCGGATTTCTCCGCATTGCTTGTCTACGATGTGAGCCGATGGGGACGCTTCCAGGATGTAGACGAAAGCGCCTATTACGAATACGTGCTCAAGAGAGCCGGCATTCGGGTGCACTATTGCGCGGAGCAATTCGAGAACGATGGCAGCATGTCATCATCTGTTCTCAAAACACTGAAGCGTTCAATGGCGGCGGAGTACAGCCGAGAGCTATCAGTCAAGGTCTTTTCCGGCCAGTGTCGCCTTATCGAACTTGGGTTCCGTCAAGGCGGGCCCGCAGGCTTTGGCTTGCGACGACAGTTGATCGATCGGGATCGGAATCCCAAGGGTCTATTGGACAGGGGTGAGCGAAAAAGCCTGCAGACCGACCGGGTCATTCTGGTTCCCGGGCCGGAGTTGGAAGTAGAAACCGTTCGAAAGATTTATGAGCTGTTTGTTATTCAAGGTAAGACCGAGTGGGAGATCATGGAGGATTTGAACAGTCGGCGGGTGTTCGGAGAATTCGGACGCCGGTGGACACGCGCGTCAGTCCACCAGGTGTTAATTAACCCGAAGTACATCGGTGCGAATGTCTATAACCGACGTTCCTTCAAACTGAAATACAAGCGGGTCAAAAACCCGGTCCAGATGTGGATCTGGCGAGACGGCGCCTTTGAACCTCTCATCTCGGTCGAGCTATTCGCGCAAGCAAGGAAGATCATCGAAACTCGACATCGTCATCTTTCGGACGAGGAACTTCTGGAGCGCCTGCGGGAGCTGCTCCGCGCTCGAGGCCGGCTCTCCGGCATCCTCATCGATGAGACCGAGGATATGCCCTCGAGTGCCTGTTACTCTTCGCGTTTTGGCAGCCTTTATCGCGCGTACGCACTCATTGGTTGGGATCCCGATCGGGACTACGCATATATCGAAATCAATCGTAAGCTCCGCCGCCGACATGCCGATCTGATCGCCTCCATACTTGACCAGATCTTGGCCCTCGGAGCTACGGTTAGCGTCGACCAGAGCAACGACCTGCTCACGATCAACTCCGAATACACAGCATCTTTGGTCCTTGCAAGATGCAGGGAGAGTCGAACAGTACACCTGCGGTGGCAGCTTCGATTTGACGAGAGTCTGCGCCCAGACGTTGTAATTGCAGCTCGCCTCCGACCTGGCAATGACGACATTCTTGATTATTACCTCTTGCCGCGTCTTGATGCCCTGGCTGAGCGATTGACCTTCAGGCCGGAAAACGGCCTGGTTCTGGATGTTTATCGCTTCAATAATCTGAACTTCTTTATGGAGATGGCGCAGCGTGCGCGCGTGGAGGCCGCGGCATAAGTGAATGACAGATCGGACTGGTTTCGAATCGCTCAATTCACACTTCCGATCCACCGATTACACGGGGCGGCGGAACGCGATGATTGTTGCCAATACGCCATGCATCAAAAGGAATCCGATGAAGACGGGAAGCAATTCGACATCGTCTGCGGCTATGGAAGGTGAAGAAATGGCGCAACGTGCGCACACGGGGGATTCATGTGAAGGAACAACACATTGAGCGGGTTCCGATCGATCAGATTCACATTGCAAATCCCAGATCGCGCAGCATGGGTAAATGGCAGATCATCGTTGCCAATATCCGCGAAGTCGGTCTCAAGAAGCCCATTACAGTCGTGCGCCGAAAAGAGCCCAATGGAGATGGCAAACAATTCGATCTCGTTTGTGGCCAGGGAAGGATTGAGGCATTCGTCGCTCTTGGGGAGAAAACCATCCCCGCCGTCATCACTGAGACTTCGCGCGAAGATCAATACCTAATGAGCCTGGTCGAGAATATCGCAAGGCGACCGCCATCCAACAGGGACATCATCCGCGAAGTTCGAACTCTGCGGGAGCGTGGATACAGCGTCGGCGATATTGCAAAAAAGATTGGAACAGATCGGATGTATGTCTCAGGTATTGTGCATTTAGTCGAGCGCCAGGAACTCGAACTCATCGATGCCGTCGAAGGCGGGCGGTTGCCGATCAGCGTCGCGGCACAGATCGCCAGCGGAAAGGATGCTGAGATTTCCGAAGCTCTTTCAGAAGCATACGCGACCGGGCAGCTGCGAGGATCAAAGCTGGCTGCCGCTCGACGACTCATTACGAGACGGATCGAAAAGAGGCAGAAACAGGGCAAGGCAGAGGAGAATCGCCGCAAGGTGACAGGACACATGTTGGTCCAGGTATACAAACAGAAGGTTCGCGAACAAAAGACGCTTATCGCGAAAGCGGAGCTGACGAAAGAGCGCCTCCTGCTAGTAACGTCCGTGATTCGTCAACTAATCGGCGACGAGAACTTCGTCACCCTGTTGCGCGCCGAGGGGATCTCCGACATGCCAAAGCAACTACTTCGCGCCTTCTGGCTGAGAGATCGAAGGATGAAATCGATCGGTCCCTTCAGGCGCGGGAGAGATTTCTGCAATGGAAGGCCGCTTTTGAAGCCCGCGAGCTATTCTTTTTCAAATCCCACCTCCTCAATGGGCTTTCGCGGGCGGTGTTCTCGCATAGAGTGTGGCTCGCATTTTGCCCGGTGTCCACGCCTAAAAAGGCTTTCTTGAACGGACTATGAAGGGCTTTGCCCATATGAAACGGAAAGCGAGAGCCATTCTGCCAGAGTCATGCAGTGGAACGTTCGCAGCCCGGTCGATCCTTGAGCTTTCGTTCTAAGCTGGCGGCGCCGGCGCCTCAGGCGGCGCCAGCTTCGGCTTTGTCGGCGGTGGTGGTGGCGGTTGCGGCGTCAGCCCCACTGAAGGCACGCAGGTAATCCGCCGCGCGCTGGGCGTGGGCGGCGGCCTTGAAGATGAATCGCGTGTCGTTTTTCAGAACATCCAGCCAGTTGGCAATGTATGAGGCGTTCTCCTCGCGCGGCTCGATCGCCAGTTCCAGATCTGCGCATAGGAACGCAGCACCCAGCTCGGCAACGAGTTCTTCCTGCGCGTAGCCTTCATCGCCCCACTGCTTGCGACCCAGATCCCGCGCAAGGCGCGAAGGGTGCTTCGTCCAGTGTGTCATCTCATGCGCGAGTGTGGAGTAGTAGCTTTCAGCATCGCGGAAGGACTCGAATGGCGGCATCTGAACGTAATCGATCTCCTGCACATAATAGGCGCGATTGCCGCCATGGCGGATGGTGGCTTTGCAGTCGGCGAAGAATTTTTCGGCGTGGTCAATGCGGGCGACAGGATCGAGCTGTGGTGCAGCCTTGGCGTAGTAATGATCAGGCAGGCCGTCGATCTGTTCGACGTTGAATACGGTATAGCCTTTCAGGTACGGGATTTCGCGCTCGACGTCCTCGCCAGTCTTCTCATCGCGCTCGGTGCGCGTAATGGCATTGGCGTACACAACGAGCGAGCCCGTCTCGCCCTTGTGGACGTGAGCGTTGAGTTCAATCGCCTGGCGGAAGGTCATCCAGATGGGAGCGGCGAAGCCTTGCGCGGCGGCACTCATCCAGAGCGAGAGGATATTGATACCGGAATAGGGCTGGCCGTTGAACCGCAGCGGTTGCGTGATACGTCCGGCAGCGTGTTCGGCGTTCCACGGTTTGACCCAGGGGCGCACGCCCTGCTCGAGGCTGGTGACGATCTGCGAGGTGATGCGGCTGTACACGTCCTGACGGCTCGTGTTGTTGGCGTCGTTCTTCATGTCTTTGCTCCTTGAAAACAAATTTTTTCTTCGCGAAACCCGTGACGCCTCGGGGCGTTTGCAGCGGCGCGGAGCAGTCAAGGGCGAGCGCAGCGAGTTCATCTCGACCCTTGACGGCGAGCACCGATGAAATAAACGCCGGTTGTAAGGCACGGGTGGAGCGGAGAAAAGTCAGGAAGGAGCCGATGACGACGGCAAATAGTTGCCGCTGGGATGATCCCGGAAGGGGCTGGTATTGTCGGTCGCCGGACGGGCTTTTTGGGAGACCTCGCGGACCCCAGAAACAAACAACGTAGGGCTTCAGCTTGGAGAAGAGCGGTTGCCACAGCGAATTCGCATTAAGAGAACGAAGGGAAAAATTGAGTAACGGGATGAGGGATCGCGCGTGGAATCAAGAACCGAGTATAGTCCAATTCCTGCGCGTGATAAGCGCGGTTGCCGCCGTGCTTAAGCGTGACGACAATGCGCGAGAAGAATGTCATCACGGCCCCCTGATCTTCATTACCTGGACCCAAATCCGCCGGAAGTATAATGGAGAAATTCTCGAGATTGACTGGACTTCGACGCGGCTTAGCCGCCTGTAACTGTATTACGGATCAGAGGCATGGCTACTCCAAGCGCGATTCCACAAGCTGGCCAAATTATCCGCGCTCGGCAGCGCCAGTACCTGGTCGAACAGGTAACCGATCCTCTGAGCCCCGGCGATTCCACGCTTGTGCAGCTCTCCTGCGTTGATGACGACGCTCAAGGGCAACCGCTCTCCGTCCTGTGGCAACAGGAAATCGATGCAGAGGTACTCTCGGCGGAAGCCTGGGACACAATAGCCTCACGGGGGTTCGATCCAGCACAGCAGTTCGCCGCATACTTGAACACACTGCGCTGGAACTGCGTAACTTCCACCGATCCAAAGCTACTTCAATCACCGTTTCGCGCGGGAATTCGGCTCGATGCCTACCAGCTTGAACCTCTTAGGAAAGCGCTACTGCTTCCGCGGGTTAACCTCTTTATCGCGGATGACGTTGGCATAGGCAAGACCATCGAGGCGGGACTCATTGCCAGAGAACTCCTGCTTCGAAAAAAGGTCCGAGATATCGTGGTCGCTTGTCCTCCCTCGATGCTGCTCCAGTGGCGCGAGGAGCTGGAGAACCGATTCGGATTGCAGTTCGAAATCCTCGATAAGGACTACATCCAGAAGGTTCGACGGGATCGCGGCTTTGGAATCAACCCATGGAGTACTCATTCACGATTCCTGATTTCTCACCGGTTGCTGATCGATGCAGCTTATTCGGGACCACTAGCTGATTGGCTCGGGTCTTTCCGGCCAGGAAGCCTCCTCATCCTGGATGAGGCACATCATGCCGCGCCCTCGAGCGGCCAGCGTTATGCCATCGATTCCCAGATCACTAGAGCCGCTAGAGATTTGGCCCAGCGATTCGAACATCGCCTTTTCCTCTCAGCGACACCTCACAATGGTCATTCCAACAGCTTCTCGGCCTTGCTTGAAATCCTTGATCCCCAGCGCTTTTGCCGCGGCGTCAAGGTCTCCAAGCGAATGCTTGACGACGTGATGGTACGCCGCCTGAAAGATGACCTTCGGGAGATTGTCGATGGATTCCCAAAACGAGAGGTCGTACAAGAAGACATAGACGGATTGTCGGCCGACGCCCCCGAATTGAAACTCATCGCACTTCTTGACCAATATCGGCAAAAGCGCGAGGCGCGGCTCGGTACCGAGACTCGAAGAGTACAGGCCGCATCGGGGTTGCTCCTGTCCGGATTGCAAGTCCGACTCTTCTCGTCTATTGAAGCATTCAGTCGGACCTTGCGGGTGCACCGGAAAACTATCCTGAAGCAATGGGAGGCAGCTCAATCAACTGCCAACTCCCCAAAGCCGAAGCCAACTGCAAAACTTAGCTTTCCGGCGCAGACTGTTGGTCCAGACGACGAGCGGGCGCTGCTCTCGGAACAGGAACTGTCAATCGAGCAAGAAGCGGAGATCGCCGCTGTAACGGAGGCTACGGCAGGACAGTTTACTGTCGGGGCGGCGCAGACGATGTTCGCCCAGGAGCAAGAGCTGCTCGCACAGCTGACGGAACTCGCCGAATCGAGTCGTGCCTTGCCGGATGCGAGAATCCGTAAGCTCATTGGATGGCTCAGGGACAATATGTGTCCTGATTTGGGCATGCCCAATGCAAAATGGAACGATCTCCGAATCATCATTTTCACCGAGTGGGATGATACGAAGCGTTATCTTCACCAACAACTCAGCGCCGCTATTGCTGGCTCCGACCGCGCTGATGAGCGAATCTCGATTTTTCATGGACCGACACCTCCAGCAGAGCGCGACGAAATCAAGGCGGCTTTCAATGCTCCCCCTTCGAAGCACCCGGTCCGCATACTCATCGCCACCGATGCCGCCCGAGAGGGATTGAATCTTCAAGCGCACTGCTGGAACCTGTTCCACTTCGATGTTCCCTGGAACCCTAGCCGCATGGAGCAGAGGAACGGCCGTATTGACCGCAAGCTGCAGCCGAACCCTACGGTCTACTGCCGCTACTTCTTCTACAGGCAACGGCCAGAAGATAAGGTCCTTGCCGCACTCGTCCGAAAGACGAAGACAATCAGGGAGGAATTGGGCAGCCTCTCACAAGTGATCGACAGCAGACTCGATGTGCTCATGAAATTCGGTATCCGCCGGCGTGATGTCGATGTCCTTGCCAGCGAGATTGAGTCTACCGACATGGACCATGAGTCACGCGCCGCGGTAGAGGAGGAACTTGAGTCGTCGAGAAAGCGCAAAACCGAACTCATGGAACAAATCGAAAACCTGAGCACAATTCTCGAAGACTCGCAGGAGGCAATTGCTTTCTCAAAAGATCATTTCCGATCCGCCATCTCCTGCGCTCTTCAGATTCTCGGGGCTGAAACTCTTAAACCAGCGCCTGATGGCTCAAGTCAGGAAGCATGTATTTTCCCAGCTATGGACCAACGGGACGGCGCCGACCCGACCTGGGCGGAAACGATGGATAGCCTGCGCGTGCCGCGCAAGCGCGATCAGAAGTTCTGGGAGTGGCGGCGCACCTCGCCAATCCGTCCAGTTGTCTTCGATGATCCTGGCATAGTCACGGATGAAGTGGTTCAGCTCCACCTCGAACAACGCGTCGTCCAACGCCTCCTCTCCAGATTTACCGCGCAAGGTTTCGTCCATCACGATCTATCGCGGGCCTGCCTGGCACAGACTGCGGACGCTGTGCCTCGTGTATTGCTCATTGGCCGGCTCTCACTCTATGGCCCCGGCGCTGCCCGCCTGCACGAAGAATTGGTCCCGGTTACCGCGCGATGGATCGATCCGGCAATTCGCAAAGGTGGACTGACTCCCTATAGCCGTGAAGCTGAAACCAAGACGCTGAACCTTCTTGACGCGGCTCTCCTCGATAAGCACGAGCGCGCAGTCTCTGAAGTCGTGCGTCATCAACTGCTCACATCCGCGCCGGCAGATGTCCGAGAGTTGCTCCCGCATCTTGAAAAGCGTGCCGCCGAGTATGCCGCGGACGCAGCCGCAAAACTCCAAAAGCGCGCCGAAGCCGAGTCGAAAGCAATGCGCGAAATCCTCGAACTCCAGCAAAAGCACATCGAGGGTACGATAGACCGCTATGACCGGTCTCCGCAGTTAACCCTGGCTTTCGCGGACGAGGAGAAGCGCCAACTGGAGTCGAATCGCCGGTATTGGAACCAGCGGCTGATTTCAATTGGGAGCGAGATGACCAGCGAGCCGGAAAGAATTCGCGGGCTCTACCAAGTCCGCGCCACGAGAGTTGAACCCGTCGGCCTTGTCTATCTGTGGCCGGCGTCGAGATAAGGCCATGGCGAAAGACCCCGCGGTCCTCGCGCACCAGGAATGGTTGGGTTACGTTCAGCCGGTCGGTCTTGTTGTGTCGATTCCGGCCATGCTGGAGGCGAGTCTCCGGGTAAACCAGAACATTGCCCCGGACCATCGGCAGTTCCTCGAAGCCCTTCCTTCTAACGCAGAGGGCGATCCGATTGGCGAGATCGACGATTTCCCGCGCTTCGCTCAGCAGGTGCTAGGGTGGGCGCCAAGCGACCTCTGTGGAGCGCCCGATTCCGATCCTCTACCGGTCTCATTCGAAGTCGCGCTGCCCGAGTACAACGAGACGCTGCGGCCCAGTTACGCGCTGCGCGATTTTGATCCTGACAGCGACGATCCTGGCTGGATTCTCCTCGTCAAATCTCTTCCGAAGGGTATGCGCTTTGACGATCCCGAGGACGTAGATGCTCGCCACTGGCAGGCGAGCCCGCAGGCCAAATTCGAACGTCTGCTTCGCCAGACTCGAGTCCCCATCGGCCTGCTGGTCAATGGCGAGGAAATCCGCCTCGCTTACGCCCCCGAAAAGGAACTCAGCGGCTACGCGACCTTCAAGCTGTCTGAGATGGTAACTGTCGCGGGTCGGCCGATCTTCGCAGCCTTCCACATGCTCCTGAACTCGGAGCGACTTTACAGCGTTGCCGAAAAAGAGCGTCTACCCGCGATTCTTGAGAACAGCCGTAAATACCAGAACGTTGTCTCCACGCAGCTTGCCAACCAGGTTCTCGAAGCGCTTTACGAGTTGCTGCGAGGATTCCAGGCGGCAGACGACCAGGCGCAGGGGCTTCTGTTACGCGATGTGCTGTCTGTGGACCCCGACCGCGTCTACCGTGGCTTGCTCACGACGCTCTTACGTACAGTTTTCATCCTTTACGCCGAGGACCGCGGGCTGCTTTCGACGGACGAGGTTTTTACCCAGTACTACTCAATCACAGGCCTCTACGAGCGACTCAGGATCGACGATGGCCGCTACCCCGACACCATGGATCAGCGCTTTGGCGCGTGGGCGCAGTTGCTCACATTGTTCCGGCTGATCTATCGCGGTGGCAGCCATGGTGGCCTACGCATCCCGGCACGCGAGGGTTATCTTTTCGATCCAGATCGCTATCTGTTTCTTGAAGGCCGCAACACCATCAATGACCCGGTCAGCATTCCACGTGTGCCGGATGGCGTCATTTTCCGGGTGCTCTCAAAACTCATGCTGCTCGATGGCGAGCGCATCAGTTATCGAACTCTTGCCGTCGAGCAGATCGGCAGCGTCTACGAGGCCATCATGGGCTTCGAGCTTCACGTTGCCTCCGGCCCTTCCATCGCTATCAAGCCGGTCAAGCGGCACGGCGCACCTACCACGATCAATCTGGAAGAACTTCTTCGCGCGGCACCAGACAAGCGCGGCAAGTGGTTTACTGACCAGACTGACCAGAAGGTGACCGGCCAGGCCGCTGAGGCGCTGAAATCCGCGACGGACATCAATGGGTTAATGACGGCCCTTGATCGGAAGATTGCTTCGGCGGTCACACCGGGGATTGTCGCCAAGGGCGCAATGATCTTTCAGCCCTCCGATGAGCGGCGGCGCTCAGGCTCTCACTACACGCCCAGCAGCCTTACCGGCCCAATCGTCGAAGCAGCACTGGCTCCGGTCCTCAAGCAACTGGGCGACAATCCCACGCCCGAGCAGATTCTCGCGCTCAAGGTCTGCGACCCGGCGATGGGATCGGGCGCATTTCTCGTGGAAGCTTGCCGACAACTGGGCGACGCCCTTGTTCGTGCATGGCACGCGCACAACCAGTTGCCTTATGTACCGCTCGATGAGGATGAGAATCTCTATGCCCAGCGGCAGGTTGCGCAGCGCTGTTTGTACGGGGTGGATAAGAACCCGATGGCAGCCGACCTGGCTAAGCTGTCGCTCTGGCTGGCCACGCTAGCCAAGGATCATCCGTTTACGTTTCTCGATCACGCGCTGCGCTCGGGCGATTCGCTCGTGGGGCTCTCGCGCAAGCAGATCACCGCGTTCCATTGGGACAAGTCCGATGTGCAGCAGAGCTTCCTGGAAGACACGGTGCGCGCGCGCCTCCACAGGATCGGTCAATACCGTCAGCGCATTCTGGATTCGCGCGACCTGATTCCCTATGCGCAACTCGAGCAGCATCTGGAAGCCGTGGATGAAGACCTCGGCTGGTTGCGGCGCATTGGCGACACCGTTATTGCGGCGTTCTTTTCGGCCGAAAAGCCGAAGGCGCGGGAGGCAGCGCGGCAGGGCTTGCGCGAGCTGACAGAAAAGAGCGTGCGCAGCGTGATTGATCTTGAGAGCAACGCGAAGGTCGAGGAGGCGGTTCGGAAGCTGTACGCAGGGTCCAAGGGGATTCGGCCGTTTCACTGGGAGCTGGAGTTTCCGGAAGTGTTCCGCCTCGATGAGAGCGGAGAGCCAACAGGTGGATTCGACGCGATCGTAGGCAATCCACCCTTTGTCAACGGCACTAGAATCTCAACGTTTCATTCGACTGAGTACTTCGATTACATAACAGCTGTATTCCCGGAGACGGGAAACCGGATGGATCTGGTTGCTTACTTCTTCAGGCGGGCTTTCAATATTCTGCGCCAAGGTGGAACTTTCGGCCTGATCGCAACAAACACAATAGCGCAAGGAGACACCCGGAAAGGTGGGCTCAGGTGGATCTGCTTAAATGGTGGCGAAATATTTGCTGCCCGCCGTCGAGTCCCTTGGCCAGGCGCCGCAGCCGTAACCGTAAGCGCTATTCACGTCATTCGCGGTAGATTCGAAGGCTATCGCCTGCTGGATGGAATGCCCGTCGAAAGACTAACGGCATTTCTGTTTCATCAGGGTGGCAGCGAAGATCCATTTCCACTGAGGGCAAACTCCGGGAGGTCTTTCGAGGGCTTCAAGATCTATGGACAGGGATTCCTGTTTGACGATAACGACAACAAAGCGACGCCAATTGCGGAAATGAACCGTTTGATCGAGCTCAACCCGAAAAACCAAGAGCGGATTCGACCGTACATTGGCGGTGACGAACTCAACTCAAGCCCGACACAACAGTACAGGAGATATGTCATCAACTTTGGCCAGCTTACCTTGGAGGAGGCCGAGCAATGGCCAGAATTGCTACAGGTAGTTGCGAAAAAAGTAAAACCGGAACGGGGGAACGATTACCGACTGCCCTGGTGGCAGTTCTTTCGGCCGCGCCCACAATTGGCGTCCGAGCTAGGTAAGCGCAAGCTAGTTTTAGCAAACTCCCAAGTCAGTTCCCACCTCGCATTTGCCTTTCTCCCTACTGATTGGATTTTCTCTCACGGGTTGACTCTGATTACGATTTCAGAGTACAGCGCCTTTGCGACTCTACAATGCCGTGTGCACGAGACTTGGGCACGGTTTTTCAGTTCGTCCTTAGAAGATCGATTGCGGTATACCCCAACGGATTGCTTCGAGACGTTTCCGTTTCCTCAAGATTGTCTAGCCGAAAACAATTTGGAACACGATGGTCGTGAATACTACGAGTACCGCGCCGAATTGATGATGAAATCTGGTCTGGGCCTAACTGAGACATACAACCGTTTCCACGATCCGAACGAAGACTCGACCGATATTGTTCGTCTTCGCGACCTGCATGCTGCGATGGACCGAGCCGTTCTCGACGCTTACGGCTGGCAGGATATCCACCCGGTCTGCGAGTTCATCCCTGAGTTTGACGACGAAGAGGATGAGGAAGACAACAGCCGGCCGAAGAAGAAAAAATACCGCTACAAGTGGCCGGAGGCGATCCACGACGAGGTGCTTGCCCTGCTGCTGGAGTTGAATCGCCAGCGTGCGGAGGAAGAGCGGCGCGAAGCAGAGTTGCAACCGGTGACGTGGGATGGCGTCCATGATGCGACAGCCAAACCGAAGCGCAAGCGCAGCAAGAACGGCGCCAAGGGCGATACGGTTGCAGCGAAGCCTACATTGTTCAACGCTGAAGAGCAGGAAGTGTAGCTCATGCCGGATGAGATGTTGCCGATTGCAGTGCGCGAAAAGCTGGTCGAAGCGCTTCAAATCGACCTGGTTGGCCCAGGACGAGGCCTCGGTGATCCGAAGGAAGTGCTGCCCCAGGCGCCTTCGCGCTGGTATCTGACCGGATTCCTTGTTCCGCTGGGCGCCAAGCCCGAGCAACGCAAAGACGATACAGCCGAAGACGATTTGGACGAAGCGGGTGAAACTGGCGAAGTTGACGAAAACGTTCCTGTAGAGAAAGCTGCCGCTCGACCGCGCTTCTTTCCGTCTTCCATTGGCGCCAGCGTGATCGTTTCCGCCGACGCCGCCGATGTTAAGGTGCGCGTTTGCTGGGGAGATTATCGCCGCCGCTCCGAATCACCCGAAGAGTGGGGACGCACAGTACGAGAAGAGACACTTTCCATCGCTCTTTCCCATGCAAATGGGATCGCGAAGGAGAAGCCGGTCCCGAACAGCGACGGATTGACAATTGCGTATCTCTCGCGGCCCGTAGGGCTGCTGGCCGCCGAAGCTGAGCTGCCCGCAGGCGCACGGATCCTCTCAATCTTTGTGGTGAACCGCCGCACAGAAATGCCTGACGATCGCCGGGATGAGGCGTTCGTGTTCCAGGTTCAATTGGAACTTCAGAGCGAATCAGAATTCCTACGCCGGCCCAACCTCCGTGGGATGGCGAGCGATGACTGGGACGAGTCGGTCGCAGATCTGCAGTATCGTGACGTCGGTGAGTTCGCCGTTGGCCATAACGTGGCTACCGAAGCAATCCAGGAAGATGGTGTTTGCTGCAAAGTTGTCCGAACCCGCTGGATCCCGATGGCTGAGGTAGAAAAGGTCGATCCCGCCGAGATACCCGGCGTCGAGCGGAGCATGGATGCACTCGCCGACCTCAAGGACGGTGCCGATGCGAAAACGAAACTCGGCCCAATGGTCGAGCGATACCGCGATTGGATTAGGGAACAGACCAAACAGATTCCGGCGACGCCGGCGAAGCGGGCCACTACGGGCAAAGAACTTATCGTGCGGGCAAATGTGGCCGCGAACCGCATCGAGGCTGGAATCGATCTGCTCGCTATCCCCGAGTGCCTGGAAGCATTCAGAATTGCAAACAAATGCATGGCTGAAGCGGCCCGCCGCCGTCTCGGCGTGATGTTGGGGAAACCGGTCAGCGAGGTAAATCCGAAGTGGCGCCCATTCCAATTGGCCTTCCTGCTGATGAATCTGAAGGCGATTGCCGAGCCTGGGAGCGATGACCGTGGTGTCGTGGATCTGTTGTTCTTCCCGACCGGCGGCGGCAAAACCGAAGCCTACTTGGGCCTGGCAGCGTTTACGCTCGTTCTCCGCCGTTTGCGGAATCCAGGAATCACTTCTGCCGGATTGAGCGTTCTGATGCGCTACACGTTGCGCCTACTGACTTTCGAGCAGCTCAGCCGTGCGGCAACTCTGATCTGCGCCCTTGAGCTGGAGCGCCAGGATAATGTCGAGAAGCTTGGCGAATGGCCCTTCGAAATTGGCCTCTGGGTTGGGCGAGCCGCAACGCCGAACCGGATGGGAAAAGTGGGGGACAACGATCCGGACTCGGCTCGAAGGCGCACCCTCCGTTATTTGGACGACGACAGCCGGCCCTCACCAATCCCGCTCGAAGAATGCCCTTGGTGTGGGAAGAAATTCAGCAAGAACTCATTCCAGCTGAAGCCGAACAGCGACCACCCCATTGATCTCCGTGTTTCCTGCGTGAACCGAGAATGTAAGTTCGGCAGGGGCGTTTCGTTGCCGATTCTTTCGGTAGACGAGCCAATCTACCGCCGCCTGCCCTGTTTCATGATTGCCACCGTGGACAAGTTTGCGGCCCTACCATGGACCGGGAATGTGGGAGCCTTCTTTGGACGGGTAGAACGGTACGACAAGCAAGGATTCTACGGCCCTTGCGAACCGATGCTCGCCAACAAGATGCCGGTTGATCGACTGCAGCCTCCCGATCTGATCATTCAGGATGAGCTGCACCTCATTTCCGGACCGCTCGGAACTATGGTGGGCTTGTATGAGTCGGCTATCGACGAGCTTTGCGCGATACAAAAGGACGGGAAAACGGTTCGGCCGAAAATTGTGGCCTCGACTGCGACGGTGCGCCAAGCTGAGACTCAGATCAGGGCGCTATTCAATCGGGGAGTTGTAGACATCTTTCCTCCACCCGGACCAGATCGCCGGAACTCTTTCTTCGCGGAAACGAAGCCAGCGAACGAACGTAATGCCCGACTATATGTGGGAATCGCTGCGCAGGGACGAAGCCCCAAAGTTGCAATGTTGCGCGTATATCTGGCTCTGCTCGGCACCGCGGAGAAGTACCGGATAAAGAGAAAGTCCCATGGGCTTGAAGATCCTGCCGATCCCTATTTAACGCTCGTCGGATATTTCAACAGCCTCCGCGAACTGGGCGGTGCCCGCAGGTTAATTGAAGACGAAGTGCGCAACCGGCTGGAAGGATATGCGGAGCGAAAACGCGTCGGTGAGGCATTGGGATTGTTCGAGCGGCGTCGGATTGACTACGAGCCCGTCGAGTTGACGAGCCGAATCGATACAGCCCGCGTGTCCGAAGCCAAACGCAGGTTGGCGCTTCCATTCAACGACGAAAAGCACGTGGATGTAGCGATCGCCACGAACATGATCTCCGTAGGGCTGGACATAACTCGACTTGGATTGATGGTAGCTTTTGGCCAGCCGAAATCAAGTGCTGAGTATATCCAGGCAACGAGCCGTGTTGGCCGTGATACTGATAGGCCCGGACTTGTGGTGACAATCCTCAACGTACATAAGCCGAGAGATCGTTCTCACTACGAGCGTTTCACAGCATTCCACGAGAGCTTCTATCGCAGTGTGGAAGCAACCAGCGTCACCCCATTCTCGCCGCGATCTCTCGACAAGGGCTTGGCTGCCACTTTGGTGGGCTTAGTCCGTCACGAATACCGCCCGATGACACCGCCGCTCGGAGCCAAGGAGATTCTCAAGGAGCGTAGCCGACTTGATGCGGCTGTGGAGTCGCTTGCGGACAGAGCGCGTGAGCACTCAAAGAATCTGCCCCCGGAGGAGTTAGAGCGGCTGCGGCAACGGATGCGAGACCGCGGCGCCGATCTGCTCGATTCGTGGGCAAAGGAAGCAAAGGATCTTGCCATGTCTGGAGTAGGGCTTCAATACAACCCGAATGAGGCAGGCGGCGCAAAGCAGCTTTTATATGATTTTCTCGATCCCGAGCTAAAAAACCTCCAGCCCACACATGTGAAGATGAAATTCCGTGCGAATCGCTCATTGCGGGATGTTGAGGAGAGCGTGAATATCTGGGTGAAGACATTAGACAATGTCGACGTGGAGGACGAAGCGCCATGAAGGGCACTGCGAAACCGCAGGGTGAGATTCGGCTGAGCCAGTTGGTGACAACCTTCGGTCCTGGCTCGATGATGGATCTGCCCAATCATTCGGTGCTCGTGGCGGGACTGGACTTTTGGACCGCGGGCGGCGAACCAATTTCAGAACCACGTCTCAGCAGGAAACTCGCAACAATTCTCAACGTGCCTTCGGTCGATCTGCGCACGCCGCCGCCGGCCAGCAACGATCCGACGGCGCCTCAGCGAGGTATTGGCGGTTTCCAGTTTCCCGAGTGGTTTATCGTGCAAGGAGCCGAAACAGGTGATGGAGAGAAGTATCGCAGCCGACTCTTGGTCCACCGGAAGTCGCTGACTAAAGGCAAATACGTCGACCGCGACAAGAAAAGAAAAGCAGTCGTTCCAGTGCGCTTTGTGCGCGCATGTCGGGCAGGCCACATCGCGGATATCGATTGGTATGAGTTTGTTCACAACGGACCTTCCGACTGTCGTTTGCAGGGCCGACAGCTTTTCATAGACGAAAGAGGCACAACCGGCGACTTGCAAGAAATCTGGATTCGCTGCGACTGCGGGAAGGCGGAGCGGAGCCTTGCACAAGCTGCGGTTCTGGCGAACAAGGCTCTGGGTGCATGTGATGGACCCCGACCCTGGCTCGGAGCGTTCCACACGAAAGAGAGTTGCGGTGAGCCTAACCGCTTGCTGATACGCTCGGCATCTAACGCTTACTTCCCACAGATCATGAGCGTGATCTCTTTGCCGGATCGCGATCAAATGGTCCGTCGCGCCGTCGATAAGATGTGGGATCACTTGGAGCTTGTTCAGAACCTTGACGACCTCAAGCACGAAAGACGGAAATCTGCCGTGAAAGAAGGGCTGGAGGGACTCTCTGACGAAGAAGTTCTGGCCGAGATTTATTCGCGCCATCTGGGCACAACGAAAACAGAGAAGTCAGTCAAAGTCGCAGAACTTGAAACGCTGATATCGGCAAAGGATGAAATCGGCGAAGACAGGCCTGATGGTGTCTTCTTCGCACGCAATCTTCCTAAACGATTCTGGGACGTGCCTTGGATGACGCCAATTCAGCGCGTGGTCCTGGTACATCGCCTTCGCGAGGTCGTGGCGCAAGTGGGCTTCACTCGGTTTGAGTCGGTGGCTCCAGACCTGGAAGGCGAACTTGATATCGGCGTGAAGCGGGCGGCACTTGCCCGGGAGGTGAGTTGGCTACCAGCTTTCGAGAACCGAGGAGAGGGGATCTTCCTTCAGTTCGACAAGGAGTATCTGAAGAATTGGATGCACCAAGGCGCAGTGTCCAAACGTGCTGAGGAGCTGCAAAGAGGGTTTGGAGAATGGCGGAAAGAACATTCATCCAGCTCTCGTGTGGCGATCAGTCTTGCCTATTACATGATGCATTCGTTCTCGCATCTTCTGCTTACCGCAGTCGCATTAAAGTGCGGATACCCTGCCAGCTCGATCCGCGAGAGAATCTACGCAATCCCGGAAATCGGTTTTGGCGTGCTGCTGTACACCGGCTCATCGGATGCTGAGGGAACGCTGGGTGGACTGGTTCAAGTCGGCAGGCAAATCCACGAAGTGGTGAGGAGCGCACTAGAACTGGGAACCCTGTGTTCTAATGACCCCGTCTGTGCGCAACACGAGCCTGCAAGTCCACATGAACACCGGTTCCTACACGGTTCTGCCTGCCATGGTTGCCTCCTAATCTCCGAGACGAGCTGCGAGCAACAGAATGACTTTCTCGACCGCTCGCTGGTGGTCCGGACCGTCCAGGGAAACGGCGCAGAGTTGTTTTCGGAGGCACTGACGAATGAGGGAATCCCTGCTCCAACTTTCGCCGAATGAACTTAGATCGCTGGCGAGTGCGTTCCGAACAGGAAGGATCAGTTCCCCCTGCAGCGCTCTGGCCCTCACACGCTATGTATCAGAACCGATTGTCTATCAGGTCGCAGCTGCAATCGAAGAAATGACTAAAATCGGGTATTCATCTGCGGGGATCTCTTATGCGCTGGATCTTGTTGCGGATTGCCAGGTCAACATTTCGAAGCTGGATGATGCAATACAGCTGGTGATGAGTGGACCGCAATTAGCCGGATCCGAACGCCGTGACACTGGCGTCGTTGTTAGTGACCTTTTTCGCAATGCTCAAGAGAACGTCCTGATCGCAGGATATGCGATTTACCAAGGTAGGCGCTTGTTTGGTGAACTGGCAAAGCGAATGGATGAACTTCCAAAGCTCGATGTTCGGATATTTCTGGACGTATCTCGGAAGCCTGGTGACACTTCGACATCAGACGAGATTGTACGGCGATTCGCTGACCGCTTCCGATGCGAAGAATGGCCGCACAGCTCGCGGGTACCTCAAGTCTTTTACGACTCAAGAGGTTTGGACCTGGATCGGACCGAACGTTCGTCTATGCACGCAAAGTGCGTAATAGTGGATAGCCACCGAGTGTTCGTCTCATCGGCGAATTTCACGGAAGCGGCTCAGGAGCGAAATGTGGAGATCGGATTATTATTCGAATCCGTTGCTGCCGCAACGCGCATCAGCCGCTTTTTCGCCGCACTCGCAGATTCTGGACAGTTCCGACGGGCATTGTGAGATCGCAGAACGCAAAAGAACCTAGAGTCGGGGTTGCCCATCTCGAAAACAGATAATCGTCGTCTACTATAGACCTGTGCCAATTGACCTTGCTGAGTTCGGAAAGAAGCTGCTGCGCTGCCGGACACAGCTCCAACTGTCTGTTGCTGAAGTCGCGGACAGCACTGGCCTTTCCGCCGCACGCCTTCAGGGGTTCGAAGAGGGATGCGCTGCTCCGAGCGGCGATGACATTCTGGTTCTCGCCGACTTTTTTGCCTGCGACTATCGCTTTTTCATTTCGAACGAAAGACTGGCCGCATTCGAACAGACGGATTCTCTCTATCGCATGCATGGCGCTGAGTTCTCAAAAGAGGACCGGCGCAACATTCTCGAATTCATTTTTCTCTGTGAATGTGAACAGCAGCTCGAGCGTGAATTGGATCGTCCGATCGCATCGTTCGAGTTCATCGCCCGAGGGAAGTATTTCAAAGGACAAGGAGCGGAAGCGGCCGATGCCCTCCGCAAACACTTCCGCTATCTGCCCAACAGCGTGCCGAGCAACGTCTACGCCGACTTCCGAAAACTGGGATTTCACCTCTTTAGGCGCCGTCTCAGAAACTCTAAGATATCCGGGCTAACCATTCGGCACCCGTATGCAGGAACCTGCATCCTTGTGAACTACGATGAGGATATCTATCGCCAGCGATTCACTGCGGCACATGAAGCAGCCCATGGAATTCTGGATCGTGACCAGGATGTCGTGGTGTCGTTCGCGTCTCCTTCAACACGCTTACCGCTGGTCGAGGTCCGGGCCAATACGTTTGCTGCGCGCTATTTGCTCCCGCCTTCCCTCGTCCAGGCAATACCCGTGAAGCTGTGGAACGCGACGGAAGCGCTCCAATGGGCAAGTCAATTCAAGGTCAGCACTTCGGCTCTCGCGATCTCCCTGAAGGAAGCAGGGTTGATCGATGAACCAACCGCACGCCGTCTTCAGCAAGTTCGTGTCCCGGCTGACTCTAAGGTCGACCCGGAATTGAGTGGGGTACAAGGCCGCGCGCTAGAAAGGAAACGCGAACTGCTGGAACGGGGCCTCTCCTCCTACTACGTTGAACTCTGCTTCGAGGCGCTCTCCAAGGAATTGGTTTCTCTCGGGCGGGTAGCAGAGATGATGCTCGTCGATGACTTTGAAGTCGCGGAGATCGCTGCGTTATTCGGACTTGGTGTCCAGGCTCTATGACGGACATATCACAATTCCAGCTTCTCAACGTTGCAGATACATGCTCTCTGTGGAACCTGTTGGCGTCACGCCTTCTTTACGCAATTGCTCGCACAGCGGGTGTGCGGTTATGCTGCACCAACTTCGTTATCTACGAGTGCCTCCACAAGCGGAGTCAACACAGACCTGAACGACTTGAATTGCAAAAGCGGCTGAAGGACAAACTGGAAGACGGCTCGATCACAGCGCATTCGATCGATCTTGAAGACCTGCAGCAGGTCGAGGTGCTCCGTAATCGAAAACGGGTGAGCGTCGGAGAGCTATCTGTGCTGGTATTCGCCGGCAAAACGCAGCAGGCAGTTCTCACCGATGACAAAGGGGCTCAAAAGCTCGCACGCAGTCACCTCCAAGCAAAAGCGGTTCAGAGCACACCGCACCTTGTTGGGTGGCTCTATTTTGAATCCTTTCTCGGTGATGGCGATGTGGCTTACGTGAAATCGGAATTAGCGACTCTTTCACGCAACCTCAACCCTCATTTTGACAATTTTTATCATGAAGCCCAGCGCTGCCGTGCCGTCGCCGCTCAGTCAGCGAGACTTCAGGGCTCGCAGACGTCCTAGAACCTAGAACATCTATTTTCTTGAGATCGTAAAACGATGGGTGACCAGGCCTGGGCTCGCTCGCCGTCCCCGCAACTTTACCCCACAAATTTCAAGGGACTAAGGCGACTTCGCTAGGCTTGGGCGGCTCTCGATGTCGTTGTAAGGCTTCTGGAATCTGTCACGGGAAGCCTGTCAAGGCAGGATTCCTGCGTCATTCCCGCGCTGGCGAGTTTTTGCCAAGTATATTATTGCCCTCGTCTCTGCTCCCAAAAGAACTCCAGAGCCGCCAAACGGCTCCCTTCACGGCAACCGGTTCGCTCGATTTCTGATGTACGCCAAGGTGCGCAGGTACTCTCAACGGCGAGCTGCTGAGTGACGGCGTTCTCCAACTCGTCAATGCTGATGCTGCGGTTTTTGAATTGGGCTTCCAGCCGAGCCTGCGTGATGCGATAGCCCTCGATCCGGGCCAGGCGATAGTGCTGAAACTCACGATGCATAACTATCTCTCCTTGCGGGTGAATTTTGCGACCAACAAAAAACGCCAGCCATCGGAAGCGATGGCTGGCGCAGTGACTTGCTGAGCAGGAGGGGCATGCTGACTAACGCCGCTCCTTGTGCGTTTAATGGGCCAGAAACAGCTTGCCGTCCTGATTGAATGCCTGACGGAGAACGATCCGGGCTTCGCGCAGATATTGGTGCACCTTTGCTTTGGTCACTCCCATGGTTTGAGCGATTACGTTCGGGTCGAGGATCGGCCTTCTGCCCCGTTCCCGTTTCCACGCGTCCGGGTCGCCTGATGCAGTAAAGGAGTGTTCCTTGAGCGCATGATCGGGGCCGAGAGAACGAATGCACTCAAGGGTTGCCCGCACCGCTGGCCTGAGTTGGGGGAATGTGGTCACTTGATCCAGCAGCTCCCACGTGATGATCTCCTCCACAACCTCATTCCGAGAATGCTTTTTCGGGACTGCGAAAACCGCGAGATCGGCTGCTGCGCGAATGCCGTCGTTCTCCCCGCGCCTGAAGTAAGCGCGTACGGCTCCCAGCACCATAGCCCGCAGCAGATCGCGCCGAAAGGCATTTTCCTCCGGCTCGAAGTCGCGGCAATTCGATTGAAAAATGGCGATCACGGCCTTCACTGCACCGTCGTACATCAGTTCGATCTGCCAGTCGGAGGGATGAACAAAGATTCGCTCCGCTCGCTTGCGTGCAGCCCGCTCCGCCAGTGGCAACGCGGCGGCAAGAAAAACGTCCATCGCGCGCGGATGGTCGTGGTCGTATCGGTACGCAACCTCGGCCACCTGAACGCGAACGTCCCTAGGGGTGCTAGTGAACAGATAGTGCAGGACAGCCTGCATCTGTAGTTCGTCGAGAGCGGGAATCTTTCGCTCGGAGATCAATGTCGTCACAACGTCAAACATGGCCAGGCTCCTTCGCAGAGTGAATTCGCCTCCTTCTGGCCTGAGTGCGGCCAGAAAAAGACATTCGTTTCATGGCCGGCGAAAGGAGAGCGGAGGGAGGCGCTGTCAATCCCCACAGCCCGCGAGGGGGCGCGGAAGCGAGCACGGTGCGCTGGTTGCGGCGAGCGCAGCTGCACAAGCGGGATTGACAGAAGGAGCCGAGCGGAGGCTAGACTTCGCCCGGAAACGAATGTTGAATGGCAGCCGCAGGCTGGGTCAAAAAGCGTGGCTTGCGAAGGAGTCGAATGGTGGACGAAGAGAGACCGACAGGCTCAGGGTAAGTGCAAGAGGACAGCGCACCGAAACAGATTCGCCGCGTTTTAACTTGCAGCGATCAGAGACGAAATCCCTGGTTCCAATCCGCGGGCGAATGTCCGACGGATTGCGAGACTTCCATGGCCGCGGACTTGCCCACTTCATGGCTCAGGTCCTTGCTCAGGGAAACGGCATCATTGGTGTAGATGCGGGCATCAAGGCTGGCGCGGGAGACGGAGACATAGGCGAAGCGTGAATTGATGAGGTCGGGATGAATCGAGGTATCGACATTGACCAGGACACGGTCGGCGGTCAGCCCTTGCGAGCTGTGGCTGGTCACGGCATAGCCGTGATCGAAGCGCGGGTTCTCAGAACTTGAAAACACGATGGGCCGGCCATCGGAGAGGCGTGCGGCGATCTCCCCATCGCGCGAGATTCTTTCGATAGTGGCAAGATCCCGGTTGGCGACCTGCAACCCCTTGTCCGGGGCAGTGAACTGGATGCGATCGCCGACAGCAAAATCGCGCTCCAACTCCCGGTAGACATTGACACCGCGCAGCCGTTTGGGATCGTAGGTTTGTTGCTCGCCATTCTGCTTTTCAACGGTCAGCAGATTCTCCACGGGATTGATCGCAAGCACGCGGGCGTAGGAGCCGCGCTCAATGCCTGCCTCCTTGCTCCCGCGCGCGTAGCGCAGCACGTCGCCAGCTTCATATCGAGAAGCCCACTGCCGCTCCGCACCGGTAAGCTCCTGGCGGGGAACGAGCACCCGGAGCGTGTGGTCCTGGGTGTTCACTATGCCGCGAACCTGCAATTCATGGCGCACGGCATCGTTGATCTGACGGCGGGAGGCATTGTCCGGGGAGACAATGAGTGTCCGGTCGGGATTGGTCGCAAAGTCTCTGGCGATAGCCTCGATGCGCGCTACCCTGTCAGCGATCTCCTTAACTCGGCCTTGCTGCTGCAGCATGTCGATGGCGATGATCACCTCGCCGCGGGCGAGATGTTCCACGGCCGCCTTCAGTTCCGGGTCTTTCTGGCGCACGATTTCATCCAGTTTCGCGGTGCGCATTCCTGCCTGCACTAACTGCTCGAAGGGCTTCCCAGCTTCGACGCCCTGATGCTGGCGGGCGTCGCCGATGAGGAGTACGCGGTCCTGAGGAGCGATCCTGGTCAGAAACTGCTTCATCTGCCGAGTGCTCGTGAGGCTGGACTCATCGATCATGTACAGATGAGGATTGCCCGGATCGTTCGCGACCTGCTGGCGGCTCCGCGCTAGAAACCCTTGGAGCGTATCCGCAGGGATGCCCGCGAGCCGGAGCTGGTGCGCAGCGCGCGAAGTGGGCGCCAGGCCCTCGACGGTGTAGCCGTGGCTTTCCGCGCCTTCGCGGATGGCGGTAAGGGCGGCGGTCTTGCCAACGCCAGCGTAGCCCTGCAGCCCGTGCACCCGGTCCCGCGAAACGAGGACTTCCTCTATTGCCCGCCGTTGAGACGAATTCAAGTGCGAATATGTATCCGTGTGCTCGATAGCCTGTTGGATGGGCATGATCTGCGGGGCCTGGTTCTGACCGTCGTGCATCACGCGTACCACGTCGCGCTCGGCTCGGAGAACTTGTTCGGTCGTGAACCGACGCCCGGAAGCGTGTTTCGGAGCATCGATCTCGCGAAACTCTCCGGCGGCGCGGCGGGCCTCGAAGTTGGCGCGAACTTCCGGATAGCGGATTTCTCCCATGCCGCGTCGTAGGGCGTCGCGAAAGAGGCCGCGCTCGTCACTGACCGCCTCGCGCTCGAAGACTCTGTCACGAGCCCAGGTGACGGCCTCCTGTGCCCGTGTTTGCACGTGTTCTGGACGTTGCGGCTCGCTTACCGCGAGTGAACGTGTCCGCGCTGCGGCGACAACCTGATCGGCCTGGTTACCGTACTCGGCGGCGAGTTTGCGATGTGCTGCCATCACTTCTCCGAGCGAGTGAATTTCTTTCTTGTCGCGTGTTGAGTGCGCCGCGATCTCCGCTGACTCGTGGCCCTCAAATCCGTGGCGTTCCAGATACTCGCGAATCTGCTGGCTACGGGGACTCGACGCATCCAGGTACTCCTGCGTGTACCCCTGAATCTCCGGCGCGCCACTGCGGCCCGGCTGGATTTCATAACCGAGATTGCGGAGCCGGTACATCAACTCGGACTGATAGACGGCAGTCGCAAACTGCTGTGACGCGAAGAGACTCTGTGGCTGCAGGGCTCGGTACTGCCCGTTCTCCCGCTCAGTGATATTGAAGATCACAGCATGCGTATGGAGTTGTGGAGCAGCATAGCCGTCTACCGGACGGGCCGTGTCGTGCTCGAACTTAGCGGCGACAAATTTGGCTGTGGCCTCAGGCGGATGGTTCCCGCCAATGCGCGCCATCGTGTAGTACTCGAGTTGCTCAAGCGCGACGCGGACGCTCTCGCGGTGCGCATCGCGGACCCGGTCGTCACCTCCGACCAAGGCAGTGAGAGACACCGACTTCGGTGCTGAAAATGTCGCATCCCAGCCGGCACGATGGTCCATGGTTTTGATCGTTTTGCCATCAGGGCGGGTGTATTCATAGGCAGCCCGCTGCCTTACGAGCTGCTCGCCGGTTTGCGGATGCTGTCCCTGGCTCAAGCGAGCAAATTCTTCCTCAGAAACTCGACCGGTGAGCCCCAGAGTTGGAGCCAATCGTCCCTGCCATTCGCCGGCGATAACACCTCGTTGCGACCAGTAATTTTGCTCTTTGGCCGTGAATTCCTTGGCGTGATAGGTCTGGGCCTGTGCCGCACTCAAGGGTTTCGAGATGGTTAGCATGAGCGCCCCTCAAATCTGCTGGTTCTGCCAGAGTTCGCCCTGCCGAGCCGCTGTAAGTTCTTTGTGAGACTTTTCTTTGGCAAGTGGCTGATCGGGCCGGGCTGTCGATACTGCGGTATCAGTCTTTGCTTCTATTGCAGGAGTCGTCATCTTTGGCGAGCGATCGATATAGTCATTGACGAGCCGCTCAAGGAATTTAGGCTGCTCCTCCGGGAGATTCATGTATGAGAAGGAAAATCGCGTTACATGATTCCCGTATTTAAGAAAGGCGCGGAGGTTCTCCAATCCGCTGATTTCGGAGTCGAGCACAAGCGCCTCGACCTGCCTGTCGAGTGCGAAGTTGCGGCCGTCGCGGGAGCCGTCGTAATGCGTTTCGCGCATCCTCTCAATCTCCACTTTCCCAATTGCCTTGCTGACCCACTCAGCCGCATTCGGCTCAGTGGTTTTGAGAAAGATCTTGGTCGCAGGCTGCGACAGCATCACTTCGGCCAGGTGGCCGTAGATGACCTCGAGCTGAGCCTTACCCTGAAAGCCCAGGATTATCGGGTTCCGGGACTTCCGATTCTCCGTGATCGCCGTATGGAGCTGAGGAAGCTTCTGCAGTGAAGCCAGCTCGTCCAGCACAAACCACACCGGTCGCTGGCCTTCTCTTGGAGCAGTCAGGAGTCGCAAAACCAACATGTCAATCCATAGGCTTTGCAAAGGGCGCAGCGCCTCGCGTTCCGCCGGTTGTGAGGTGATAAAGATCCATCCTCTCCGTTCTTCCGACCACTCGCGCGCTGTCCAGCGTGCCGTTGTTTCGGCCTCTTTCGGCAGCAGACGGAAGCTGTCGGCGACCAAGCCGAGTGAAGCCAGAACACCCGACCTTTGCTGTGGAGCCTTTGGATCAATGAGCACGGCGAGCTCTGTTCCCTTGACGCGCTGATCGATCTCTTCCGGATTCGACATCCAGGCGACAAGCTGAGATGGTGTTGGCAAGTCCAGAAGCAGATGGGCGAAGATTTTTTGCGGGCTTTCGATAAAGAATTCGTCTTTGCGCTCGGTTGTCCGCTGGAACAGCGAAACGGCAATCGTCTTTGCTTCTGCCCACCGCACGAGCTCTTCGGACGGACCCCAGTACGGGCAACGCTTGTCCAAAGGATTGAGAACAATATCGCCGCGACTCTCATCGTAAAAACGCTGGATGAACTCGCAAGCGGGGTCATAGATGATAGCCGAATGGCTGCGCGCCTGAATCTGCCGAAGCAGTTGCATGATCAGGGTTGTTTTGCCCGTCCCTGTGTCGCCGATGATCTCGATGTGCTGGTCCTCGGCGGCGCGCGGAATACGTAACAGTTCCTTGCAATCGTCGGCTTTGATGCCAATACCGGTACCGCAAACAGCCTTATTGAACTGCTTCGGCGTGACCATGACCGGACCCTTCAGGCGGCGCCCGTATTTCATTTCCTTGTACCGGCGAATGTCCCTTGGAATAGAAAGAGGGAGCTGTATCAGCAGGGTGAGAAGACCAAAGGTGAGCGGCAATCGAAACCGCGAGACGAGGCCATCGTTTCCATAAACGGCCTGCCTCAAATAGCTGTGGAGAGCCCGGTTTTGATATACGATAACCGGGCCGCGATACAGGAAAAGCCAGCCTTGTTTTATGCCGTCGGGAGACAACTTCAATGGCAGCGGTTTGCCTGTTGTTTGAGGCGTGTTGCCCCCTTCCACGTCCTGATCTGTTACGAGACGAAACTTCTTTTTTCCGTCAGAAATGTAGAGCAGTTGATACTGACCCGTGGGACGGAAAGAGCTGGTGATCTCTGTCTTCAAATAATGTGGAAGGTAGTATTTTTCGAGCGCGGTCATGCCGAAAACGAACCGGAGGTAGACGAACAGACCGGTAGCAATGAGTGCAAGAAAGAGCGCGCCCAGAGTGTAGATTGGCTTCCGCGGCGGCCAGATGATGGTTTCTTTTCTACCCCATTTTGTTTGCGGCATGGTTCCTACTCCTTCTTCTGTGCCAGCACTTCTTGGGCGGCTTTTTGCTTGTTCGCTTTTACGTGCCGCATCAGGTCCTGGTATTGTTCGGCGCTCATTCTCGCGCCCTGCAAGAGTGGCGCGAGCGCGTTCGTAAGGAACATCTGCAGGCCGATAATTTCCGTAAGCAGGAGAGTGGAGGACGGCGCGCTTTCCGACATCGCAATGGCCATCAGCAGCCGCTCCCGGGACCAATCGCCGATGGTCCTGCCGGATTTCCAGGCCAATTTCTCAAGAACTTCATATTCCGCGTCGGTGAGACGGACACCAATTTGCCGGCCGCGCACCGCCGGGCGATTCACCGATTCTGAGTTTTCCACGCTCAGCATTTTGCCCATCAAAAGCCTCCCGAAAGCACCTGCAAACCGCGATACCGACTGATACCGTTCGCTATCACCGCTCTTTAATCCACTGATTTCGTTCCCGGTAGCGATCGCTACCGATCGGTAGCGAACGCCACCCTTGCAGGGGTGGAGTGTCGAGATACAGCCCATGCGAAGCATGGTTCTCTTCTCTCCACGGATTCTGGGGGAGGATCATGGCTTTCCAACTCTGGCTGACTCAATCGACTCCACCCCTGCAATGGTGTTGGATGTGGGCCTGGGCTTCGTGTTGATCGGAGTGCCACTCCTGCGCACACGCAGCGTGGGTATGACGTGCCGTGCATCGGAGCTCTTCAGGTAATCCTGGAAGTCGCGGTCTTTGGCAAACACGTAGTGCAGAGCCTTGTTCACGACATCGTCGGCGGTGGCGTGAATAAAGGCCGCATACTGGTCGACCAGGGTGGCGGTGGTTTCGTCGAGGCGGACAGCTGCATTGATCTGTCGGCTTTGGATGACTTCAAGTAAGGGCATAGCAGTTCTCCTTGGGACCTGGCATTTTCACGCGATCTTCTGCCGGGAAATCATGTGCTGCGCAGTGCGGGCAATCTCGTGTGCCCGAGCTAGGTTCAGTGCGCTCGGAATCTCGAAGCGCCGGCGGACTTCGAGCATCGTTACGACGTCACAGAACGGGATACCTTCGAGCAGCCACAGACGGGCTGAAGCAACATCGATAGTGCGCTGGGCATAGTAGAGAGGGTTGGACTTATCCGATCGGTATTCGGCGAGCGTCCGGGTTAACTTTATGGGGTCTTTTTCAGCGGCGATTTCACGTGACATCCAGGCCCAGTCGTTTTCGGAATTAGTCTTTTGGACAGGCGCGATGTGCGCCGCTTTACGAGAGCAAATCGGCACCGATTCCATGAGCGCATCGTCGAGCCGAAAGTCTTCCGGCTTCGAGCAGGTATTGCTTGTGTATTCCGCGATGACGAGGTGTGCTGGATCGTACTTGTGATTCAGGAATCCGGGCAGGCGAAGAACCCGATTGCAGTCAGTGCAAGCGGTGTCGCCACCGAAGGCGATTGCGAGAAGCTTAAGCACGCATTCCTGCTCCGCGAACCGGAAGTCATCGACCTGCCAGAGAACCTGGTATTTACCGGGAGATGTGGACAGGATCGTCGATGGAGTCGGGACCAATTCGGAGGTCCGAATTGCCGCCAACCGGGCGTCGCCATCGAAGTCGATATCTATATATAGGTGGCGGATCTCATCAATCGACTCTTTGGTTCGCTTTCTGCTGCCGAAACGGAGGGGATTCGCAGTTACGTAGACGTTGGAACCGCGGGCATTTTCGTATGCCAGCCAGCGCAGATAACGAGGAGCAACGGCGCACTCAAACCTGACGATTCGCTGCTGCGTTCTAACCGGGAATTCGCCTCTCAGAAGGACCGCGATAGATTCGCCCGGAGTGAAGCTCCGGGTGAGGAATTCATGCCCCAGATCGACCTGAATTGCGTTGCTAAGCTGCGGCATGTTGCACCTCGAATACTGGCTCGATGAGAAACCGTTTTGTGTCGCGGTCGTAGCCGATCATCCTCAGCACTTCGCGGATGACTCGGCCACCAGGTTGACGCTCGATGTGGATGACGAAATCGACCGACTCACCGATTTCCGCCTCCGTATCAACGAACGTGGTTTGGGTGTGGCTTCGCATAACGAGATTGGCGAAACGATGAAGCGCCTTTTCGGCGGAATTGGCATGGATGGTAGCCAACGATCCCGCATGGCCGGTGTTGAAGGAATCGAGCAGCGTTCGCGCTTCGATTCCGCGAACTTCGCCGAGAATGATCCGGTCCGGACGCCAGCGCAAAGCCGACTTCAAGAGGTCATCGAAGGTGATCCGAGCCTTGAAGGTATCAGTTTGGCATTCGACGGCGAGGAGGTTGGGCTTCTGGATGCGAAGCTCCGAGGTATCTTCGATGACTACAATGCGTTCATCATCGGGAATTGCCTGGGCGAGTATGTTGAGCAAGGTTGTCTTTCCGCTCCCGGTTCCACCGCTGATCAGGACCGTCTTTCCGCAACGAATCTGATCCTGAAGGAATTGGGCGAGAGCTTCTGGCATCGTGCCGCGAGCGATCAGGTCATCGACCGTGAATCGACGGCTCGTAAACTTGCGGATCGTCAGCGCTGGACAGGGACGAACAACCGGTGGGATAACAGCCGCCAAACGGCTTCCATCCGGGAGCTGCGCGTGCAGGACGGGATTGTCTTCGTCGAGCTTCTTGCCCAAGTGATTGGCGATCACTTCGAGGCCCGTACGCAGACGGCCCGCGTCGAACTGAATCGTCGCTTCCCGCAAGATCATCCCGTCGCGCTCGTACCACCATGACGCGTCGGGATTGCCCATGATCTCGCTGACGCTTTCATCGAGCAGCAGCTCCTCGATGGGTCGAAGGAACGGAAGGATCAATTCGAAGCTCATATCAGCACCTCTGGTAATGGAAGCCCAGCGTCGCCGCCAGGCTTCCACCATGAAGAGGACCGGCCTAAGCGGCCGGTTCCTCCCCGGAATCTTGGTCCTCTGGACCAGCCTTCTCAGCCCGGTCGAGCTTCAGGATGGAATCGACGCGGATTTCCCAGATGCGCCGCTTGAAGTCGGAATTCTTGGCCGCTATTTCGCGGCTGCGGAGCTCGCCTTCGATCTGGACATGGGCGCCTTTGGTCAGCGTTGCGGCAAACTCGGCGAGCTTGCCAAAGGCCACGCAGTGATGCCATTCGGTCTGCGCGACATACTGACCGCTCTTTTTGTCCTTGTAGGAGGACTTGGTTGCAAGTGAGAGAGTTGTGAAGCTGCGGTTATTGGCGTTGCGAACTTCCGCGTCGCCGCCGAGGAATCCGATGAGGCTGACTTTGTTCTGGTACATGATCTTGTCTCCGTTTTGTTGAAATTCCCGCATCTTGCTCGGGTCACACTTGAGCGAAGCCAGCGAGGGGCCCGGCTCCCAAGGCCGAAGCTCTGCATTTACGGAGGCTCCGGAGAAATCTTTTCGCCGCACTTTGCGAACAAGATTTCGAGCGGAAACCGTAACCCACCCACCGGGCGACGTGCACCAGGGTCCCCGCCAGGTCCGCTCTTGACCTGGTGGGGTGGTCAGTCGAAGCAGAAGAGCGAGCTGCCGCCGGGCGCCGGTTCTGCCCCGAAGCTGTGACCGAGCAGAGAGCGGGATACGAAACGGCAGACGCCCTCCGGACCAAAGTCACCCATCCGAGTCCGGCAGAGGATCCGCGCCAAAACTGTCAGCTGAGACAATTTGCTGACCGGCCTCCCCTGGAACGCACGGCGGCAGGGTGCGCACCATTGGCACTTATTGGGCTCGCGCGCTATAGCCGCCCCGCTCCTGACGCCACAACCAGTCGTTCAGATCGGAGACGCGAAAACGCCAGTACTTACCGACATGCCGCCCAGGGATCTCGCCAAGGCGTGCCTTCTTCTTGAGCGTCTTGGGATGCATGCGCAGAAGGGCCGCCGCCTCGATCGCATCTAAGAGAGGTTCGAATTCAATAACCGGGAAGCGCTTCTGGATACCAATTTGAGTAGAGCGTGTTGAAAAGGGCAGCGCCATCATGTCTCCAATGACGCGATGATGGCTGCCTTTTCCCTATATGTCCAAGGCTTTCTTCGTCGATGTTAATGCGTAAAACGCAACAACAAGGTGTAATTTGGCACTCCTCGGAACCTTTGGGTATACGTGGTCACTCGAGGTGGACGGCACCAGTGTATTTGGCGTGTCTGCCTGAGACTTAAATGGATACCTGGCCGGACTTGGGAAGCAAGACATGAAAGCGTACTTTAGACCGGTTAATCAGAACAAGGGTGCTCATTTTCTCCCTTCACCTGTAAAGACAATCCTTCCGGAGAGTCTCAAGCTGTTCTGGTGGTCGCCTTGTAGGTTTCGAAATCCTGTGTAGTAGTAATCGACCTGCACAGAGCGTATCCAGGTGTGTCTGGATACAGCAAGGTCGATGCCGCCTCCGGCCGTCATAGCGAACAATGTGTCATAACTCGTGGGGGACTTGCCCACCGGCGCAGGAAAGTAGCTATCGAAGCCATGAGCGCCGCCGAACAGGGCCTTCCCAAATCCTTTTCCACTCCGACTCGGGAACTCCATACCTGGGCTTTTTTCGCTCTCTCGGCAAACTTTTTACCTGCCTCGGAAAGTAACTGGTATGACCAAGGTCGGTGACAATATTAGCGGGGATACTCTGCAAGGCATCCGGCTCATTGGTAGAGACCAGTAGGACCGATATGGAAGTGATGTTAAATCAAATGTAACGCCTCTTACGCGACGGCGAGTGGGATGTCACAGCTTATTGCAGAGGTCAGAGGACCATCGAGGAAAGCCGCCTGGCATTTCCTAAGTCCACTCAAATGTTGGAGGATTTTACCCTGCGCGACGATTTATTGGGCATTCGCACCAACGTTGAACTCATGCAATTTCGCATCGACATTCGCTTCTTCGGCAGTCGGCGCCGCAAGACTAGGGAAAGTCAACGTTGATGACGTATACATCGCCGCGATTGAGAATGACCGAACCGAGCGGCGAGTCATCGGATGTGAGGCCTGCAAAGGAAAAGGCCATGGGATTTGCGGGGCCGAACTGCGAGAGACCAGCGATCTGCTCGACTTTGTGATCGCTTAGGCGCACTCGCTCAATGGGCTGTTCGGTGCCCGCACTCAAATCCTGAAAGTAAATGTATCTTCCATCGCGGGACCAGAAAGCAGCGTAGAAATTTTTGCCCCGAGCCAGCTCGGTGACGCGGTGTGAGGCAAGATTGAACAACACCAATCGCGAATCATTCTGGGCGAAGGCCACAATGTTCTGTCCGTCGGGTGAGAGATCCTGGGCGTTGAGACCCTCGGAACCCGGTAGCGCAGTGACTTCTCCGCTTTGCAGATCGACCCGTTGCATGGAATGTTCCGGACGCGGGGAGGTGTGCGGAATAGGGGGCATCTCGCCGAAGATAAGTGATTTTCCATCAGGCGACCAGCAAGGAGAAGACGCACGGGTGAATTCCGGCGAGGTGATGGCCTGCGGAGTGCCGCCTTCGGGCGAGATCAGGTAGATCCTGAAGTTGGTTGGGCCCAGATCTGCTCGAAATGCGATGCGTGTGCCATCTGGAGACCAGCGAGGAGGGCCTGCAGCCAAGGGAGAGAAGGTCAACTGCGAGCGATCCGAGCCATCCAACCGGCTTCGCCACAAATGATAGTCGTAAGAGTAATACACCATCCACCTGCCATCGTGGGAAAAATCGACCATCCGCGCGGGGATGCCGCCAAGATAGGAGAAAGCGCGCCGGGAAGGCTGGTCGTAGCGCATCAGCTCACGGCTTTCCTGCTCTGCCACAAAGAAGATGCGCTTGCCATCAGGAGAGACTAGCGGATATAGAAACTCCATACCTCCAGGGAGCGTATATAAAAGGAAGGGCTTGTTGTTGAACCGACCACGCAGCCCCTTTTGCTCGCGAACAGCCCAGAGGCCTGTGGTGGTGTCCCTCATCGACCGATAAACAAAGTACTTGCCGTCCGGCGTCCAAACGCCGCTTGACTCCCCCTGCATCCATCCGGGTTTCGGCGTGGTGCGAATAGCAGACCATGCATGAGCATGGGTGCCATCCGCGTCGGCCTCCCAGATGGAAACAATTTGCGTCTCGGCATTCTCTACCGTAAAGCGCAGCACGCGTCCGTCAGGAGACCAGTGAAAACCCCAAGCGCGTCCGTTTACGGTCGAAGCCTTGCGTGGCTCACTGCCATTTTTGTCGGCGATGTAAATCTCCGAGCCATGGGTGAAAAGAATTCTTCGGCCGTCTGGAAACCAGACAGCATCATTGCCCGTGATCTCACCCAAACGCTCAGATGAGCCGCCGGCCACCGGCATTGTCCAGAAGGCCGAGTCTCCTTCCGCACTGTCATCGGCGGAAAGCAGAAGCTTCGTGTGATCCGACGAGATATCCAGCAGACGCATTGCGTCCAAAAACGGAGTTGGAATCAGGACGGGGTCGCCGCCATCTATCGGCACCGAGGCCAATATCTGTCGTCCACCGGTACGTTCGGCATAGTAAAGGCGCACACCGTCAGTGAGAACGCGCTGGGCCCACTCGGCTCGACCGGAGCGCGTGAGTCGATCTGTTCTCGCCACTTCCGGTGTGGAACCCGGTGCAAGCATCCAGGCCAGGAGAACTGCGATTGTGGTGAGGAAAAGAGCGCTGGCGGAGAGAAATGGCATCCTGATCCTGCGTCGGAGTTGGACTCGTCGGACTTTGTCCGGAGACGATAGCTTCCCGGGTTTCAGCTTTGGACTGGATGACCCGGCAGCAGGAAGGTCGCTTGTTACGGCGACAAGCTGGTTACCGACTTTAGTGACCGTTTCGATCGTTCGGGCAGGCAAGATTTGCAACGAATCCGCTTGTTTCAGGTGTGACAGGGCATCCCTAAGTTGTGAAGCGTGCTGGTAGCGATGATTCCGGTCCTTTTCCAGGCACTTGGCGATGATGCGGACTAGTTCAGTCGGCACCGAGGGGTTCAGCTGC
>Ga0126371_10000071_pt1 | contig 69705 bp, 45 predicted proteins | sample PanSoiMetaPlot_4_FD_110145 | JGI IMG/M metagenome (GOLD analysis project Ga0126371, IMG submission 110145) | Tropical forest soil microbial communities from Panama - MetaG Plot_4 | ecosystem: Environmental > Terrestrial > Soil > Tropical forest > Bulk soil | place: Panama | collected 2016-02-17
CCATATGCCCGGGATTCTCATTGGCCGCAGTATATGCCGACGAAGTGCGTTCAGTGACGGGTGTTCCACCAAGATATGGCAGGGTGGCCCATTCAAGCCTTCTTTTGGCTTGAGTGGGGCAGTTCTCCAAGATACGCTCACCTCTGTCCCCTGAAGCGGTTTCAGGAATCAAAACAAACTCATTTCATCAACGGCTCATTCATCGCATGGTCAGCTATGAAAATTTCATTGTTACAAAATATGGCAACGCTATATACAAAACGAAAAAATTCCGGCAAGATTCACCGTTATTCCAGGCAGTTTCAATAGCGCGGGACTTTGAAACGAAACTACGCTCCTAATCACTACTAGCTCACGGGCTCACTTCTGAGAAAGGGAGTTACAGATGAGCATCCAGGTAGTTTTCTTTGGTGGATTCCTCGCCTCTCAACCTAACGTGGACCTGTGGAAGGCCAGCGCAGAAAATCTGTGCCCCGGTGTGAAGTATGACGCATTCCCCTTCCCAGCCCACACAGCCTCCGACGATGTAAGCGCCGTCAAAGGTTTCGAGGACAAGTTCGATGGAGTGATCAATAACATCCAAAGCTTCGCCGCTGATCAGTTATTCATTGTCGGCCATTCGAGCGGCTGCGCGATTGCGAACTCGCTGAACTCTCGTCTCAAAGGCGACCATAGTAAGATCACGCTGGTCGACCTCGACGGGTTTGCGCCCAGGGCCGACCAAATCAAGGACTCGACTGTTCAAGCCTGGTCTGCTGAGGGAGCTGGCGGCAAAGGTAGATCCTTGCGCTGGGCCGCGGGACACCGCATATACCCGGCACCCCTCGCCACGCAGACGTGGTCGCTTCATTTCTCCCTGGTCAACAGCGCTGCGACCGACGCAATCACTCAGGATAATTACAAGGACACGGGCTACGCCGGATGCGTTGCGAACCTGTATTGGTTACCGTAAAAGGCATAGGCGTCATCGTGGTCTTACAGAATACAGACTTACACGAAGCACCTGCGGCGAAAGCGCGATGACTGTAACAATGGCTTCACAGACTGCGGAAAAACTCGAAGATGACTATAAAAGCGTACTGGTTTCGTAAGGGCGTGGCTTTAGCCACGCCGTAAGTGACTCAAAATATGCTAGGGCTTTAGCCCCTGAGGTAATGGAATTTTCGCTAAGACGAGTTTTTCCGCAGCCTCTTCAGCCTGCCGGGGACCGGGTGCCGGGTGCCCCATGTCTCGAAGAGACATGGGGATTCCTCCTCACACTGCCAACTAACCAGAACTAAAAACCAAAGGAGGCGCAACGCGCCTCGGGGTAGAAGGAGGGGACTTATCGGGGTCCCCGGAACACGCGCGGTTTCGTGTTCTGGGGTGATCTTTAGTCCCCTGAATACAAATGTCGCCGAAAGGCGATCACCTCACTGCCGTAGGCCGGGTGTCCCATATAAGCCGTCTTTTGGTTTGTGTCGGGCAGTTTGAACTGTACTAAACTCGCCGGCCGCACGACGGAACCCACTGATCACTTCCGAGAAGCCGACTTCAGGTATTAACCCTGATTAATCAGCACTTTGGCGACAATGCGCTCAACGCTTCCTGTAGAATTTCAAGTTATTGCTTAACGAATTGAGAATTGTTATACCCCGAGAAAGTCAAACCATAGATCAGAGCGAATTCACGAGCATATTTTCCACTCGGCCGCAGAATTTCGCGTGGTTTCTGGGCGCTGGTGCTTCTGCCACAGCCGGTTTGCCTACGGCGACGGATGTCATCTGGGACCTCAAACGCCGCTACTATTGCCAGGAAGAAAACCAAGATATCTCTCGTCAGGATATGCAGAATAAGCCTGTACGGGCGCGAATTCAAGCTTTTATGGAATCGCGCGGCTTCCCGAAATTGTGGGCTGCCGATGAATATACCGCATATTTCGAAAAAATCTTCGGTGACGACAAGGAACGTCAGCGTCGCTATTTGAAAGCGATTCTCTCCGAAGAGCATGTCACGTTGTCGGTCGGTAATCGCGTCTTCGGCGCAATGATCGCCGCGGGAATGTGTCGCATAGCATTTACAACCAACTTCGACAGTGTTGTTGAAAAGGCAATGGCGGAAGTGGCAGGACAGTCATTGTCCGCTTATCATCTGGAAGGTTCCAGTGCTGCAAATCAAGCTCTGAATAACGAGGAGTATCCACTTTACTGCAAGCTTCATGGAGATTTTCGCTACGACAGTCTTAAGAATCTGTCAGCCGATCTGACAACGCAGAATGCAGCGCTTTCGGACTGTTTCGTGAACGCCGGTAATCGTTTTGGCTTCATCGTTGTGGGTTATAGCGGTCGTGACTTGAGTGTGATGGAGTTGTTGGACAAAGTACTCGAAACCAATAACCCTTTCCCGCATGGCCTATTCTGGACCGGATTGAAAGGGTCGCCTATTCGGCCTGCTGTTGAGGAGTTGCTCGCACGAGCGCGAACCAGAAGCGTTAACGCGAAATACGTTCCAATTGAAACTTTCGATGCGCTACTGCTTAGGTTATGGCGCAATCTTGAAGAGAAGCCACTGAAGTTCGACGCGCAGGTGCGGAAACTGACGACCACGTCTGTCGCCATCCCGCTGCCCCCAACTGGTCAAGGGAAGCCAATTCTTAGGCTCAATGCCCTTCCCATTCTTTCAACGCCGGCACAGTGCTTGGCGCTGTCGTTCAAGACTCCCAAGGATTGGGAATATATACGTCGTGCACAGATCGCCTCACGCGGTAATTTGATCTTGACCAGAGGCAAAAACATACTGTGCTGGGGTGCTCGCGATCAGGTTAAAGCTGCCTTCGGTGATGATCTGCTATCAGCCGTCGATCACGATATGCCCAACGATATTTGTTCGCCTGGCAATCTGTACATCAAGGGTTTCGTCGAGAAGCCCTATGCAGGGCAATGTCGCGGAATAAGCCGCTTCGACCCCGCATTAACAAGTCTTCGGCCTTATTGATCTCAAATGCCACGCCGGACACTCAAACGGCGCTTGCGCCTTTGACTAGGATTCTTGGAACAACGGCCGGAGAGGTGGCCGGACTCATCGCTCCAGCAACTCCAGAGCACCAGCGGGCTGAAAAGGTGACATGGGCCGAGGCATTGCGGATTTCGATCGACTTCAAGAATGGCCAACTTTGGTTGCTGCTCGATCCTGATGTGTGGATCTGGCCAATCCGCGCGAAAAAAGACGCGACAGATTTCTTAGACAAACGCCGCAGCGGCCGCTTCAACAAGGAATACAACAAACTCCTAAATGCTTGGGTCCAAGTCATCCTTGGTTTGGGTGAGCTGAACGCGGACACTACACTATCGGTTTTCGAAAGTGGCTCTACTGCGGAAAACCCATCATTCAAACTTACAAATCGAACTGCTTTTGCCAGGAGGCTTGTACGATGAGCGGTTCGGTTAGTCAAGTTTGTGGATACATGACCCTGCCGGAGCCAGATCTCGTCTTCGCAGGTAACAACACGCATAAGCATCCCCTTCTCGGTTTGAAGACGCACGGTCCCTATGGCCTTAGGTTTGGCGCGCCGAGTTCTTGCCGGTTCGCGCTGCTGGCTAGGCGACAGGACATGGGAAAGCTGACTGGATTAGTCCAGGAACTTCAAAGACCGGCAGAGCCTCGCGAAGCCAAGAACTACTATCCTACCTACCCCGGCTTCAAGGATCTTTTCAGAATTCCTATAGCCCCTCAAAATGATCGTTTGGCCATTGAGCTTCCGGACGATCTGGACGACCACGCGAAACGCGGAGCAAAAGTGGATCTCGCCAGAAGCCTTTTTGACTGCATTGCGCAGCTCAGAGCAGTTCGCAGCGGTTTCGATGCCGCCTTAATTTATCTGCCGGAGAGCTGGGCTGCATGCTTCGAAGGAGAGAGTTTCGATTTCCACGACTATGTCAAAGCATTTTGTGCACCTTCCAATATTCCGGTGCAGATCATTAAGCAGTCCAGCCTTGAAAGAAGATGTCGGGCAAACGTTATGTGGGGCTTGAGCGTTGCGATTTATGCCAAGTCCGGTGGCACACCATGGAAGCTGACCGGGCTCGGCGCTGACGAGGCCTATATCGGCATCAGCTATGCAATGAAAATGACCAGCAACGGCAACTTATATAGCACTTGTTGCAGCCAGGTTTTCGATCCAGACGGAACTGGCTTTCAGTTCGTGGCTTATGACGCCAAAGAGTTCACACAAGACGAGCAGAAGAATCCCTATCTGTCGTATTACGAAATGCAGTCGGTCCTTTCACGAAGCCTTGAAGTATATCAGCGAGGGCACTTTGGACGCGTGCCTCACAAAATAACGGTGCACAAGAACACGGCATTCAAAGAAGACGAAATTCTCGGAGCATTAGACAGTTTTAGAGGAGGTACCGACGTCGAACTGGTTCAGATCGTGAAAGATGTTGACTGGAAAGGCATACGTTTTGATGCGAACACCCCACCGCAACCTTACAGCTATCCCGTTGCGCGCGGAACCTATCTACCCCTTGATTCCAATGAAGCGCTCCTCTGGTCTCAGGGGAGCGTACAGGGCGTTCACGTAGATAATCCGAGCTACAACGTGTACAAGGAGGGGGCCCTTAAGCCGACGCCTTCCCCATTGCTGGTTCGGAGATACACAGGTGCGGGAGGATGGCATGAGACCTGCGCCGGTATCATCGGCCTCACGAAGATGGATTGGAACAACAATACGCTTTATAAGAAGCTGCCCGTGACACTGGTCTATTCAAAGAAGTTCGCGAGCATCATTCAGCAGAATCCGAACATGGTGGACAGCGTGTTTGATTTTCGGAGTTTCATGTGATGTTTAATCAGGAATGGGGAAACCTAAGGCTGCGTCGATAACAGATAGGTATCGATAAACGCCCTTCGCGACAGTTGAGCGGGATCATTTCCGATAAAGGACGCTATCTGATTTAACACGTTCCCAAAGCTGTTCATCCGTCAACGTTGTTTGCACCAACTCGATCGGCTGGCCCGAATCTTCGATGAAGGCTACGCGAAAGTCAGGGAGAGGCTCATAGGGCCCGAGGAGAATGTTGTACCCCGTTACCACGCGATCCAAATCCTCTACCTTTAGGGCCACGTGCGGGATTGTCTGGATAAGAGGATGCATTGGCGAACCTGGTTCGAAGCGGTGCCACTGGATGCGCATTGCTTGGCAGCTGCTGTCGCTGGTATACATACCGAACCGCTGGCTATAACGTTCGCCGGGCTTTTTCTCCGTCGTAGGAATCCCTAGGTGGTGGAAGACGCAATTGACACCATTGATCTTCAAATTCGGATTCCTCCTCGATAAGAATGTATTCTCCTATCGAGCCGATGCCGGGTGCCAGGCGGGTGGCCCTTTTCAAGCCTGCTTTGGCTTCAGTTGGGCCGTTCCCCAGAACCCCCTTGACACGCCGATTATCATAAAAGTGAGTAAAACTATTCCTCGGCAAAACGCCCGCATCCACGGGCGTTTTGCTTTGGTAAGCGCAACTCATCCAGAATGAGCAATTTAACCAGAAATGTCGTAACTGGATTAAAAATGAGGAACTTACGAAAAGGCGGGGGTAGCAGGAGGGATTGCGGAAAATCCTGACCATCAGAACCGAAGCACCGGAACTACAAGTTAAATGAGGAACTTACTAAAAACACAGGGGTACATGAGTGATCACCTAACCCGCTGATCCGAGCACCGCTCGCTGCGCCTCCAATAGCTGTTCGATGCCACGGGCGGCGTAGTCCATCATTTCCAACATGCGGGCGCGGGCGAAGGGCGTCTTCTCGGCGGTGGCCTGCACTTCGACGAGGCCGCCGTCTTCGGTCATGACGATGTTCATATCGACTTCGGCCTGCGAGTCTTCTTCGTAGGCGAGGTCGAGCAGTACAGTGTCTTCGACTACGCCGACGCTGGTAGCGGCGACGAGCTGCTGCAAGGGCGATTTCGCCAGCGCTCCGGTCTTCACCATGCGGTTGAGGGCGATGCCGAGCGCGGCGCAGGCGCCGGTGATGGCGGCGGTGCGCGTGCCTCCGTCAGCCTGGAGCACGTCGCAGTCGAGAATGACCATGCGCTCGCCCAGCGCCTTCATGTCAACGACGGCGCGCAGCGAACGCCCGATTAGTCGCTGGATTTCGTGGGTGCGGCCTCCGATTTTTCCGCGCTCGGCCTCGCGTTGCGTGCGGGTGAGCGTGGCGCGGGGAAGCATCCCGTATTCAGCTGTGACCCAGCCGCGTCCGCTGTTGCGCAGCCACGCGGGCACGCCCTGCTCGACAGTGGCATTGCAGAGAACGCGCGTGTTGCCAAGCTCGATGAGCACGGAGCCTTCGGCGGCAGCAATGTAATGCGGCGTAAGGCGGACGGGACGGAGCGCATTGGGCGCGCGGTTAGCGGAGCGGAAGAAGGTCTTGGTCGATTCTGGCATCGCTTCATTGTAAGCAAGAGCAGTGGAGGACGCAGGCGGTTCCGATTTGGGAAATCGGCTGGGTTGATTCCCTGAATGGAACAATCAAGATAAGGTATGCGGAATCAAGCAGTTTGGGTGAAGAGGCGAACGATGCGTGTTCTGTTTTGGGAATCCTAATAAGGTGTGAGGCTGAATCAAAAGCGATGGCATTTGTTGGTTATATCTAATTGAATCAATGAATTAAGGGACATCTCCCACTTTGGTACGCTACGTGTACTAGGGAGTGCAACAACATTTTGTTGCAGGAGATCCCCAGAATGCCCCCAGCTCTTGTCAAACGCAGGCCGCGTCCTTCCGCGCGCGACGCCTTTTTCGCAGGGAAATTCATCGCATCGAGACGGGAAAAAGAACCCCTCGACGCCATCGCTCACGATGCCCGTAATGTAGTGACCGCTCTTGAACTCTGCTGCGACCTGCTGGCTGAGCCGGGAGTGCTTTCAGAGGAGCACCGGCAATTTGCCGATGAGCTGAGGGCGGTGGCCTCAGCCGGATCGGGTTTGGTGGAGCAACTGACAGCGCTCCGGATTTCAGGCAGGGCAGCGAGGACAGCGCGGTCGCTTCCTATGGACGATCTTGCCGAAGAAGTCAGGCGGCTCAAGCGACCGCTGGCGGCGCTCGCCGGACCGAAGGTCGATCTAGACACGGAGTGCCTGAGCTGCTTCGGACGTGTGCATCTTTCGCAGGAGGGGCTGACCCGCATCCTCATTAACCTTACGCGCAATGCCGCTGAAGCTATGCAGCAAGGTGGGCGCATCCGCATCACGGTGCAGCAGGGTGGGGGCGGCAGTTTTTTGGATGGGGAACACTGGCCGCTGCGAACAGTGCTGATATGCGTGCAGGACTCAGGGCCGGGGATTCCGACGGAGCAACTGGAGCACGTTTTCGACGCGGGTTTTTCAACCAAGGGAGCGGGCAATGCGAATCGCGGTCTGGGTCTCAGCATCGTGCGTCGGCTTGTGGAGGCTGCGGGTGGAACTGTGCGCGCGGTTCCGGCTCTGGGTGGCGCGCGCTTCGAAGCGGAGTTACCTCTGATTGATTTTGCACAGACTAACTGCGGCTTTCCTGCTGATTTTCCCGGAAAGGCAAACCTAAAATGCTAATTACTGCCCCACTTATGAATACATCTGCCTTTCCTCAAATGGGGGAACATTCACCGCGAATGAGTGTTCTCGTTGTGGACGAAGATACGGCGGTGCGCGAAGCCTGCTGCGAAATCGTCGTGAAACAAGGATTCCTGGCACACGGCGTGGCCGGCATTGCTTCGGCGCGCGAGCTGCTGCGCGGCAACAGCATCGACATAATCCTGCTCGATCTGAAAGGGCCGTCCGGGCCGGGGCTCGAGCTGCTGGATGAGATTAAGACGCTGTATCCGGAGACGGCCGTAGTTGTGATGACTGCCTTCGCCACCGTCACATCGGCAGTAGAAGCGATGCGTATGGGCGCGGCCGATTATCTGACCAAGCCGTTTGCACTAGACCAGCTGGCGACAGTCCTGGAGCGCGCTTCGGAGCATCGCGCTCTCGACTTGGCGAGCCGGAGTTTGCGCGAAAAGTTGCGCACGCAGCAAGGACTGGGAACCATTATTGGTCGCAGTGCGGAGATGGATAAGATTTACCGCATCCTCTCTAAGGTGGCATTTACTTCGCATCCTGTGCTGATTCTGGGCGAGAGCGGTACAGGCAAGGAGATGGTGGCGCGGGCGATTCATGCGAATGGGCCAAACGCGTCAAAACCATTTATCCCGGTCGATTGCAGCTCACTTGTTCCCACTCTGGTCGAGAGCGAGCTGTTCGGCTATGTCAAAGGCGCATTCACCGGCGCGAACCGGTCAAAGGATGGATTGCTGGTCTCAGCCGAAGGCGGAACGGTCTTTCTTGACGAGATTGGCGAACTGCCGCTCGATCTGCAGGCGAAGCTTCTGCGCGTACTGCAGGAGAAGGAAGTACGACCCGTAGGCGCGACGCATCGTGTGCCCATCAATGCGAGGATTCTCGCAGCGACGCACCGTAATCTGGCGGAGATGGTCGAGCAGGCACGTTTCCGCAAGGACCTGTATTACCGCCTGAACGTCGTCAATCTGCGACTGCCGGCGCTGAGGCAACGGCGAGAGGACATTCCGCTGCTCATCGCGCACTTTCTCGATCGCAAGAACCGCGAGCACAAAAAGAACTTCAGCGTAAGCGAAGAGATGCTGCATGTGTTGATGGATTATGACTGGCCGGGCAATGTGCGCGAATTGGAGCATGTGCTGGAGCGCTCTTGCGCTTACTGCTCGGGCTCTGTGCTGCAGCTAGGGGATTCGTCATCGCAGATTGTCGAGTACTACTCGAGCACGCGGCCCCAGACGGTGCAGCCTGCGGCGCTGAACGATACGTCGTTAACAGCGCACTCGATTCTCTCGTTGGCGGAGATGGAAAAGCAGGCGATTCTTGAAACACTCGAGAAATTACAGGGCGACAAGCTAGCTGCTGCGAAGATGCTCGGAATCGGTAAGACAACTATGTATCGCAAGCTTAAGGAATATGGGCTGAGCGAGGCTTAATAGCTACTGAATTTTTGCAAAACTGGACTTCACGCTGAGAGGAAAATTCCAATGCATAGCATGCTGATGATTACGTCGATTCTGGGTGCGGACAACTGCGCCGCCGCGCTGGCCAACCAGCTCGGGCTTCCTGTTGAGACTGCGGGCAGCCGTAAAGAGGGCCTGGCACGGCTGCGCCGCCGCGAATATACGATCGTGGTTGTCGATGATGCGATTGCCGACTCCGACCCTGAAGGAGCGGAGCTGTTGTGGAAGCACGCTGGCCTAGCCATTCCACTGCAACTCAATTTCGCCATCTCGGGAACGACGCGCCTGGCGCGTGAAGTGCGCGCTGTGCTGGCGCGCCGCGGGCAGGAGCAATCGCTCGCCATGCGCGCTGCCGCAGTCGCTGTTGAGAGCAAGCTGAGAGATACAGTCACGGGACTGCTGCTGCATTCGCAGCTTGCATTGAACGAGCCTTCGCTTTCGCCGGAATTGTTGGCAAAGCTGAAGACTGTGGCCGAGCTTGCAGGAACCTTACAGCTACAATTGGGGCATGCCGGATAGCAAGTCAGCGAGTCGGCATCAGAGATATCTCCTGAAAAACGACGCTTTTCTTTGGCGCGAATCTGTGGTGGCTTTTGCTGACTTTTGGGATCAGTGGATCGTTTTCATCTTGCGCTGCATGTAGTCCATCAGGAGATATTCGCCGAGGGTGTGTGGCGTGGTGAAGTAGGCTTTGCCGCGGCACATCTGCGTGACCTTTTGCACAAACTGGACCAGGCCGAAGTCCGACGCGAGCATAAATGTGTTGATCATGATGCCCTTGCGCTTGCAGTGCGAGACCTCTTCCAGGGTTTCGCTCACGACCAGCGGGTCGAGGCCGAAGGCGTTTTTGTAGATGCGCCCATCGGGCAAAGTCAGGGCTGACGGCTTGCCGTCCGTAATCATGACGATCTGCTTCATGTCCTTTCTCTGGCGGTCGAGCACGCGCTGCGCCACGCGCAGCCCCTCGCGTGTGTTGGTGTAGTACGGTCCTACTTTCACCCGCGCCAGTTGTGAGACGGGCATTTCTTCGGCGGAGTCGTGGAAGAGGACAAGCGAGAGTGAATCGCCCGGATACTGCGTGCGGATGAGGTGCGAGAGCGCCATCGCAACGCGTTTTGCCGGCGTGAAGCGGTCTTCGCCGTAGAGGATCATCGAGTGCGAGCAGTCGAGCATCATCACGGTCGCACAGGAGCTCTGGTATTCGCATTGATGGATGTGCAGGTCGCTGAACTCCATGTTGAGGGGCAGCGAGATGCCTTCGCGCATGATAGCCGAGGTGAGCGTGGCGACGGCGTCAAGGTTGAGGGTGTCGCCGAACTCGTAAGGTCGCGATGCGCCGCTGGCTTCGATGCCGGTGGCCCAGTGGCGGGTGTCGTGGCGTCCGTAGTTTGATTTGCCAAGCGAGCCGAGCAGGTCGCGCAAAGTTTTGAAGCCGAGAAAATCGAGGCTTTTGTCGGTGACTTCAAAGCGGGCCTCGCCTTCATTTTCGCCGATGTGCCCAGTTGATGACGCGTTCTGGAACGAGTCGCGCGGGCGCTCGACAGTGATGTAGTTTTCCTGCTCCATGCGCTGGATGAGCTGCTCAATGAGCTCGTCGAGCTTGCCCTCGGCTGCCATTTCATCGATCTGCCCCTGCAGCTTCTGGTCGAATAGTCCCCCGGATTCGAGGGCGCGTTTGAGCGCGTCGTGCAGCGCTTCCATGGTGCGGTCGAGGTCGCTGAACTCCAGCCACGGATTCTGGAAGCCGGAATCAAGCAGGAAGTCGGAGAGGGTGTTGAGCACGTCTTCCATGCTCATTTCCCCGGCCAAGCCCCCTTCATATTTGGTGTAGCGGACGCGCTTCATAGGGTTAGTCTGCGCCCTTATTCCATTTCTGGCCAGCCCAAGGGGTATGCACTCAAGTCTGAGCGGATCCTGCATTTGAATCGGTCCTTACCTCCGGTGATGACGGCAGGTGTGGCCTCCAGCGCTGGACAGTATCCTTTCAAACGGGCGGATTTCGAGGTCCGGCTCGAAGATTACAATCCGTGCTCCGTGACTGAGCGATAATCATATCCACCAGTTGGGCAGCACTCGCTGCGCAACTCCTCAAATGGAATTTACAGAGAGTTGGGGACGGAGGACTATAGAACTTTTCCCGGTGGGCTGGAAAAAACCAAAATGCGCAGGGCCTTGGCCGCATCGCTAATCACGCGTGCTTTTTCGCTAGAGAACGAGATTCAGATAGATAAAATCCGTCATTGGTATACTCCTGCACGAGCGGCGAACAGTTCTTCAAGAGGCGGAAATGGCTGAGTGGCAGTGTGTGGAACCGTCGATGTTGCTAGAGAAGCCGGAGTGGCTTGCAGTCACTGATAAGACCAAGGCTATCCTGAAAGCGCCTGCGGAAGATACCGTGATATTTCCGCATGTCGATGTGTGCCTGGCGATTGCCTGGCTATCATCGTCGAAACGCATTGTCGCGGGCCACGTTCCGGCACAATGGGACCGCCAATCGCCTGTTGACCAGGAGGGCTGCGCCAATAAGGTGATGGCCGAAATGAACAAGCTACAGGGCGAATCTCCCATCGAGTTTGTGATCACGCTGGGAGATGAGGAATGGCAGCCGGTTATCGACCGCATGGTGAATAACCTTAAGCCCAAGCAGTACGTGAAAATCTGGAAGGAGATCTCCGGCGGAGGCGATCTTCGTCTCGATGGCATGTCGAAAAAGATATCGGTAAGCGCTTCGCGCACGCGGCAGCTGGTGCATGAATGGGCATACGACAGCGTGCAGAAGCAACAGCACACGGCCACTTACACTACACCTATCCTATTTAGGATAGCTGAGACCCTGAAAGCCCATTTCAAGGAAGAGCCATTTAAAGGCGTGGAGGAAATCACGTTTCACAGCTTGTGCGCGCCGAAGGATCAGCAGGAGATTACGAAGAACTTCAAGTCGCTTTTTCAATAGCATGGAAAATGTACTGAATTCTGGGCGCCGCTCGGTTCAACCCTCAACGGTGACCTGATTTTCAAATTTGTTGATTCCGAGAAGGTCTCCTTCAACATTGTTGCTGCTGAATCTTTAAAGACGAAAGGCCGGTATCAGATCAAGGAACTGACCCTGAAATCAGGAGCGCAGTTCTATGCCGAGCAACATGGCAGATCGATGGAGTTCGTCCGGCGCTAGATAGCGCGAGTAAAATGCGGGTGAATGGCACGTTTTCTCAGGGCACTTCGTCTTCGCTCAATTCTTAATCTTTTTCTGTTTTTTGGGTTGCTCGCTTTGGTTTCGGCCCAGCAGCCTTCTCCAACGTCTACCCAGAGCACTGTTCGTGGTACGGTTGTCGATGTCTCAGGGCAACCGGTAGACGCGGCCAGTGTGTTTGTTGAGCAAGGGAGTAGCACTGTTGCGCAGACAACGACGGACCGCCAGGGTGTATTTGCCTTTAAAGGTCTGATGGCAGGAAGATACGCAGTGCACGCGGAGAAAGCAGGAGTCCCCAGCGATGCCGCAGACGTTGAGGTGCTCGCACCAAACAGTCCAGTGGCAGTGAAACTCGTTTTGCGGGCGCCGGATGAGAAGGCAAAGCCTGACAACGGCATGACCTTTGTAGACAAACCCAACTTCACTGTAGCTGGAATCACAGACTGGACCGCGGTAGGCGGGCATGGGTCGGATGCAAGCCTGCGCACCAGCGAGGCACTGGCACGCGAGACAGCTTTGCTTAAGCCGATGGCTGCAGGTGCGGCCAGTTCTGCTGCGTCGAGTACGAGCGAGACTGAAGCCAGATTGCGTGCTGCTCTGGCTGCGGCCCCGGGGAGTTTCGAAGCGAACCATCAGATGGGCGAGTTCTGCTTCCGCAAGGGTGATTATCGCAAAGCAATTCCGCCGCTGGAGAGCGCTTATCGAATCGATCCTGCGAATCGCGGTAATGAATACGATCTGGCGTTCGCGTACAAGGGCACGGGAGATTTTGCTCAGGCGCGGCAGCACATTCAGAATTTGCTGGCGCATGAAGATACTGCAGACCTGCATCGGATGGAGGGTGATGTCGACGAAGCACAGGGTGATTCCGTGGCTGCGGAGCACGAATATGAGCAGGCTGTAAAGCTGGACCCGAGCGAGCAGAACTATTTCACATGGGGATCGGAGTTATTGCTGCATCGCGCGGTGTGGCCTGCGGCGGAAGTTTTCAGGACGGGAAGCGAGGCGCATCCGAAATCGGCCAGAATGCTTGCCGCGTTGGGTGCAGCGCTCTTTGCCAGCGCCAAATATGATGACGCGGCGTTGCGGATGTGCCAGGCTTCCGATCTGAATCCCTCAGACCCGGCTCCCTACATTTTTCTTGGCAAGATTGACATGGCCGCGCCCGGTCCGCTGGACTGCGTCGGGCTGAAGTTGAAGCGTTTTGCCGAGCAGCAGCCCGAAGATGCGCGTGCGAACTATTACTATGCAATGGCCATCTGGAAGCGGCATCAGGCAGCGGAGAACGTGCAGGAAATTCAGCAGGTAGAGAAGCTGCTGATGAAAGCTGCAGCGGATGATCCCAAGTATGCTGAGGCATACTTGCAGCTTGGGAATCTTTATGCGGACGAGCGCGATTCCGATAAGGCCATCAACTATTACATGAAGGCGATTGAGACGAATCCGCAGTTAAGCGAGGCGCATTACAGGCTTGGCGTGTCGTATGAGCGGGCTGGGGATTCAACGAAGGCGAAACGGGAATTCCAGTTGCACGATCAGATTGAGAAAGCGCAGGCGGCTGCGGTGGAGCGTCAGCGACAGGAAGTGAAGCAGTTTATGGTGGTGCTTCAGGGCGGACCAGCCATTCATTGACCTTCCAAAGATATGCTGTTGCGGCGGCCGATTAGCGATTGGTTGACTCGACAAATAAAGAGCAGTTACAGGAGATTTTCATGCTCAAGTTATTGGCTGTGATACTTTTTCCAGTTATGACGATGTTTGCTGCCGATCTCCCGAGCAAGAAGTATCTGAATTTGTCAACGGTCAAGATCATGGTTGCCGCCGCTGAAGCGAAAGCGAAAGCGCTGAATGTTTCCGTGACCATTTGCGTAGTAGACGAGAGCGGGAACCTGCTTTTTCTTGAAAAGGGCGAGACCGCTTCGCTCAATACCATTCAGTTTGCGCAGAAGAAAGCTCGACACGCAGCATTCTATGGCAGCCCATCAAAAGATGGAGCTGATGCGCTGAAGAAGGGCAACACCGAGGTGCTGGCGTTTCCGGAATTCTTTCCCAACCAGGGCGGCCTTCCTATAAAAGTCGATGGCCAGATTCTTGGTGGAATTTCCGCCAGCGGCGCCAAGTCGGAGATAGACGAGCAGGTTGCGCAGGCAGGGATCGATGCGCTGCTGAAAAAGTAGCACTGCTTTCTATGTTGATTTAGGTTTGGCTGCTATGACGATGCCTTCCCCTTCGCGGATGGTCAGTATCTGGTTGGCCTTGACCTTTGTGAAGCGCTCAATTTTCTGCGTGGTGGGCCACTTCACTTCAATCACATCGACGGTTTCTGCGCTACCCAGTCCGAAATGAAGGCGAAGGTCGCTTTGGGACATGACACTTGTACCGCTGTGTACTTCATTCATTTGCGTATGTTTGCCGGTGGTGACGCGCACTCGCGCTCCAATAGCGGTGCGGTTGCATTTCGTTCCAATGAGCTTGAGCTTGATCCAGTTCTGCTTGTTGCCCCCGTCATTGCGCAGGAGTGATGGCAGGTCATTCATATTCAGGATGAGCGCATCGATGTCGCCATCGTTGTCGTAGTCTCCGAAAGCTGCGCCGCGGCTGGAGAAGCGCTCGCCGATTCCGGGGCCCATCTCTGAGGACACATCTTTGAATCGGCCATTGCCGAGGTTTTTGTAGACAAGCCGTGGATTCTTGAATGTCTGGCCGAAGTTGTATGCGTCGATCTCCGGGTAGACGTGGCCATTGATCTGGATGATGTCAGGCCAGCCGTCGTTGTCGTAATCGACGAAGCCGCAGCCCCACGCGACATAGTTGGTGTTGACGCCGATGCCCGAGGTAAAGGTCATGTCGGTGAAAGTGCCGTCGCCATTGTTGTGGTAGAGATTGCAGGTGTCGTCGGCAAAGTTGGTTTTAAAAATGTCAAACCAGCCATCACAGTCGTAGTCGGCGACGGCTACGCCCATCCCGGCCTGCTCGTGGCCGTTGTCGTTGTACGCGCAGCCAGCCATCACGGCAACATCGGTGAAAGTCCCATCATGGTTGTTCTTAAAGAGGATGCTTGGCTCGGAATCCACGGCGACGTAGATGTCGGGCCAGCCGTCGTTGTCGAAATCGTAGGAGACGGCGGTAATGGAGTAGCGCGGGCCGGGCTTCAGGATGCCGGACTTTTCCGAGACGTCGGTAAAAGTGCCGTCACCATTGTTGCGGTAAAGAATGTTGGTGTCGCCGGGAAGTCCGCGCGGGCCGCACATCGTAGGCACGCCTTTCCACTGGCAGAATTTCGTATCGCTGGCGGAGGGGATTGTGGCTGGATCAAGCTTGATGTAGTTACAGATGAAGAGATCGAGATGACTATCGCGGTCGTAGTCGAGAAAAGTGCAGCCCGCGCCCCAGCGGACCTGGTCTTGCGATAGGCCGGCTTTATGCGTGACGTCAGTGAATGTGCCATTGCCATTGTTGTGGAAGAGGATGTTGTGTCCCCAGAAACAGCAGAAGAGGTCATCCCAACCATCGTTGTCGTAGTCGCCAATGCAGACGCCAGTCTGCCATCCGGTGCGACCCAGTCCTGATTTTTCGGTAACGTCGGTGAATGTGCCGTCGCGGTTGTTCTTGTAGAGGTGCGAGGTCGGAGCTTTGCCTGCGGGCCAGGTCGCATCGAGACGGTTGCCATTGGTGAGGTAGATGTCGAGCCATCCGTCATTGTCATAGTCAAAGAAGGCGAGACCGCTACCTTTGGCTTCGATGATGGAACGCTTGTGATCAACTCCGCCCCAGACGTTGGGAACGGTCAGCCCGGCCTGCTGGGCAACGTCAACGAATTGGACCGAAGACGTGGGAGCAGCAACCGCTGCCTGCACCAGCGATAGATTTTTCCACTTCCAGAGTGGAGTGGTGAGGGTCTCAAGCAGCGCGCCGCTGAGAACGAAGAAAGAGGAACCAAGAAAACGCCGCCGGGGAAAATTCATAGACCTTGAATTGGATTATAGAGATCAGTTTTATCGTGTTGGAATCTTCGGGAAATTGCGTGGGACAATCCCAACGCCTTCTTTGACGGCAATGATTTTATCGATGGGCACATTTGTCAGCTTGTCGACCTGCCCGCTCGGCCACGTGATGACGAGCGAATCGATCTTTGTCCGCTTACCCAGACCAAAGTGGATGCGCGGATCGCTGGCCGACATGTAGCTCATTCCGCCCTTGGCCTGTTCCATGTGCGTTACTCCCTCTGAGGTTAGTTTCAGCACGGAGGCAGTGCCGTCGCGGTTTGATTTTGTGCCAATGAGCAGTACTTCGATCCAATGGTTAGCGTTGCCGCCGTCATTGCGCAGCAATTCAGGAGACTCGCCGCGCACGTTGACTGCAATGTCGATGTCTCCGTCATTATCGTAGTCGGCAGTGGCGAGGCCTCGTCCAGCTACCGGATGCATGAAGTCGGGGCCGAGGGAATCGGATGTCTTTTCAAAATGGCCTTTGCCGGTGTTGCGGAACATCAGCAGCGGCTCTTTGTAGGAAACTTCGCTGTGATACAGATTCACATTGTCGAGCATGGCCCCGTTCAGTTGCAGGATATCGGGCCAACCATCGTTGTCGTAGTCGATAAATTTGGCCGCGATGCCGCTCAGTAGTACAGCCTTCTGGCCGATGCCACTGTTGTAGGTCTCGTCGGTAAAAGTGCCGTCGCCGTTGTTGTGGTAGAGGCGGTCGAGCTCCAAATCAAGGTGCGTGATGTAGACGTCGAGCCATCCGTCGCCATCCACGTCGGCTGCGTCTATGCCCATTCCGGCTTCGTACTTACCGTCCTCGCTTGCTGCAATGCCTGAGAGCAGAGAGACATCTTTGAATGTGCCGTCGTGATTGTTGATGAAGAGGAAATTCGGCCAGGTGTCGTTGGCGATGGCAATGTCAGGCCAGCCATCGTTGTTGAAGTCGGCCAGCACAACGCCCATACCCTTCGATTCGGGCAGGCCCACGCCCGACTTGTCGCTGACATCAGTAAATGTACCGTCGTGATTATTGTGGTAGAGCTTCGTTTTTTGCCCCCTGTAGTTGTTGGGATTGCAGTAGGAGCGATAGCCGGGACGGCGCTCACCGCACCAGAGATTGTTTTTCGGCGACCACTGAATGTAGTTGGTGACAACGAGATCGAGGTAGCCATCCTTGTCGTAGTCGAACCATCCCGCGCTGGTTGACCAGTTGCCCTCGTCAGCGACGCCTGCTTTTGCAGTGATATCGGTGAAAGTTCCGTTGCCATTGTTGTGGTAGAGAATGGCGCGGCCATAGCCGGTGACGTAGATGTCCGGGTAACCGTCGTTGTCGAAGTCTCCGATGGCGACACCCTGGCCGTAGTGTCCTTCGCCTCCTAAGCCCGCTTTGTCCGTAACATCAGTAAAGGTTCCGTCGCCGTTATTGCGGTAGAGCGCCGAGCGCAACGGATGTGTTGGCTTATAAATGTCGGTGGCTGCGGACTGAACAAAATAGAGGTCCATCAGTCCGTCCTGGTCGTAGTCGAGCCATCCCACGCCGGTACCCATAGTTTCGAGGTAATACTTTTCGTCGGTCTGGGTGGAGTCCTGGACGAAGTTGATTCCCGCTGCCTTGGTCACGTTCGTATAGCGGACTGGGATGGTTGCTTCCTGTGACTTGGCGAGTTGCTGCGCGAAAGTCTGTGGAGAGATGAGAGCGCTCAATAATGCAACGAGCAGGGAAGCAGTGCAGCTCCAGACTCTTCCGGATTGCGACAGTGTCCCCATGCTTTAGAGGGTCCGATCGGCGAGAGCCAACGCCATTTGCAGCAACTGCTGGCGGCTGTCCATCGGCATCGGTTGATTGCCGGTCGAGGAAACGTCGGGGGCCTGCGCAAGAGCTTGCTCGATGCGGCTCACGTCGAGCGCGCCGTTCGCATTGCTGTTCTTGAAGCGGTCGAGGACTTCGCGCGCTTTTGCGATCTGCCCGGTCTGGTAGTAAAAGACGCCGAGTGTGGAATAGCTGCCGGGCCACTCCGGCATCAGGTCTACCGCGTGTGACAACTCGTCGGCGGCCTGCGGTGTGTTGCCCTCCAGAGCGGAAACAACCCCCAATCCCCAGATAATTTTTCCTGAGCCGGGCACGCGTGCCTGGCCTTTCAGGAGTGTTTGCTTTGCTGCTGTGACGTCATTCTGACGCAGCTGGAGCAGGGCGAGCGAGAGATAATCCTGGTCGTTGTCGGGATTGCGGGTGATTGCGTCTTCGTAGACCTGCGCGGCGTGGGCCGTGTCGCCAAGATGTGCGTAAATGTCTCCCAGCAATGCGAGATAGGTGTTGTCTTTACGACCAGCTTCAGAAACCTGTCCGGCAGCGTCGAGCGCCTGGCTGTACATACCTTTGCGGAAATAGGCGTCTGCGATGTTGAACTTTACTTCGTCAGAACCTGGGTTCGCCTGCAGCGCATTCTGGAAGTGTTGAATAGCATCGTCATATAAGTGATAGCGGGCAAGCAGCACGCCAACGCCATTTTGTGTGCGGTAATCGCCAGCGCTGATTTTGTCGAGTTGCGCCAGTGTGTCTTTGGCCTGCGCCGTATTTCCGGCTTTCAGGTACGCCTCGGTGAGCAGGTATAAATCTTCGGGTTGATCGGGATGCTTCTTGATGTCGTCGTTGAGCTGGTTTATGTCGAATTGGTTCTGCGCCTGCGGCGCAAGCTTCGCACGATTGTCGAGATAGTCGAAAAGATGCTCATAAGGATACGGTCCGCTCGCTGCGTCTTTGGAGAGTGTCTGAAAAACCTTGAGGTCGCGGTCGGCGGCGTCCATCTGGTGCAGATTTCGCTCGACCATGGCGAGCTTGTAATAGCCGGTGGCCGGGTTGTGACTTACCTGAACATACTTTCTGAGCAGGTCTGCCGCTTCTGTGTATTTCTTTTCGGCAATGCGTAGATTGGCTAGTTCCAGCAGCGCATCCCCGTAATTGGGATTGGCGCGGAGGGCCTCTTGAAACAAGGTTTCCGCTGTCGCTGCGTCACCCTGCCGTTCTGCGATGAAACCCAGATTAAACAGGCAGGAGCTGTTGCGCGGGTCGAGTTTCAGCCCTTCCTGGAAATAATGCTTTGCCTCGTCGAAGCGTCCTAAATGCTGATACGAGATTCCGAGGAACACGTAGGAGCTGGCAGTGGGATTGGCCTGAATGAGCTTAGTGAAGACCGCTATGGCCTTCTCCACTTTGCCTGCCATGAAGTAGCTTTCGCCCAAAGCGGCTTGCAGGTCGGAGCGCTGCGGCGCGATCTGTAGGCCCGATTCCAGAAGCGGTATGGCGTCCTCGTAGTAGTTCTGTGACATGCTGACACGCGCCATGAGGAAGATGATGTCTGTGTTGTCGGGCTCTATTTTGTGGGCGCGGACCAGCATGTCGAGTGCATCAAGTGGGCGCGATTCATTTGAGTAAACTTGCGCGAGCACATAAAGCGTCTCCGGCGAATCGGGCTTGAGTTTGAGCACGCGATTTAGAACCAGGTCGGCTTTAGGATTGTCGCCGCTACGCAGATAGGCCAGCCCGAGGTTGTAGAGAATCTCGAAGGTGCCTGGACGAAGCGTGTCGGCTTTTTCCAGCTCAAGCTGCGCAGGCTTGTATTGCTTTTCAGAAGCGAGCAGAACACCCAACGTGAAATGAAGCTGGAGGTCGTTCTTGTTCTCCGCGGAGAGTTCCGTTGCCATACGCAGTGCCTCCGCCGTGCGGTTGCTGGCTAGATAAGCGTGAACCAGGTTGAAGCGTGTCGCAATGTTGGCCGGGCGCACGTGCTCAAAGTATGGAATGGCCTGCGCCGGCGCACCTTTGCCCATCAGCAGAATGCCGAGGTTGTAGTTTGCGTCGTGATTGGCAGGGTCAAGATGCAGAACTGAACGGAATTCTCTTTCAGCGAGGTCAGGCATCTGTTCGGAAAGATAAGTATTGCCCAGATTGTTGTGGGTCTTTGCTGATCTGGGATCGAGTTTCAGTGCGTGCTGGAAAGCATCGACTGCATTGGTAGAATCTTTCTGGTCGATGTAGATGATGCCCAGCAGGTTCCAGGCTTCTACGCTGCTGGGTTGCCGCTGCAGCTCCTCCTGCACCTTTGCTTTGGCCTGATCGAACTGGCCTTGCTCACGCATTGCTTCCGCCTGCTGGAGATTGAGCGAGACTTGCCGCGTCCCGCTATGTGACTGCTGTGCCGTGAGCATCTGACAGCTAAGCAGAAGGCCGAGGCCGCAAGTCCAAGATGCAATCGCAGGTCGAATTGTATGCTTCAACATCCAAACACACTCTAGTCGGCTGCCTTTCACGACAGCGAGTTCAGCATTTCGAGCATCTGCTGTGCAGCTCGGTTGGCAGGTTGCAGTCGCAGCAGGTCCTGCAATATCGCTATGGCTTTTCCCTTATCATGCTGCATTGCATAAAGACGGGCAAGGTTAAGGTACGACTGGTCAAAACCGGGAGCCAGGCGGACGCAGGTCTTGAATTGCGCTTCAGCTCTGGCAAAATCCTTGTTGCGGACGAAGAGGACACCTAGATTGTTTAACGCCTCGGGGTAATCCGGACGAAGTGCAACCGCCTTCTCTAAATAATCCTGGGCCTGCTGCAACTGGCCCTGCTGCGCGTAAAACATTCCGAGATTGTAGTTGGCTTCGGGATCATCCGGCTCAAGCGTGAGCGCATGGCTGAGGAGTGGCTGTGCCTTGTCAAACGCTCCCTGGCGGCGATAGAAATTTCCCAGATTCAACATCGCGATGGCGTAGTTTGGCCTCAGCGTGAGCGATTGCTGGAAATTCCGCACTGCTTCATCCGCCTGTCCCTGCTGTGCAGCAATCATCCCGAGGTTGTTCCACGCTTCTGGATAATCCGGGCGCAGCTTCACTGTTTGCTCAAGATACTGGCGGGCCTGCTGCAAATCATTTCTGCGCAGATTGAGAGTGCCGAGATTGTAATAAGCCTCCGCATCATCGGGCTTCTGGGCGATGACCTCCCGGAAAGACCCAGCCGCCGCATCGAGATATCCATGCTGGAAGAGCGCCACACCGTAAGTGAAATCATTGCGCTGGAATGCATCCTGATAGAGAGTGCCGCTGAAGGGAAGCGCTTTGCGCATACGGTCGGCTGGTGTGGCCGGGATGGATTTGAGGTCTGCCAATACCTGCTGCGGATCGATCGGCCCCTGGTAGAGTTTTACGATCATACTGTCTTGATCCAGCAGGAACGACGTTGGAATGGCAAGGTCTCTGCGACGATCGAAGAGATAGCGGTAAATGATGTTGTAGATGCCGGCCACTTCCGCCGTGGAGACCAGAACAGGGAAGCCGAGCGCAGGTGAAGCGAGCGATCTCGCGGTTTCATCAACATTGACGGCGACAATGTTCAGCTTGTTTGCGGCGAACGCTGTGCGGTACTGATTGAGACGCGCCAACAGCTCGCGGCATACCGAATCACTAGCCTCACAGAAGTTGAGGAGAACATAGCTGCCCAGGAAAGATCTGAGTTCGTGCGTATTGCCTGCGAGGTCTTGTAGAGAAAATTCCGGGGCCTTCAGCGGCTCAATGAGCCATGTTTGTATAGCGGAAGGCAGCTCATCTTCTTTGGTAGGCATCGATGATGGCTCTAGGTAAGACTCCGACGGCGCAGCGAAAGTCTTGGCCGCGAATGTAGCGGAGCCCTCTTCAATCTCGATCCTTTGGTTGACGGACAGGTTTTCAAAAACCTGAGAAAGACCGCTGGGCCAGCGGACGGTGGCGCGGACCGTGCCCTCGTGGCTTCCAACTCCCCAAAAAAGCTCTTTCGTGTGCTGCGCAAGAAATCCTGACCCGGCTTGCAAAGATTTTGTTTGGCGAAGCGCGCCCGCCTCCAGCGTAATTACAGTTCCAATGCCGTCGCGATTGCTTTTCGTCCCGCGCAGGCGAAAGGCGATGGAGTTGCCGATGTCTTTCATCGCGTTGCGCAGAATCCTGATCTGCGGAGCAGTGCGGTTCTTGAGAATCAACTCCAGTCGCCCGTCGTGATCGATGTCGGCGAGCGCGAAGGAGCGGCTGTCATCAAGAAAGTCGAGACCCGCCGGGCCTGATATTTCGGAAAACGTGCCGTCGCGATTGTTTGAGTAGAGCACATTTCTTTCGTAGCCGCTCCACGAGCTATCCGAGCGGATAAGTTCATTCACCGCGTTCCAGCCGTGTTCGTAGGCCTGCGAAGGCGTCGAGTCGTCGGGCGATCTTCCTACTACCTGCCGCCAGAAAAAGCTGCTGAGATCGCTTCGGTCAGCACCTGAGACATATCCATTGGCGATGTACAAGTCGGGGTAGCCGTCGTGGTCAAAGTCCCAAAAGTCCGAGCACCACGACCAGCGGCCCATGGCAACTCCGGCCTGCTCGCTGACGTTCTGAAATTTGCAGTCGCCCATGTCGCGATAGAGCGAATTGCCGCGCGCATGACGCCGATAGAGCGTGCGGACATGGTCAGGCGCACTGGGATGAAAAATCTTCTGCGTAGAAACCCGCTGCCCGGCAGACGACCACATGTTGGCGGCGTAGATGTCCTGATTGCCGTCGTTATCGAAATCAGACCACGCGGCGCTCATGCCGGCTCCGGCCTCCTCGACATGCGCGTCCTTTGAAATATCGGTGAAAGTCCCGTTTCCGTTGTTGCGATAAAGGTTGCTGCGGCCAAAATCATTGGCGACATAGAGATCCGGGAAGTCGCTCGCTCCAGAATTGCCCCAGGCGCAGGCGAAGCTGTAGCGGTTGTTGTTCGTGTTCAGTCCAGCTTCTTCCGTACGATCTATGAAAGTTGCGTTGCCTTCGTTGCGCAGAAGAAAATTTGGTGGACCGTTGCGTGCGTCAAAGTAAGGCACTGGGTAATGATACTGGTCGAGACCGAGATAGTAGCTGTAAAGGCAGAAGTAGATATCGAGGCGCCCGTCGCAGTCATAGTCGGCAAGCGCGGCATGGGTGAATGTTCCCTGAGGCGGCTCGACAAACTTGAAGGCGTCGCGTTTGAGCGAAAATGTTCCGTTGCCTTGATTGAGAAAAAGCAGAGGCCCGCTGCCGCAGACAACAAGCAGGTCTTGTAACCCTTTGTTCTCAAAGTCGGCAAAGAGCGCGCATGAAGAGTTGTCGAGTACGTTGAGGCCGGATTTTTCCGTCACGTCCTCGAATGTCCCGTCACCGCGATTGCGGTAGAGCCGGTTTGGAAGCCCGGACGGCTGGCAGACGTAGAGATCGTCGAAGCCATCGTTGTCAAAGTCGCCCATGGCGATTCCATTGTTGCCGTAAAGGTCGATGCCGCAAGCACCGTCGAGGATAGTGCGCCAGTAATCGGAGCCATGCAGCATCTGCTTGTAGGACTCCGTTGCTCCGAGCGCCTGATGAGTCACGTCAATGAAGACAGGCGCGGACGCGACAGCTCGCGTCTCTTCGCCTACCTCCCATTTTGTGACCGTCCACACGTCCACAGCGCGCGTCCATTCGGTGCTCCAGCTTCCAACCCGCTCTTCGCGGCGCTCATCGGTGTGCGTTATGACGAGGTCATACCGAATATCGAGGCGCAGTATCGGCGGGTCATTTGCAACTTCCTCGATCGCAGTAATTTGAAATTCCGCAGTATCAACCCGCATGACGAGCCCCAGATAGTCACGGAATGCCTTGAGAAACTGCTCGCGTCCGGGAAGCGTCCCGCCGCTGAATCGCCGTTTCACGATCTCGATCCCATGATCGGAACGAAGCTTCGTCTCTTTTGCTGATGTCAATGACGAAGCCGTGACGGATGTATCCAGAAATCTCCCCAGAGCTGATATATCGCGCGCAGACGCCTTGAGTACCTGGCTCCACTGTCCAAGCACCGCGCCGATGTCAGCGGCATATTTCTCCGTGACGTACTCATCCGAGCCGGGAGCAACTTTGCGCAAAACATCTTCAAGCGGCGATTCCGCCGGATAGCTCGGAGTCAATCGCAAATCAGCGAGAGGGAAGTGCGGGTTCAGGCCGGCGGCGTGCAGGAAACCGAAAGGTAAGCCGCTGAAGGGGGCGGCATGGAAAAGCGCGGGGGCAAGCCCCATCCTCTTGAGGAACGCGCGGCGTGAGAAGGATTGATTCGGGTCTTTGCTGCGCGACATCTTTAAAGATTTCCAGTCGGAGAAGCCAGGGAGTTTTCATCCAGCACAAGCATCGTAGCACCCGACCAAAATCTCATTCAAAATGACTAAGCCAAGACGGAACATGGCGAAGCAGCATCTGTCAGCCGTCAAAAATCGGCCTCCACCTTTGGTTTGACTAAGTCCTAAACTTTTTGTTTGACAAAGCATATTTCGGGATTTTATATTGCCGCTCAATCAAATGTAACCGGTTACTTAGCCGGGTCAAATGTATGCGTTTACTCCACCGCGCTCTTAACACTGGCGCAGGAAAGCGGAGGTTTTGGGATGGCTAGTTACAAAAGTGCTCTCAGTTGGTTTCGCTCTTTCGGCTTCATCACCCTCACATGCTTGTGTGCTCTGCTGATCCAGAGCCAGCGCAGCTTTGCGCAGGTGGATGAAGGATCAGTCACCGGAGTGGTTCAAGATACCACCGGCGCTGTAGTCCCGAATGCGACGGTGACGCTACTCAATACGGACGTGGGTCTGTCGCTCGTAACCACCACGAACGGCAGCGGCGTATATACTTTCTCGCCGGTCAGAATCGGGCACTACTCCGTGTCCGTAAGCGCTTCTGGCTTCTCTACGACGACCCAGCAGAATTTGCAGGTGGCCGTGAGTCAGAACCTGCGCGTAAACGTCGAATTGAAAGCCGGCGCCACGACCCAAACGGTTGAAGTGACTGCTGCGCCGCCAGAGCTGCAGACCGAGGATGCGTCAACGGGGCAGGTAATTAACGGGCAGAGCGTGAACGATCTGCCATTGAATGGACGCAACTTTACTTTTCTGGCGCAGCTCAGTGCCGGAGTGAACACTCCACAGGCTGACACGCGCGGCAATGCCGCTAACGGCGCATTTTCCGCGAATGGTCTGCGGCCAGCCCAGAACAATTACCTCCTGGACGGTATCGACAATAATTCCGACAATGTCGACTTCCTGAACGGAACGAACTTTGTCGTGCTTCCTCCGCCGGATGCGATCGCGGAGTTCAAAGTCCAGACTTCGGACTATAGCGCTGAGCTGGGTCGTGCCGCGGGTGCGGTCCTCAATGCTACTGTTAAGTCCGGCACGAACAGCATCCATGGTGCCGTCTGGGAGTTTTTCCGCAACGACAAACTGGATGCCGCGGACTGGTTTGAGGACAATGCAGGGATCAAAAAGGGGGAACTTCGCTGGAATCAGTTCGGAGCTTCTATTGGCGGCCCCATCATCAAGAACAAGATTTTCTTCTTCGGCGACTATCAGGGTTTTCGACACGTGCAGGGCAATACCCAGTCTGGGATAGCGGTGCCAACCGTTCTGCAGCGTAACAGCGGTTATACCAATCTATCGGAACTGATCAGCGCGAATGCCTCGAGTGCGCCACGTACTGATGCGCTTGGAAGATCGATACCGGTCGGCACAGTGCTCGATCCAGCAACTACTCGCCAGGCGCCAAACGGCGGCTGGGTTCGCGACCCCATCGGCCTCTCAACCTGCACCGGACCGACCATTTCACTCGCCAGCTGCCCGGGTCTGAATCAGCTTCCTGCCAACAGGATTGATCCAAACGCCGTTGCGCTGTTGAATCTTTTCCCGCTGCCGACCAGTGGGGGCGTCACGTCGAATTTTGGAGTCAGTCCCAATCTCTACCAACATAACAACCAGTTTGATATCCGGGCCGACTTCAATCCTTCAGAAAAAGATCAAGTATACGCACGGGTCAGCTACTGGGACAATCCGCAGTATATTCCCGGGCCTTTCGGAGGCGTAGCGGATGGCGGCGGCTTCCAGCAGGGCGACCAGACCGCGAAATCTTTCCAGGGTGTGGCCGTGTATACACACGTTTTCTCACCAACCACGGTCAATGTAGCGCGGTTTGGGTGGGATCACTTGCACACCTCACGGTTCGGCCCGGTGGGCAACCAGCTTGGGATTCCCGAGCAATACGGAATTCCAGGTATCCCGCAAGTTGCTGGTAACGGCGGCCTTCCCGCCTTTTCATTTGGGGGACTACAAACTTTGGGCAGCAACAGCTTCCTGCCTTCCGACGAAACTACGCAGACCACCCAGATCACCGATGATTTCTCAAAAGTTTACGGAGCGCACAGCTTCAAGGCGGGCATTGAATATCAGCACGTAGTGTTCAATACTCTGCAGCCGGCCTGGTCGCATGGGCAGTTCGACTACAACGGCAGCTTTACGGATATTCCGAGTAACAACAGCAGCACCACAGGCATCGCGCAGTTCCTTTTGCCGCCGGTTGCAGCTCCTGGCATAGCCGTCCCAGGCGTCTCAAACGCTCAAGGCGGCTCTGACCAGGTATATGCCTCCAACATCAACAAGACCTACGATGAACGAATGTACATGGCCGGCTACTTCCAGGACGACTGGAAAGTAAATCCCAAGCTCACCATCAACGTGGGCCTACGCTGGGATTACTTTGGCCCGATCAACGAACAAAATGGGGGGCAGGCTAATTTCGTTCCCGGCGGTACTGGGAACGGCAGTCCTACATTCATCATTCCGGCAACCGGGAAGGATGATAGGTCTCTCTCGACAGCGACAGCCTCTAATGGTCTCTGCGTACCACAGGCTGGCTCACCGGGTTCGTCCGCGTGCCCTGCAGGCACTACACCTCAGGGTTTCACTGATCTGTTGACACAGGACGGAATCACACTCGATTCGACCGACAGGTACGGCAAGGGCTTGCTAAAACCGCAATACAGTAACTGGGCGCCACGCTTCGGCCTTGCCTATCAAGTGGATCCGAAGACCGTGGTGCGCGGTGGGTTCGGCCTCTTTTACAACGCCTTTGAGAATCAGGGATATGGCCCGAACATCGGTGAGAATTATCCCTTTGTATACAACTTCGACTATGTTTCCAGGGTTCCACTTAACGCTCCAAGCGGCTACAGCACAGTCGCACCGGTAAGCTTTGGCACTCCCTTTGGCTCGTGCTCGGGCGGGACCGCAGGCTACGGCGGAACTGCGACCTTCGAGTCCGGCTTCTCCTGCATTGCATTTTCGCCAACCGAAGTAAACGCATCAGGCCTGGGCCTGCAAGGACTTCAGTTCAAGTTCGTAACACCCAAAACCATTGCGGCGAACCTCTCAGTCCAGTATGCGATCACTCGCACGCTGGCGGCGCAGATCGGCTATGTGTTTACGGACGCGAATAATCTTCAGGTAAACCTTGGCGCGAATAACGTGACCAAGCTCCTGCCGTATAACGCGAGCACCACGGGCGTAGTCGGTGGTGGCACCGCAGGTACAGTCCCGTTCCCGGATTTCGGGGGTGGTTCGACCGGACGAATGATTGGCGCCAGCATTTACCACGGCTTGCAAACCAAGCTCGAACAGCAATTTGCGAGCGGACTGAATTACCTCCTCACCTACACCTTCTCGAAGACCTTCACCGACGCCGGCGACTTGCTGAATGGCGGCAGTTTGAACGGCAGCCGAGCAGTGGATATCCCTGGTTTTGGTCTGCGTTCAGATTGGTCACTGGCCTCTTTTAACGTCACCAACGTATTCCACTTCAGCGGCGGATACCAGCTGCCGTTCGGCAAGGGCAAGCACTTCCTGCACGACGCTGGGAAGCTCGAGAATGCAGTGTTGGGAGGGTGGAGCGTAAACTGGATTACCACGCTTCAAGGCGGCCAGCCGCTCAGTTTGGGTTGTCCGACCGGAACAGTCGCAGGTTCAGGCTGCAACGATGTGACTGTCAAAGGGCAGAGTGCCAAGCTTGGGCTGCACACCGACTCGAACGGGAAACTAAGCTGGTTTGGTAATCCACAGGCTTTCCAACAACCCTGTGAGCTGGGATCCGACCTTGCTCCGATTCCGAATTCACCAGCCGGGTGCATTCCTTTGACTGGTTTCGGAGCTTTGGGTTTTCGTCCGGGAACGACCACAGGGCCGGGATACCATCGGTTCGACTTCTCCACGTTCAAGAGTATTCCGATTACCGAACGCTTCAACATGGAGTTCCGGGCCGAGTTCTTCAACATCATCAACCATCCGAATTTCAATGCTCCTGGATTCGGCGGCAACGGCGTCGTCTCGATTCCCAACTCTACCAACTTCAACAACTCCAACTTCGGCGAAATCGGATCGACTCGTGATGCTCCTAATGCCCCGAGACAGATTCAGTTTGCTCTGAAGCTCTACTACTAGGCTAAGATGAAAGCACCCCGTAAAGGCCCGCTTGATGCGCGGTCTTTCGGGGTGTTCTTGCGTAGCGCTTAGCATAAAAGGGTAGGCTGTGAGCAGAAAGTGTCGATCGCGGTGGTTGGTTTCAGCCTCTCTTGCGCTTTGCGCGGCGTTTGCCGCAGGCCAGGATCGACAAGCGCTGGATCGTCAGTTCCAGTCCGCTGTCGCCAACTATGATACAGAACACTATACCGAGGCCGCGGCGCAACTCGAGGCCCTGCTGCCTTATGGATCAAAAAGTTTTGAGGTTCATGAATTGCTGGGGCTCATCTATGCCGCACAGTCGCAGGACTCCAAAGCTGTTGACCAGCTTGAAATCGCGGCCCACCTGAAACCTGACTCGGCAGCGGCGAGAACCAATCTCGCTGCCAGCCTCTTTCACGCTGGAAAATCTGTACAAGCTGAAGAGCAGTTTCGCAAGGCGCTGGAGCTTGATCCGCAGGACTATGACGCCAACCACAATTTGGGCGAGCTCTACGTTCAGTCAAGAAACATGACTGAAGCGATTCCACTGCTCGAAAAAGCACAGAAGATTCGGCCTTCTTATGACAACGGCTATGATCTGGCGCTTGCTTATTTCCTTACCGGGAAGCTGGATCAGGCACGTCAGCTCGTCCAAAATCTCGAACTGATAAAAGACACGGGAGAGCTGCACAACCTTCGGGCACAGATCGAAGAAAAAGACGGAAAGTATCTGGCAGCTGTGAACGAATACGAAACCGCCGCCCACATGGACCCCAGCGAGAACAACCTGTTTGACTGGGGAAGTGAACTGTTGTTGCACCGCACGTATGAGCCGGCGATAGAGGTGTTTCAACAGGCCACACAGCGTTATTCAAAGTCGCCGCGGCTGTTTATCGGGTTGGGAATGGCGCTTTACTCGCGCGGCAAGTATGACGACGCAGTAAAGGCGCTGCTGACGGCGGCCGACCTGAATCCATCTGATCCGCGCTGCTATCTGTTCCTCTCGAAAGCATACGGCGCTTCGCCGAACGAGACAGACGACGTGATCCGGCGGTTCCGCCGCTATGCTGATCTCGAGCCTAACAATGCTCAAGCCGTTTATTACTATGCAATGAGTTTGTGGAAAGGGAAGCGTGTCGAGGATCCCGGACAGGACCTCCAGGATGTTGAGTCACTATTGGAAAAATCGATTACGCTGGATCCGAACCTGGCTGACGCTTATGTGCAGCTAGGTAATTTTTATGCCGACAAGCGCGAGTATGCGAAGTCTGTTCCCGAATACGAGAGCGCGTTGAAACTCAATCCAAACCTCGCCGATGCGCACTACCGACTTGGACAGGACTACGTTCACACAGGTGAGAAAGACCGGGCGCAGGCAGAGTTCGAAGTATATCAGCGGCTCCGGGCAGAGCAACTCGCCGAAGTTGATAAAGAGAGGGCAGAAGTCCAACAATTTGTGTATTCGGAAAAGGAAGCTTCTTCTTCCACCAAACAGTGAAAATTCTTGAGTCGGGCTTTAAAGGTGTATTTGAATGACATTGGGATCATCATTTTCGGGAACATTCAAAGAACACCTCACCAATCCGAGGGAATTCGCACATCGCCTCAGTTGCAGCCGTAGAGATTTTTTGCGAAATGCAGCTGGAGTCGTGCTCGGCTCGGCGCTGATGAGCGCGAGTCCTTTTGTTCGCGGAGCAGCGGCAAAAAAGCGGAAGATTATCGTTGTTACCTTCGGCGGCGGCGCGCGCGATCAGGAAACATTTGCTCCCGAGGGGCAGGAAAATATCCCGCACATGCTGCACGAGCTGATTCCCCAAGCGAGTTTCTTTACGCAGGTGGTGAACCATGGAATCCTCGGCCACTACGTTGCCACAGCGAGCCTGGTGACCGGCGTCTATGAGACCTTCAATAATTTTTCGGCAGTGCCGCCGGAACATCCTACGGTTTTCGAATATTTCCGCAAGGACTTGAAACGTCCTTCATGGGACGCCTGGGTGGTCGCTCCCAGCAATGGCTTCAATCGAATCGGCGAGAGCGATTACCGTTCGTTCGGTCCGGGCACGGGCGCAAGAGTGATTTTGCCGAAGCACCTGCTGACAGCCGCGATGTCAGAAAGCACGACTGACTATACGCATCTGCTGCGCGATAACTATGAGACCCCGCTATACACGCCTGAGTTAGTGGGCAGCGAGTTTGAGCTACAGCAGATGGAGACAATCCTGAAGCTTTCGGTCGATGATTTCAAGGCGCACGCGAAAACACTGTCAAGCCCTGATGAGCTCTCGATGTACATTGTGCGCCAGCTCATGCGGCAGCAAGCTCCCAGCCTGCTCTGGATCACTCTGCACGATATGGACATCGCGCACTCTGGGGCCTATTCACTCTATATTGAGGGAATCCAACGCACCGACCGGCTTTGTGCGGAGCTTTGGAAGGCGGTGCAGAGCGAGCCTGAATACGCCGGGAATACAACGATCTTCATTCTCCCGGATTTTGGACGCGATTCCGACCAGGATTCGGGTGGCAACGGATTTCAGCACCACCGCACCGGCGATCCCGCCTCGCGCACGACGTGGATGATGGTGCTCGGCGCGGGCATTCACGAAGGTGTTGTCTACGATCAGCCCATGCAATCCACTGATCTGGTGCCGACACTCGGAGCGATCATGGGGTTCTCTCCTACGGTGGCGCAAGGGCGTCCAGTGCCGGAATTGCTATAGCCATGCTTCCACGCGATCTCAAAGCCGAACAGTTCAATGCATATCCTCCGGAAGCGCATGCGCTGGCTGTGGCCCATCTTGGCACGCTGCAGCAACTTCCACTCAGCTTCCTGCCCAATCTGCTTCGTGAGGTGATCGACTACGATTACCGGTTTCCCGCGGAGCGCGCGACTCTCGACAAGGAACTGACAAACCTTGGCTCGCTTTCGCCAGAGCAGATGAAAGAGTGGTTTCAGCCGTTCTCACAACTCACGCTTTCATCCCAACTGGAAGACTTCAACTGGGTCAACCAGCCGGCGCAGTTCGTTGAGCAGCTTTCCGCATTTCTCTGGTCCACACACCAACTGGACGCCTTCCGTAAAGCCGCCCTCGAATATGGCGATCGCCTGCGCGCTGCAGTACCGCCTGAAAAACCGGCGACGCCTCGCCTCGGAATTGCGATTATCGGGCAGGGCCTCGCATCTTACGATGCGCCGTTGTTTCGCAATCTGCGCGCGCATGGAACATACTTTGAGCGCGTCAAGCCGGACAACGGAGTTGAGCTTCTCCTGAAAGGCGTGGCCGGGCGTGCAAAGGCGCATCCCGTTCCCTATGGGCACTGGTATATCGAAGGCAGTCACTTAGTCGATCACGATCCCTCGCTGACTTGCGTTTCCTATCAGGCGCTGGAACCAGTTCGCTCCGCGCTGCTGCGCAACATGCAGGGAGACATTAAGCGTCCGGGCATGGGGCCTGAGGAGTTGCGCACGCATATGGCCGAGTTGACCCCAGCCGATCTGGGCATGGACAAGTCCGGAGACGAGGTCCTGAATCGTTTTCAGGTCAAGGTGCTTACCGAAGGCTCCGGCACGCAAATTTTTGCCACCACGTTTGCACAGTGGGCGGCACGCGAGGCGCTGCGACGTGCGCAGCCCCTGACGATGCTTGTCCGCTTTGGCCCTCGCCAGCGACAACGGCCCATGAACGAGCTGCTCTCGAATGACCGGACCACTCCCGCAGAACTTGATTTGACAGGCTCTTTGGTCGACGCGGATATGGGCGCCTACTATAACTGGATCAATCAGCAGCGGCTGACCGGCGCGGAGCAATCTTCATTTCTGGTGTGGTTTGAAGGCCACAGCCAGGCCCTTGCGATTGGCCCATCGCTCGCCCGAGGAACGGTCTCAAATTCGCCAGCTGGTCTGGGAGAGCTGCTTTCCTGGGCCAGCGCATAAAGCCTCCTTGAAATAGTCGAATAAATATCTCCACCCTTTGTTACTCTTTCTGCATTCAAATTTTGTCCGATCACGGAGTGGACATCCATGTGGCGACTGGTCCGCGAGTTAGTGAGACCGTATCGCGGTTCATTGCTGGTAATTCTGTTGGCCATGCTGACGGAGACGGCGATGAGTCTTGCAGCGCCGTGGCCGCTCAAGATCATTATTGACAACGTTGTCGCGCACCACAGGCTCGCGCCGTGGCTGGATCACATTGCGCGTCCCATGCTTGAAGGCGGCCAGAAAATGCAGGTTGCAGCCTTGGTGGCGCTGGCGGCATTGCTCATCGCCGTAGTTGGCGCGGTTGCAAGTTATGTAGACAGCTATTACACGGAAAGCGTTGGTCAATGGGTTGCCCATGACCTGAGAATGCGGACATATCATCATCTGCAGCGCCTCTCGCTGGGTTATTACAACACGCATCAGACCGGATCGTTGCTCAGCACAATCACAACGGACATCCAGACGATTCAAGGCTTCGCAGCCTCTTCCAGCCTCGATATCCTCGTCGATCTGCTCACTATCATCAGCATGTTGGGCCTCATGTTCTGGCTCAACTGGGACTTCACCCTGATAGCTCTGGGAATTACGCCATTCCTGCTGCTGTTTGTTTCGCGATTCAAGAAGGCGGTGAAAAAGGCAACCCACGAAGTCCGCAAAGAGCAGAGCGAAATTGTCGCTGTGGTGCAGCAGGGACTCGAATCGATGTCGGTCATCAAGGCTTTCGGCCGGCAGGAAGAGCAGCAGAAGCAACTAGGCAAGGTGAGCCACGCGACTGTTGATGCGGCGCTGCGGGCAAGAAGGATAAAGTCTCTACTGTCTCCGGTGGTTACGGTGACCGTGGCTGCCTGCACGGCTGTTGTATTGTGGCGCGGCGCATGGCTGATTGTGCATGACATAATGACAGTCGGAGCGCTTACAGTTTTCCTCGCGTACCTCAGCCGGTTCTTCAAGCCGGTCAAAGACCTCGCCACTATGACCAACCAGATCGCACAGGCTGCAGTCGGTGTGGAGCGCGTGCGCGCCATTCTGGACACAGACAGCATCATCCCGGAAAAGCCTGACGCGATTGCGCCCGGGCCTCTCACCGGCGCCATCGAGTTTCAGAACATCGCTTTTGGATACGATCTGAAAGTACCTGTGCTGCGCGATGTGACCTTCAGAATTGAGCCGGGACAGTTCATTGGCGTTGTGGGCCCTACAGGTGCAGGTAAATCGACCATCCTGAGCCTCATTCCGCGTTTTTACGATCCGATTGCCGGAGTTGTGCGGATTGATGGCAAGGACGCTCGCGATTTGAAGCTCAAGGACCTTCGCGACCAGATCGGCTATGTTCTGCAAGACACCGTGCTCTTTCGCGGCACTGTGGCAGACAACATTGCTTTCGGCCGGCCTGACGCAACCAGCGACGAAATTATTGCAGCTGCGAAACTGGCAAATGCTGATGAGTTCATCGCAAAGATGCCTGACGGTTACAACACCATGGTAGGCGAGCGCGGGGTTACCCTTTCAGGCGGACAGCGTCAGCGAATCGGGATTGCGCGAGTGATGGTCCGCAACAGCCCGATTCTTCTCCTCGATGAGCCGACAGCAGCACTCGATACGGAATCGGAACATCTGGTAATCGATGCGCTTGAAAGACTAATGAAGGATAAAACTGTGATTACTATCGCGCACAGGCTCAGCACGATTCGTGACGCCGACAGGATTCTCGTGATTAGCGGCGGGGTCGTTGCCGAGTCCGGCTCGCACGATGAGTTGCTGATGCGCAACGGCATTTATGCGGGCCTGTATCATGCGCAGTTCAAGGACCTGCCCGTACGAGTTTCCGCCCATGAAATGCGTGTTGGCCTGAAGACAGCATCCGCGGAGGGAGCATAGATGTCGCGTTCGCTGATTGTGCTGCCCGATGATTCGGTTCGTCCGCTCGTGGACGCGATCCAGCAGTCTTCAAAATCGCTTCGGATCAAGATGTTTGTCTTCTCTGATCCTGTTCTTATGTGGGCTGTAATAGCGGCGCACGATCGTGGCGTCAATGTCCGCGTGATGCTCAACCCGGCACGGCGCAGCGGTGAAAAGGAAAACGACGACACTCACCGAATGTTGACGGATGCCGGAGTTGCCGTGCTCGACAGCAATCCGGTCTTTGACGTGACCCATGAGAAGTCGATGGTGGTTGACGACCAGTCCGCATTTATTCAGTCGCTTAACTGGCAAACCAAAAACTTTACCCGGACGCGCGACTATGCAGTTCTGACGCAGCATAAGCATGAGGTGGACGAAGTGATCGCGTGCTTTGACGCTGACTGGAACCGGCAGGAGTTCAATCCCGGCGACCAGTCACACCTTATCTGGTGCACCGGCAACGGGCGCCAGCGTATCGCGCAGTTCATCGATGAGGCCCGGCATTCCTTGTGGGTGCAGAATGAGCGTTATCAGGACCCGGTGATTATCGAGCGCCTGGTGCGCGCCCGCAGGCGTGGAGTACACGTCAAAGTCATGATGCGGCCTCCGCATACTTTGAAAAAAGACAAGCTGGTTGAGGGCATTGGTGGCGTTCGCATTCTCGACGACGTTGGCATCAAAGTGCACAAGCTGAAGGGTCTGAAGCTCCATGCAAAGCTCCTGTTTGCCGATGATGCGCGGGCGATTATTGGTTCAATCAACCTGGCGCCTGGCAGCTTCGACAGCCGCCGCGAGCTGGCCATCGAAGTGCGAGACGACAGCATCACCAGCCGCATTCATGAAGTGCTGCACCAGGATTGGGAAAACTCAAAGCCGATTGACCTCACCGATGAGGGCCTGCTATCCGAGCTTGAAGACGTTGACGAAAACGTATCGGAAGACTTGGCATTGGGAAATCACAAAAAGAAAAAGACTGATGCGTAGAGTCGCCCCTTATTCAGTCGGTGCATGAAGCACCGAATCGCCGGACAATCGAACCGTGACAATTTCATGCGGATGAATATCCACTTGAAAGCTGTTCGCCCCTTGCGTGGATAGTTGCTTCTGGTCGCGCTCGACTGCGTCTGTCTCCACCGCTTTGCGAATCGCCAACAGCGGCGTCCTGATTGTAACGGTGCGCGCGTCTCCGCCCAGGTCAATCAGCCGGAGAATCGTCCCATCTCCATCTTCCGCAGGCTTCCATGTGTCGAGCAAGACATTTGGGTCGTTGATGGTAAGGAAGCTGGATGTTTTGCCGTCCAGTGGACGAGGCAGGTCGAGCGCCTTGTCCTGCGAAGTAATTTCGTCGGCTTCAAGCGGGGTAATTCCCTCCCATCCCATGCGGCTCAACGCAGCTGCATCCGTAGAAGGCGCACTGGTCACAACAAAGCGAAAACGAAAATCGTCGCCCTGCGCCGCGCGATAGTTGGTGTGCCAGTAGTTGTTCATGGCATAGGCAAAGATGCTTCCTGAGCGCTGTCCGAACTCCATAGGCCATGCGCCGCGATTGATGTCTCCCAGCGTAACCAGTGGAGTATCGAGCGGCATCACCGTTACTGATACGCCGTCCTGCTGCACCGAAACCCAATGCTGCACTGAGAACCACTCATGGCCAGCGCCGGGATACATGTCCTTCGACGGATCGACCACTCCGTTCTGGATTTCATACTGAAATTGCGGATGGCTCATCGCAAAAGGAAACGCAAAGTAGACAGCTTCTTTGGTCAGCGCTTCTTTCTTGGTGACGTCTTCTACAAATTCAATCTTCTTCTCGCTTTTAAAGAGCCGGATTTCATTGACGATCTTCGGCGTGTTTTCTGCCGAGCTCTCAAGTCGCGCGCGCCAGCCGTAGGCCGTGCGTTCCACTCCAATCAGCCGCCCCTGCGCCGCTCCATGAATCTGCAATTCCGGCTTTGGCGAGACGACACGGTATTGCAGCAGGCTGTTCGGCTCCTTGTCGCCGCCCGTGACGTAGAGATACTGGCCGAAGCGATAAGGACTGTTCTCATCTACCAATTCTTTCTTGAGCTGCTTATCGTAAATGCTTCGCACCGCGCCCGAAGACGGATCAAGCTCTACGCGGTAATAAGGGCTTTCAAGCGTAGTGCTCGAACTTGTCTCATCTGCCGAAGGTGATTTCTCGGCCCGGCGGAAATAGTAGACCTTGTACCCAACCTGCGGCACGTCTTTCGCAACGAATTCGACGCGGCGAAAATCATTGCCTTCGTGGACGACTGAATAAGGAACCGGCTGATCTGTCGCGCGATCGACAATTTCCTGGTCTTTATCGAGATCAATGCTGACAACGCCATCCCGATCCCAGTTCAGCGGATTGAAAACGATGAGGCTGCCCACGCCAGCGGCAATTGAATCGGCCAGGCTGGCCATACTGCCGCGAAGCAGATGGTCGCGCAGGTCAGCAGCAGTGGTGGCGCGCGAATCCTTTACGCGCAGCTGCTCGGTCGCCTCGCGGCTCGTCGGATCGGAAACGCTGTTGTATGAGAGCCAGGTGTGCTCATCCATCAGCACCATGTTCTTCCACATTGCGTCCAGCGCATCGTGATCGACAGCGAGCCGTGGATTCACGAGCGAGCTGATGGTCGCCAGCTTCTCGGCGGATGGTCCGCGACTCTCGTTCTCGCGCTCCAGGGCGGCATAGAAAGCATCTGAACCGATGCCGTCTTCCCAATAGGGGCCGCCGTCTCCGCGAACAGTCGGAATGCCGTCTCCAAACTGCTTCGCAATGTCGGCAAGCGCGTCATGAAAGCCGGAATACTGTATGCGCGGATAGGCGTAGAGCGCATTCCACTTATTTGCCAGTTCAGCCTGCTGCGGAAACAAGTCTGTGTTTTCAACCTGAGTGCCGAAAATAATCGCAGCGCTCGCACGATATCCCGGATGCTGGTACATCTGCAGGAAGAGTGGCAATATCTCCTCGCCCGTTTCCGGCAGGGGCGGCAGGCCGAAGAGAAACTGCATCTGCATGTAATGCCGCGAATACCAGAAGAGCACCTTCTTGCCATCAGGGCCCTCCCAATACATCGGCGAATTTTCGTTCAGATGTCCCTGCAGCAGAACAGGTGCGCGGTCGTTGTTGCTTCCGGCAAGAAAATACTGAATGCCCGCTGCCGCCAGCACCGACGCATACGACCACGAATAAGACGGGACGTCCGTGATGTTGGCATAGTTGAGCGGAGTGTGATGAACGCGGCTGAAGTCAGCGCTGGGATAGAGTGAGCGAATCAGCGTCTCAGCCGTGGGAAAGCCGGTAAGCACATTGGCATATTGCGCAGGAATGTAAAGCTGCTCATTCTGGATCGCCTGAATAACGCGCTGCTGCTCCTGCGGTGTGCGTGACTTGAGATATTGCTCCAGGTTCCATGAGCCGTCCGTGCTGAAGCGGAATGACGGATGCTTCGCCGTCAGGTCCATCGCTTCGTCGAGAATCCGACTCTGGATCGTCGCGACTTTTGCCTGATAGTCCGTGTAGCCGACGTCGAGATGAACGTGTGGGACAAGATAGAGCGTCCACTTCTTTTGCGGCTGAATCGTCTGCGTGAAGTGTGTCGCGTGTCCATTGAGATTCAACATCAGGCGGGCTTGAGTGTCGGCAGGGAATTCTGGAACCGCTAATTGAACCCGCTCTTCGCCGAAATCCTGATCAGCATGAAGGGTCTGCTTGTAGTGCTGGCCCGCGATTTCGAGATCAACCTGCCCGGAACGCAGGCGCTCGCCGGAGCGAACGAAAACATCAACCTGCTCTGTGAGCGCTGCGCCGTGCTGCTGATAAAAAATCGTGGGCTCTGCCTGCGCAGTTGGGCCACCTGATAACGCCGGCAATCGGTCAAGCTCTACCGCATCATAATTAAACCCCGCGTCGGGGACGCCTTTGTCGGCGGTCGCGATAGCCTGCAGTGCAATGCTGTTCATCCCCCGACGCAGATAGCTTCTAGGAAAATCAAATTCAACAGTTGTGTGAGCATATGCCGGAAAGAAGGCGGCCATGGTGTCGCCCATGCTGTAATCCAGTTTGGGATGCAGGTAGAACGTTCCTGAGATTCCATTGATGGAGACACGGAGCGCAGGCATGCTGGAATGCTCTATTAGTAAAGAGACGCGGAGACGATATGCAGGCGATGGCGTAGCAGGCAGCGAAAACTGGATCGCACGCGGTGCAGACGATGCATCCGGATGACCTGAAAAAAACAGCGCAGGTGCATATCCATACCAGTCCTTGTTCGCCTGGTCTTTGCCGATGGCGAATGTCACAGGCTTCTGCGGCGCACCATCAGCGAATTCAGCGGAGGAGCGATCAAACGTGCCAATGCGCCAGACCTCGGTTTGCGCCTGCGCATGGTCACCAAGGCAGAAAGCTACAAGTATGAAAAGAAACTGTCCCGCAGACTTGAAAGGCATGCAAACTCCGTTATGGTAGCGATTCCACTGCGGGTCTAATAGTAAATGGCGCATCCCTTCTTTGGCACAATTTCGGGACGAAATCTCATCTGTTGCGGCGTATACTCCTGCTGTCCGGTCATAAAGGGTCTTCCGTGCAGCCTGCTCCTGTTGAAGCGCGTTCTGCTTTTCTAGTTAAGGTTTTCGCTTTTGCAGTTCTAATGGCAACCGTGTCTGCCTGTGCGCAAATTCACTGCGCTCCCATTGCTCCGCACAATCCAACTCCGGCTGAAGAAGCATACGCGCAGGGAAACTATGATGCGGCGGAGTCACTTTACATGCAGACATTGCAGCAGAGCCCGCAAGATGCGGCTTTATCTGCGGCATTGGTGAAAACGCTGCTACGCGAGGGCAAGCTTAGTGATGCTGCGGCATTGGCGAATAAAGCCCTTGCCGACAATCCCAATTCCGCCACTGCATTGACAGCAGTCGCAGAAGTGCAGTACCGCGAAGGCCGGCCTTGGCTGACGCTGCAGACTCTCGATAAAGCCGCGAAACAAGACAACTGCTATGCGCGGGCGCATCTCATCCGCAGCCGGATTCTGCGCATCGATTCGATGTACGCCTCGGAGCGCAAAGAGCTGCAGATGGCCTACGACATCGATCCGACAGACTCCGACATCAGACGCACATGGCTGCAGATTGATTCTCCCGCAAAAGATATTCAGGGAACGGAAGCCGCCCTCGCCACAATGACCAATGTGGACGCGGACCTGCGCGAGAAGGCCATGGCTTCGGTCCATGCGCTGATGGGGCAGCTTACCGAAAATTCAAAGACATGTAGCAGCGCACCTCTTACATCCGCAGTGGACTTGCCGCTTGTGCCTATGCTGCCTGACGGGAAACATGTCAGTGGATATCAGTTGGAGGTCCAATTTCCACAGCGAAAAGCAAAACTTATCGTCGATACAGGAGCGTCGGGCCTGTACATCAGCCGCGCACTGGCCGACGAGAACAGTTTCCAGCATGCGGTGGGCGACCCGCCTGACACCGTCCGCGTGGACAGCATTCATGTCGGGCAATTGGAGTTCCGCAATTGCATGGTGGGCGTGAGCGATGCACCATTTCCTGACAAAGGTGACGGTTTCATCAGCACCGATATTTTTGCTCCATATCTAATCACGCTCGCCTACCCGTTAGGCAAGCTGGAGCTCTCCCCATTGCCGTCATTGCCCGGCGCGCATGAAGATGCTTTGCCGATGGACCGATATATAGCGCCTGCGATGCAGGGTTACGCGCCTGTGTACCATCGGAACCAGTATTTGTTGGTTCCAGTCATGCTCAACAAGCGGGAACAGCGCCTGTTTGTGCTGGATTCCGGTATGCGGATGAGCACGATGACGCCGCAGGTGGCGCATCTGATTTCATCAACCAAGGTCAACTTCACGAATCCGATGCAGACGGTATCCGGCGGGACTGTGCAGCTTTACCGCGACAGCTTCGATTTTCAGTTTGCCAACCTGTCCCTGGACAATCAGGGGCATATTCTCGATTTCGACCCATCCGCAATCGATGACAATGCAGGCCTTCAGGTGGCTGGTATGATTGGATTCGATATGCTCCACACGCTTACGATTCATTTGGACTACCGCGATGGCCTGGTCAAATTTGATCAAACGGGATCGAACGGTCTGATACCTCGGATACCTTCGATTGCGGCTGTCAGTGCGCCCGCTGGTAATGTGGAGCAACAAGCAGATTGCAACCGCTATTTGAACCAAACTGGCGATCTGCCAAAGAATGTGACGATCGAAGCACAAATAGCAGGCTGGCTGGACTCGGCGCACGCAAAGCCAGGGCAGCAAGTGATGCTGAAAGTTGTTCATGAGTGGATCAGCGAGGATTGCAGGTTGCCCGCAGGCGCAATGCTCTATGGAAAAGTGCTGGAATCTTCAGCAGGCAAAACTGGCGGAGAACTGGCCGTCGCTTTCAATCAGGGAAACTGTTTCAACCAGAGCAAAAAAGACCTGTCGCTGCGAGTCATCGGAGTCGTCGGACCGTCGGGGGAACGTAAGGCGTTACATGATTCAATGCCGGCAGAGCTTCAGGATTCCGTGCACACGCGTACCGGCGGAGCAAGGAGCATTTCTGAGACCGCCGCCAGCATGGGATTAGAGGAGGATGAAAATCTGAACCATGGCGGACCGCCAAATACCATCCACCCCGGAATCGTCGTCGGCCTGAAGGGAATCAAGATGATTCCGGAAGCAGGACCGCAGTGCAGCGCGCTGATGACCAGCACTGCGCACAGTGTTCGTCTGGACACAGGCAGCGAATTTATCCTCACAATGGAGAAAAGCACTCCCTAAATCATCCGGGAATGGGCACGAATCAGGCGCATCAATGTTGTCTATGTTGTAATGAAGCTGTATAGCAGCCATGCCCAATCCAAATCTCCCGGAACCACAGTCCGCCCCTGATACCCCTGTCGAAAACAGCGAGTCGTTTGGCGAACTTCTTTCTCAGTTCGAGCAGAGCCATGCGCGCAAAAAAGAAGACGGCGCCGCGCAGCGCGAAGGCACGGTCATCAGCATCTCGCCGGAGTTCGTTTTTCTCGATATCGGATTGAAGATCGAAGGCGTGCTGCCTGTATCGCTGTTCCGCGAGAACGAACTGCCGAAGTCCGGAGACCGTCTTCCCATTTCCATTAAGGGACGCAATGAAGACGGCTATTACGATCTCTCCCTCTTCAAAATCGTGCAGCCCAAAGACTGGTCATCGCTCGAACGCGCCTTTGAAGAAAAGACGGCGATCACCGGAACCGTAACTGGCGCAATCAAAGGCGGCCTGTCCGTTGATGTCGGTGTGCGAGCGTTCATGCCGGCGTCACGCAGCGGTGTTCGCGATGCTGCGGAGATGGAAAAGCTCGTCGGGCAGGAGATCGTCTGCCGCATCATCAAGCTGGACGTTGCCGATGAAGACATAGTAGTCGACCGTCGCGCCGTGATCGAAGAGCAGGAGCAAGAACAGCGCGAGCAGCGTTACGCGCAGGTGCGGGAAGGAGATGTGGTGCAGGGTACGGTGTGCACTCTGGCTGACTACGGCGCTTTCATCGATCTTGGCGGCGTTGACGGCTTGCTGCACATAAGCGACATGTCATGGGCCCACGTCGCGAAGCCTGCGGATGTACTGTCCGAAGGCCAGCAAGTCGAAGTAAAAGTCCTCAAAATTGACCCCGATAAGAAGCGCATTTCACTTGGCTTGAAGCAACTTCAAAAGCATCCCTGGGACGACGCCGCGGAAAAATTCAAAACTGGAGACCGCGTTCGCGGCACAGTGACGCGCCTCGCCGATTTTGGCGCTTTTGTCGAATTGGAAGCAGGAATAGAGGGTCTGATCCATCTTTCCGAAATGTCCTGGGCAAAGAAAGTGCATAAGCCCAGCGACATCCTCAAGCCAGGCGATATCGTCGGAACGGTGATTCTCGGCGTAAACGCGGGCGAGCGCCGCATCTCACTGGGGCTGAAGCAGGCGCTGGGCGATCCCTGGGCCGATGCTGCGCGATGCTTTCCGGCAGGTTCGCAAATCGAAGGTCGGGTGACGAGCTTCACCAAATTTGGAGCATTTGTTCAACTGGCGGAAGGCGTGGAGGGCATGGTGCACGTCAGCGAAATCAGCGCAGACAAGCACATTCACCATCCCCAGGATGAGCTCCGCAAAGGCGAGATGGTAAAGGCGCTGGTGCTGGCTGTGGATGTGGAAAATCGCCAAATCCGTCTCAGCATGAAGCAACTTGTTCCTACGAGCCTCGATGAATACTTGGCCGAGCACAAAATCGGCGACGTGGTTTCGGGACGAGCCGTAAACTCCACCGAACCAATCCGCGTGGAGTTGGGCCAAGGCATTTACGGCTACTGCCAAGTAGCGAACATGACTCGGGCCGGTGAATCAAAATCCGAAGTCAAAGCAGATCTCGCGTCATTGAGCTCAATGTTGCAGGCGCGCTGGAAGAGCGGTGCTGCTTCAAGCGCTTCCAAGCCTGAAACTCTGCAAGCAGGGCAGATTCGCAGCTTTCGCATCACGCTGCTTGACGTCGGTGCAAAGCACATTGAACTGGAATTAGCCTGAGCGATTTTGAGGAGCGGACGTGCTTCTTGCCGACCCGTTTCTTCCAAGATGTGGGCGGCTCTGACTATTAACTTGGGTCCTGACGGTTCGAGTCAGTACTTCACGGGCCAATCTTCTTCAAATTCCAACTACGGGTGCACCTCAGTGACCTCACCTAAAAGGATGCGACGAACGATTCAACATCGTCGAGACCTGTCACTTCTGCCAGTTTGCTAACTCGGTTTATAGGCTTACCTTAACTCCGTCAGTAACTATTTGATTCTCATATTTCTGAGTTTGTCGGACTTGCTGTTGTATGAAGTCCTCCAGCAGCCGGGCTGGCTTAGGAATTTCTCTCGCGGGGAGCGTGTCTATGCACCTAAAGGAACAGCCTCACCGGTATCGGCCACGTATTGCAAATTCAAAACAATCTGAACAGGCAACATGGTTAGCGAAAAGCCCGCTCTGGAGCTTGGTCAATCTCGGGATATTTCTGTTTATCGCGCTCACCGGGTGTGGAAAAGAACAGGCGCCCCCCAAGCCAGGTCCTCCTGATGTTGAGGTGGCAAGCGTCATCCAGCAGAATGTGCCCGTTTTCGGTGAATGGGTAGCTCAACTGAACGGACCGGTGAATGCCGAGATCACTCCAAAAGTGCAGGGTTACCTGCTTCAGCAGAATTATCAGAATGGCTTCTTCGTCAAGAAAGGCCAACTCCTCTTTACGCTCGACCCACGCCAGTATGAGGCTGCCGTGGATCAGGCAAAGGCGGAGGTTGGTACCGCGGAAGCCAATCTTGCCAAGGCCGACAACGATGTTCAGCGGGATACTCCGCTGGCTGCCCAGAAGGCGATCGCACAGAGAGATCTCGATACTGATCTGACGACGCAGGAGGCGATGAGGTCGCAGCTGCAAGCTGCGAAGGCTAGCCTGGCAAACGCCGAGCTGAATCTCACCTGGACGAAAGTCTATTCGCCCATCGATGGCATCGCGGGGGTATCCAATTCGCAGATCGGTGATCTGGTAGGAACCACCACGAAAATGGTGACCGTTTCACAGGTGAATCCAATCTGGGCCTACTTTAATCCTAGCGAGAGTCTCTTTCTTAAGTTCGCGCCGCAGGTAACAGCATTCATTTCGGGCAAGCTTCCCAGGGGCACCCATCCGCAGATGCCGGTTGAATTGATCCAGGCGAATGATGTCCCATATACGTCGAGTGGCAAGATTATTTATGTGAATCGGCAGGTAGGGACCGGAACAGGCACCATCCAGATGGCTGCCGAGTTTCCTAATCCACAAGCTGTTCTGCGGCCGGGCGGATATGGCCGTATACGGATCAAGGTAAGTGACAACGAGAACGCATTGCTGGTGCCACAGCCGGCCGTCATTGAGGTGCAATCGGAGTACATGATCATTGTGCTCACTCCTGAAAACAAGGCGGTGTTTCGGCCTGTGAAGGTGGGAGATCGAGTTGGACCGAACTGGGTCATCACCGAGGGGTTGAAGCCTGATGACAAGGTCGTTGTTGAAGGCATTGAGAGGCTACAGATGGCCGCAGCGGCAATGCCTGAGTTGGCAAAAGAGGGGATTCCCGTTAATCCGAAGCCATACGTGCCAGCCGCAGCTGTTGGCGGGGGCGACTGATTATGGCGAAATTCTTCATCAATCGTCCCATCGTTGCGATGGTCATCGCCATTCTGATGGTGCTGGTTGGGGTCATCGCAATCCTGAACCTGCCAACAGCTCAGTTTCCAGATATTGCTGATCCGATGATTCAGGTGAAGGCTACATATCCCGGCGCGGACGCACAGACAATTGCTGAATCAGTTGCCACTCCCATTGAGCAGCAGATGTCGGGTGTGAGCGGCATGAACTACATGTACTCATTGAGTGCCAGTTCCGGCGGCGGGATGAGTCTGTATGTAGATTTCCAGCTGGGGACCAACATCAACACAGACCAGATCCTCGCGCAAATGCGGACTGGGCAAGCCAACGCGCAACTGCCCTCCGAAGTGACCCAGCAAGGCGTGATCGTGCAGCCCGGCACGACTGCGCCTTTTATGCTTCTCGACCTGTACTCGACCAACGGCGCATATGACAACATCTTCCTGGCCAATTACGCGACCATTAATCTGCAGTATGCGCTGACTCGTATTGCCGGAGTTGGTCAGGTCCAGATATTCGGTGCGGGACCGTATGCCATGCGCATATGGGTGAATCCAGACCGGCTGACAAGCCTGGGCGTGACGGTATCCGATATTACGAATGCAGTAAAAGCCCAAAACAAGGTCAATCCCGCAGGCCAAATCGGAGGGGAGCCTGTCCCTTCAGGCCAGCAATTCACTTACAACGTGCGAGCTCCCGGCCGCTTACCCACGCCCGAGGAGTTTGGTGAAATTGTGGTTCGTGCTCAGCCCGATGGCTCGATCCTGCGCCTTAAGGACGTGGCACGTATTGAACTCGGATCGCAATATTATTCGTACCTTGCGCGGTTGGGTGCGGCGGGAGAAGGTAAGCCTTCCCAGTCCGCGGCTCTCGTCGCGCTCTACCTCACTCCTGGCAGTAATGCATTAACAACCCGGGCCAACGTCCTCAAAATGATGGAGGAAGCGAAAGGGCGCTTCCCACAGGGCCTGGATTACATCGTGGCGCTCGATACGACACTTGCGGTCAGTGCCGGTATTAAGGAAATCTACCATACTCTTTTTGAAGCCCTGATCCTGGTCATCATCGTTGTGTACATCTTCCTGCAGGGCTGGAGGGCTACGCTGATTCCGCTGCTTGCGGTGCCCGTTTCTCTCATAGGAACCTTCGTCGTCTTTCCAATGCTCGGGTTTTCCATTAACACTCTTTCGCTCTTTGGCCTTGTGCTTGCCATAGGCCTGGTTGTCGATGATGCGATCGTCGTGGTGGAGGCAGTGGAACACCATATCGAGCACGGATTGACGCCGCACGATGCCTCAATTAAAGCGATGGAGGAGGTCTCGGGACCAGTCATTGCAATTGGGCTTATCCTGTCCGCTGTATTTATTCCTACGGCCTTCGTGCCAGGCATAACAGGGCAGCTCTATAAACAGTTCGCAGTTACCATCGCGATTTCTGTGCTCTTCTCCGCATTTAATGCCCTCACTCTCAGCCCAGCACTTTCCGCTTTGCTGCTGCGGCCCAGGAAACCTGCGCGAGGGCCGCTCGGCGCCTTCTTCCGCTGGTTCAACCGCGTCTTCGGACGCGCTACCGACGGTTACGTGAATGTATGCAAGCATCTTATCCATAAGGCCTTATTGGCGTTTCTTTTGCTTGGTGCGCTCACGTTTGCCGCAGGCTATTTTGGCAAGAGTATTCCGAAGAGCTTTCTCCCCGATGAAGATCAGGGATATTTGTACGCTGGCTTGCAACTGCCCAATGCGGCGTCTCTCCAACGTTCGTCGGATGCTGCTCGAGAAGTCGAAAAGATCATTATGGATACGCCCGGGGTGCAGTACGTTAGTACCGTCGTCGGATACAGTCTGTTGAGCGGCGTCAACGCCACATACAGCTCATTCTTCTTCATCTCGCTGAAACCCTGGGAAGAACGAAAGACTCCGGAGACCAGCTACGAAGGAATCAAAGCGCACCTCCAACAGGCGCTCGCAAGGGATCCATCGGGGCTTGCATTTTCTTTCCCGCCGCCAGCCATCCCGGGCGTAGGCACCTCTGGAGGCGCTACTTTCCTTCTTGAAGACAGGTCTGGCGGTAGCGTTGATTTTCTGGCAAAGAATGCGCGGCTATTTTGGGAAGAGGCCCGCAAGCGTCCTGAATTGGCGGGAGTCATGACGACGGCCCTGCTGAACGTGCCCCAGGTTGGAGTCAGGGTAGATAACGCCAAGGCGATGACCCAGCAGATCCAACTGAGCGACCTGTACCAGGCTGTGCAGACGTTCATGGGTGGTTCACTGATCAACTTCTTCAACCGATTTGGCCTGCAGTGGCAGGTGTACGTGCAGGCAGACGGCAACTTTCGAACTGATGCGGCAAATCTCGGAAAGTTCTATGTCAGAAACGCATCAGGCGACATGGTTCCACTGAGTACGCTTACTACCACGTATCCGCGCAACGGCCCCGAGTTCATGATGCGCTATAACCTGTTTAACTGCGTGCAGATCAATGCCTCGGCAGCGCCCGGCTACAGTTCCGGTCAGGTTATGGCGGCACTGGAGGATGTATTTCATAAGACGATGCCCAGTCAGATGGGGTTCGACTACATGGGAATGTCCTACCAGGAGCAAAAGGCCGCACAGGGTGTCTCACCCGGCGTTATTTTTGGTTTGGCCTTCTTCGTCGTCTTCCTCATCATGGCCGCGCAATATGAGAGCTGGACGCTGCCTTTCAGCGTGCTGCTTGGCGTTCCTATCGCCGTTTTTGGCGCCTTTTTCGCACTCTACTTCCGCCACCTTGAAAACAATGTGTATGCCCAGATTGGGTTGGTGATGCTGATCGGACTGTCAGCCAAGAATGCGATTCTTATCGTTGAATTTGCCAAGCTCGAGTATGAAAGTGGCAAGTCGCTAATCGACGCGGCCCTTTCTGGCGCCCGACTGAGGCTGCGACCCATCCTGATGACCGCTTTTGCCTTCATTCTGGGTTGCGTGCCCTTATATTTGGCAACTGGCGCAGGCGCAATTTCGCGCCAGGTTCTTGGAACGGCGGTCATTGGCGGCATGCTCGCAGCTACAGTCATCGCGATTTTCTTCATACCTGTGTCCTTTGATGTCGTTGAGCGGCTGGGACAGCTGGGAAAAAAGAAAGAATCTCCGCCAACTTCAGTGCCAGTCGTTTCACACACGGAGGGAGACTAGCAATGATTGGCGAGCGTAGGGTCATCGCAATTGCGTTGATGCTGTTGACTGGCTGCACCGTCGGGCCGAACTACAAGCGCCCACAGATCAATGCACCAGACGCCTACCGTGGGCTCGATCCAAATGCTCCGCCGCAGACCACCGCATCGATCGCCGATGAGAAATGGTGGACTGTCTTTGATGACCAGCAGTTGCAGGCCTTGATTCACAAAGCAATCACTCAGAACTATGATGTGCGCATTGCAGCCACGCGTGTGCTACAGGCGCAAGCCCAATTGGGAATTACGCGCGCGGACCAGTTTCCTTCCATCTATGGTGGGGCAAGCGCATCTAACCTGCGCCTTCCCCAGACAAAGACAATTCCGGCTACCAATACGAGCGCAAACCAACTCAATCTGTCCCTGGCCTGGGAACTGGATTTCTGGGGAAAATATCGCAGGGCAACGGAATCGGCTCGCGCCAACCTTCTGGCAACAGAGTGGGGCCAGAAGGCTGTGATCTGGAGTCTGGTGAGTAATATAGCCTCGGCATATTTCCAGTTATTGGAACTTGATGCTGAAATGCAAATCTCTCGAAACACGCTGGCATCTCGCAAAGAGTCACTACGGCTTGTCGAAATACGCGCAACCGGTGGCACGACCTCCATGCTCGACGTCCGTCAGTCGGAGCAGTTGGTCTACGGCGCAGCGGCGAACATTCCGGCCCTCGAGAGGAGCATTGAGCAGCAGGAAAACCTCATAAGCATACTGATAGGTGACAACCCAGAGCCTATTACGCGCGGAAAGACTCTGCTCGAAATCCACTTTCCTCCGACAGTTCCCGCAGGGCTTCCTTCATCCTTATTAGAGAGGCGACCCGATATCCAATCGGCCGAGCAGCAACTGATTGCAGCAAACGCACAAATCGGCGTGGCGAAGGCGGCATATTTCCCTGACATTAGTCTGACAGCGATAGCTGGGTACCAGAGTACGGCTCTTACGAACTTATTTACCGGCCCGGCAGGTTTTTGGAGTTTCGGCGGGCAATTGACTCAGCCTATCTTTACTGCAGGAAAACTTCGCGCCAACGTCAGATTAACTGAGGCACAGCAGCAGGAAGCAGTGTTGTTCTACCAGCAATCCATCCAGCAGGCATTCCGCGAAGTATCGGACTCGCTGATAGGGTATAGGAAGGATCAGGAATATCGCGCCCAGCAAGAGTTGTTGACTACGGCAGCGCAAGATACAGTTCGGCTTGCGAATGTTCGCTATAATGGCGGCGTTACAAGCTACCTTGAAGTACTGGACAGTGACACCCGCTACTTCAATGCTCAAATCTCTCTTGCACAGGCCGAACTCAATGAGCGAGTGGCCTTGGTACAGCTTTACAATTCCCTTGGGGGCGGCTGGCAGCAATAGGCTTCATTTCGTCCCTTACGATTATAAGCGGGACTCTTTCGAATGAACTGACGACGTTGTCCAGGATTAGGCATGATCCAGATTGAGAGTCGACGTTCACTCTACAAAGATGTTTAGCTCAAAGTAACTTTGCCCGTGGCCAGATGATAGACCGCGGCGGTCACCTTTAGTTTGCCTGCCTTAATGGCATCGCGAATGACTGTCGAAGAGGTGCGCAGTAGTTCTGCTTGAACCTTTGCATTAGCTTCGATTGCCTGGTCAAGATTACCGTGAGACTGTTCCACCGCCTGCCTGAGACGCGTATATAGTGAACTGATTTGCCCCGGGACAGTTTCTGTTTTCATTGCCGCCTTCACTGCTCCGCAATTGCTATGGCCGAGCACAAGGATTGCTTCAACTCCCAGAACGGCAACGCCATATTCAAGGCTGGCAATAATTTCTGGCGTCACAATATTGCCGGCCACTCGTGTGACAAAGATGTGACCGATTGTCTGGTCGAAAAGCAGCTCCACAGGCACCCGGGAATCAGCACAGGCGAGCACAGCAGCGAAAGGCTCCTGTTTATCGACCGTTTTCTCTTTCAATATGCTTAGATCGTGCTGAATCGAAGTCAGCTGATTGGCGGCGAAACGCTGATTTCCCGAAAGCAATTCTTGCAGGGCTTCATCGGGGCTCAGATTGGTTTGGGCGCTAACGTGCGCGGGAGAAGCCAACTCGATTCCAGCCAGGCCTGTAACTCCAACGGCGGCGCTTGAAAGAACAGTCCGAAGAAATTGCCTTCTGCCATAATCCTGAAAGCGCGCATTATCTCCCATTGTGCGATAACCTCCCCTAAGCTCGTTACAAACTCGCGCTTCATAATACTCTTATTTGCCAGTAGATACTCAAATGAGTCTCACGTTATGAAACAGCCGCTGTTCGGCATAGAAAACTACCTGGAGAAGCTTTCGTGACTGCCTCAGGGTGCCGGGAGGGATGCAGGCTGCTGCAGACGGAACGAAATCAAGGTCTCGCTGGGCACTTGGATTGACTGACCCTTCTGAACTACAGATCCCACGGCGCCTGCAGTTGCACCGATGGCCGCTCCCATCCCTGCATTCCCTGCGATAGCTCCTATTGCTGCCCCGAGGCCGGCCCCGCCCAGAAGGCGTCTGGCGCTTCTTTTACCGCTACTACTGCCTTTCACCTCGTAGTCACTCGTATAAATCGGATAGGCAGTACCGTTGACGACGATGTCCGTGAGTACCAACTGCAAATTGGAGGACCCGGTTGCGCGTCCTGCCTGCTGCGCTACATCGAGGCGTCCATACACAGTATTGCCTGCCGGCACAATGACGGTCCCATTGACCGCGAGGTTGGTCTCAAGCACGGTCGTAAATCGGTACCCCTTCGGATCCTTGCTGGAATCTACCGTGTCGAGCATTCTCACCATGATCGGTGTACCAGCCGGCACCGTAATCATGCTCTCCTGTGATACCGCAGCCACATCGATAATCGCGAACGCTGCTACTAGTGCACACCATGCTATTGTCGACAAAGTTCTGGACTTGTACATTTGGTTTTCTTCTCCCTTCCGGTCAGGATCCCGCCACGGGCAGCGACGAATCAATTTGCAGATCAATGATCAGCAGCAATTGATATTCGACCTGCACGAATCGCGCGGCAGTAACCGCCCCAAGTGAATCCTTTACGCGGTCGTAGTACTTGGCCAGAAGATCCATCCGCTGCCTCTGATACGACAAAGCGTTCTGGACCAACTCATCCGCCTTTGCATCCGTCAACTGACTGTATGTTTGTGAGTACTCTTTTATATTGGCTACTCTCAGATCGTTGACTTTTGTCAGTTCAGCGTCATAATCACGGTAGATTGGCCAGAATTTGGCCGCCTGGTCAGGGTCGAGTTGCATGACTGCGCTCATCACTGCGGACTTTTGTGATCGCACATCTTTCCGCAAGAGAGCGATGTATTCATTGAGATTTTGTTCCTGTGGCGAGGTGAGTGGCGCTGTAGCCTTGGCAGGTGCTCCTTGAGTGGTAGTGTTACTCTGGGCGAGGGATCCCTGAGCTGAGGCCATGCCCAGGCACGCGAAAGCGGTGAATGTAATTGCGCTCTTAATCACCTTGTCCTCCTTGAGAAACCGATTTTCTATCTTGGCCTTACTTGGGCATTCATTGTCTCATTAAGGTTAGTGCGGTCCCGGCTACACTTCTGAACACGCAACTTTTCAGGGGAAAAAGCATACAAAGCTCTCGCCTCCTTCAAATTCAGTTGCAAACGCCCACTATTCTGCAAGACGGTCTAAAGTTATCGGTTTAGGCCCGACACTTCTACTGGCAAATGTGACAGTAGAGTAGTGGAAGCCCTCCTTGTATTTTCGTCTCATGCTGGCAATTCGAGATGACGCTGTTTGCGACGGACGTTTTTGTTGGTGCTGATGTGTTTCTCGTTTTGATATTAGAGATAAACTGACTGCCATGACTGTACCGGCACGTACACTAGGGGCTTTGCGGCTGGAAGTGGGTGAATCTTTAATTGCACGCACGGTACAACTTCCTATTCAGCAGTTCATCCATACTCAAGGGGTCAGCAGCGCTTTTCTGCTAGCAGCGGCAGTCATTGCGTTGATCTGGGCAAACTCACCGTGGAGCACCTCGTACTACCACATCTGGCATGTAGAGCTGAGGCTTTCCGGGCTGAGGTTGCCGATCCATGCATGGATCAATGACTTCATGATGGCGTTGTTCTTTTTCCTTGTTGGCATGGAGATCAAGCAGGAAATTGTCCACGGCGAGCTAGCGGATTTACGCCGCGCCGCGTTGCCCATCTTTGGCGGCATTGGCGGCATGATTGTACCGGCATTGATTTTTGTATTGCTGAACCATGGAAGGCCGGGCGCCTATGGCTGGGGTGTTCCCATGGCAACCGATATTGCCTTTTCGCTCGGCGTGCTTGCCATGGTGAAAGGGATTCCCGCTGAGTTGAAAGTGTTTCTGCTTTCGCTAGCTATTGCTGACGACATCGGGGCCATTGTCGTAATTGCGCTGTTTTATACCGACACGCTGCACCTCGAGCAACTTATAATTGCCGCTCTTCTCTTGGCTCTTATCTTTCTTTGCCGTCGCGTCGGAGTTGACAGGCTGATCATCTATGCGGTTCTGGGACTGGCTTTCTGGCTGGCAATTCTTCGCTCCGGAATCCATGCAACGATCGCCGGAGTCATTCTGGGAATGATTATGCCGGTCCACGCCCGAATCCCGCTCGATACGTTCGGCGAAGTCTGTGCGGAAACTTTGGCGGAGTTTCGCAAGGCATTTGCCGCTGGAGACAATGCCATGGCCAATCGACGGCTCGGCGCGATGGAATATCTCATTTCAAGAACCGAATCGCCGGCAGACCAGATTACGCGAAAGCTGCATGACTGGATTGCATTTCTCGTATTGCCGCTCTTCGCACTCTCGAACGCCGGAGTCACCTTCTCGTTATCGACCTGGCGGTCGCTGCTGCACAGCCCGCTGGCATGGGGCGTATTGGTGGGGCTGCTCGCGGGTAAGCCTCTGGGCATTTTTGCTACATGCTGGATCGCAGTAAAGGTGAAAGTTGCGCAGCTCCCGCAGTCGGTACGTTGGAGTCATGTTGTCGGTGTCGGTGTGCTTGCTGGAATTGGATTCACGGTTTCTCTTTTTATTAGTGCACTGGCATTCCAAGATCCTGCCATGCTGGATGCTGCAAAAACCGCAGTGCTGTCCGCGTCTCTACTCGCAGGAGTATCGGGTTATGTCCTTTTAAGCAGCATTGCTAAGCGAGATTCTGCGGATGCAGATTAGGAAAGGAAAAGGGGGCTGCGCGCCACCAGTCAATGACAGCGAAGAGCAACCATCGTGATATCGTCATCGAGCTCCTCATCCGAGCCGCGAGTGGCCCATCGGGTTAACTCGCTCAACAGACAGTCAGCGAGTTGATCTGCAGATGTGCATTGCGCCATAGTCAGGAACTCCCTGAAGCGGTCATTACCGAACTCGATTCCCGCGTTGTTAACGGTTTCCGGAATTCCATCGGTATAAAGCAAACACCAATCACCTGCTTTAAACGGCAACTCCAGCGAAGAGTAAGTTGCCCAAGGAAATTTCCCAAGAAACAACCCATTCTCTTCGATATCATGCACGGCCGCGGATGACGTGCTCCACAACAGCATTGGGGGATGGCCTGCGCCAGCGTACGTCAGTGTTTTTCTCGTCATGTCAACGAACAAATATGCCGCTGTAACATAATGATGCTCAAACTTCCCACAAAGGGCTTTGTTCAAACCGGACAACACTTGTGCAGGATCGGCTGCATTGGTAACCTGTGCAGCCAGCGCAATTTTCAACATCGACGCAATAAGCGCAGCAGGCATTCCGTGTCCTGACACGTCTGCTACTAGAATTCCGAGGCGCTTTTCATCCACTACGATGAAGTCGTAGAAATCGCCGGCAACCGAGGTCATGGGAACATAACGTGCAGCCATTTCCAGGCCTTCGATCTTCGGGATCTGGGTTGGGAGAATTGACAGCTGGATCTGCCGTGCAGTTTCCAGTTCCTTTTGGATTGTGTGCAATTGATGCGCGAGCTGCTCTTGGATACTGCGGAGCATCAGATGGGTTTGGACGCGCGCCATGACAATCGCAGGAGAAAACGGCTTATGAATGTAATCCACCGCGCCAACTTTGAATCCCCTTGTTTCGTCTTCAATCTCAGTTTGGCCTGTCAGAAAGATAACAGGTATGTCGCGCGTCTGTGCCTCCATTTTTAGCCGCGAGCATACCTCGTATCCGTCCATCTCAGGCATCATGACGTCAAGCAGAATCAGATCTGGAGAGGGTATAGCATTGGCCAACTCCAATGCCTTGGCCCCATTCGTTGCAATGCGGATTTTGTAGGTGTCCTTGAGGATCGAATTTGCAACTTGAATGTTGGCGGGGGCATCATCCACCAAGAGGATCGTTTTCTGCGGGTCCTGTTCTTTCATTTCACCTGCTCCCGTTTTTTTGCGCGCAAGTTTTGGCCACCTCATCCAGTTTTCCTAGAGCACCTTCAAAGTCGAAGTCATTGATGAGGGTGCCTAAAGCATCCAGCTGGGTCTTTTCTACAGTACCCTTTACTGTAGCTTGCAGGTTATAGAATGCGTCTTCTGCGGCGCCGTCACTAGCCTCGAGCAGGCTTCGGAGCCGAGCAATCGCCTCGGTGGCCGCTACTCCGTTGAAAGGTAACGTCTGCACTTCTTCTGGCGAGGCAGGCGCCGCTTCAGGCAGCGCGGCCTTTATGGCGCTAACTTGTTGTCCCAACGATTCTGCGAACTTGTCGAGCAGAGAAGGTATCGAATCCGGATGATCCTCGCGGATTGCTTTCTCCAGATTCTGAGCTGCAGATTGCACATCCACGATTCCAATGTTGCCGGCAACACCTTTAACTGTATGAGCAATGCGCTCAGCCAGTTTGAGATCGCCACTCGCGAGTGCGGCTAGAATCTCAGTGGAAACGTCGCCCTGTTTCGCTGCGAACTGTCTCAGAAGGTCGCGATAAAGGCGCTTATTGCCGGCAACCCGCTTTAAGCCATTGTCAATATCTATACCTGCTATTTCTGGCGGTATGACCTCTTCGGGAGTATTTGCGGGTTTTGTTTGAGGCTGCACAGGCTTGGGCTTTGCCCATCGCAGTAAGGTGGAAAACAGAGCGTCAGGGTCAATTGGTTTCGACACATGATCGTTCATGCCTGCATCAAGACAACGTTGACGCTCTTCAACCAGCGCGTGGGCCGTCATCGCAATAATCGGAAGCTTCTGCAGGCGCGGAACACGCCGCAGTAGCTTTGTTGCTGTAATGCCGTCGATTTCGGGCATCTGCAGGTCCATGAACACAACATCGAACGGCGGATGCTGATCGCTTTCGGTCAATATCTTCACAGCCTCACCACCGTGATTTGCAATGGTGACGCTAGCTCCCGCCCCCTCAAGCAACTCGGTCGCAACCTGCTGGTTCATCTCATTGTCTTCGACCAGCAGGATTCGAATACCACTCGCATCGTGCACATACGCGTTCTCTTTTTTTTCTAGGGAACGATGCGCCTCAATCCCCGTAATACCGAAGAGATCCACCAACGTGTCGAAAAGCAGTGACAAGTTGACTGGCTTCAGCAAATAGCTATCGATTCCAATCTCCTCTGCTTTGCCCCTGATATCCTCTCGCCCGAATGCGGTCACCATTATGATCTTGGGAACGTGCTGCAACCTGTCATTGCGCTTAATGATGCGGCTGGTTTCAAGTCCATCCATTCCCGGCATATGCCAGTCCATTAAGACCAAACGATAGGGATCTTTGGAGTCTGCAACTGATATTTCCCGGATGGCATCCTCTCCCGATGAAACCGACTCAGCCCGGAGCGCAAAGGACTGAAGTTCGTCGGTGAGAATCTCTCGTGCCTGTGCATTGTCATCGACCACGAGGGCTCGAACACCTGCCAAGTCAGGGATGAAACGTTTGCGTCTCTCGCCTGTTCCAATACCAAACCAGGCAGTGAAATGAAAAGTGCTGCCTGCTCCAAGTTCACTCTCGACCCAGATGTTGCCTTCCATCATCTCAACCAGACGTTTGGATATAGAGAGCCCGAGACCGGTGCCACCATACTTTCGCGTCGTTGATGTATCTGCCTGCACAAACGCCTGGAACAGCCGTGCGCTCTGCTCCGGCGTCATGCCGATACCGCTATCGCGGACTGAGAACTTCATCTTCACTCGCTCTGCCGATTGCTCTTCGAGCGTTGCTATCACCACCACCTCACCATGTTCGGTGAACTTGATTGCATTGTTTACCAGGTTGATGAGGATTTGACCGAGGCGCAGCGGGTCTCCGATAAGGTTAGGAGGAATCTCATCCTGTACCTTAATCAAAAACTCAAGGTTCTTATCGTGGGCTTTCTGGCTAACAATTGCGGATAGATTGTCGAGTACGTCCTCAAGACGGAAGCCGGTGTTTTCCAAATCCAGCTTGCCCGCTTCGATTTTCGAGAAATCGAGAATGTCATTGATTATGCCAAGCAGAGATTGCGACGCCGACTTTACTTTGATTAGGTAGTTTTCCTGCTTGGGGGAAAGTTGAGTCTTTAACGCAAGATGTGTCATGCCGATGATGGCATTCATCGGCGTGCGGATTTCATGGCTCATATTGGCAAGGAAATCAGATTTGGCTTTGGTAGCGGTTTCAGCGGCTTCTTTGGCCACAGAAAGTTCCGCAGCTTGCACACGTGTCTGTTCGAGGAGTTCCTTGGCCTCAAGTTTGCTCAAAAGAATCTTGGTATTCAGCGCCACGGTCGGTAGAAGCGTGTCAAAGAGCGCCTGCTGGCGCGGGGACACCGAAGCTGAAGGTGCCAACTCAACGACCGCCAACACAACAGACTGATTGATAACGGGAATATAAAGGACACACGCGGGTGTCACTGTTCCGATGCCAACAGAAACCTGGAGCGGCTTGTCTGCAGTAGAAACAATCTGAAGGCTGCGCCGCTCAACAGCAGCTTGCCCCACCAGAGCTTCACCGAGCGCAATCTGTCGAGGCTCTGTTGCGACGTCCATTGCGAAAGAGCCTACACGCGTGAAGTGAGTTTGGTTTTGGTCAGCGAGGTAAAATGCACCATATAACAAGCTGAACGACTGTGCGATCCGAGACAGCAGGATTGTGGAGAACTCCGCGAAATCTTCTGCCGATTGCAAACGCTCAACAGTAGCCGCAACCTCAGCTCTGACCCATCCCTGCGTCTCCCGCTCGCGCGCAGCTGTCTGCAATGCCTGCAGTGCACGGCTCATCTCGCCAATTTCATTTGGCCTGTTAAGGTTGGAGATAGGTTCGTCTAGTCTTCCTGCCGCTACATCCAGTATTCGGCCTCGAAATGACAGTACTACCTTCACTACTTCAACCTGTACGATGGTGAGCGCAAGAATGAAAGATGCAGCCAGGCCCAGTGTGATCACGATCCACGTGATCAAAATCGTCCGGTGTGTTCTGACAGTAAGTTCGGCGGATCGCTGGTTCAGAGTTGCCTGCAATTGCTCACATAGCTGGATGAGAGATTGTCGAGCGTCGTTCAGCTCAGGATCGAATCTCGTTCGCATTAGCTCCATGGCTCTTTCATTGTTACTGGACAATGTTGCGGTTCTAATTGCGCGTGATTCCGAAACAGCCCGATCAAAATGATCTGTCGCTGCGTTGATTACCTCGGAAAGACTTGGGCTAGTCTCCTTCGCTGCATCTGTGTATGTGTGGAGTTGAGCTGCCGCCTCGTCGAGATTAGCGTCGATTACATGCATTGTGTCGACACTGGTCTCCGCGATTTCCTTATAAAGGAGCATTCCGAACAGGTTGCTTTGCGAACGTGCGATTGTCAGGTTGTGAAGGGTCTTGACATCTTTGCTGATCAGGTCGCTGTACCAGGCATCGATTTTGCCCATCTCAATCGATGCGTACATCGTGCCTGCAATAACCATCACGACCAGAGGAAGCAGCGCGATGAGAACCTTGGTTCGGATTCTAAGATTTTCTAGGAGGCTCATTTATACTGCTCCCATTGTGACAACTGAGAACCGTTGCGATCAATGCTGGTCAATTGTAGCCGCCACAGCAGAGTTGTCGCTCTGGCACCTTACTCGCTGGCTATGGCGAAGGAGGATTGCCAAGGAATTATTTGCCCAAGCATCCAGCGGCTATATCATGAACGTAAATTCTGATCATTTTATTTATAGGGATGAGTTTCATAGAACTGGCAGAAGTGACAGCACGTTAAGCATCAATGATTTTTGTTTTTGCCCTTCGCCAATTCAATCTCCGAAGCGCTTGGGAGTGTGAAACATGTCGGTCATCGGCGGGATCCATGCCATTGTTACTCGCCGTTCAGGAGGCCCTTGGCTGCGATAGAGACTAGCGCGAAAAATGGTTCCCTCCGCTGGCGCGTGTGGATCATGGATCGGAAGAGAATCCGCATTGCCGCATACCAGACATTGGTGTTGCGATCGATCCGTGCGGATACTTGGAAATTGGAATTCCACTTCCATCCATCTTCGCGGTGAGGTGAATTAAGGTCAATATCCAGGTCAATCCACTCTCCTTCGGCGAGACTTCGAATTCCTTGTATTTTCCGGATATCTTGAAAATCCGATCCGCTAAAAGAGCTCCGCAATGGCCCAGTTCAAAGGCCCAAGAGTCTCGGCGGTCGGGTTGGGTTCGGGCTTTAGATACGGCTCTTATCGTCCAGCGTGACCTGATCTCGGTCCTGTACTCTAGAACTGTTTCGATGTGCGTCGACATCAGCGACGATTGGCTCTGCGCCGCGCCAGAATGGAGATTGCGGGTCAGTCTCCAGCGGAATATTCTGTGCCGCATGGACGCTTTGAAGACGGCAGGAGGTTTGTCATGCGCAAAGGTCGCACTGGCGATGGCAAGCAGACAACTAATTGCGGAGACTTATCGTAACCAACGCTTTATATCAAGCGAGCAATTTCCAGAGCTGTATATTCCGAAGCTTCAGGCATATATGGTGAACTTCTCGACGACACGGTTTATGATTCCGCGCGGGCTTGGCGAATCTGGTTTCAGGCCAAGTTCAATGGAGGTGAAAAGCCCAAGCAACTGGCCAAAGATGACGTCTACGGCAGGGCGATACCAATCGTCCAAGTGTTCGAGAGCAGGGCAGCCAAGGCTACAATCGCTCGCGTCGTGCATCCCGCCAACCGTCACAATCGAACGCACAATCTGCTTCACGCGGATCTCATTCAAGAGGTCAGAATCATATTTGCGTCGCAGGGGGTCGGTGGAAAGAAATAGAGTGAAGAGTGTTTCCATGTTTAGCGCGGACATCGGGCCATGCCGAAGCCCAAGCGTTGTTTCATACATCGTCTGAATTCCACCGCTGGTCAGCTCGAGCATCTTCAGCGCGGATTCGCGTGCAGTTGCAGATAGTGATCCAGCACCGACATAGCAGGCAGTGCGATATTTCTGCTGTGCCAAGTTGTGAGCCAACTCCGCGCCTTCGCGTAAAAGGTATTCTGCGGCCTGCACCATGCACTCCAGCGTCTTGTCGAAAGGAGTTCCGTCCCACAGATGTGCGAGCTCCTGGCCGAAGAGGATCATGTTCGTAAATGAGCTGGTCATCGCCAGACTGCGATCGTTGACTGCATCACTCAGTACCGCGGCGAAGCAATTTTTGTGTTCATGGGCAAGCTTTGCCATCTGGGCGTTCTGATTGCAACTCACAATCACGTGCCGGACATTTGGGCTGTTTACAAGCGCCTGCTCCAGCGCGGCTACGCCTTCCGGGCTATCACCGGAGCGCGAGAAAGAAATCCAAAGGTAGTTGAGACCCGGAACCATAAGATCATCGCCGTTCGTGAGCAAGTCAGTGCTGGGGACAACCTGCACTTCGCATTTCCAGCGTCTCCGCAGCAGATTCGCAACAGAACGGCCAGCGTAATCTGAGGTCCCAGCGCCAATCAGGTAAATGGGCCATCTTTCTTCATGAGCTTGCCGCAAAAATACCGCCAGATCTCGCCGTAGCTCCTCAAACAGCCGATGTGTGACGGGCCATGTCGTCGGCTGCTGCGCGATTTCGGCGGGTGTGTAGAGCAGGCCGCGTTCCAGTTTTTCAGGTTGAGAAAGATTCAGAAGCTGCGAGAGGGGATTCACTGTTTATTCCTTAAACATGAGATAAAGAAACAATAAGAAGTTAAAAGTAAACCATCCTCAAATATCGTTTGCAAGGAACAACCATCGGTCGTCAGCGCAGTGGTAGGTAAACCACATTGCCCGCAAGTCTGCGAAAATCATGACTGAGCCGAAAATAGGCATTCGCGATACGGACTTCGTCTACGTCGAATACATAGATAACGAAGGGTAAAGGAAGCTGAAAAACGTTAACGACTATGAAAGATTTCGACATCGCCATCGCAGGAGAGCTCAATCTCGACGTAATTCTTTATGGCCTTCCAACCGAGATGCCGACGGAAAGGGAATTGCTCGCAAGCAGCTTCGGCGCTACTCTGGGGGGCTCTTCGTCGATTGTGGCGCACAATGCCGCAACTCTTGGCGCAGGTGTTGCGTTTACATCTCTAATTGGAAACGATGAATTTGGACGTATTGCTCTAGACAGGTTGGTGGCGGCAGGCGTCGATGTCTCGACAGTGGTGCGGCACAGCGACGCCGCGAGTGGCATAACCGTCATTCTGCCGCACGGCGATCAGCGCCATATGCTTACTTTTGCGGGGACGATTGCTGATTTGACAATCGCGCACCTCGATTTCGATTTTCTAGCCCGGGCGCGCCATTTGCATCTTTCGTCACTCTATCTACAACGCGGCCTGCATGCCGGACTGCCTGAATTCCTGCGCCGCCTGAAGCGAGCTGGGCTCACCATCTCGCTCGATACAAATGACGATCCCGAAGACCGTTGGGGAGACCCCTTGCCTGAGGTACTTATTCATGTCGATGTGTTTCTCCCCAATGAGGATGAAATATGCCGGATGACCGGGCGCAGGGGACTGAACGATGCGGTCCAAGCGTTACCAGTAAAGCCGCCGGTCATCGCCGTGAAGCGCGGACGCCATGGTGCTCGCGTGTATGAACATGGAAGCGGCATCGATGTTGCTCCACTCGTTGTGACTCCGGTGGACACGATTGGAGCGGGTGACAGCTTTGATGCGGGATTCCTTTGCGCCTATCTTCTTTCCAAAGACGCGGTCACATGCGCACGGGCAGGGAATATCACCGGTGCCCTGTCTACGCAGTCTGCTGGTGGAACAGAGGCCTTTCGTGACCAGGCTCTTCGTGAAACCTTCCTAGGCGAGCATAGGTTCTTTGACCTTCTTGGGGGCGGAAATGCGGACATAAGGGCATAAGTATTTGCAGTACCTACTAACGTGATGGGGAAGCATGCCACATGAAACTCTATCGAACCAGAAGCGGCGCATTCACCTCGTTTGAGAATTTCTTCTATCGCACTAAAGCAGAATCATGGGACTCGCTGATCGCCCGCGATGACCTCCACGATCACTGCTTTGCAGCGATAAAAAATACCTCGCCCTCGAAGGAATTTTCTGAGATCGATATTTTGCCTCCGGTTGAAAATCAGGAAGTGTGGGCCGCTGGAGTAACTTACTATCGCAGCCGAACGGCACGCATGGAGGAATCAAAAGACGCTGGCGGAGGCACTTTCTATGACCGGGTATATTCCGCAGAGCGCCCGGAGCTGTTTTTTAAAGCAACAGGCCGCCGAGTTGTAGGGCATCGAGATAAAGTTCGCATCCGCAGCGATGCGAAGTGGTCAGTGCCCGAGGCTGAACTGACTTTATTGTTAAGCAGCAGCGGAAAAATTACCGGCTACACCATTGGCAATGATATGAGTTCGCGCGACATTGAAGGCGAGAATCCGCTCTATTTACCGCAGGCCAAAGTTTATGACGGAAGCTGCGCGATTGGTCCGTGTATCCTGCTCAGGCCGGAACCGCTGCCCAAAGAATCTCAAATTGAGCTGAGGATCCTGCGCGGCGGTGATGCTGCTTTCGTAGGGAAGACTTCACTGGCAGAACTCAAACGCGAGCCGCAGTTGCTGGCCGAGTATCTTTATCGCGACAACACATTCTCCTGTGGCAGCTTGCTTATGACAGGCACGGGCATTGTGCCTCCGGATACTTTTACGCTCCATCACGGAGACGAGATTCACATTTCAATTGAACACATTGGGACACTCTCGAACACAGTGGCGTGACGGCTACGCCCTATCTGATCGCGAACGATATGGCGACGGTAAGAACGAGCGCCGTGACTGAGATGATGGTTTCGCAGACTGACCAGGTCTTGATGGTCTGGCCAATGCTCATGTTGAAGTATTCCTTGACCAGCCAGAATCCGCCATCGTTGACGTGCGAGAAGATCAGGGAGCCTGCGCCGGTGGCAATCGCCAGCAGTTCTGGATGAACGCCCGCGCCGTGCAGAGCGATGGGCGCAACGATGCCGGCGGCGGTGGTCATTGCTACAGTGGCCGAACCGGTTGCGAGACGCATTAGAGCCGCCAAAAGCCAGGCAAGGAACAGCAGAGGTATATGGCTGTGCATGGCGACGGAGATGATCGCATTGGAGACGCCGCTGTCCTGCAAGATGCGCCCAAAGCCGCCGCCTGCGCCAACCAGCAGCGTGATAGTCGCCGTGGGCGCGAGGCACTCATTGCTGAAACGCAGAATCGTTTCCCGGGTAAAGCCGCGCATTCTGCCTAACGTGAAGAAGCTGAAGAGCACGCCAATTAACAATGCGATGCTGTCATTGCCGATCAGACGCAGCCACTCGTTCAGAGCGCTCTTGGGCGCGGAGAGCGTGTCGGCCCAGCTTCCCACCAGCATCAACAAGACGGGCAGAAGAATCGTGAGCAGCGTAAGCCAGAAGCCGGGTAGGCTTTGCTCATCGCCATGATCGACAAACTCGGCGGCCATGGGGTTTTCCTCGGCGAGCGTTACATGCGGAGCAATCAACTTCGCGTAGAGAGGGCCGGCGATGATTGCGGTAGGAATGCCGACAAGCAACGCGTAAAAGATGGTGCGGCCCACGTCGGCCTTGTAGATGGTAACGGCCAGCAGCGCAGCGGGGTGCGGCGGCACAAGGCCATGCACAACGGACAAGCCGGCCACCATTGGTAGTCCAACCAACACCAGCGATGTTTTTGTTCGTCGGGCCACAGTGTACGCAATGGGAATGAGCAGCACGAAGCCGACCTCAAAAAATGCGGGCAGGCCAATGATGAGTCCGATGACGACCATGGCCCAATGGACATTTTTCTCACCGAAGAGATTGATCAGCGTATGCGCGATCTGAGCAGCGCCGCCTGACTCGGCCATCATTTTGCCGAGCATCGTTCCCAGCGCTACAACAATGGCAATGTGTCCGAGCGTTCCACCGACTCCCACTTCAAAGGAATGGGCTATGTTATGAAGCGGCATTCCGGCAGCGACAGCCAGCGCTAGCGACACAAGAAACAAGCTGATGAATGGATTCAGCTTGACTACGGCGATCAGCAGAACCAGACCGACAACAGCGATGAGGGCCGAGATGAGCAGAAAAATGCTGTGATGATCGATCATAGTCAATGTACGGATCAGGCGTTCGGGGCCTTATAGGCAACGCAATCGATTTCGATTTTGCAATCGACGACCATGCTGGATATAACGCATGCGCGGGCGGGAGGGTGCTCGCCAAAATACTTTCTGAAGACAAAATTGAACGACGAGAAGTCGCGCGGATCTTCAAGCCATACGCCGCAGCGCACCACATGTTCCGGTCCAAAACCGGCTTCGCTCAGGATCGAGAGCAGATTGTGAAGGGCCTGTTCAGACTGTGCAACAATGTTGCCTGCGACTACTTCGCCATTGACCATTGGCACCTGGCCCGAAACATAGAGCCAACCATTGGCTTCGACCGCTCGTGCGAACGGAAGGTGCTTTCCCCCTGTGCCCTTACCGCCCTCCACGCCATAACGCTTGATGGTCATTCCGTACTCCTTTGATTTATTGAATCCATGTTGTTTTGCCGCGAGGCAGAAAGCGACCGCTGCATTTTCTGGTAGCTCCTCGATTCGTGTAGGAGAGAACGCCATTCACCCATACACTGGCAATGCCCTCAGCGGGACGTATTGGGTCAGCGAATGTGGCAGTGTCGATAATCTTCTCCGAATCGAAAAGTACGAGATCGGCAAAATAACCCTCGCGAACCAGGCCGCGCTTTGCCAGCCCGAAGCGTTGAGCCGGCATTCGCGTCATCTTATGAATGGCTTCGGGCAGAGAAAGCAATTTTTCTTCGCGGCTGTAGCGTCCCAGGACACGGGGGAATGTTCCCCATAGACGGGGATGAGGGAGGGGATCATTCGGCAGTCCATCGGAGCCAATCATAGTAGCCGGATGCCGCAGAATCCGGCGCATGTCATCTTCGGAGATGCTGTGATAAATGGCCCCAGCAGGCTGCAGCTTGCGGGCCGCATCGATCTGCGCTATGCCCCAGTTGATTGCAATTTGTGCGAGCGTTTGCCCCGCGAGTTCAGGATGCGGCGTACTCCAGGTAATCGTGATCTTTACGCGCTCGTCGACTTGCCGCAGATCGAGAGTGCTCGATCCGGCCGCGTAGGGATAGCAATCGCATCCAACATTCTGCGACGCGCGCGCTGTGTCAAGAGTGTGCAGCACTTCGCCGCTGCGTCCCCAGTTCGCGATGCCGGCGCATTTCAGATGAGAAATAATGACCGGCACATGGTTTCGTCGGCCAATCTCGAACGCTTCGTTCATCGCGTCGAGAATTGTTTCCGTCTCGCTGCGCATATGGGTGGTGTAAACCGCGCCCGCGGCTGCCAAAGGTTGCGCGAGAGCAAGTACTTCGTCTGTCGAAGCAGAGTATGCCGAAAGATATGCGAGACCGGAGCTCAGCCCCAGCGCCCCATTATCAAGCGCCTCCTGAAGCTGGCGGCGCATGTTGTCAATTTCTGTCGCGCTTGCCGTGCGGTCGAGCCTGTCCATTTGGTTGTTGCGCAAAGCCGTGTGACCAACCAACGCGCCGACGTTTACGGATGGCTGCGCCTTCTGGATTGCCGCAACATACGCGGCGAATGTTGGGTAGCGGAAAGCATCGGCGCAGCCGAGCAGGTTCATCGGATCGGGCGGCTCTCCGCGCAATTGCACGGGAGCGGTGCTGATGCCGCAGTTGCCGACGATCACGGTTGTAACTCCCTGCGAAAGCTTTGAAAGCATAGCCGGATTGTGAATTACGGCCGTGTCGTCATGCGTATGAACATCGATGAAACCGGGAGCCAATATAAGACCATCGGCATCGATGTTTTCCGTCGCTGCATACTTTAGGGAATTGCCGATTTCGCGGATATGATCGCCGTTTAGCGCGACATCCAGACATTGTGAGGCAGCGCCGCTCCCGTCCAGGACAGTCGCGTTTCGGATGAGAGTATCGCAGTTGGGCATCTTCGGCTCTCTTAGAATATATCCGGCATGTGTTTCGGACCGCGCATGTGCCTGTTACGGGGAGACTATGAAATCTGATTTGATAGACGGCAAGCGCTATATACTTATGGCAATTTCTCAACTAAATAAGGGTCTCGGCCATCTCGAAAAAGATTTGGAGCCGGAAAATATTGCGTCACTCGATTGGAGCCTGCTGCGCGAAGACCTCAGCCTGCCATCTGCCGTTCTGTATCAGGACAAGCTTCTGCACAATCTTCACTGGATGCAGCAATTCATCAACGCGTACGGAGTCAAACTAGCGCCGCACGGCAAAACCACCATGGCACCGAAATTGTTTCACTTGCAATTAGACAAAGGCGCCTGGGGAATCACGCTCGCGACCGCGCACCAGACGCAAGTGGCTTATCAATATGGAGTGCGGCGCGTTTTGATGGCAAACGAACTGGTGGGCAAGGAGAACATGGCCATTATTTCGCGCCTGCTGCTCGATCCCGTCTTTGAATACTATTGTCTAGTCGATACCGCAGCGCAGGTTGACCAGCTTGGCGAGTTCTATGCCGAGCGCGGTCAGCGTCTTAATGTGTTGCTCGAACTTGGAGTTATGGGCGGACGTACCGGAGTGCGTGATCAGGCGCAGTTAGAGACAGTTCTTGCAGCATTGTTGCGCTGGAGCAATACGCTCGCGTTGAGCGGTATTGAAATGTATGAAGGCGTGCTCGACGATGAGACTGCTATTCGCGCATTCCTGCAACGCGCAGTGGATGTTACCCGGATGCTGGCCGCGGAAAAGCGTTTTCTGCATACGCCTGTTTTGCTTTCGGGAGCAGGCTCTGCCTGGTATGACGTTGTCGCAGAGGTCTTTTCTTCTGCTGGGTTGGGCGATGCAGTTGAAATCATTCTGCGTCCGGGCTGCTATCTCACGCATGACGTTGGCTCATATCGTGAGGCGCAGACGAGGATCTTCGAACATAATCCCATAGCGCGCCGCATGACATCCGGTTTGCTGCCTGCGTTGCATGTCTGGGCCTATGTGCAGTCTGTACCGGAAGCAGAGAAAGCGATTGTAGGAATGGGTAAGCGCGATGCCGCTTTCGACGCTGGCTTTCCCACTCCAGCGCTGCATTATAGACCAGGTGACGCCACGCCGAAGGCTGTGCTCGCGCGATGGATGCTGACCAAAATGATGGATCAGCACGCATATTTGCAGATTGCAGAGGGTGACGATCTCCGCGTTGGCGACATGATCGGCTTCGACATTTCGCACCCATGCCTGACGTTTGATAAATGGCGCGTGATGCCGGTGTTGGACGAGCAGTATCAGGTTGTTGATATAGTGCAGACGTTCTTCTAGGTTTGTCTGGAGATATGAAAGTGAGCAACGAAGCCGCGATTCCAGAGGCGGAGCTGTTGATTGCCTGCTTGCGCGGAACAGCTTCCGCTGTCCCCCGTGGTGCAGACTGCCGCTTGTTGGCAATGTTGGCCGAGACTCACGGAGTATTGCCTCTTGTTTACCGCGCTTTAACTGCGAGTGGCATAGAAGTCCCAGACAAAGCTTTCCGCGAGACCGTCCTGAATTCGCAGCTGTCGAGTAAAAGTCTGGCGGAGGAACTGGAACATCTCCTCGCCGTTTTCGCGATGCGCGGCATCGAAGTGCTTCCGTTGAAGGGCCCGGCATTGGCGGAGACATTATATGGTGATGTGACACTTCGCCCATGCGTCGATCTTGATTTGCTGGTGCGGGTAGGCGGTTACCATCAGGCTGAGCAACTACTGCTAGAAGAAGGGTGGGAAGCGTCAGCACCTGCTGATGAATATCAACGCAAATTTATGCGCGGCGAGTCCATGGTTGAACTGCATTTCGGCGTCGCGTCTCCTCGATCTTTTCCTTTCGACGTTGAGGGCACGTGGAACAGAGCGCGCAATGGCGCATTTCGCGGCCAGCCCATGAAGACGATGTCTGAAACAGACCGCGCCCTGTATCTGTTCCTCCACGGACTGAAGCATGGCTACGGTAGGCTGATCTGGATTCTTGATGCTGCTCTTGCACTCGAAACAATGCCATGTGGTCCGCGCGAACTCATAGAATGTGCCAAGGCGCAAGGACTGGAACAGGTGCTCTATATCAGTTGCGCGATGGTTGAAGAGGTTTTCCCGAAGCGTCTTCCGGAGAGCCTGACCGCAGTACTGGGAGATTCGCCTAGAGCTCTGCAGGCAGCACGCGCCAGCGTCCAAAGATTGTTGGCAGGCGCAGCAGGCACTGGACGCGATCCCGAAATCTGGGGATTTTACGTTCAGGCGGAAACAGGTCCGGCCATGCGGTGGTGTCGCCGTTTGGCCTTCTTCGCACCGACCAATGAGGACTCTCGATGGCTCAATGACCATCGGCTTCCACACTTCCTCGCGCCAGTGATGCGGCCATTTCGCCTGCTGGCGAAATATGGACTGAAGCGCGCATGGCGGACGGCGTTCCCGACGTTTCACTAGAGGCAAGAATTCAGGCCTACATAGCTTTGTTCCTTCCGGGATGTCAACAGAAGGACTGGAGCATTGAGCCCAACTAAGGTTCAAGGCTTACTGTGAATCGCGTGCGCCTTTGATACGAACAAAAGAAGAGGTGACGGCGCCCACGGCAACTTTGGCATACCGTTGGATCAACTCCCTTCGTGCAGATGTCTGTTCCTGACTGACATTATCCCGCTCGTCCTGCCCACCTGCGCCTTCTTTTTGGGGCGTTTCTGACATAGTGAAAGGGGTCCTTTCTTATGAGCAGCTACTAGCTTGCAAACGCAGCTTGTCAATGGTTAAGGAGCAGTCACATTCGGAGATGTGCTGGCTCCATATTTGCTATTGGCGTCGGGGGAATAAGTTGCATTCAGGGTATTTCCAGCGGGGAGAGAAAGTCCGGTGTAAGGTACGGATATCTGTGTGCCGCTCAACAGCACGCCAGTGTTATTGCTGAAGGTGTTGGCAACCACGATGTCGGGCGTGCCGTCCTCGTCAATGTCGCCTGCGGCCGCAGAATAAGGTTTGGTTCCGATGGTAAACGGGCCGAACACGGTATAGGGCGTGGCTATACTGCCGACTGCGACGTTGAGTGTGCCATCGGTATAGTTCGCTACGATTAAGTCAGGGATGCTGTCGCCGTTGATGTCAAAGAACCTCACCTCGTCCGGTCCATTACCAACACTGACTGTTGTTTGCGCGACAAATGTTCCGCTGCCATTGTTTTTCAGAACATTGACGTTGTTGCTACCGAAATTTGCCACGGCAAGCAACTGGCTGCTGCCCGCACCGGTGATGGCGAGGGCCTGCGGTCCAGTGCCGACAGTGACGGTGCTTGCGGTAAACGTGCCATTCTGGTTGTTCAGCAGAATGGACACTGTGCCGTCGTGATAGTTTGCGATCGCTAGATCCGAATAGAGATCTCCATTGAAGTCCGCGGCGCGAATGGCTTCCGGACTGTGTCCGACCTTGATAGCCGATCCGGTCACCGACAAGCCGCCGCTACCGTCGCCGATCAGTATGCTGACGGCGTTGTCGCCGGTGTTCGCCACAGCTACATCCAGGTTATTGTCGTGGTTAAAATCGCCTGTTGTTAACGACGTTGGCGTATTAGTTGCCGTGCCCACGGTGTAGAACACTGGAAGCTGAAAACTTCCGTTGCCATTGCCAAGCATCACGGCAATTTGATTTGTGCTGTAGCTTCCGACTATCAGATCAAGCGTGCTGTTCCCGCGCAGGCTGACAGCATGGACTTCCGACGGGCCAAAGCCACTGGCGATCAGGATCGAGGTTGCCGTGCCAAACGTGCCGTCACCTTTTCCGAACTGAATCGTTACGGAGTCCGTCCCAAACACGGAGGTGATCATGTCCGGTATCCCATCGCCATTTAGGTCAGCGAGCTCGGTCCACACGGGAAGGCTGTTGGCGCCTGTACTCGTCGTTGTTTGGGGCAACAAGGACGGTGCAGCAGTGGAAGTATTCAGCGTGACTGGTCCAGTGACCGGGCTGCTGCTGGTCACGTCAGTAAAGGCGAGCTGCCCGCTCGGCGCGGTGAAGCCAAAGCCGAAGACATTGATTTGCACAGTAGTGGCCGTCAGCGAAGCGATTGTGGTTTGCGATTTGCCATAGATCGTGACCGTCACAGAGGTCGATGCTGCAGCGTAATTCGTGTCTCCGCTATAAGCCAGCGATAGGGAATTGCTACCAGCGGGAATGATGGCCGGAATCGTTATGGCAGCAGCGCCTCCGCTCAAAGGAACTATGTGGCTGCCGCCTCCATTGAATGCGTAAGTAATGGTACCGGTCGGTACAGCACCACTCCCAACGCCTGCCACCGTTATGCTCACTGTCCCACCCTGTCCTTGAACCGGATTGGTGGGCGTAACTGTATCACTGATTGATACCGTTCCCGCGGAAACATTCAGCATCGCGCTGGTGTTGCTGCCTGCGAAATCTGTTGTTCCAATAAATGAAACAGAGAGAGTATGGCTGCCCTGAGCCAATGCATTGAACGGCCCACTGA
>Ga0126371_10000072_pt1 | contig 69368 bp, 63 predicted proteins | sample PanSoiMetaPlot_4_FD_110145 | JGI IMG/M metagenome (GOLD analysis project Ga0126371, IMG submission 110145) | Tropical forest soil microbial communities from Panama - MetaG Plot_4 | ecosystem: Environmental > Terrestrial > Soil > Tropical forest > Bulk soil | place: Panama | collected 2016-02-17
ACACCACGAGCGAGCAGATGAAGATGTTCCTAACGCGCCTGGGCTTCAATTCGAAAGCGGTGATCACCGGCGACGTGACACAAATCGATTTGCCCGCCGGGCGGCGCTCCGGGCTCGTGGAAGCGATCGACATTGTCGGCAAAATTGAGGGGATTGCCTTCGTGCACTTTGACGAGCGCGATGTGGTGCGGCACAGTCTGGTGCAACGCATCATCAAGGCTTACGACGAGCACGGTGCGGGCGCGTCCGCACGTAATTCCGTTGCTAAACAAGCCCGCGATGCCGACCGCGGCGCTCTCACGGAGTAATTTTCCTTCATGGTCATCAACCAACAGAAGCGCGTACGCGTGAAGATTCGCTCGCTCGACGAATTCTTTCGCCGCGCCGCTGCGCTCGTTCGTTTGCCGGCCGGCTCGGCGACGATTTGCCTGGTGACTGACGCAAAGATCGCGAAGTGGAATCAGACGTATCGCGGCAAGAACAAGCCGACGGATGTTTTATCGTTTCCTGCCGCGGGGAACGGGAGAAACGGCAAGCGAGCCCCGGCACGCGCGGGCCAAGCTGTTAGCGCCACCCGCGAAAAATATTTTGGAGACATTGCTATCGCTCCCGCCGTGGCGCAGCGAAACGCGCGTGAAGACGGCCACAGCCTCGATCGAGAATTGCAAATATTGACGCTGCACGGCCTTTTGCACTTAATGGGATACGATCACGAAACCGATGATGGCACGATGAAACAGGTTGAAATGCGGCTCCGCAAGAAACTGAGGATTGCCCTGTGAGCAGCGCTGTCACCTATACGGTCGGGATCCTGATTCTTGCGGCGTTCCTGACGATTTTTGCCTACCTCGACCGCATCTACCGCCAGCTTGGCCGCGTGGTCGCCGGGCCTGCGCACGCGAATCTCGATATTTTCGTTGCGGAGATCGAGCCGCGCGTTCGCATCAACCGCGTGCGAGCGGCGGGGACATTCAATTTGCTCGCGCGCCTGTGGCTGGTTGTGGTTTCCGTCTTGACGGCGCGCGCTGTGATTTTGTTTGCGGGGGAAACGTGGCGAATCGTCGCCGAGATGATTTTTTTCCTCGGGCTGGAAGTGATCGTCGGAATGCAGTTTCTGCCCGCGCTGCTGCTTGCGCGCACGAGCGGCAAGTGGCTGATTCCCATTCTGCCGATTGTACGCGGTTTCGCGTGGCTCATTTGGCCCGTGCAGGCGGTGGTGGATTTCGCCATTTCGATCTTGCACATTTCGGACGAACCCGGCGATGCGCCTTCGGGCGACCAGCAAGCCATGGAAGCGATTGTCGATGCGGCGACGGAGGAAGGAATTCTGGAACAGGATGAGGCACGGCTGATCGAGCAAGTGGTGGAATTCAGCGACAAGCGCGTCCGCGAGGTGATGACGCCGCGGCCTGACGTAGTTTCCATCTCTGCGAATGCAACGATCGAGGAATTGCGGCGGGTGTTTATCGCAACAAAGCTCTCACGCTTGCCAGTCTACGAAAACAGCCTCGACGAAATCATCGGCATCGTGATCGCGCGCGACATTCTGCAGATTCCGGACCGAGAAGCTTCGGGGCAAACTGTGAGGCAGCTTGTGCGGCCCGCGCTGTTTGTGCCTGAAGCGAAGATGGGTTCGAGTTTGCTGCGGGAGATGCAACGCAAAAACCAGCAAATGGCAATCGTCATCGATGAATACGGCTCGATGGCGGGAGTGGTAACGGCGGAAGACCTGGTGGAGGAAATTGTTGGCGAAATCGGAGAGGAAGACCGGCATCCCGCGCCGGACGTTGTGCGTGAAAGCGACGGCAGCATGGTTCTTCGCGGAAGCACAGGGGTTGAAAAGCTGAAGGACCTGTTCGACGTGGAATTGCAAGGCGATCAAGCGGATTTTTCGGCGGCGACGATTGCCGGGCTGCTCAACCATGTGGCGGGACACGTGCCGGAAGCAGGAGAGAAAATCAATTACGATGGCCTGCAGTTCGAAATTCTGGAAGCAAATCAGCGTAAAGTCCTGCGTTTACGCGCACGGCCGCAGGCCTCGCCTCGTTAATCTTTTGAGCCTTCCTGTCCCATAGGTTAGCCCAAGATCAAACTGCTTGTTTCGTTAGTCCATTTCCGTCGGTTCGTCACGCCGAGCCTTGATATTTCAGCTTTGCGGGAGTAACTTTTCACACCCACGCTTGTTGTGAGAATCGCCGATTCCATTAGGGGGCGCTATGGCCAGTGAAGTTCGACTCCGCGTGAACGGAAAAGAATATGAAAGCCAGGTTGAGCCGCGCCTCCTGTTGGTGCACTACCTTCGCGACACACTGGGGCTGACCGGCACGCATGTGGGATGCGAAACAAGTATTTGCGGCGCATGCACGGTTCTTCTCAACGGTAAAGCGGTGAAATCATGCACGATGCTTGCGGTGCAAGTGGACGGGGCAGAAATTACGACCATTGAAGGGCTTGCCGGCACCTGTAAAACGAATGGGACGGCGGCGGTGAACGGCGCTTTGCATCCGGTGCAAGAAGGATTCTGGGAGAAGCACGGGTTGCAATGCGGTTTCTGCACGCCGGGAATGATTCTGACGGCTGCGGCGTTTCTCAGCGAAAATCCCGAGCCTACGGAACCGCAAATTCGGCAAGCGATCAGCGGCAACCTGTGCCGCTGCACAGGCTATCAGCACATTATCGACGCAGTACAGTACGCTTCGAAGAAGATCACGGCGGCGCGGGCGCGATAATTCGGGACAAAGGGCGAAACGGGGGTGCGGCAAATGGCGACAGCGGCGAAATACATCGGCAAGCCAATGAAGCGCAAAGAAGACCCGCGCTTGATTCAGGGGCTGGCGCACTACGTGGACGATATTCACTTGGCGGGAATGCTGCACATGATTGTGGTGCGCAGCCCGTACGCGCACGCGAAAATCCGCTCGATTGATGCGTCCAAAGCAAAATCAGCGGCGGGAGTTGTCGCGGTTTTCACGGGCGACGACATCGCTGGGCAGATTGGCGCTGTTCCTTGCGCTGCACAAATCCCCGACATGAAGGCTGCGACGCGGTTGCCGCTGGCGACGGACAAAGTGAGATTTGTGGGCGAGCCAGTGGCTGTGATTGCCGCGACCGATAAGTACGCGGGGCGTGATGCGCTCGATCTGGTGGAAATCGACTATGACCCTCTGTCGGCGGTTACTGATCCCGAAAAGGCCATTGCGAAAGGCGCGCCAAAGCTTTACGACGATTTTGCGGACAACGTGGCGTATCGCTGGGAACTCGAGGGCGGCGACGTGGCGGGCGCGTTCAAGAAAGCGCACAAAGTGGTAAAGCAGCGCATGGCGAACCAGCGCGTGATTCCTGTGCCGATGGAATGCCGAGGAGTGGTGGCGGAATACGATCCCGGCGAACCGAAATTGAAGGTGTGGACTTCCACGCAAATTCCGCACCTTGCGCGGACGCAAATCGGCGCGATGCTCGGCATTTCGGAAACGTCGGTGCATCTGGTCGCGCCGGAAGTGGGCGGAGGATTCGGCAGCAAGCTGAACGTCTACGCGGAAGAGGCGCTCTGCGCGTATCTGGCGATTCAAACCGGCAAGCCGGTGAAATGGATTGAGTCGCGGCGGGAAAATTTTCAAGCGACGATCCACGGACGCGACTTCATCAATTACGCGGAACTTGCGGTTGAGCGCGATGGCACGATTCTTGGCGCTCGGTTCAAGATCATTGCGGACCTCGGCGCGTATTATCAGTTGCTGACGCCGCTGATTCCTACACTCACGGGACTGATGCTCTGCGGGGCTTACAAAATTCCGGCAATACGCATTGAGATTATCGGCGCGCTCACGAACAAGATGGCGACGGATGCGTACCGCGGCGCGGGGCGTCCGGAAGCAACCTACTTCATCGAGCGGGCGATGGACGTTGTTGCGGCGGAACTGAAAAAAGATCCGCTGGAGATTCGCAGAAAGAACTTCCCGAAGCCGAAGGATTTTCCGTACGCGACGCCAACAGGATTGATCTACGACACGGCGGACTACCAGACGTGTCTTCGCGAGGCGGAGAAAAAATCGGGGTATGTGAAGCTGCGCAAGGAGCAGGCCGAAGCGCGAAAAAAGGGCAAGATTGTCGGCATTGGCGTTTCGAGTTATGTCGAGATTTGCGCCATGGGACCTTCGAGTGCGATGCCGGCGGGAGGATGGGAGAGTGGGACCGTTCGCATCGAGCCGACGGGAAAGGTGAAAGTGCTGACCGGCTCGTCGCCGCACGGCCAAGGGCAGGAGACCAGCTTCGCGCAAATCGCGGCGGACATGCTCGGCCTTACGCCGGATGACGTTCTGGTCGTACACGGCGATACGAGCCAAGTCCCGTATGGCATCGGGACGTTTGGCAGCCGCGCCACGGCAGTTGGCGGCACAGCGATGTATCGGTGCCTTGAAAAATTACGCGACAAGCTGGCGAAAATCGCGGGACATATCCTCGAAGTGGATCCCGCGACGCTGGAGCTTGCGGATCACAAGATTTTTTCGACGAGCGCGAAGAAATCCACAACGTTCAACGACGTGGTGACGGCGGCATACGTGGCGAAGACGCTTCCGCCCGGCGTTGAGCCCGGGCTTGAAGCGACAACGTTCTTCGAGCCGACGAATTTCACTTTTCCATTTGGCACACACATCTCCATGGTTGAGATCGACCGAGACACCGGAGAAGTTAAGTTGGTGAAATACGTCGCGGTCGATGATTGCGGCAATGTGATCAATCCCCTTCTCGTGGATGGCCAGGTACACGGCGGAATCGTGCAGTCGGTGGGGCAGGTGCTTTTTGAAGAAGCTGTTTATGATTCCGACGGGCAGCTGATCAGCGGCGAGCTAACTGACTACGCGCTTCCGCGCGCGGCGGACATTCCACGCATCGAAACGGGCCGCACGGTCACGCCGACGCCGGTGAATCCGATGGGTGTCAAGGGAGTGGGCGAGGCCGGAACGATTGGCGCCACGCCGTGTTTGGTAAACGCTGTGGTGGACGCACTGGCGCCGCTGGGCGTAACGCACGTTGATTTGCCGATTAAGCGCGAGAACATCTGGCGCATCCTGCAAAAGCATTCCGGCAGCGCGAAAACGAAATCCGGGAGGGCGTCATGATTCCCCAATCGTTCGAGTATCAAGCGCCCAAGAGCCTTGACGAAGCGCTGCGGCTGCTTGGGCGGCATGGTGACGAAGCGAAAATCCTCGCGGGCGGACATAGTTTGCTGCCAATGATGAAACTGCGGCTGGCGGCGCCGCGCTACGTCATCGACATCGGACGCTTGCGCGGCATGGATTACATCCGCGAGGATGGGGAGCACATTGCGATAGGCGCGCTGGTCACGCATGCGCAAATCGCCGCTTCCGAATTGTTGCGCGAGAAATGCCCGTTATTGCCCGAGACGGCCGCGCAGATTGGCGACATGCAGGTTCGCAATCGGGGCACCATCGGAGGAAGCCTCGCGCACGCTGATCCCGCCGCGGATTATCCTGCGGCGATTCTCGCGCTGGATGCGGAGCTAATCGTCCAGTCCGGCACGGGTAAACGCACGATTCTTGCAGGAGGATTTTTTGTGGATCTGATGCAGACGCAAGTGCGGCCCGGCGAAATTCTTACGGAGATTCGTGTCCCTATCCGGCGTTCAGGCGAAGGCAGTGCGTACTGCAAGTTTCATCAGCCGGCGTCCGGATTCGCTACGGTGGGCGCCGCGGCGCGCGTGGTCACATCCAAAGACGGAAAAATCGAAGACATCGCGCTGGGTATGACAGGCGTGACTTCCAAGGCATACCGCGCGATAGCGGTCGAGAAGACGCTGCGAGGAAAGAAGGCGGAGGACGAACTGATCGCGGTAGCCTGCGCGAAAGCGGCGCAGGGAGTCGATCCGCTTTCCGATATTTTCGCCTCCTCGGAATATCGCCGCGCGATGGCGAGTGTCTTTGCGCAACGCGCAATTTCGGCGGCGTTGGCGTGCGTTGGAAATCACGGTAGTGAAAAGCTGGTTGCTTCCAAGCAACCCATTGCCAAGCCGAACGCGAAGAAGTCCTCACCAGCAAGATCCAAGGGCAAGCGGAAGTGAAAGTCGAGGGCACGGCGCTGCTACCCGCGTCGCGTGAGCAAGTCTGGAAATCACTCACGAGCCCGCAATTTCTTGCGAAATGTCTGCCTGGAGCGCAAGAGTTGAAGCCCGACGGCCATGGCCGATATAAAGTCGGGTTGAAAATGGGCATCGCTGCGTTTTCGGGAAAATTCGAGGGCGCGGTTCAACTCGCGGACGAGAAGGCTCCCGAGTCGTTCAAGATGAGCGTCGAAGGACGGGGCGCCCCGGGCTTCATGAAGGGCGCGGGAACGATCACCCTTCGTGAAGATGCGAAAACCAACCAAACCGAGGTTCAATATTCCGGAGAAGCGCAGGTGGGCGGCGTGATCGCATCTGTTGGCAATCGGATGATCGAAGCGGCCACGAAGAAAATCATTCAGCAGTTTTTCGATGCCGCGGCGGCTCAGTTGACAGCTAATGGGAAGAGGTGACGCAGTTTGATCCGGTTCGCAAATCCAACTTCGTGTCTGCCTGCGTAATTAAATTGAGTCGGATGTTGACGGCGCAATCACGGAAGCTGAATCCAGAAATGCGTTTTTTGCATCCACTGTTTGTCCTCGCAATTGATGTTCACATCTTCAAGGAGAAGATTATGAGAAAATTCGGACTCCTGTGCGGAACGGTCCTGATGCTTGCGGGCCTCTCGTTCGCAGCTGGAAAGCAGCAAACTTTCACCGGAGCGATCAGCGACAGCATGTGCGGCGCTCAGCATATGATGGAGGGCTCGGCGAAAGACTGCACCCTGAAGTGCGTTGATGGCGGCAGCAAATTTATCCTGGTCGATTCGAAGGGCAAAATCTATCAATTGAGCGATCAGACCAAGCCCCACGCCTTCGCAGGCGCGAACGTGAAGGTCACGGGCACGCTGAATGGCGACACGATCACGGTCAGCTCAATCGAGGCCGCCAAGTAGGTTATTTTTTTTTTGCGGGCTATTTCCGGTCGAGGCTTTTCGCAAGCAGGAACGCGGCTTCGACCGGATCGCTATAATATTTCGGCCGGATGCCAGTCTGACTGAAGCCGTTTGCTTCGTAGTATTTCGTCGCGGCCGTGTTGGATGACCTTACTTCCAGGAAAACACGACTAACGTCCTGTTCTTCAGCCCACGAAATGGCGTGCTGCAACAATTCCCTGCCAATGCCCTGGCGATGAGCATTTGCACTCACGGCCACATTCAGGATTTCCATCTCGTCGCTGGCCACGCGGGCCACGAGAAAGCCAACGAGGGCTCCGTTTCGTTCGGCCACCCATGCATTTTCGCCGGCTTTCTCAAGGTGTTCATAGGCTGATTGCAACCACTGCGCGGCCTGACGGTTAGATTTCTGGACTTCGAGGACTGCGGGAATATCCCGCGCATGGAAAGAGCGAATCGTCAGATCATTCACGCTTCTTTCCAGAGCAGCTCAGCATCCGAACGGCGAACGTAATTGGCATCAAGTCGCAGAGAATCCGTGAATTCGCCGCGAGACGCCCTTTCGAACGCCAGTTTGCCAATGATTGGCACGAGTACGGGCGAAGCAGTTTCAATTTCACGCGAAATCGAGGCGGGAGTCGTGCTCCAATGATCCAGCGCGGGTTTCAGCACGGATGGGCTCGGAGAGGTAAATTGAATCTGCTGCTTCTCTTCCCGCGCTGCGAGATGCGCCAGAAATTCCTCCGCCGTGCAAACTTGTTCCCGCTCTTCGGCGACCAAACGAGAATCGCTCACCTTGTACAACGCGGCATAAATTTGGCCGCGATGCGCATCAATCACGGGAGCGATCAAAGCGTCATACGAAGCAGGCGACGCTTGCGCCGCGACAGCTTCAAGCCCGCTGACAGCAACGACGGGCTTGGCAAAAACCTCCGCCCATGCCTTGACGGCAGTGAGACCAACGCGCAGACCCGTGAACGAGCCGGGGCCGGCATTCACCGCGAAAACATCAAAATCGCGGGTTTCGAGATTCAATTCGCGAAGCAGAAAATCAAGGTGACGGAAGAGGCGGCTGGAATATGTCTCGTCGGAAGCTGTGGAAACTTCGCCGGCTAATAAACCATCCTTCAGAACCGCCAAGCCACCAGTGCGGCTCGCAGTGTCGACAGCCAGCAAAAGCATAAAGCCGAATTATACTCCGATTTACGTGGGACTTACCAAGCAAGTTGCAAGCCAAAATCTGTAAAAAAATCGCGATTTATTATGCATAAATCCTTGACCTTGCGCCTGAAGCGAGCCTACTATTTTTACCGTAGGTTCTGGGGAGGGTGCATCCTGTATGGAATTTAAATTAGGTGAAAAGGTTGTCTATCCAAACCATGGTGTAGGGGTTATCGAACAAATCAGCTACGGTTACCTCAACGGTCGTTCCGAACGCTATTACATGCTGAAGATAGTCTCCAGCGGCCTCAAAGTAATGGTCCCACAAACCAACATCAGCACGGTCGGCCTGCGTCCCGTAATTCGCTCTACGGAAGCAGGTACCGTCATCAGCTACCTCGAAAAAGGCCGCTCCGCTTCACATCATGACTGGAAGCACCGCTTCAAGGAGAATTCCGAGCGGATGCGAACTGGCTCCCTGATGGAAGTGGCGGCAGTGTTGAAGGGACTGGTTTCATTGAGCCGCACGAAACCGCTCTCCTTCCGCGAAAAGAAAATGCTGGAACGAGCCAAGCATTTGCTGATCACCGAATTGGCAACGGTGCGAAATACCACCGAGCAAACCATGGAGACGAACCTGGTTCGCGCGTTGGCGAAGGCGCACCTGCAAATGCCCGAAGCGCTCGAGAAGCTGGAAAACTAACCGCTTAAGTTTTTGACCACCGCACTGCGTTGATGACTTTCCTGGCCCGCTCTTTACGGCTTTGGCCGAGGGCGGGCCGATTGTCCGCTTATCGATCCTCTGATTTCTTCTTCTTACGTGCCGATGGTTTTCCCCAGCCGCCTCCGCCTGGAGATTCAACGCGCACGATCGCGCCCGCAGGGGCGTAAAAGCTGCCCTTAGCGGCAACTGATTTGCGATGCCCAGCGACAATTAATTCATTCTTGCCTGGCTTGCCGGGCTTCCCTCCGGCAAGGCCGTAAGGGCCAAGCTTTCGCCGGTCGGAAAGCATTCCAACCTGCATGGGAACAAGCAGTTCGATCTCGCGCACGATGCCGTCTCCGCCGCGATGTTTTCCGGCGCCGCCGGAACCGGAGCGGATCCCGTAGCGGAGAACGCGGACGGGATATGTATGCTCCAAGACTTCGACGGGAGTATTCAGCGAATTGGTCATATGGGTATGGATGCCATTTTCGCCGGGGCGGTCGGGGCGAGCGCCCATGCCGCCGGCGAGCGTCTCGTAATAGGCGAACGGCGCGCCTCCGTGAGCGGGGCGGGTATCACGGCCACCAAAAGTAAGGTTGTTCATTGTCCCCTGGCTGGCTGCGGGTATTTTTGCCGGGATGGCGCGGGCGAGCGCGCGAAGGAGTGTGTCGGTGATTCTTTGCGAAGCCTCGACATTGCCTCCGGCGACGGCTGAGGGCGGGCGCGCATTCACGATGGTTCCTTCAGGCGCGGTGATGCGGATGGGCCGAAGCAGACCGGAGGTCGCGGGAACCTGGTCGTTCACAAGGCAGCGAAAAACGTAGAACACGCCTGAGTCGGCAATCGCCTTTACGGCGTTGATGCTGCCCGCGCATTCTGGAGATGAGCCGATGAAGTCCACTTCGGCGCTCGAGCCGCGAATGCGAATCGTGACGCAAATGGCAATCGGATCATCGGTGACGCCGTCGTTGTCCATGAAATCCTCGGCGCGGTAGACGCCGTCGGGAATTTCGCGCAGCGTGGCGCGCATCATTTTTTCAGAATACGCGAGCAGATGACGCCCATATTCGTTTGTTTCGCGTGCGCCGTACTTGCGAACAACTTCCAGCAGACGCCGTTCGCCCACGCGGCACGCCGCGACCTGCGCGGTCAAATCGCCTTCGCGTTCGCGGGGTGTGCGCACGTTGGATAAGACCAATTGCAGGACGTCCCGCACGATTCGCTCATTTTCGAAAATCTTCACCGGCGGAATGCGAATGCCTTCCTGGAATATTTCGCGCGATAGGCTCATTGAGCCTGCTTGCGCGCCGCCAACGTCGGCATGGTGCGCACGGTTAGCGACGTAGAAGATCGGCTTCTTTGCGCGCGGCAGGTACACAGGCATGACCATTGTCAAATCTGGCAAATGCGTGCCGCCGGCGTACGGATCGTTCAGCAAAGCGACGTCGCCGGGATGCAGGTCGAGCGCGCGAATCGCCGCATCCACGGACGCGGGCATCGAACCCAGGTGCACAGGCATGTGGTCGCCCATGGCCAGGACTTCGCCGTCGCCATCGAAGACCGCGCAGGAGTAATCGCGCCGCTCTTTGATATTAGGAGAAAACGCGGAACGGCGGAGCACACCGCCCATTTCTTCGGCAACGGAATGAAAAATGCTCTTGAAGATTTCAAGGCGGACGGGATCAAAATGTCTCATCGGCCACGCTCTATGATGAGATTGCCGTAGCGATCCACGAGAACGTGCCAGTCCGGCAAAACGACGGTGGTTGCGCTGTACTCCGTTACGATGGCGGGGCCGCGAAAACGATTCCCGGCACGCAGGCTCGAACGGTTATAAATGCGCGTTTTCATTTGCCGGCCTGCGAAGTAGACCACGCGCTCACCGGTCAATGATTGGTCAGCATTCGCACCACCTGCAGGGACTTTCGGCAACGCGGGCTTGGGAGTGAAACCAATCGCGCGAGAGCGCACGTTGACAATCTCTACGGCGCGCTTTGCGTCGGAGTATCCGTAACGCCTTTCGTGCACACGATGGAAATTCGCGATGAAATCGCCCTGGTTGGGAACGCTGAGTTCATAGGCTTGGCCAACATAACGCATGTCAAGCAAGCGTTCGATGCGAACTTGGCTTCGCGCAAAACCTTCCGCCGACATCTCTTTCGCTGCGAGCTTTTCCATAGCGGCAAATTCTTTTTGCAGCGCACGGCTGACGGCCTGACGCGACTCGACGGGCAGCAAAATCGTCAGCGAGAAATCTTTCACTACATCTGCGCGCAGAATGCCCAGCGCGGAGAGACCTCCAGGGAATTTGGGGATTAAGACGCGCGGAATTTCGAGCGCCGCCGCAAGGCCGCATGCGTGCAGGCCGCCCGCACCGCCAAAGGCCACGAGCGTGTAATCGCGCGGGTCGTAGCCGCGTTCGACGGAGATCACGCGAATGGCTTTCTCCATGTTCGTCTCGACCACATCGAGAATGCCTTGCGCAAAATCTTCCGTGCTTTTCATCAAACCGCGTGCTCGCGCGACCCATTCACGCGTTCGGGCAAGATCCAGGCGGAATTCGCCGCCGAGAAAACCCTCAGGCACGATGCGGCCCAGAACGAGATGCGCATCGGTTACCGTGGGACGCGTGCCGCGTCCATAGCAAATCGGTCCGGGGTCAGCGCCGGCACTTTCCGGGCCAACGCGCAATGCGCCTCCACGGTCAAAGCGAGCGAGCGAGCCTCCTCCGGCTCCCACCGTATGAATATCGAGCATCGGGACAGAGACAGGCAGGCCTGCGACTTCCGATTCGCTGGTTGTGCACAGAGCACCGTCGATCAAGGCGACGTCCGTCGAAGTACCGCCCATATCGAACGCAATCACGCGCGAGAACCCGGCGAGTTCAGCGACGTATTGCGCGCCAAGAATTCCGCCGGCAGGGCCGGAAAGAATTGTGCGTACAGGCTCACGGGCAGCTGTGGCAGCCGAAATAATTCCCCCGCTCGACTGCATCACGCGAACCCGCGAGCTCACCGAAGTTCGCGATTTTGCGCGGCGGCTGGCGAGCGCATCGATTTCCGCGAGGTAGCGGCTCATCACAGGAAGAAGATACGCGTTCTCAACGGTGGTCGCTGTGCGTTCGTATTCGCGAAACTCCGAGAAAATTTCGTGGGACACCGAAACGAGAAAGCCTGCCGCACGCAGGCGGGCTGCAATCTGGCGCTCATGGCGAGGATCGGCAAATGAAAAAAGCAAGCAGACTGCGACCGCTTCGGCCCGCGATTTGCGAACCAGACGGACGATGCGATCCAATTCCCTACCTCCAGGACGCAGCAGCGGGTTGCCCTCAGCGCTGATGCGTTCTTTCATGCCGAAGCGTCGCTCACGCGGCACGAGCGGCTCCGGCCTTTGCACGAAAAAATCGTAAAGTCGCGGACGAGCTTGCCGCCCGATTTCCAGCACGTCTTCAAAACCCGTGGTAGTCACCAGCGCAACGCGCCCGCCACGGCGCTCCAGCACAGCGTTTGTGCCGACAGTCGTGCCGCAGGTGATTTCGAGCGCATCAGCGTCGGATGCGGAGGAATCGGCGAGAATCCTGAAAACAGCTTCATCAATCGCGCGAGCCGGATTCCCGGGGGTTGAAGGAACCTTCAAGATTCGCAGTCCGCCATCGCGCACGAAAACGCAATCTGTGAACGTTCCACCTGTGTCGATGGCAATGCGCATGGCCGCGCGATTGTATAGAATTCAACGCGCAGGCGCAAAACGAGACCGAAGCTGCTGTCCAAATGGCCAGCCCGTGTTAGTACTAAAGTTCCACAGGTTTTCTCTCTTTGTTCTGGAAACGATCAATCGCTGCGGCCTTACGCCCTGGAAAATCCTAGGCATACTACAGTTTCTAGTTCATTCACCGGCTTAGGCGGTCTGCGCGTATCACGTTGCACGGAGACCCGGCAAACGTATGACTACAAAGCAATCGCGAAGCGCGAAACCCGAAGAGCGCGAACTCGCACGCAAACGCAAGGAGCAAGAACGCCTCGAAGCTGAGCTCGCAGAATGTGAACTGCGTTTGGCGACTCTTCGCGGCGAATTGAAGTCCCTCGAAGCTCGTTATCTGAACCTCGTCGGCGCGCCTTACGCCGAGCTAGATGAACTTCGAGCGCAGATCGCGGAACGCCTGGCTGCAGAGGAACCGGGCAACGAACGGTTGCAGCGCGCCGCGCAGGAGGCACGCGCGAGGGCCGATGAATCGCGCGCCGCTGCGCCTGCAGAGAAGACGGGCGAACACAAAACCTTTTCGCTGTCGCCCGAATTGAAGCGAATGTACCGCGAAGCGGCGAAGCGCATCCATCCGGACCTCACTGCAGATGACGCCGACCGGGTGCGGCGGCAGGAGCTGATGGCCGAAGTGAATCAGGCTTATCAACAGGGCGACGAGTCCGCGATTGCCAAGATTCTCGACGTATACGAATCGAGCCCGGAAGCCGTGCAGGGCGAAGGCGCCGGCGCGGAGCTGGTGCGCGTGATTCGCAAACTAAGCCTGATGAATAACCGTTTCAGCGAAATTGAGGCGGAGATGCAAGTCCTCCTTAACTCTGATTTATACATCTTGAAGGTTCAGGCTGACGACGCGCAGGAGCAGAATCGCGATTTGCTCGCCGAAATGGCTGACAAAGTCCAACAACGCGTGGCGGATTCCAAAGCGCGTATGGAAATCTTGACGGCGGGACGCGTTCATTGATGCCCTCCCGAAGCAAACGGCCGTCCGAGGAAATCGCGCGCGCACAAACAAAGGCGATCACCGTGCTTTCGTCTTCCCTGGTGCTGCGAGGCATTCGTGAATTTCCGCAGACTTCACGATGGAATGTACGGCAGGCGTTTGTGAGCGCTGGCGCGGATGTGTCCATTTCGCCGCTGGGACGCGTGGCAGCGTACTCCGCCGCGACGCGCGAATCGAGCCAGCGCATTGAAATCGCTGACGTCGAAACGAGCGCTCAGCCCGTTCAGGTCACCGTTCCCGACGAACCGTTCATCGCACATCCGGACTTTCCCGCCGCGTTCGCGTGGGCGCCGGATGAACGGAGTCTTGTAGCCGCATCCGGCACGTGGCAGTCGGAATTGCATTTGTTCGACCCGCGCGCGGGAAATTTTCTTGGGCGCTTTGGCGCATTTCGCGTTTATCCAACGCACCTCTGCTGGTCGCAGGGCGGGCAGTACTTCGCCGCGGCCTCCGACGGCTCGGAACATGCAAAGTTGACATTGTGGATGCCCGGCAATTCGCCAGAGAAATTCGATCCCCTGTGCGAGATGGATCGCAGTGTGTTTGCTGAATCAACTGCGCCGGACGAGAGCGACGGCGACCAGGGCAATTTCTATGGATTTGGAGCGATTGCGTTCCGGCCCGATGAACGCATCCTCGCAACGGTCTTGGAGTTCGACGGCGATTGGTCGGACGATTCAATTCTATTCGTACGAGTGCCGACGCTGGAGATTGCCAAAAGGTTTGAGACCACAGGGCACGTCACGCAACTCTCGTGGTCTGGTGATGGCCGGCGACTCGTGTTCTGTTCGTCGGGCCAAGCATACTCGCTCGATTCGGAAAGCGAAGCCATCACTTCTCTGCCGTTCGCTGCGGAGATGTGCCAATGCCATCCGACGCTTCCGCTGTGCGGCTTTTACAATTCCTGGCTGAAGAATTCCGCTGCTGGACGGATATTTATCGCTGATCTTCAGCGCAACACGGTCATCGACGAGTGCCGTGCAGAGGGAATCGGCGATATCCGCTGGAGCAATGATGGGCGGGCGCTTTATGCCGTGGCGCGTGACGGAACGGCGTATCTTTTCGATTGCCAACTTCCGTGAAAATTTAGGCTGTTGATGCGGGCACGGGCCACGCCAACACGACTTGGGCCTACTTTCCAGTATCCGGCGATGTGATGCCAAGAGGAAAGTGCGGGGCGGCGTTCAGAGCGGCATCAGCGCGCTCACCCGCAGAGAATCTTGCAAATGCGGCAGCAGCGATCATCGCTGCGTTGTCGGTTGAGAGTGGACGGCTGGGAAAGAAAACCTCGAATCCGCGCTTTTTACCTTCCGCCTCAAAGCGCGTGCGCAATTCACCGTTGGCAGCCACGCCGCCAGAGACTAAGACGGATTGCACGGCGAATTGCTCGCTGGCGGCGAGCGTGCGCTTCACTAAATCCTCGACAACAGCATGCTGGAAGCTCGCAATCAAATCGAGCGTTGTCGAACTGGAGAGAGCACGAAGTTGCTCCGCGCCGCGCTCTCCGTTCGCTAACGCATTCTGTCGCGCTGCAATCTCGGGCTGCAACTCAGGGCGTTTGCGCAGGTAATAGAGAACAGCTGTCTTGATTCCACTGAAACTAAAATCATACGGATTGCCTCGGATTTTTGTGGATCCGAATCGCACGGCATCTGGATTTCCGTGCGCAGCAAGCTTGTCAATCACCGGGCCGCCGGGATAGCTGAGCGCAAGCATCTTTGCGACTTTGTCATAGGCTTCGCCTGCGGCATCGTCGCGCGTGCCGCCGATGCGCGCGTAAGAGAATGGCGCGGCGGAATTCCGGGCGTCACTTTCAACGCGGTATAGCAGCGTGTGCCCTCCGGAAACGATCAGGCACATTGCCGGGAACTTTAGCGTTCTGCCTGTGAGGTGCGCCTCAAGCAGCACGGCATGAACGTGGCCTTCCAGATGGTTCACAGCGACGAGAGGTTTGTTGAGCGCAAGGGCGAGCACTTTGCCGTAGGTCAATCCGACGAGCAGAGAACCGACCAATCCCGGCCCCTGCGTGACTCCAATCGCGTCCACGTCCGCGAGGGTCATGTTCGCCTGCTCGATAGCTTCGCGCACAACAGGCGCGATCTGCCGCAAATGCTCGCGCGAGGCCAATTCCGGCACGACACCGCCGTATTTGCGGTGAACATCGATCTGCGATGCAACGACGCTGGACAGGATTTTCACGCCGTCAGCAACAACCGCCGCCGCCGTTTCATCGCACGAAGATTCGATTCCCAAAATCCGAGTCGTCAAGCAACCTTCCCTTTCGCGGGTTTTGTGGTTCTTTTGTGATGTTAGCACACCAGACTTCCCTCCTCATGATTACACCGCATTGACAATCGTCGTAGGCCCACGTAAGTTGGCGATTCGGATGCTGGGCTAAACTAACTCATGCCAGAGAAACAAAAACGCGTGCGTAAAGCAGTCTTCCCCGCTGCGGGCCTCGGCACGCGCTTCCTTCCTGCGACTAAAGCGCAGCCGAAAGAAATGCTCCCCGTTGTCGACAAGCCTCTCATTCAGTACTCCGTAGAGGAGTGCGCCGCATCCGGCATCGAAAACATCATCGTAGTAACGGGCCGTGGGAAAAATGCCATCGAGGATCATTTTGATTACTCGCCGGAGCTGGAGCGGTTTTTGCGGCAGAAGGGCGACACGCGGCGCGCCGACCTCGTGCGCGACATCGGCGCGAAGATTCACTTCAGCTATGTCCGGCAACGCGAACCGCTCGGCCTCGGGCACGCCGTTCTGGTTGCCCGCGACCTCGTTGGCGATGAGCCCTTTGCCGTCCTCCTTGGCGACGTGATATGCGACGGGCCGGAGCCGGTGACACGCGCGCTCTGCGATGTTTATGAAGCAACGGGCGTCGGCGCGATTGCCGTCGAGGCGGTGCCACGCGAATTGGTTCACCTCTATGGAATCATCGACGCACGGCCTGCCACTGAACGCAAATGGGGCGATCGGTTGCGGCAAATCACGAATTTGGTCGAGAAACCCGAAGCGGACAAGGCGCCGTCGAACCTAAGCGTCATCGGCCGCTACGTGTTGCCGCCGGAGATTTTTGATTGCCTCGCGCGCACCGAGCCGGGCCGCGGAGGTGAAATCCAACTCACTGATGCGCTTCGGATGCTGGCGCGAGAGCATGGCCTGTGGGCACTGACGACGGACGCTAAAACGTACGACGCGGGAGACAAGCTCGGCTTTTTGAAGGCCACGGTTGAATTTGCTGCGAAGAACCCTGAATTCGGCGATGAATTCCGCGAGTATCTAAAATCTCTGAAACTATAATTACTTTCCCTTCTTCGACGTTTCCTTCGAAGACTCCTTTGCTGCGCTCTTTTCCGCTGGCTTCTTGTCGCTGGACTTCACCTCAGTAGTTTCTTTCGATTCCTTGGAATCCTTTGACTGCGAATCCGAATTCTTCTTGGCGTAATCCGTCACGTACCAGCCGGTGCCCTTGAATTGAATCGCCGGCGCGTTCAAGACACGCTCCGCTTTCGCGCCACATTTGGGGCATTTTTTGATCTCGGACGCGGACACATTCTCGATCTTCTCGAACCGATGCCCGCATTTCACGCATTTGTATTCGTAAAGTGGCACTGTAATCGTCCTCGTTCTTCGCTAACCAGAAAATCTTATCACGTCTGCGCACGCGGCCATACGCGCGGCGTTCGAATCGGCGACAAGCCGTGTGATAGACTGCCTGCGAAGACCCTCGGTTGCACTGAAGGCAACAGCCTTGCGCGAATCCGAACATCCCGGCGGCTGCTTATACCTCGTGGCCACTCCCATCGGCAACCTCGAAGACATCAGCTTGCGCGCGCTCCGCATTCTGAAGGAAGTTGATCTGATTGCCTGCGAAGATACCCGTCAAACTCTGAAGCTGCTTTCTCACTTTCAGGTCCGTAAGCCCCTGGAGAGCTATCACGAACATAACGAAATGACGCGTGCGCCTGAATTGATAGTCCGCATGGAGGAGGGCGCGCGCGTGGCGTTGGTTAGCGACGCAGGAACACCTGTAATCTCCGATCCCGGCCACCGGCTCGTTTCGCTCTGTTTGCGGCACAAAATTCCGGTGATTCCGATTCCCGGGCCGTCGGCGATTGTCGCGGCACTGGCCGCATGCGGGCTGCCGTCGGAGGAATTTACGTTCTTGGGCTTTCTGCCTGCGCGTCCCACGGAGAGGCGGCGCCGTTTGCAAAAGATCGCTTCCGAGTCTCGTTCATTGGTTCTGTACGAAGCGCCGCACCGTTTGCGCGCCACCCTGCGGGATGCGCTCGAAATCCTCGGCGACCGGCAAGCGGTTGTCGCGCGCGAACTGACGAAAATTCACGAAGAGTTCGTGCGCGGGCGCATCGCCGATCTCGTGCGCACCTTCGAAGAAAATGAGCCGCGCGGAGAGATTACCTTGCTGATTGGCCCGCCGGAAGAAAACGCGCAGACAGGTTTGCGGCCATCGGACGGCCAGGCAGTCTCACTCACTGAACGCGTTGCGCAAATCGTTGCCGCTCAGAATGTCGACAGGAAATCCGCGCTGAAGCAAGCCGCAAGAGAGTTTGGTATCGCGAGGCGAGAAGCGTACAAACGTTTACTTGCTGAAGAGAATTCCTGAACGCACGCTGCTCAGTTTTTCACCACATCTGCGAAGAAATCTTCCACGCGCTGTAACACTTCTTCTGGAGTGCGCGATGAATGCACCTCATGCCGCAGCACGCTCCCATTCCGTACGCCATGTGTGAACCAGCACGCAAACTGCTTCATCTTCCCAATCGCGTCCGGCAGTTCCGCCGCGACGAGGCTGCGGAAGTAGTCCGTCAGCAGCCGATAACGATCGACCTCGCTTGGTTCGTCGTAGCGACCGGTGGAAAAATATTGTTCCATCTGGCGAAATATCCAAGGGTTCGTCGCGGCTGTACGCCCAATCATCACCGCGTCGCAGCCCGTCTGCGCGACCATTCGTTCCGCATCTTCCGGCGAACGAATATCTCCGTTGCCGATGACCGGAATCGTGACCGCGTTCTTCACGCGCGCAATCACGCTCCAATCAGCCTGCCCGGAATAGCCCTGCACCCGCGTCCGCGGATGCACCGCAATCGCCTCAACGCCAATTCCCTCGGCCATCCGCGCCACGTCCACAGCGACCACGTTCGCGTCGTCCCAGCCTGAGCGCATCTTGATGGTCATGGGAATCCGTACCGCCGCGCGTACCGATGTGAGCACGCCTTCAAGCAGTTTTAAGTCGCGAAGCAAACCCGAGCCGCCGCACTTGACCACCTTCTTCGCCGGACAACCCAAATTGATATCGACCTGATCGAATCCGAGGTCTTCCACCAGAGCAGCGGCCGCAGCCATCACTTCGGCATCGGCGCCAAAAAGCTGCGCGGCAATGGGATGCTCATCCGCGTCGTAGTAAAGATAGCGAAGGGTCTTGGCGGCGCTCCGAGTCACGCCTTCGGCGCTCGTGAATTCCGTCATGATCAGGCCGCAACCGCCCAAGCCTCGAATGACGCGCCGGAAAATCGTGTCCGTTACGCCGGCCATCGGAGCGAGCATTGTCGCCGGCCGCAGACACACATTTCGGATTCTTAGTTCGCTGGGAAACATTGCAAGTTAGTGGCTCGGTTCGATCGCGTGAACAGACAGGCTCGCGCCATTCTCAAGCGCTCCAGCCTCGACATGCGATGCTTGAACTGCGGAGCCCACGATGCTCGACACTTGCTCGAGAAGATCCGCTGCCGAACCGCCGAAAAAACTCTCCACGACCTGCTCGATGGCATGAGACCGAGCTTCTTGCCGGCTCAAATTCGCTTGGTAGCTCCAAGCGCGTCCGACGCGATGGCGGGCGACGATCTGTTTACGCGCTAGGCGGTCCATGATGGTCATTATCGTGGTGTACGCACGAGGGCGCCGCGCGGCCAGAGCATCGCGAATTTCGCGCACCGTTCCCTCCTGCAAGAGCCACAGCGTCGTCATGCATTCGAGTTCAAGCGGAGCAAGTTCCAACAGCTTCCGCCGGCGGATCACCGAGGTGTTTCCATTTTCATTTGCTAGCACGAGTTCACCTTTTGTTTCGCTCGGCTGGGGCTATGGTTGTAGTGGTTGTTGCTGCTGTCGACATTCGCCCGAAAAGCGTGCCAGCGCCTGCGTCGCTGGTCTCCGGGCTCGCCGCCGGCCTAGCAATTGGAGCGCTGCCCTCTACAGCGCCTCCACTGCGAATGTAAGCCTCGCTGTTCAATAAGTTCCGGCGCAGAGCCGCATTGCGCTCTGTCCAGAGTTCCTCCGCTTGCGCGTGACCAAGCGTTTCGCGCATAGCAGCCATCTTCGAATCCAAGTCATCGAGATGATTGAGCAGAACTGCCTCGCGCACCACCGGCAACTTTGGCGACCCAAACTCGTACGATCCATGGTGGCTAACAATCAGATGCTCGACCAGCACCGCCAGTGACCTTGGAAAGTCAGGGATTTCGGCGATCTTCTCTTGCACCATCCGCAGTCCGATCACGATGTGGCCCAGCAACTGGCCTTCGGTCGTATAGCTGATGGCGCGGCTGTAGCAGAGCTCTTCCGTTTTTCCAATGTCGTGCAAAACAATGCCGGTCAGCAACAGATCGCTATCGACCTCCGGATAATGCTGCGCGACCCTCTGGGCGAGCCCGCAGAGACTCACGATATGTTCCAGCAGACCCCCAAGATACGCATGATGCATGGTCATGGCCGCCGGCGCGCGCTTCAGCTTCACTGCAAGTTCCGGATCGTCCACAAACGAAATCAACAGGCGGCGCAGCCACGGATTGCGAATTGTCGAGATTTCCCCGCGCAGCTGTGCGTAAAGTTGCTCGATATCGTGTTTTGTATGAGGAAGGAAATCATCCAGCGCGGCCTTCGGTGCCAGCAGAATTTGCTCAACAATCAGCTGCGCCTCATCCTGGTAAACGTCGACACGGCCACGAACATCCACGACATCGTTGCAGACGAAAGTTTTCTCGATTTCTGCGAAATTGTCCCACATCCTCGCTTCGATTCTGCCAGTGCGATCACCAAGAGACAGACGCAACCACGGTTTTCCACTCTTGGCCGTCCGCGTTTCTTTTTCACACACGAGCAGACGAGACTCAAATCGCTGTTCTTTCTGAAGCTTTCGAAGCTCCGCGACGAAGGCGGATTTCATGGATTGCCGTCCTCATCGTCATCCGCAGCGGTCTTGGGAGTTTTCTTTTTCTTGGCTTCCTTGGCCTTCTCCGAACTAAACGGCACTTCCTGGATAACGCTATTGCCAGCCACCGCACCCGTATCGAGGTATCCGGAAGCCGTTATGATGTAGCTGTCATGCCGCAATTGCGTGTAATACTTCTGCATCGCGGCCTGGATCCGGCTCTGGTACAACCCGTTTTCGATCTCGTCTTCTACCTTCGTGAGGGGCTGCAGGCCGGCTTCGAATCGCTGATTCACGTGGTAAATCTCGAAACCGTTGTGTACGTTCATCACATCTGTCGAGTCGTTTTTCTTCAGCGAAAAAACAGCCTTCTCGATGTCCGGAGTCATCGTACCGCGCTGAAACTCTCCGACTTCGCCCCCAACGCTGGCCGCTGAGTCTTCCGAGAAACGCTTCGCGAGCGCCCCGAAGTCTTCTCCTGCCTTGATTCTCTTCTCGAGCGCGTCAGCTTTCGCCTTGACAGCTGCGGTTTCCTCCGGCGTTTTGTTTTCCGTGCTCAAGAAAATCTCCGAAAGATCCACTTCTTCGGGCTTGACGAACTGGCTCTGGTGCGTCTGGTAGTATTTCTGGACCTCGCCGCTTCCTATCTTGACCGTCGGGCCCACTTCCTGCTGTATCACTTTCTCCCTCAGCAAGCGATCCTTGAATTGCTGCTTGTAATCTTCCCAGTTGACGCCCTGACTCTCGACTGCTTTTTGAAGCGCATCCATGCTGGGAAGATTGTTTTGCTGCCGGATTTCGTCGAGCTGCTTAATAACGTCGGTGTCTACGTTGATGTTCAAGTCTTTGGCGCGCTGCACCACCAGAGACTGGTCAATCATGTCCCGGAGAAGATTCTTCTTCTCGTCCGTAACCATGTCGTTGACCTTCTCTTCGCTGCATCCCTGGCAATCCTGCTGCGCCTCCTGATGCAGCGACGCTCCTGCCTTTTGGTACTCAGAAAGTGTGATGATGTCGTTATTTACGCGCGCAACGATCTGTTCTACGACGGTCCCGCCGCTGGCGTGTAAAAAAACTGGGAAAGCCACGGCCAAGAGTGCGCCGCCGGCCACAAATGCAATTTTCTTCATGTTCATCGATTTTATCCCCGTCCATCAAGCTGCTGCAATACGTTTCTGACTGCTTGTACAATTCCCTCCGGCTGGCGCTTCCATTCGATCCACAGAGTTCCTGCCGGATCCAGCCGCATATCTTTCCGCGCACGAATCATTTTCACCAACTTTTCCGGTTTCACCGGGGTGTCTTCGTGCCAGCGAATGGCCACCCGCTCGCCGCGCCGATCGATCGAGGCGACTAGCGACTTTTCCGCCAGCGCCTTCAGCAAAGCGTAGTCAAGTAAGTTCTCGACAGCTGGCGGAGGCGGCCCAAATCTGTCGCGCAGCTCCGCAAAAATCTCATCGCGCGCTTCTTCCGTCTCCGCACCCGCAATGCGCTTATAGACGCGGAGCCGGGAGCTTTCATTTTCGATGTACTCCGGCGAAATGCGGATGTCCATGCCCAAATTGATTGTTGCGCGCCGCTCCGGAGCAACGGCTTCTCCTTTGCGCTCGGAAACCGCCCGCTCGAGCATTTGGCAATACATGTCGAAGCCCACCGATTCGATATGTCCGTGCTGCTCACGCCCGAGCATGTTGCCAGCGCCACGCAACTCCAAATCCAATGCTGCAATCCGGAATCCTGCCCCCAAGTCGCTGAATTCTTTCAATGCCGCCAGCCGCTGCCGCGCAAGCCCTGAGAGCGATGTGTCCGGCGGCACGAGCAAATACGCATATGCGCGATGGTTTGAGCGTCCTACGCGCCCGCGCAACTGGTACAACTCCGCAAGCCCGAACCGATCCGCGCGATTGATGATGATCGTGTTGGCGTTCGGAATGTCCAGGCCGTTCTCGATAATCGTGGTCGCCACCAGCACGTCAGCTTCGTGCCGGATGAATTTCATCATCACTTTGCTCAACTGGCCTTCACCCATTTGCCCATGCCCCACGACGATGCGCGCCTTCGGCACCAATTCCTGGACCATCGTTGCAAGCGATCCGATCGACTCGACACGGTTATGCACGAAGAACACCTGTCCGCCACGCCCCATTTCGTCCACGATCGCTCGCCGCACCAATCCTCGGTCAAACGGAGCGACAACCGTCTGAATCGCCAGTCGGTCCTTTGGCGGCGTCTCGATCACCGACATATCCCGCAATCCCACCAGCGAAAGGTGCAGCGTTCGCGGAATCGGCGTCGCCGACATGGTCAGCACATCCACATTTTTGCGCATCTCTTTGATTCTTTCTTTATGCGCCACGCCGAACCGTTGCTCCTCGTCAACCACCAGCAAGCCCAAATCCTGGAATTTCACATCCTTGGAAAGCAGCCGGTGAGTGCCCACAACAATGTCGATTTTCCCTGCTTCCAGATCCGCGAGAATCTGCTTCTGTTCCCGCGGATTCTGAAAACGGCTCAGCATCGCAATTTTCACAGGGAATGCCGCGAATCGCCGTCGAAACGTTTCGTGGTGCTGAAACGCCAGCACCGTCGTCGGAGCCAGCGCCGCGACTTGCTTCGAATCCGCCGCAACTTTGAACGCCGCGCGCATGGCCACTTCTGTTTTTCCGTAGCCAACGTCGCCGCACAGCAAACGATCCATCGGCTGGCCGCTCTCGAGGTCGCGCTTCACATCTTCGATCGCTTTGTCCTGGTCTTTCGTTTCCTGAAACTCGAACGCATCCTCGAACTCTCCCTGCCACGGCGTGTCCTTCGGGAATGCGTGCCCTTTCGCCAGCCGGCGCTCCGCATAAAGCTTCAGCAGCCGCTCAGCCATGTCGCTAACGGATTTTTTCACGCGCGTCTTGCGCGCTTCCCATGCCTGCCCACCGAGCTTGTCCAGCCGCGGCGTGGCGTCTCCGAGCGATTGATACTTCTGCACCAGGTCCAGCCGTGTCAGCGGAACGTAGAGCTTCGCCTCTTCCGCATACTCCAGTTGCAGAAACTCGCCGTTCACTCCGTCGATGTTGACCTGCTTCAAGCCCTGGAACCGTCCAATCCCGTGATCCACGTGCACAACGTAGTCGCCCGGCTTCAACTCCGAAAAATCGCTGAAGAAACCTGCCGTCTTCGGACGTGTTCGCGCGCGAGCCGCAGGCGGCGCGACCGTTTCAAACAGATCCGAATTGCCGAGAATGGAAAGCTTCGCGGAAACAAATTCGACGCCTTCTTCCATCGGCGCCTTCATCAGCACCGCCGCCGGAACGCTGCCGCCGCTCGACTCGTCAACCAGGCGCGCCGCCGTAGCGCCTTGCCCTAGCTCACCCAAAGAAAATGGAAGCTCGAACTCGTGGCACAAATCGGCAAATCGCTCGATTTCTCCGGTGCTGGCCGCACTCAGCAGGACGCGCTCTCCTGCATTCAAACGCCCTTTCAGTTCCGCCATAAACGCGGGAACGTTGCCGTGATAGCGCGTCGTGGGCCGCGTGAGCAGCGTAAAGTGCTCCTCATCCGATTTTTCAGCTGCAAGATGCTCGAAGCCGATCCGTGGAATACGCTGCCGCACGCCCTGCCATTCTTCATCGCTCACGAGATAATTTTCGGGCCGCGGCATCTCGGAATTCTCCACAGCCGCATCCGCGAATCGCGTGCGATATTCTTCGAGTGTCGCACCGAGTACTTCCGGCTCATCTTCGATGACGAACAGATTTTCTCGCAGCTTCAACAGCTGCGACTGCCGTTCGTGCGCCATTGACGCGCGAAATTCCCAGCCCGGATAAAATCCCGTTGGAGCCTCTGACCCTTCGGCCATCGAACCAGCTCTCGATTCCGAGCGCCCGGCAACCACCAGCTCTTGGAGCCTCTCAAGCTCCGCATTCGTCTTTGGGTAATCCGTAAGTGGCAGCAGCGTCACGCGCTCCAGCGGATTCGTCGAGCGCTGCGTATTCGGATCGAATTCGCGTATCGATTCGAGCGTGTCCCCCAGCAATTCCAGCCGCACTGGGCGTTCAGCCTCGGGAGGAAAAATGTCGATGATCCCGCCGCGCACAGCAAACTGCCCGGGCATTTCCACCGTTTCCGTCGATTCGTATCCCACGCCGGCGATATGCTCCAGAAATTCCTCGCGCGGAATGTCTTCGCTTCGCGTCAGCGCCAGCGCCAAGCTGCTGTAGAATTGCGGTTCGCGAAGCCGCCAGATCGCTGCTGCAACCGGCGCGATCACCAGATCCGCCTCACCGCTCGTCAGCCGCCACAATGCCGAAGCGCGCGCCTCGGAAATCTCCGCATGTGGAGACTGATGGTCGTATGGCGTCACTTCATGCGCCGGCAGCACCATCACCTGCGCATTTGCCTTGCCCAATGCGCGCAAGAAATATTGGGCGAGCGGGCAGAGCGCATCGGCCCTCTCGTTTGTGTCCACAAGAAAAATGCCCGGTTTGAGCAGTGACTGAACCGCCAGTGCAGCGACAAGCGCCTTCGCAGGATCGGTCAAACCCGAAAGCGCAGCTGTGCGTCCCCGCCGTAAACGGTCGAACGCCTCCTCGACTTCCGGCTGCCGTCCGATGCGCGCCAGCAGCTCCGCAACTACGGGCAGAATCATGATGGGATCTTTAGAACGCGCTCGATGATCGACGATGTGGAGTATCCGGGCTCAAATGGAATGGAAACGACGCGCCCGCCCGCTGCTTCAACTTCCTCGCGCCCGATGATCTCGTTCGACCCCCAGTCGCCACCCTTCACCAGCACGTCGGGAAGAATTTTCGCGATGATTTCGCGCGGTGTCGGCTCGTCAAAAAGCACCACGTAGTCCACTGCGGCAAGCGCCGCGGCCACTTCCGCGCGTTCGCTTTCGTTGATGATCGGACGGCCCGCGCCCTTGTTTTCGCGCACGCTGCGGTCGCTGTTCAGCGCCAGAATCAGAATGTCGCCAAGTTCGCGGGATTTCTCTAAGAGGCGGGTATGTCCAGGGTGCAGCAGGTCATAACATCCGTTCGTAAACACAATTCGGCGCCAGGCGACCTTTGCCTCGGCCACCCTGCTCATTAATTCTTCTTGCGTAACAACTCGTCCCAACGATTCCCCAGCGCGAGACCTTCGCGCGTCACATCACGCCCCGATTTTACCACGCGTCAACTCCATGACTGACGTTCGATGTATAATCGCCGTCCCTATCGGAGACGCGGATGACCGTTCACATTTTCGTGACCGCCATGGCTGGCATCGTTCTCGCGGCCCTAATTGGCTCGCAGGGTCAAAGCGAGCACGCGAATCCCAAAATCGTCCGAGAGCCGTCGTTCACTGTCATCGGCATTTCCGCTCGCACAACCAATGCAAAGGAAATGTCCGGCGAAGGCGTAATTGGCAAGCAATGGGCGCGCTTGATGAAAGAGAATCTGCTAAGCAACATCCCGAACCGCGCCGACTCCAGTATCATCGCTGTCTACACCGACTACGAAAGCGACGCCAACGGAGCGTACACGTTCATTCTCGGCGCGAAAGTGAGTTCCGCCGAAAAAATCCCCGCCGGAATGGTCGCCGTGAAAATCCCTGCGGGGAAATATGCTTTTTTTGTTTCCGACCGAGGCCCCGCCAGCGAAGTCGTTCCTCAAATATGGGGCCGCATCTGGTCCGCGTCCAAGTCCGCGCTCGGAGGTGTTCGCGCCTATAAAGCCGACTTCGAACTCTACGGCCCGCAAGCCGCCGACCCGCAAAACGCCCAGGTCGAAATCTACGTCGGCATCAAGTAAGTCTCAACTGAGCGAAGTTAGGCAAGCGGAGTAAAAGCCATACTAGCCGACTTTCGTCACTATGCCTTCGACCAGTACTCTGCAGACGTTTGCACGGGCACAACTTCAAAATCCACCAAGTCGCTCCAGTGGCTTGTCCATTTCTCAAGCAGCGCTAGATCCACCGTCTCCATCACCTGAAAACACCTCCGGCCACCCGCCTCCATCCAACTCGCCTGGTACGTCACGCCATCGGGCAGCATTCTTCCCTTCTGCTTGAATCTTTCGCCGACGGCTTTCGCGTTGCCATCGTGGAACGTCTCGATGACCATGAAGAGCATGGCGCATTCTAGCGCAGATTCTTCACCGCTGGCGCGACCGCAAACTGCCCGCTACTAAACGCGCACAGCAAATTAGTGCTTGACCGGAAAATGCTATAATTTGATGTTCGGACGGACGTGCCAATCTCGTCCGTGGTGGCTTTCAAACAAATGAAGCAAATCGCCATTGTGGGCGGCGGCCCCGCTGGGGCTCTCTGCGCCGAAAAACTGAGCACGGCCGGATTCGGCGTCACTCTTTTTGACGAACATCTCGCCTGGGAAAAACCCTGCGGCGGCGGCCTGACGCACAAGGCCATCGAAAAATATCCATTCCTTCTCGACGGTCCCGCAGCCAAGAAAGAAATTCACAGCGCGGAGTTAATTTCGAGCCGCGGCCATCGCGCGCGCTTCGAGATGTCCCGGCCGCTGGTGATTTACTCTCGCGCAGTGCTCAACGGCCTATTGCTAGATCGCGCAGAAGCCGCCGGATGCAAAACGGTGCACGCGCGCGTCACCCGTGTTGAAACCACATCCGAACAGGTCCAGCTCACTGCGGCAGGCAAAGAGCACGCCGCCGATTTCGTAGTGCTCGCCGGCGGCGCGCGCAATCAATTGCTGCCGGGAACCACGCCGCTCCGTCCGAAAGATCTGGAAGTAACTCTCGGATATTTCATTCCCGCGAAAGAAGAACTCGTCAAAATCAAGTTTTTGGACCGTATGTCCGGATACATCTGGTCATTCCCGCGCACCGATCACCTTTCTGTGGGCATTTGCGCGAAAATGGCCGAATACACAACGCAGTCGCTGCGTGATCTGCTCGATGGTTTTATCCGCGAAGAGAAAATTCCCAACGAGGGCGCTCGTTTTTACAGCCACGTTCTGCCGTCGCCGGAATTCACCACTCTGCGCCACCGAAAAATCGCCGGATCCAACTGGGCGCTTGCGGGAGATGCCGCAGCGTGCGTCGACCCCATCACCGGCGAAGGCCTCTTCTACGCGCTGCGTTCCGGCGATTTGCTCGCGGAGGCGCTCATCGGCGGCCAGCCGGAAAGCTATCCTGCGCGGCTGCGCGCTGAATTCGTTGCGGACCTCGAAATCGCGACGCATTTGGTTAGCCGCGTTTTTCGCGGCACTTTCCTTGGCGGCGCCGTCACCACGCGCATGGTGCAGTTCGCGCGCCGCAGCGCGACGTTTCGCGACCTGCTGCGTGATCTTTTCAGCGGGGTGCAGGACTATCGCAGCCTTCGCAAGCGCCTCTGGAAACAGTTCGGCATGACCCTGGCAGAATTTGTGAACGATTTCTTCCACGCTCCGTACTCTCCAGAGCCGTCGCGAGAGGAACTGTGAAACCGTCGCGGCGCCCCGCACGTAAAGCCAAGACAAAGCGCGCAACTGCTTCTCGTCATCACGGGAAAGCCAAATCCACTTCAGTTCAGCGTGCTCTGCCGCAGTTCCCAAAGAACCTGAAAGCCACCGTTGAGAAAGTCGTCGAATTCCAGTGGACAATCGCCGCATACAACCCTGACCTTCCCGCGATTTTTTCAACGCCGGCGATGATTGGCCTGATGGAAGTCGCTGCAGCCAGAGCGATTCAAGATCAACTGCCGCCAGGAACAATCAGCGTCGGAACGCGCATTGAAGTGGATCACCTGAAGGCCGTACCGCAAGGAACGACAGTGCAAGCCGAAGCGCGCCTCGCCGGAAACGACGGACGTTTTCTTGAGTTCGAAGTAGAAGCGCGCGCGAAGGATATCGTGATTGGCCGTGGAAAAGTTTACCGCGCAATCGTTACGCTGGCGACTCCTGACAGCATCGCCCGCAAGTGAAGCTCACGCCGCTCGCGCGGACCGGCATTCTCATTTGAATTAAGCTCCAAAAAAATGTGGCAGGTTGGAATGCCGCTACGGCGGCGTTCAATACCCAGCGCGGCTTGCGGAGCGGCTTCGGGGCGCGGCTGCGACGGCGCGGGGAACAACTGTGGCCATCTTGCGAATCATCGCCAGCACGAGCTTCTTGTCATCGTCGGTGAGCGTCGTGCTGTATTTCTTGATGTCCGCAAGAAAACGAATCTCTTCTTCGGAAAGCTCGCCCAGCATTTTCTTCGTTTCGCGGTCTTGTGGAGTATCCGCACCCGGGAAAAAATCCGCGAGGCTGATTTCCATCGCCTCCGCGATTTTTGCCAGCGTTTCGAGCGAAGGCACAGTGTGTCCGTTCTCCACGCGCGAAAGATAGCAGCGCAGCAGTCCCGTTCGCCGTTCGATATCGCCCTGCGAAAGCCCCCTATCGTTGCGGTATGAACGAATCACTTCACCGATGTTTACTTTGGGCTTTTCCTTGGGCACGTGGGCAGCTCCTTAGGGCCGTTATCTTACGCAGCAACACGAACCACGCGCAAGGACTTTCTGTTCGTTTTTCGCCAATCGTAACCAAACAATTAACGGGCTACCAGGTTGCCCAGCTTGTGCGAGGTTTAGCGCTATTCGTGCCGCAGGGCCACCATCGGGTCGACTCGTGTAGCCCGCCGGGCGGGAATGTAAGACGCAAGCAGCGCAACCATCGCGACGGTAAGCGTGGTGCCCGCAATAAGAATCCACCATTGATGCGCTCCGAGGCCGTTCACAAGCGCTCCCACTGCTCGCGGCAAGACAGAAGAAACCAGCGCTCCTGCGCCGACGCCAACCGCAATCAGAATTCCGCCGTTTCGCATAATCAGCCGGAGCACGTTACGCCGCTCCGCGCCAAGCGCCATCCGAATGCCGATTTCGTGTGTGCGCTGCGCGACAAGATACGAAAGCACTCCATAGATTCCTGCCGCGGCCATCACCAGAGCGATCAATGCGAAGCCGCCCATCAATTCGCTCATGATGTTGTCGCCTTGCCCTGAATCCGCGATCACGCGGTCCATCGTTTTCACGTCGCTGACGGCCTGAGCGCCGTCGAGAGTCCAGACATCGTGGCGCAGCGTATCGGCAAAAGCGGTTGGCGTTCCGTGCGTGCGAATCACAACGCTCATGTCGCCCGCAGGCTGCGCCAGAAACGGCTCGAAAATGTGCGGCCGTGGCTTTATCTGGCCCAGGAACTCGTTAACATCGCCGACAACGCCGACAATTTCGCTCCATTTCGCACCCGGCCGCCGTCCGCTATCAATCAGAAGGTGCCGGCCAACGGGACTCTCGTTCCGGAAATACCGCCGCGCGAAAGCAGCGTCCACAATTGCAACCGGCGAGCCGCCGGGACCATCCGAGGACGTGAATTCGCGGCCCTGCAAAATCGGAATTTGCAGCGTAGCGAAGTACTCGGGACTCACCGCGAAGTATCCGCTGAAAGGCTGCTCCGCGGGTTTCGAAACCGGGTGGCCTTCCACGACAAAATGCACCGCATCCGGGAAATCGAACGGCAAAGTGCTCGTGACCGCCGCCGACGCCACGTCCGGCGACTCTTCGATTTTTCGCAACGCGCTCTGGAAAAATGCCGACTGTCGTTGCGTCGCTCCGTAATACTCCAGCCCCCGCAAATTTACAGACGCGGTCAGCACATTTTGCGAATTGAAGTCCACAGCGGCGTGTATTTCGCCAACGAAAGCCTCGATGAACAGCCCCGCTGTAGTCAGCAGAATCAGCGACAGCGAGATCTGCGCAACCACAAGCATTCGCTGTATCCGGTGGCGCTGGCGCGCGGCAGTGGTTCCGCGCGCGTCTTGTTTCAGCCTCTCGCCGGGATCGCGGCGGGCAAGACGAAGTGCCGGCGCGATCCCCACAGCGATTGCAACAAAGAAGCAAATTCCAACCGTCAGGAACAGCACGCGCGCGTCAATCCCGACCGTTTGCCCGATTGCCGCAACGGTTGGATTCCAATTGAACTGCGTCAAAATCGCGCGAACGCTCCAGTAAGCAAACACAACTCCCAGCATTCCGCCGGCTATCGAGAGCAACAGAGATTCGGTGAGTAGTTGCCGCGCAAGCCGAAACTTTCCCGCGCCAAGCACCGCGCGAATCGAAAATTCTTGCGTGCGGCCCGAGTTTCGAGCGAGAAGCATGCTCGCGACGTTGGCGCAGGCAACCAGCAACACGAGAAGAACCGCCATCATGAGAATGAACATCGCACTCTCCGCGTTCCAGTCGCGCGTCCAATATTCATATTCCGTCAATACGTGCGCGCCCCACCCCTTGTTCATTTCTGGATGAGCTGTTGCAAGCCGCGCAGCAATTGTGTTCATCTCGACGGAAGCTTCTGCAAGGCTGACGCCGGGTTTCAGTCGCGCGAACACGCGCAAATCACGCACGGCGCGCTGCGCCGGAGCCATGTCAGCGGAGGAAATGACCAGCGGGATCCAAAACTGCGCGGGCGAATCATACAGGCTGAACGGTGCGGGCATCACGCCGACAATCGTGTGCGCGTTGCCATTGACTTTTATGGTTCGGCCAAGGACGTGCGGGTCCTCCGCGAATTTCCCTTTCCACAGTTGACTGCTGATTACAACGGCCTGGTCCTTGCCGGGTTGGTCTTCGCCCGCAAGGAACGTGCGGCCAATCACCGGTCGAACCTGCATCACATCGAAAAAGTTTGCTGAGACCCATGCGCCGGGCACAAATTCCGGTGTAAGCCCGCTGCCACTGACGGTGAAGCTGTCGAAGTTTGCCGCCGCGACGCCGCTAAAGTCAGTCGATTGAGCGCGCCAATCCAGATAATCCGCCTCAGAAACATGAGAAAGATCCGCGTGGAAATCATTCGCGGGATTTTTGCTTGTGATCGTCAAAAGGCCGTCCGGATCCTGCACGGGCGGTTTACGAAGCATTAGGCTGTTCACCACGCTGAGAACCGTGGTGCTGGCTCCAATGCCCAGCGCAAGCGTGAGAACGGCAACGGCGGTGAACCCCGGAGATTTGCGCAGCGTCCGCAGTCCATAACGAACATCCTGAACCGCAGTCTCGATCACAGACGCGCCCAAGGCTTCGCGGCACTGCTCTTTGAATTTCTGGTAACCGCCGAATTCGAGGCGCGCCTGCCGCGCTGCCTCAGAGTTGGAAATGCCTTTTCGCTCGAGGTCGGCGGCACGATTCTCGATGTGCGACCGAAGCTCCTCGTCCATCTCATCTTCCATACGAGTGCGACGAAGCATCATGGATAAAAACGACCGAATGGACGAAAGAAAATTCATGGGTTACTCGCTGCGCAGCACAGTCATCGGGTCAACACGCATGGCGCGGCGCGCGGGAACGTAGCAAGCCAGCAGCGCTATTGCGCCCAGCAGGAATGACGCGCTGATGTAAGTCAGCGGATCCAGCGGCGCAACTCCAAACAGGAAATTCCCAACTAGCCGTGCCAGTGCGCCCGCCGCCACAAGCCCGCACACAACGCCGGTTCCCACAATGACAAGCCCCTGCCCAAAAATCATTTTCAGAATCTGCTTTGGCTGCGCGCCAAGCGCCATGCGAATACCAATTTCGTGCGTGCGCTGGCTGCCCGCATAGGAAATCACCCCGTACACGCCGACCAAAGCAAGCAATAGTCCCAGGATTCCCAACGAACCGGCCAACGCCGCGGCGAACTGGAACAATAGAAGTCCGTTCAAACTATCCAGTTCCGTGCTCAAGGTTTGCACGTCGAATACCGGCATCGCCGACTCGAGAGAATGAATCAGGCTAGTGACTTCCGGCGCAAGCGCCTCCGGGGCGGAAACCGCGCGGAGCTGAAGTGTCGTCACGGCCCAATAGTTCTGCGCGAGAGGTTCGTAATAATACGCATCGTTCTTTGTGAAAATGTCGGTGTCGCGGCTATTTGCCACGACGCCGACCACTTCCATCGGATGCTTCGGATCCGAAGTACTGCTGAAATGCCGTCCGATCGGACTCCGTCCATGCCAGTAGAGGTCCACGAAGGTCTGATTGACGATGGCCACGCTCTGGGATTTTTGATCATCCGAATCTAGAAATTCCCTCCCCTGCAGCACAGGAATGCCCATCGTCTCGAAGTAACCGGGGGACACGGCATTGACACCCGCGCGAGGAGCCGATTCTCCAGGATGCGTCTGATACCCGTCGATCGTAAGCGTGTCGGAGTAGCTCTGGTATCCCATCGGAACGGTTGCCGCAAGGCTTGCCGACGCCACGCCCGGCAAAGCACGGGCCCGATCGAGAAGTGTTTTCTGAAATTGCCGCGCCTGCACCTCTTGATAGCCAGCCTCATGCGGATCAATGGACACATCGAGAACATGGGTGGGCTCGAAGCCCAGATTGGCATGGTGCACCTTCTCCAAACTTCGTACAAAGAGCCCCGCCACAATCAGCAGCATGAGCGAACCAGCAACCTGCGCCCCAACAAGTACACTGCGCAAACGCTGCCGTGCAGCTGTGGAACCGCGCTGCCCCTCGTGCAAAACTTCGTTCAAATCCGTCCGTGACACCCGCAGTGCCGGAGTAATTCCCACCAAAACGCTCGTCAGAACCGCAGCCGCCAGCGCGTAGGCAAACACGCGCCAGTCGAATCGAAAATCCAGAACGGTGGGAATCGCCGTGTGCAAAGAGATCGAACCAAAAGCGCCGCTGGCAGTGATTCCGAGAAGGATTCCGCCGATGCAGCCCAGTATCGCGAGCATCAGGCTCTCTGTAAGCAACTGGCGAATCAAGCGGCCCCGCGTCGCTCCAAGGGCGGCGCGCATGGCAACTTCGCGGCGGCGAGCAGCGATGCGAACGAGGCATAGGTTGGCAATGTTCACGCAGGCCAAAACGAGGACGGCGCCTGCGAGAATCAAAAACAACGCGCTGACAAGGTCGAGTTCAGGCCGGACCTGCGGACCCGATGTCAGACTTACCGGGCCAAGCGGAGAAACAAGGACCGTCATTGCGCCATGGTTCTCATTCACTCGAGGGAGGCGCTGCGCGACCACTTGTAGTACCGGCTGCGCCTGCTCGAAAGTCACACCCGGTTTCAAGCGTGCGATGACCCTAAGGTCATCGCTCTTCTCATCAGCCAGAAAGTTCTCTGGATCATCTTGCGTCACACCAGCTATCGCCAGCGGCATATAGCCTTGTGTGTCGAGCAGTTCAGCGACCCCCTGGAAATCCTTCGGCGCCACGCCGACAACGGTCATAGGATGGCCATTGACCGCAACTTTCTTTCCGATAATGTTTGGATCGCCACCGAAACGCGACCTCCAATACGAATAGCCAAGTACAAGAATCGGGTCAGCTCCTGCGAATTTTCCTTCGGACGGCAGAAACAGCCGTCCCGCCTCCGGCTTGATTCCGAGAACACTGAAGAAATTCCCGGCCACATAGTTCGCCCACATCGGCTCGCTTTTCCCGTCGACGCTCAAGCCGTCCATCTTGAACAGGACGATTGCGGTACTTCCGGCGAAAATGCTGGATGTCTGCTCCTGGATTCGTTGGAAGTCAGGGTAGGAGAACTGATTGCCGACGTCGCCATTTTTCCAGCTGGTCTCGAGAAAAACGACTTGGCTGGGACGCTCAATGGGAAGAGGACGCAATATAAGCCAATCGACAACGCTGAAAATCGCTGTGTTCGCGCCGATGCCCAGCGCCAATGTAATCACCGCAACCAATGTAAATGCTGGAGACTTTCGCAGAACGCGTACGCCGTACCGAATATCCTGAACCAGCGCTTGGAGAAAATGAGACCCCGAATCCTCTCGGATTTGTTCTTTGTATTTTTGGTAGCCGCCGAACTCGATGCGCGCTTGGCGTCGAGCATCTTCGCGTGACAGCCCTGTGCGTTCTAGATCGCCCGCGCGATTCTGAATGTGCGCCCGGAGTTCCTCATCCATCTCATCCTCCACGCGGGCGCGGCGAAACACCATTGATGCAAGAGAACGAAGCGAGGCGAAGGTTTTCATATTTTCTCCGGATTCGCATTCAACGCTGACCCGATCGCAACCACCAGGCGGTTCCAGCCGTCCGCCTCCTCGCGCAAGCGCTTTTGCCCCGCCTTGGTCAGCTCGTAGAATTTCGCGCGCCGGTTGTTGTCCGATGCGCCCCACCGCGCCTTCAAAAATCCCTGCCTCACCAGCCGGAACAATGCCGGATACAACGCGCCCTGCTCCACCAGCAAAGCGCCGCCGGAAATATGTTCGATGCGCAGCAGCACGCCGTATCCGTGAAGCGGCCCCAGCGAAACAGATTTCAGGATTAGAAGATCGAGAGTACCGGGAAGAAGCTGCGCTTGGTCGGTCACATTCTCTCCTAAGAAAATTAGGAAAGAAAATAACAACCTTCTCCTAAGTTGTCAAGGAGAGAGTTGGTTTTTCGCGGAGTCTAGCTTGCGGGAGCGGGCGCGGGAAAACCGAAGCGCTTCATCCCCTGCTCTTTGTTCGAGCGCTTGTCGGCGTAGAGAGCATCATCGGCGCGCTTCAGCAGTTCCTGCGCCGACTCGCCCGGCTTGTAGTCGGCCCAGCCGCATGCGAAGGTTACTTCGACTTTTTGTGCGGCGCATTCGATCGATAGCCCCTGCAACCTGCCAAGCACGTGGCGTACTTCTTCAGCGCGGCATTCCGGCAAAATTAGCATAAATTCGTCGCCGCCCAAGCGCACAGCCATATCTGAACCTCGTATCGCCCGACGCAGCCGCTCCGAAAATGAACGGAGCATGCGATCGCCGGCTTCATGGCCAAACTGGTCGTTGCACTGTTTCAGATTGTCGAGGTCCAGCAGAATCAGAGTTAGCGGCCTCACGTGGCGCAGCGAACGTGCAATTTCTTCGACAAGCCTCTGCTCACCCGCGCGGCGATTGTGAAGGTTGGTCAACGGATCTAGCACCGCTAGCTTGTACACTTCTTGAGTCAGCATCTCCACCTTCGCGACCGAATCCATCTGGTCTGCAAGCTGGCCGCGAATGCGGTTGATCTGGTGCTGCTGATAAATCGTATACACGCTGAACAGCAAAACCATAGCGATCAGCCCGCGGATGGCCTGCGACAGAAAGAACGAATACGTCCCTTCTCCCAGCCGCATCAACGACGGAAAAGCAAACGAGGCCATGCCGATGGTCAGTAACAGGATGATGATGACTGCCGACGACCATAGCCACCACTGCTTGCGGTCGAGGCGGCGGAGATCCTTGCGGATCTCCGCTGACCGTTGAAGCCACGGGTCGTTCAGGTGCGGATCCGCTGCTGTATCCGCGTCCGGATGGTTTTCCAACGACTCAGAAAGACCTTCAGCGGCCTTCGATTCAGGTGTGCTGTCCATGCCTACGCCGATTTGAGCATGGAGCGCGCTACGCGCTGAATAGTACTTCGCTGAGGTGTGCTCAGCTTCCAACTATCCAAATAGCAACCATCCGTTGTTTGGAATGTTCGGCACAACACATTAGGGAAGGGCCAGAAGCCTCAATTGCAGTTATTCAGAGGCGGAAACGAGATCTGCCAAAAGTTGCCTGCGGCTGCCGGTTGAACGAACTCGATTCCGGCAGCCCATTTGCTGTTTTCAGTCGTTTCAAGGTTCACCACGCGGCATTCTTGCTGCTCGCGAGTGTTCCGGTTGATCAGCCGAAGGACCTGCCCAATTGTCACCGGCGCAGCCATCACAACCAGCCCGCCGTGGGCGCTGACGCAGCGCACTTGAGCGGATTCGCGGAAAAGCTCGGTTTCCCCCTCGAAACCAATGATGTCGACGGGTACGGTCAGCCGCAACCGCTTGCTTCTGCGGCGGGCTCTAATCTGGCGCGGTGCGGAGATTGTGGCAGCACTCATGAAGCCCCAAGGTAGTGTGCCGCACAGGGCCAAACAATGGTACAGAGGCTGCAATCGAATAGTACCCTCGTTTATCGTGGGCACCTGCGAAGCGAAAAGGAGCAACTTATTGGTGCCGGAGGAGGGGGTCGAACCCACACGGCCTTGCGGCCACCGGATTTTGAGTCCGGCGCGTCTGCCAGTTCCGCCACTCCGGCGAAGGCTCTCCAGTCTAGCCAATCGACTTCGCCGCTGCAACACTGCCTTTTCGTTTGCTCATTGCATGCTTGCGAATTGATGGGATTGCAGGAAAATGATCTACAATTGTGGCATCTCTTGAATGGGGACAATCGACCATGGATAAGAACCCGAAAACGGAAGCCGAGTGGAAGCGAAAGCTCACTCCTGAGCAGTATCACGTCACGCGCGAAGCAGGCACCGAACCGCCCTTCACCGGCAAGTATTGGGATAGCCATGACGCCGGAACCTATCACTGCGTCTGTTGCGGCGAGCCGCTGTTCGACTCCTCTACGAAGTTCGACTCCGGAACGGGCTGGCCGAGTTTCTACCAGCCTGCCGAAGCGGGGAAAGTCGAAGAACACAGAGATTCGAGTCACGGCATGATGCGCACCGAAGCGCGCTGCTCCAAATGCGGCGCCCACCTCGGCCATGTGTTCGAAGACGGCCCCGCGCCCACCGGTTTGCGCTATTGCATGAATTCCGCTGCCCTCGACCTGAAACCTCACGACAAGAAGTAACGCGTTAGCGCCTCCGAATACTCATCCCGCATTCGGACAATCGTCCCGCGACTGAACAATCAAAAAAATTCCTGCCGTTGCCTTCAACAGCCGTTGCTTTCAGCGCATGTTCAGTGTACTTTCTGCGTCACCGAAAATTGGCAACGAACGCAGTCAATTCAAATCACGGAGACGCTTGATGCACAGACTATCTATCTTGCTCGCTATTGTCGTAATCGCAGGAATCGCGTCGCCCGTTCCTGCCAAAGCACAATCCAAAGATGACGCCAGCGCCAATTCCAACGAATTCAAAGTCGAGCAGCAAAAGAGCACCGGCTCCGTGACCGTCGAAGGCAAGCAGATCAACTACGACGCCGTCGCTGGCACAATTGTCGTGCATCCTCGAGGCTGGGACGATGTGCCACAGAACACGCCCAAGGACGACAAGAATCCGCCCGTCGAAGCCAGCATGTTCTACGTCGCGTATTTCAAATCCGGGGTTGACGCAAACGCGCCCCGCCCCGTCACTTTTCTCTACAACGGCGGCCCCGGTTCTTCCACTGTATGGCTTCACATGGGTGCCTTTGGCCCGCGCCGCGTGGTCACTGCTGACGACACCCACACGCCCGCCGCGCCATATTCGCTCGTCAACAATGACTTCAGCCTGCTCGACGCCAGCGATCTCGTTTTCGTCGACGCCCCCGGCACCGGCTTCAGCCGCATCGCCGGCCCCAACAAAGAAAAGTCGTTCTACGGCATCGATCAGGACGCCCACGCGTTCGCCGAATTCATCACTCAGTTTCTCGCCAAGTATGGCCGCTGGAATTCGCCGAAATATCTTTTCGGCGAAAGCTACGGCACAACGCGTTCAGCCGCGCTCATCGCCGTGCTCGAAGGCGAATATGACGTCGACTTCAACGGTGTCGTTCTGCTTTCACAAATACTCAGCTTCGACAACAGCGTTGACGGCCCCGAAGGAAATCCCGGTGTCGACCTGCCTTACGAACTCGCCCTGCCAACCTATGCTGCGACCGCCTGGTATCACCATAAGCTGCCCAACGGCTCGCCGGACCTCGAATCATTTCTTACCGAGGTCGAGCACTTCGCCATGAACGATTACGCTCTGGCCCTCGAAGCTGGTTACACTTTGCCCACGGAGCAGCGTCAGGCCATCGCCGAGAAGCTTCACGAATACACAGGATTGCCCGTCGAGTACATCCAGAAGGCCGACCTGCGTATCAACGGCGGCGAATTCGAAAAAATGCTGCAGGACGAGAACGGACTCACCACCGGCCGCCTCGACACCCGCTTTTCCGGCCCCTCAATGGATCCTCTTAGCAAAGAAGCCGAATACGATCCGCAATCCGCCTCAATTAGCTCCGCCTACGTGTCCGCATTTAACGACTACGTCCGAAAAGAGCTGAAATTCGGCCAGGATAGAACCTATAAGCCCGAAATTAACACTGGAAGCTGGGATATGACACACGGGGGAAATCAGGGCCCTGCAAACGTGATGAACGACTTGGCCGGCGCAATGAAGTACAACCCTAACTTGAAAGTGCTCTTGAACGCGGGCTATTTCGATCTCGCGACGCCGTTTTTCGAGGGCGTATACGAAATGCATCACCTGCCCATTCCCACATCGCTCGACAAGAACATCGAGTTCAAGTTCTACCAGTCAGGACACATGGTTTACGCCCATGAGGCTTCGCTGAAGCAGTTGCACGACAACGTAGCCGGATTCATATCGAGCACAGACAACACGAAGGGCAAGTAACCGCTATCAGCTAGGTGTACCTATCGAGAATTGGGCAGGTCTTGACGCGGCGGAACAGAACGCGCCTCCTGCCCTCTTCCTCGACATTAGCTTTGGAATGGGAACGATCCCCGCGCGAGCTAAAAAATATTCAGCCGAATATGCAGGAATTTCTTCGGGTCGCGACGAAAATCTCCGATCAGCAAACGAGTATCCCCCGTTAGACCGGTCAGATTGTCGTACAACTGGGGATCCGTAAAGAATTTCCCCAACGTACCCTGTCCGTTGTTCATCTTTCCCGTCATGTCCTTGATGTTCGTTGAGGCATCACGGAGGTTCGTGAAAAGACTATCGTCAGTGAAAAGCTTCCCCATGGTGCCCTGTCCGCTGCGAACGCCAGCAATAAGGTTATTTGTGTTCGTGAGAAACTCATTCGCTTTGTCGTAAAATGCGCGGTCGTAGACAAGTTTGCCCAAGCTGCCTTGTTGAGATTGAATAGCATTTGTCATGGATTCCAGGTGAGCCGCGCTCGCGTCGAACTTGTTGTACAGGTCGTCGGAAACGAGCAATTTCCCGACCGAACCCTTTCCAGCCTTCACGTCCGCGACAAGAGACTCCATGTGGGAAACGGCACCGTTCAACCGATTGTAGAGCGATGGATCGTAGATAAGCTTTCCGGCGGTTCCTTGGCCGCTGCGGATCTCACCAATAACATCACTGACTTGCTTCAGGAGCGCATTGAGGTTCGCTTCGACTTGCGCGCCCCCCGCGACGATATCTTTGCCCGGCGCTCCGGGCACGACACCGTTGTTCTGAATGATTTCACCTGTGTAGCCACGCGTGATTGAGATGTAAGCCGTGCCCAATAGTCCCTGCGTCGCCAAGCTGGCGTCCGAATTCGAGCGGATGAACGGCTGGTAAGCCGATTGAACGCGCATCACAATCTCGATGCTGTGCATGGGGTCCGATGGATGTCTGTTAATGGTCATTGCTTGAACGTTGCCGATCGCCACTCCGTCCAAGGTTACCGGCGCGCCGTTTTGAAGGTTATCGACCGCCGGCAGATACGTTTTCAATGTGTATTTGGCGCCCCAGGAACTGGCCCCGGTAACGTAAAAGATCCCAAGAGCGATAATGATCAGACCAACTAACACGAAGACTCCTACGCGGAGCTCTTCCCAGGTAACTTGCTTTCTTAGCGCCATCTTGTTCTCCTCTCATTCCTCAAACGCGTCCAAATTGTTTCTGTTCCAGTTCCGCCAGGCAACGCCGCTGACGGATTAAGCTAAGAACTGGCGGAGATACGGATCTTCGGATTTCAGCAGCTCCGTGGTCTCTCCCTGAAAATAGATTTCGCAGTCGCGAATCACCAAGACTTTGGTTAACGCAAAGTGCCGGCCATCGCCATCCTCCCAAACGGGTAGGACGCGTTTGCTCTTCGGTTCGAAAACAAAATTCGCGAGTCCGAAGGCGTCCTGAAGACGATGAGTCGCCAGGAGCGACGTAACTCCATTCGAGTCGCGAAGACGAAGAATCAGAGTGATGATGGTCTGGCTGGTAACAGGATCAAGGCCGGCCGTCGGTGAATCGTAGTAAACGATCGGGGGCTGGTCGATCAGGGCGCGAGCGATGGACACCCGGCGGCGCATGCCGCCGGAAAGCTCCGCGGGAAACTTATGGTAAGCATGTTCCATCTCGACAAATCGCAGAGATTCGCGAACACGCGTTTCCATTTCGCGAACGTTTCTGGATTCCTCGCGGAGGCGGAATGAAACATTGTCGGCGACATCCAAAGAATCGAAGAGCGCGCTCTCCTGAAAGACGAAGCCGATGCGGCGCCGGAAGTCGAGCAGGTCGACTTCTTTCATTTCTCCCAGATTGTGGCCCATGATGACCACGCGGCCGGAACTTGGGCGCAGGAGGCCCGCAGCAAGCTTCAAAAGCACGGTCTTTCCCGAACCGCTCTCGCCGAGGACGACTTTGGTTTCGCCAGCATCGACTTCGAAGCTGATGTTACGCAAAACTTCGTTTTCACCAAAGCCGACACTGACGTTTTCAAACCGAATGAGCGGCTCGCCCGTGATTTCGTTGTTTGGCCGCGTCGCCATCGTTGCTGTCACGATTATAAATGGAATCGAAGAAATTCTTCGATAAAAGGCGGCTGAAGCTATCAGGAAACGAAGTAGTAGAGCAGCAGCTTTCCAAGGAAGAGATCGACGATAATGACCGCAATGGAGCCGGCAACGACGGCGGAGGTGGTAGCGCGGCCGACTCCCTGTGTGCCGCCATGCGCGCGCAGGCCGTGAAAGCAGCCGATCGTGGAGATAATGATGGCGAAGACCAACGGTTTCACGATTCCTTGAATGAGGTCGCCGGACGCCAGCGCGGTAACGGAGCGGTGCCAATACTCGACGGCAGTGATGCCAAGCTGGAATCGCGCCATCGCGAAGCCACCGAACAGGCCCACCAGATCAGTCACAGCAGTCAGAAGGGGCAACACAATAAAAGTAGCGAGTACCCGCGGCACAACCAACTTGCGTACGGGATCTGTGCCGAGCGCGCGCATCGCATCCACTTGTTCAGTGACTACCATCGAGCCCAATTCCGATGCGATACCGGAGCCATTTCTCCCGGTGACGAGCAACGCAGCGATAAACGGACCCAATTCACGGACAAGACCGATGGACACAGCGTTGGCAATGAGCGCCGTGGAACCGAACTGCTGAAATTGCGCCGCAGTATTCAGCACCATTACGCCGCCGATAAAGAAACCGGTAAGGACGATAATGGGCAGCGAACCCACGCCGATCACGTCCATTTGTTCGAGCACATCGCTGAAATAGATGGGCGGGGTGCATGCCTTCACAATGCTGTCGCCTACCAAAAGAGAGTATTCCTGGAGGGCCTGAATGGGTCCCTTCAGCGCCCGATTGAGCAAAGGCAACAAGGAGGGTTTAGGGGGTGCCGGTGTGTTGGAAGTAAGCGTCGACATCGTGCGCATGGGCGCTTGGACAGACTAACTTTGGCTATAAGGCACGTCAAGCTGCCACAACATGTATTTTGCCATCGTTGCTGGCTTTAGAGCGAGGCGTCCGGTAAAATCTTCCCTTTTCGAGGCGTCTCCACAAAACCAACCATGCTGCGATTTTACACGGCGGGCGAATCTCACGGGCAAGCGCTCATCAGCTGGATCTCCGGACTTCCGGCTGGCGTAACCGTTGATGCGGAGTTTGTGAATCGAGAGCTGCATCGCCGGCAGCTTGGCTACGGACGCGGCGGAAGACAGAAGATCGAGAAAGATCAGGCCGATTTTCTTGCGGGTGTACGGCATGGAAAGACGATCGGGGCGCCAATCGCTATTCGCATCGAAAATCGCGACTGGAAAACGTGGGAGAAAGCCCTCCCGGTGGAAGACGCTGATGGCGCGGAAGACGCGCAGCGGCGCTTGACGTCGCCACGCCCAGGACACGCGGATTTGGCTGGCGCGCTTAAGTTCAATCTTCATGACGCGCGTTACATTCTGGAGCGAGCGTCAGCGCGCGAAACGGCAGCGCGGACGGCTGCAGGTGCAATGGCAAAGTTGCTGCTGCGCGAATTTGGCATTTCGGTGCTGAGCCATGTGATTGCTGTCGGTCACGCAAAGGTTGAAAGGGACATCTCTTGGAACGAGATCGAAGGGATATGTTCGAACCTGGAGTCGCCGCTGCGCTGCGCCGATGAGCAGGTAGAATTGCAGATGAAAGCGGAAGTCGACCAGGCGCTTCGCGCGGGAGATTCTGTGGGCGGGATTTTCGAGGTCGTCGCGCATGGCGTTCCACCCGGGCTTGGCAGTCACGCCCAATGGGACGAAAAGTTAGATGGGCGGCTGGCGCGCGCGATCATGTCGATACAGGCGGTGAAGGGCGTCGAAATCGGGACAGGAATTCGCAACGCAACGTCTTACGGCTCGGAAGTACAGGATGAAATTCGCTATGATGGTCAGAGCAAGCGCTTTCAAAGAAGCTCGAATCGCGCTGGTGGGATCGAGGGCGGGATCACGAACGGAGAAGATGTAGTCATGCGAGGCTATCTGAAGCCAATTTCGACGCTTCGCCGGGCGCTGGGCTCCGCGGACCTGAAAACAAAAGAGTCAATAAAAGCCGCCTACGAACGGTCGGATATTTGCGTAGTACCCGCGGGCGGTGTTGTTGGCGAGGCGATGGTGGCGTTTGTACTCGGGCAAGCATTTCTCGAAAAATTTGGCGGTGATTCTCTCGACGAGACTCGCCGGAACTTTCAAAACTATCAAAAGCAACTCGACGAGTTCTAGAATAGGAAACCATGATCTGTCCCATTGTAAAATTTGGCGCAACTGTGCTTGAGCAGCCGACGAAGCCGGTGGAAAAATTCGATAGCGAGCTAGGCGCGCTGGTCGAGGACATGTTCGAATCGATGTATGCTGCGCGCGGCGTCGGTTTGGCAGCGCCCCAGATCGGCCTGAGCCTCAACCTTGCGGTAATTGACGTCACCACAGGCAAAAACCCCGAAGCCAAGTTGGTGCTGGCCAATCCCGTGATCGTGCATTCGGAGGGCGAGCAGCGCGAAGAGGAAGGCTGCCTCTCGGTGCCGGGTTTCAGAGGAAATGTACTGCGTCCGGCTTATGTCACCGTGCGCGCGCAGGACGCAACAGGCAAAGAATACGAAATGAAGGGGGAAGGCTTACTCGCTCGCGCGTTCTGCCACGAAATCGACCACTTGCACGGGATTTTGTTTTTGACTCACCTGAGCATGTTGAAGCGAGACCTCATCAAGAGAAAAATCCGCAAATTGACGAAGGCCGGGGAGTGGTAGAAAAAGTCGGGCCGCTGCGCGTTATTTTTTGCGGCACTCCCGCATTCGGATTGCCTACGCTGCAGCTGCTCTTGACCGACCCGGGTTTCTCGGTAGAAGCCGCGTTCACCCAACCGGACCGACCGCGCGGGCGCGGTCACGGATTATCGCAATCGCCGATCAAGGAAGCGGCGCTGAAAGCGGGCGTGCCGGTGCACCAACCGCAGTCGATGCGCGCAACGGACTTGGCAGACCTGATCGCGCAAATCAAGCCGGACTTTGCCGTGGTGATTGCCTATGGCCTGATTATTCCGAGGAACTTGCTCGGCATTCCACGGCTCGGCTGGATCAACTTGCATGCCTCGATGCTGCCGAAGTATCGCGGCGCGGCTCCGGTGCAACGCGCAATTCTTGCGGGCGAACGGCAAACGGGGCTCACTGTCATGCAAATCGACGCGGGCCTGGACACGGGACCAATCCTCGAACAGGTCGAGGTCAACATTGGCGCTGACGAGACGTCCCCTGAACTGCTGGAACGGATGAGCACATTGGGAGCACCGGTGATGCTCGAAGCGCTGCGAAAACTCGACGATGGCGTGCTCGCGCCGAGGTCGCAGGACAACGCGCTGGCGAGCTTTGTGCCCCCACTGAAAAAAGAAGAGGGACGAATCGATTGGGCGCAGTCGGCAACGGCAATCTACAACCGTATTCGAGCGTTCGATCCCTGGCCCGGCGCGTATACGCATTTTCGCGGCCGCTTGTGTCACATTTGGGGCACGCCTGTTGGCAGTGATCTAGCAGAAACACCGGCGGAATGCGGAACGATTGTTCAGGAGGCACACAATCTTCTTGTCGCCTGTGGACTGGGCACCTGGCTGCGACTCGCTTTCGTGCGCCTCGAAGGCCGCAAGCGCGTGAGTACGGCTGAATTTGCGAACGGCGCCCGCCTTACCACAAATGACCGCTTCGGCTCGTAAGCAAAGGTCGCGCGCCACGCCAGAGCCTTCCGCACGGGCTCTTGCCCACTCCATCCTGATGGCTGTCGAAAGCAGAGCGGCATATGCATCTGAGCTGCTGCACGGGCGGCTTGGAGCAAGTGCCGATTCGCGCGAAGCGGCCCTTGCAACTGAGCTTGTGATGGGAACGTTGCGATGGCAGCGGCTGCTGGACTTCTTTGTCGAGCGATATTCGGGCCGCGAGACCTCGAAACTCGACACGGAAGTATTGATCGCATTGCGGCTGGGCATTTATCAGCTTCGATACCTGAAACGCATTCCCGCGCGCGCAGCGGTAAACGAATCGGTGGAATTGGTGCGGCGTTCGCGCAAGAAGTCCGCGAGTTCGTTTGTGAACGCGGTGCTGCGACGGGCGGCAGACGAATCGCAGCAACCGGTCGAAGAATTTCTTTCAGCAGAGGTCACGCCGCAGGATGGTCTTGGAATTATTCATTCCCACCCCACTTGGCTTGTCGAACGCTGGCTGCGCAAGTTCGGTGAACGAAAAACAATCGCGCTGCTCGAGCACAACAATCGACCGCCAGAAAGCTCGTGCGTTTTTCTGAATTTTGAACGCCGAGAAGAAACGCTTCGGTCGCTTACTGAAGATGGGCTGAGCTTTGAGCCAGGACGGTTGCTCAGGGATGCGATCATTGTTCGGCGAGGAAATATTGCGAAAACGGACGCTTTTCGTAAAGGCTGGGTCGGAATTCAAGACGAAGCGTCGCAGATGATTCCGCTGTTACTCGGCGTGAAAGCGGGCGATTCTGTGCTGGATCTTTGCGCCGCGCCGGGCGGCAAGACGATGCGTCTTGCGATTCTCGCAGGCAGACAAGGCTATGTGATCGCTTCGGATCTTCACGAGTCGCGCTTGCGGGCTATGCGCGAGCGTCTCGGCAAAGTTGGCATTTCGAACGTATCGCTTGTAGCGCTCGAAGGCACCGCTCCCTTACCTTTCGCAGAGACTTTTGACCGTGTTCTCGTCGACGCGCCATGCTCGGGCACCGGAACTTTGGCGCGCAACCCGGAAATCCGCTGGCGGCTCAAGGCGGACGACTTGACGGACTTGCATCGATGCCAAGTGGCGCTTGTGTGGTCCGCGCTCGAACATCTGTCTCAGGGCGGCGCTCTTCTATACTCAACTTGCTCATTGGAATCCGAGGAGAACGAGTCGGTCGTACAAGAAGTCCTTCGCGTTCGCTCGGAGGTTTGCGAGGAACCTGTAAGAATTCCGCAGGATACTCTGGCTCCGACATCAAGCGCCGAGGAGCTGACCTCAGATGACGGCACGTTTCGCACTTTTCCGCCCGCGAATCATACCGATGGCTTCTTTGCAGCGTTGGTTAAGCGAAGGTAACGCGACTCGCAATCGTGTTGGACGCGTATCGAGCTCAATGCTACGCTGAACGCCGAGGACTCAATCGTTGAGTTTTCGCGAACGAATTGAATGGGCCGGACGCATGACGCTGCTCGTGTTTTTTCTCGCGTCTATCGCGTTCTTGAGCGCGCTAATGACCATGCGCCTGGTGATCCAGGGACGCGAAGTGCCGACTCCAAATCTCGTTGGACTCGCCATATCTCAAGCGGAACGGCAAGCTTCAAGCCAGGGACTGCAGGTGAGAATCGAAGACAAAATTTACAGCAGCTTACCGAAGGACGCCGTCGTGCGGCAAAGCCCCGCGAGCGGCAATCAGCTGAAAAAGAACGAATCTATCTACGTCGTCCTCAGTTTGGGAGTGCAGAACACGACGATTCCGCAACTTGACGATCGCAGTCTCCACGCGGCTCAGATTGAACTGCTTAGCGAAGGTTTGCAGGCCGGTGAAATCTCGAGCGTGCATTTGCTGGGATTTGGCGCGGATATCATTTTGAAGCAAGAGCCTCCTGCAGGCTCAACCGATGCAACTAGTCCACACGTTGACATGCTGCTTTCCATGGGCGCGCCGGACGTTGCGTACGTGATGCCTTCATTGGAAGGCTTGTCCCAAGCGGATGCACAACAGCGGCTGGACGCCGCGGGACTAAAAGTAAGTAAGGTCACCGCGCTTCCGCTGACCGGCAAGGCCTCGGGCACTGTAACTTCGCAGCTCCCGCTGCGAGGCGCTCGCGTAGAACCAGGAGCCAGAGTGGAACTGCAAGTCGCACAATAGCGTTACTTTCGGCTGTGCTACAATCGCGCAAGACTCCATGAACCGTCTCCCTATCGAAATCACTCCCTCAATTCTCGCTGCGGATTTCACGATTCTCGGCCAGCAGGTCAAGGCGGTCGAGGAAGCTGGCGCGTCGGGAATTCACGTGGACGTGATGGATGGCCACTTTGTCCCGAACATTTCCATTGGTGTGCCCATCGTCGAGTCATTAAGCAAAGCAACCCGGTTGCCGCTTCATGTGCATCTCATGATCGAGCGGCCGGGGGAGTTCGTGCAGCCGTTCGCAAGGGCTGGCGCACACCGCATTTTCGTTCACCAGGAAGCCACGCCGCATCTGGATCGCATAGTGGCGTCGATTCACGAGGAGCGTTGTGAGGCGGCAGTGGTTTTGAATCCGGCAACGCCAGCGGCCACGCTTAAGGAAATACTCGATCGAGTGGAAGTGGTGCTCGTGATGACGGTGAATCCAGGTTTTGGGGGGCAGAAGTTCATCCCCCAGATGTTTGAAAAGATTCGAGAATTGCGGGACTTGCGTTCGCGCTATAATTACGGTTATCGCATCGCTGTCGATGGGGGAGTTACGCTGGAAAATACAGCCGAGCTTGTAGCTGCCGGCTGCGACAGCCTGATTGCGGGAACCTCAATCTTTCATACGACTAGCCCGGGTGCTGCTCTGCGCCAGATGCGCCAGTTCGCAACCGAAGCAACGTCGCAAAGGGTTTGATGAACGGTTTGAAGAGACAAACGCCTATTTTGCTTGCCGCCGCTGTTTCTCTGTCCTTCCTTTTTGCAGGCTGCAAAAACAAGAATCTGTCGGCGAAGGCTCCAGCTAATGGCAACGTCGAGCCCGACAAAATCCTCTATGACCGCGCCCTGAACGATTACCAGCACGACCGGTATACCGAAGCTCGCCTCAGTCTCCAAACTCTGATCAACAGCTATCCCGACAGCGAATATTTGGCCAAAGCAAAGCTGGCGGTGGCCGATTCCTACTATAAGGAAGGCGGCGTTGAAGGCTTGACGCAGGCGGTCGCCGAGTACAAGGACTACATCACGTTCTTTCCGTTTCTCGATGACGCGGCATACGCGCAACTACAGGTCGGCATGGCTCATTACAGGATGATGGAAAAGCCGGATCGCGATTCCACGCAAGCGAACCTTGCCGAGCAAGAATTCCAGACTTTCTTACTGAAGTATCCTAAGAGCTCATTGATCCCTGAAGCGGCGCAACGGCTCCGTGAAGTGCAGGAGATTCTCGCGCAGGGCGATTTCGAAATCGCGCATTTCTACTATGTCAAGGGAGACTATCGCGCATCTGGCGCACGCTTGGCCGAAGTAGTGGGCCGCTATCCATTGTTCAGCCAGAGTGATCGTGCGTTGTGGATGCTGGGTGACATCTACAGACGCGCCGCGCGAGGGTCTAAGAACGAACAGGAACGCGCCCGCTGGCGAACCCAGTCCGACGTCGAGTATGCGAAGCTGGCGAGAGACTATCCGCTCTCGCCGCTCACCTCAGAGGCAAAACGCCAGTTGACGGAGGATGGCTACGCCGTTCCTCCGCCCGATCCTCAGGCGCTGGCCCGTGAGCGATACGAAGCGAAGTTTGCTCAAGACCGTCCGGGAATGCTTCATCATGCATTGGGCGTCGTTAAGAGTTCGCCGGACGTTTCTGCTGCTGCACATAGCGGTCAGCCGAATCTGAACCCCCCTGGAGAGGTGAACACTTCGCAGGACATGCTGCAAGGCCCCACTACGAACTCTGCTGTGGTGGCCGCTTCGGGTGCAGGCGAAAGCAGCTCCGGCGGCGGGCAGACAACTGGCGCTGAGACAGTTTCGCCAACCGAGCCGTCAAGCACTCCCCCGGGAGCAACGCCTCCCGCAGTCTCCGTCGTGGACCCGCCTACCAGTGGAACGGCTAACCCAGCGCCGAGCAGTACGGCGGTACCTTCCGCAGCCAACACCGTAATGACGAAGCATCCCGAGACGGAGACAGACCTGATCGCCGCAGAGGAGTTGAAGGCAAATAATGCGACCGCAGACAAAAAGCCCGCCGCGGAAAACAAGCCCGCCAATGCGTCATCGGATTCGGCATCCAAGTCCAAAACCAAGAAACAGAAGGCCAAAAAGGCTGACTCCCATACCGAGTCCACAAGCAAGAAAAAGAAGGGAATCCACAAAGTCCTCCCCTGGTAAGCTTCAAAATCCCTACTAACATCTGAGGCACGCGACCCCACCGATTTCGTTGACTCCGTTCTGCGGCGATGCTCCAATAGTTCCAGTACTCTCTCGACTGCGAGTGGGCGGTAGCGTCCCTAAGGGGTTAACTGTGCCAACGATCCTGGTCGCGGATGACAATAGCAATATCCAGAAGATGGTATCTCTCGTCTTCAAGGAAAAAGGCATCCGTGTGGTTGCGGTTGGCAATGGGGAGGCCGCCTGCCGTAAGGTTCCGGAGGTGCATCCTGACGTGGTTTTGGCAGACGTGTTTATGCCCGTCCGGAATGGTTACGAGGTTTGCGAGTTTGTGAAGCAAGACCCGCAGTTCGCGGAAACGCCGGTGATTCTGCTAGTCGGAGCCTTCGATCCTCTGGACGAAAAAGAGGCCCAGCGCGTCGGGGCAAACGGCGTCCTCAAGAAGCCCTTCGTACCTCCTGATCCGCTGGTCGACTTAGTGAATTCCCTGCTGAAACCCGAGGCTCCGGCTGAGACAGCGCCGACAGTCGAAGCTGTTCCGGCGCCTCCTGCTCCCGTGACAGCTGCTCCAGCGCGCCAAGCTCCGCACATTACGGCATCGAACGATGATGACGATGCACAGGAGATTGCGCCCACATTTGGCGAGCCCGTCGCGACACCGGCAACCAGAGCCAGCGCAGACGAAGAAACAGACGACGGTTCCGACCCCACCAGCGAATGGACGCGGCGACGCGCGGCCATGGACTACGACATTGACGCCTCTGAATCGGCCACTATGGTCGAGAGGCTCGCGGCGGGAAATGCAGCCGAAGAGCCGGAGATACTTCCCAGCAACAAGCACCTGCCATTTGGGGGCGCGAATGTCTCTGAAATGACCATCGAAGCGACGCCGCGACCGTCGCACGCATCTTGGCCAGACCTGACGATAGCTGAGGCCACTGCCGAGCCAGCAGCAGAAACGTCAACGCCGGATGCCGTCATCGACGAAAGCTCTGCTGTTCCTGCCGAGAACTCAGCGGCAAGTTCCTCTGTGCACGATCCCGAAGTGGAGCTAGAAAGCGGCGACGTCGGTGAATTCAGCGCTCCGCTCCCTGTGGTGGAGGATGCACCCACACAAGAAGCAGAGCCCGCAACATCCTACGGCGGTTTGGTCCTCGAATCCTCGGAGCTCACAAACGAGGCCACTCAGGAAGCCTCTCCTGCCGCTTGGTCTTTGCCGCAGACGTCGCAGCCGGGCGAGATTGTTTCCGATCAGCCAGACAACTTTGCGCACACCCAGTCAAACGACCCACATGCTACGTCCTATGGCGAAGCACCTGTTTGGCAGGACGCCGTTAGGCAGATCGTCGAGGCACCATCTGCACCTCCGGTGGCGAGTCATGCTGCATTTGAGGATGCTGAGATCGCCACAGCAGCGCACCTTCACTCGGCTGAACCTTCGGCAAGCGAGCCGATACCGACAACACCGATTGACGAGTCCACGGTGGACGACGTGGTTGCAAAAGTGATCTCAAAGCTAGAACCTCACCTGCATCAGGCACTGGCCAACGGAGTCCTGCGGCCCCTTGTCGAGGAAGTGCTCAAGCAGGAGCGGCGAGACAAGAAGTAACCCTCAGCGTTAAAGCATCCGTCGCATTTGAACCCATCGAGTCGCGATTTGACGGACATATCGTTGCCCCGTATAGTTATTGGTTTCGCGCGCCATTCCGACGCCGCGTAGCTAAATCCATGAAACAAGCAGAGCTTTGCGACACTAATGTCTATTGAAATCCCCAAGGCTTACGAGCCTCAAGAGATCGAGCGCCACCGGGCCCAGGTGTGGTTTGAAACGCAACTGTATCGCCCGCCTGACGACAGCAGGGGCGAAGTCTTTTCGATCGTCCTCCCTCCGCCGAACGTAACGGGGTCGATTCACATAGGCCACATGCTGGAGCACACGCAGATCGACATCATTGTCCGCTGGAAACGCATGCAGGGATTCAAAACGCTCTGGCTGCCGGGTATGGATCACGCCGGAATCGCAACTCAGGTTGTGGTCGAACGGCAACTGGCGGCCGAGGGGCTGAAGCGCGAACAACTTGGCCGCGAAGAATTCGAGCGTCGCGTCTGGCAATGGAAGGCCGAGAGCGGCGGAAAAATCAAAGACCAGATGATTCGCCTTGGCGTTTCGTGTGACTGGACGCGAGCGCGATTTACGCTCGACCCTCCCCTCTATCGCGCGGTGATGGAGGCGTTTCTCCGTCTCCATCGCGAAGGCCTGATTTATCGCGGCCGCTACATGGTCAATTGGTGCCCACGCTGCCAGACGGCGCTCAGCGATCTCGAAACCGTGCACGAATCGCACGAGGGCAAATTGTGGTTCATTCGCTACCCGGTCAAGGCCTCGAACGAGTTCATCATCGTCGCAACAACGCGACCGGAAACAATGCTGGGAGATACGGCGGTCGCGGTTTGCCCGGACGACGAGCGCTATAAAAAATTCATCGGCAAGACGTTGATCCTGCCGCTACTGAATCGCGAAATCCCGGTAATCGCTGACGATTTCGTTGACATGGAGTTCGGTACAGGAGCCGTGAAGGTCACTCCGGCTCACGATCCGAATGACTTCGCGATGGGCCAGCGTCACAGGCTCGCCGAACTCGACGTGATGACCCCCGACGCGCACATCAGCGCGGCAGGGGGGCCGTACGCGGACCTGGAACGTTTTGCGGCGCGAGAAAAAGTCGTCGAGGACTTGAAAGCGCAAGGCCTGCTTGAAAAAACGACGAACCATCCGATGTCGATCGCGATTTGCGACCGCTGCAAAACCATCGTCGAGCCACGCCTTTCGGTTCAGTGGTTTTGCAAGATGAAGCCTTTAGCTGCGCCGGCAATCGAAGCCGTCGAAACAGGCGCGTTGGCTATCGTGCCGGAGAATCAACGCAAGATTTTCCTGGATTGGCTCGCGAATATTCGCGATTGGTGCATTTCGCGCCAGCTCTGGTGGGGCCACAGAATACCCATCTGGCATTGCGGCAAGTGCGGAGGCATGACTCCCGCGGGGGATTCGAGAGTCGAAGTCGTCAACGGCCACGCGCAAATCGCCAGCGTACCTCACGCATGCGGGAAATGCGGCAGCAAAGAATTGACGCAGGATCCAGACGTTTTGGACACCTGGTTCAGCTCCGGACTGTGGCCCTTTTCGACTCTCGGCTGGCCCGACGACACCGAAGACCTGCGAACTTTTTATCCTACGAGCCTGCTCATCAGCGGCTACGACATTCTGTTTTTCTGGGATGCGCGAATGGCAATGCTTGGCCTTCACCTTATGCGGGGTGACGCGCTCGAAGAGCGAATTCCCTTTCACCAGCTTTATCTTCACGCCATTGTTCGCGACCCGCATGGCATCAAAATGTCGAAGACGCGCGGAAACGTAGTTGATCCGCTCGAGATTATTGAAAAGCACGGCACTGACGCGCTCCGGTTCGCGCTGGCTGTAATGGCCGCTCCCGGCACCGACATTGCGCTCAGCGAAGAGCGTATCATCGGTTATCGGGCATTTGCGAACAAGATTTGGAACGCCGCGCGTTTCCTCTTTTTTAACTTGGAGAAGGCTGAGGCCGCGGGCTTAACGATCGGCGAGCTGGCCGCGCCGGAGATTCGCGCCAAGGCTCCCTATACTGCCGCGAATTCCCTGCCCCATCGTTGGATCTTTTCACGCCTTGCTTCTGTGACAACACAAATCAACGATGCCCTGGAGAATTTCCGGTTCCACGAGGCTGCGCACATCGTCTACCACTTCTTCTGGGGTGATTTCTGCGATTGGTATATTGAGTGGCTGAAGCCGCAACTCGGTTCGCCGAATCGCGAAGAAGCGGTTGCGACTTGGCGAAATTTGTTCGTTGTTTTCGAATGTGCTTTGCGCCTGCTGCATCCCTTCATGCCATTCCTGACGGAAGAGCTCTGGCACCGTTTGCCACAGTGCGCTGACGCTAAATCGATTTCGCTCGAGTCCTTTCCTGCAGCAAACTCCGCGTGGTCCGATTCCGCGGCTGAGGAGCAAATGGCATTGCTCCAGGAGATCATTGGGACCGTCCGGAACGCGCGCGCAGAGACAAAACTAGACGCCAAAAAGAAACTTGCGGTGGAGCTATCTTCCAAGAATGCATCTTTCCGTGAGTTAGCGGCGCGGAATCTTGAGCCGCTGCTGCGCCTTTCATATCTAACAGAATTGAAAATTCAGGAAGAGCCGCTCGGAACCGCCGGTGACGCAGTGATCCGCACGACGGCTCAATTCGAGCTGCGCATTCGCACGGGTGAAGTTACGGATGTTCAAGCCGAGATTGCGAAACTCAAGAAAGAAGAGCAGCGCCTGAAAAAAGATATCGAGACGAAACAGTCGCGCCTTGCGGACACCACTTTTCGCAGCCGCGCACCTGAAGAGATCGTCCGCGGGCTCGAAGCGACAGTCGCAGAGCGCCAGCGCGAATATCAAAAGATTGTCGATCGCTTGACGGGGCTTGTTTAAGCATCGATTCGGTTTGAGCACAAACGTCATGCCTTCTGCAAAGTCATCAGCGACGAATCCTTACTTGCCCAGCCCTACCGACCTGCGCATAGACGCTTTGCTGACCCTGCTCGCCGAAAACCCGACAAACGTCATCAGCGGCGCCAGCATCGCGAAGGAACTCAGCGTGAAGCGCCAAACCGTCTGGCGATGGATCGAAACGTTGCGCGAGTCAGGAGTGAACGTCAAAGGGCATCCGCGCTCGGGCTATCATATCGAGCGGGTGCCCGATGTGCTTGCGCCGCAATTGCTTTCGCGCCATCTGCGCGGCACGCCTTTTGCCAAGCGAATCCTGCATTTTTTTCAGACCGAGTCGACCAACGATGTCGCGATGCGTCTGGGCGAGAGCAACGAACCGCACGGAACGGTCGTGATCGCCGAGTGCCAAACTGCGGGCCGCGGCCGCGCTGGACATTCCTGGGTCTCCGAAAAATCTGTCGGCATTTACGTCACGATCCTGCTCCGGCCACTGATTTCACCAATGCAGTCGCCCGCGCTCACACTGGTGGCGGGCCTTGCCGCTCGCGATGCGATTGCCGAAGAAAACGGTTTGTCGCCGGACATTCGCTGGCCAAACGACATCATGCTCAATGGCAAAAAGGTTTGCGGCATACTGACGGAAATGCAAGCCGAACTGGATCGTGTCCACTTCGCCGCCGTCGGAATTGGAATCAACGTAAACCAGTCCAAGATGCCGAGCGAACTCGTTGGAATCGCTACTTCTCTGCGCATGGAAACTGGGCGCACGCATTCTCGACTCGAGCTATTGACACGGTTGCTGCGGCGCCTCGACCACTACTACAATCAGTTCATCACCGAAGGCGCGAGCCCAATTGTGAGGAGATTCTCTGAAGTGTCCAGCTATAGCGAAGGGAAACGCGTTCGCATCACAAACGGCAAGGCTTCGTTCGTGGGCACTACGGCGGGGCTTGAATCGTCCGGTATTCTGCGGGTGCAGCGCGAGGATGGGCGGATTGAATCGATAATCTCAGGAACTGTATCCGAGGCTCAGTGATGCTTCTCGCAATCGACGTCGGCAATACAAATACGGTCCTTGGCGTTTTTCGCGGTAAAGAGCTTGTCGCGAATTGGCGCTTGACCACAACCCGCAATCAAACTGTCGATGAGTATGGCATCCTCACGCGCCAGCTTTTCACGCTGGCTGGCCTCGCTGCGGCGGAAATCAAAGGCGTCATGGTGGCGTCCGTCGTGCCCTCGCTCAATCCGACGCTTGCGGAAATGGCCAGCCGGTATTTCGACGCGAAAGCGCTCTTCGTTGAACCAGGCATTAAGACTGGCATGCCCGTTCACTACGACAATCCTCAGGAGGTCGGCGCGGACCGCATCGCCAACGGCGTCGCCGCATTTGCGAAGTATGGCGGCCCATGCATCGTCGTAGACTTCGGCACCGCGATTAACTTCGACGTGGTGTCGAAGCGCGGCGAATATCTGGGAGGAGTTTTGGCGCCGGGCATCGGCATTTCCGCCGATGCGCTGTTTGCGCGCGCGGCGCGATTGTTCCGTGTCGAAATTCGTGATCCGGGGAAAATTATCGGAACGACTACTGCTGCATCAATGCAAGCGGGACTGTACTACGGCTTCACGGATCTTGTTGACGGAATTCTCGAGCGCTTGAAGAAAGAACTTGGCGCCGGAACTCGCGTCATCGCAACGGGCGGGCAGGCGCCGCTTATTGCCGCGGGTTCCCGCCATATCGACGAAGTCGACGAACATTTGACGCTTGCTGGCCTACAAATTCTCTGGGAGCGCAATTCGGCTTCCGATTCCACTGGCCCGCGAATCGCTGAAGATTCCGCAAAAAACGCGAAAAAAGTCTCAACTTTCCCGCGCAAGCCTGCACATTGATGGCCTCGTGATGTCCGGATTCAACTATTTCAACTACTTCACGGAAATCGAAGAGCATTTCTGGCGCAAGCGCGGCGCACACCTTCTCGTTTCCCCGCTGGACTGGGCGATCCTAGAAACCTGGCAAAAATCCGCGATTCCGTTGGAGGCAGTCCTTCGTGGCATTGACCGCGCCTTCGAAAGCTATGGCCGTTCCCGAAGAGGAGCAAACGGCCGACCGCTGAAGAGTCTTGCCTATTGTGTTGATGCCGTGCTCGACGCTGCGTCGGAGATGCAAGAGGCGGCGGCTGGCGCGGGCCCAGAGATTCGCAAAGAAACGCCATCCGCTGAGCTATTTTCACGCGACGAATTGCGCCAATTTCTGAACGACCGCGAAAATAAGCTTCTGTCCGGCGCGCAGAAGCATCCGCAGCTCGCTCAGCCGTTTGGCGAAGTGGCATCTGTAATCAGTTCCTTGAGGAGCATTGTCGCTTCGCCTGATAAACTCGATCTCGAAGACTTCGAGCGACGCCTCACCGTAATTGAAGACAAACTGACTGCCACGCTCACGGCTTCGGCAGACACAGATAGGACGCTCGCGATCCGGCGCGATATGGACCATGCGCTTGCACCGTACCGACGGAAAATGTCCGCGGATCAGATTGCATCGATTGAGCGCCAATATATTCAGAAGCGCCTGTTCGAGATTTACGGCCTCTCGCGCCTAAGCCTCTACTACGTCAAATAGCTTTGGACGCTGACATTCATGCGAATCACAATCGAAAAACTGGTCTATGGCGGAGAGGGATTGGCTCATCAAGACGGCAAGGCTCTGTTTGTGCCCTTTGTGCTTCCCGGCGAAGAAGTTGACGTCGAAATCGTCGAGAAAACGAAAAAGCTCGATCGCGGGCGCGTGACACAGCTACTCGAACCTTCATCGAACCGGGTCGATCCGCGTTGCCCTCACTTCGGAGTTTGCGGCGGTTGCGATTATCAGCACATTTCCTACGACGCTCAACTTGAACTGAAAGAACAGATCCTCCGCGAAACACTGCGTCGCATCGGCCGCATCGATTGGGAAGAACCAATTACAATTCACCACTCTTCTCCGTGGCAATACCGCAATCGAGCACAATGGAAGTTCCGTTCGCATGCTCGGGCAACGCAACCCGGTCACGCCGAAACAAGCTCGATCGGTTACTTTCAAGCGCGCTCGTCGGTGCTGTGCCCTGTGGAAACATGCTCGATCATCTCTCCGGCGCTTTTTGCAACTTTCGAGATGCTCCGGAAAGCACTGGCAGCGGGCGTACTGCCCCCAGCGTTGCGTGAAATTGAAGCCTTCGTCGACACCGCGGACCAAGACCTGCTGCTCAACATAACTTGCGCCTCCCTGCCGCGCGCCACTGACCCGCTGCTTAAAACATTCAGCGAAATTCTGCCAGCCGCGAAGAGCATTCTCCTTCAAGACGTCGCCGGTGAGCGAATGTCGCTGCTCGGCCCCGGTTTTCTGCATTATGAAGTTCTTCAGAAGAGCTTCCGTGTCGGCCATCTTTCCTTCTTTCAGGTGAACCGCTCCCTTGTAGATGAAATAGCCACAACAGTTCGTAATCTCGCTGGCGCCGACGAACTTGCCTTTGACTTATACGCAGGGGTTGGCCTGTTTACCGCAATGCTCGCAGATCAGTTTTCACAAGTCGTCGCGGTCGAAGCTCACCCCGCTGCAGCGCGTGACCTTGAGCACACGACGTTATCGAGCCGAGCTAAGACTTCCGTGCAAAACAAATCCGCAAGCGCGTTTTTGAGGACTTGGAAGCAAGGTCGCGGCGCACGCACTCCAGATCTTGTCGTCGTAGATCCGCCGCGCGCGGGTCTTGAAGATGGCGTCGCCGAACAGTTGGCTGTCTGCAAGCCGCAAAGAATTGTTTACGTCTCGTGCGACCCATCCACGCTCGCACGTGACCTAGCCAAACTGTTCTCACGTGAGTACACTCTCCGGGATATTCACCTGTTCGATATGTTTCCTCAAACGTACCATATCGAATGCGTTGTGCTCCTGGAACGGGCGCGGTGAAGCTTCCTGCGCTCTGGCTTGCGCTCGCATTCGCCGCAGGAATCGCGGTCGGCGTGAGTATCGCTATCGGCCTTGCAGTTTGGCTTGCCATCTGCCTTGTTACCATTGGCGCAGGCGTCTGCACTGCACTATTTACGACTCGGTCTGTCATCGCCGGTTGCTTGGCACTTGCCGCATGGCTCGCCCTCGGCGCAACGGCAGCGCAACTCGAACGCCTCGACGTCCCACGCAACGGCGTAAGTACGCTGATCGCGAGCGGCGCACTCGACGCCAGCGAACCTCTTCGCTGGCACGGCCGTCTTCGCGAAGATCCGGAATCAACCCCGCTTGGCTGGCGTTACACCATCGACCTCGAAAACGTTGAAGAAACCGGCCATTCCGTGCCCGCCCATGGAGGACTCAGGCTCACTTACTATCGCGGCACCGAGAACGATAATCCTCCCTCCGTGCGTGCTGGTGACACCGTCGAAGCCCTTTGCCGTGCGCGTGTTCCTCGCAATTACTTGGACCCTGGCGCATTTGACGAACGCGGTTACCTTGCACGCAACGGAATCGAGCTGGTCGGCTCGCTGCGCAGCGCCGAATTGCTTCAGGTCATCCAGCCATCCAAGCCGTCTCTCGCGGAACGTCTCGCCCGAGTTCGCGGCAACCTCCTGGCAAGGCTCGATACGCTTTTTGCTGAACGGCCTGCTCAGATCGCCGTGCTTCGCGCGATGTTGCTCGGCGATCGCAACTTCGTAAACGCAGACATCGCGGAGGCCTTTCAGAAAACGGCCGCATTTCACGTCCTTGTGCTCGCGGGTTTGCATGTTGCGGCATTGGCGTTTTTCATTTTTTGGCTTGGCCGATTGCTGCGTCTGCCGAACACCTTAACCACTCTTCTAACGCTGATCGCGCTTGCTGCCTATTTAGGCATTGTTCAAGACCGTCCGCCTATCCTCCGTGCCGCGCTTATGACTGGACTTTTCTTGTGCGCCCGTCTCTTCTTTCGACGAGTCTTTTTGCTCAATACTGTGGCGCTCGCTGCGTTGATTCTTCTTGCTGCAAGACCGAGCGATTTATTCCAGTCGAGTTTCCAGCTTTCGTTCCTCGCTGCGGGAGTCATCGCCGGCTTGGCCATTCCCTGGATTGGCCGCACCAGCACGCCGTATCGCCGTGCGCTCGAACATTTGGGCGATGTCACGCGCGATCGCCTGCACTCGCCGCGTGCAACACAGTTCAGACTTGATCTGCGGTCCGCTGCGTCCGCTGTCGCAAAGAAAGTTCCTCAGCGCGTCGCACCTTACGCTGAATCGTTTTGCATCCTGCCCGCGCGCTTTGGGCTGCGTGTCTGGGAAATATTTCTGCTTTCGTTTTGCATACAGCTGGGAATGGCGCCTCTGCTTGCGCTTTACTTTCATCGCGTCAGCATCTCTGGCCCTCTGTGTAACGTCTTTGCGGTGCCGATGGTCGGAGTTGTCGTTCCTCTCGGCTTTCTCACCCTCGCGTTGAGCTATATTTCCTTCGGCGCTGGCATGATTCTCGCCAAGATTGAAAGCATGCTTGTCGCCGCCTTGCTGGGTACCGTTCACTGGTTCAGCGTAATGCCGCGCGTGTCCTGGAGAATTCCCGGCCCGCCAGCATGGCTTCTGCCAGTTTTCCTGGTTGCGCTCGCATGCCTTGCTGGACTAGCTTGGTCTGCTACTGAAGCGCGGAGCCATGAAAATGTGCGCATCCCCGTCCCCGTGAGAAGAGCTTTTCCGGAGTTCTCGGCTTTATTCATTGTGCTCGCGCTTGCGCTGCTCGTTGCCACTCATCCCTTCGCGCCAAACCTGCAAAGAGGAAAGTTGGAAGCCACTGTGCTCGATGTTGGCCAGGGTGACTCCATTTTTGTCGCCTTTCCTGATCGCCGCACAATGCTAATTGACGGAGGAGGCGCGAGCGGTGCGGAACGCGTCGGCGGATACCAACAAGGCTTCGACGTAGGTGAACAGGTCGTCTCGCCCTATCTCTGGTCGCGAGGCATCAAGCGACTCGACGTGGTGCTGCTTACGCACGCTCATCACGACCACATCGACGGCTTGCATGCTGTGCTTGAGAATTTCCGCGTTGACCAGCTGTGGGTTGGCCGTGACGAGAACTCAGCCGCGTATCGCGATCTCCTGGCGCAAGCGCGAAAGCACGGCGTTGCCATCGTTCATGTAACTCAAGGAAACACTTTCAATTGGGACAGAACGAAAGGCGAAATCTTTTGGCCGACAATTGCCGATGCTGCGGTTGAAGCTCCTGAGCCCGCAAACAATGACTCCGTGGTGCTGCGTATCGGAGACGGATCAGTTCACTTCCTCTTTGCAGGAGACGCTGAACGTGAAGTGGAAGAAGCGCTTGTAGACGACAACGAACCTTTGCAATCAGATTTCCTGAAGGTGCCTCACCATGGAAGCAAGACCTCTTCGACAGGCGCGTTTCTCGACGCCGTTGCGCCTCGCATCGCCGTAATCTCGGTCGGACAGGACAACGTTTACGGCCAGCCAAATCCGGCCACTCTGCAGAGATACGCAGCAAGAAACATTCATCCTTTGCAAACAGACATCAGCGGCGCCGTCATAGTCTCAACTGACGGGCGCACGATCGTAACGCGAACATTTGCTTCAAAGGGCACATCTTGAAAGGAGAACGGCGAGTCTGGTCAATTATGAAGAGGAGTCTTCTTCGTCCGGTTCTTCAGCGCTCTCGATTTCGATACCCTCATTGCTCTGCAAGTATTCGGCGATGACGCGCCGCGCCTCATCCGCCTGCGATTCCAAAACGATCACATCTGAGTCGCGAAAACCGTCGCCGGACTCGCTCATCGGAAATGGATCCGTTGTGGTCGATCCGGGTGATTCGATCCCCGCGCTCTCGAGCAGCCCGCGGATCACCATCGCCTCGGTGGCCGATCCCGCCGTGTGAATCACGACCGTCTTCTCTTTGCTATGGTCCAAATTTCGTACCCTTTAGAAAAATCCTGTCTGACACTTGGCCGATACTAGTCCAAGATATACATCCTGACCAGCACGATTTGCCGAGTCTGTTATGGCAGCCAGCGCATTCTCGCCCAAAGGAGAAAGAGTCCCAACACAAAACCGATTGCGGCTTGGTATTCGCGGTTCCTTCGATATAGCTCCGTTGAAAATTCTTCAGCATGACTGTTGCTCGCTCTGCGCAAGAACCGCGGCCAAAACAACGGAACCTTGGCCGCGTATTTCTCAAAATCTTCTCCGTAGTGGGCTCGCAATTCAGCTTCTTCGCGCTTTATCACCGCTGGGTAAAACAAAGCGAGATAGCCTGCCACGACGATTGCAGACCAGATTGACCTGCCGGCGACCATGAATCCTCCGGCTAGGATCACGCTTCCGAAGTACAGAGGATTCCGCGTAAACGCATACGGTCCTCCGACAGCAAGCGCTTGATGCTTGCGAAGATGCCCCGCGGCCCACGCACGAATCGCGAGGCCCACAACGCCGATTGCACCGCCTATGGCTAGCCACTTCAGTGTCGGCCGCGACAGCGCCAAGTAAACAAGCGCGACTGGATAGCCAATTCGCACGCGCCAACGGATCCAGAAATTCGTAGCCGGGGCCATCAGGACTTTTTCAGCCGCTGTTCAATTGCATCGAGCACATCTTCGACGCTAATCGCCAGCATGGCAGCCGATGGAGATTTGCCGCGGCTGTAGGTTGTTTCTTCCGGCTTCGCTTTGCGGACGACAACATCTCGCGGCGAATACGGACCATTTCGAGCGGGGTCTGTTGGGCCGTAGAGCCCGACCACAGGCGTCCCAAGCGCAGATGCCAGATGCAGCGGTCCGGTATCGCCCGCCACGAGAAATTTGGCCCGCCTCAATAGTGCGATGAGCTGTCTCAGATCAAACATCTCAACAACCGGCTCCAGTGATCCAGCGCTGGCGCGAACGCGAACGCGCTCCGCCAAATCTCTTTCTCCAGGCCCAAAACTGACAACGCCTCGCCAGCCATACTTCTGCGCCAACAAGCGATGCAATTCGCCATATCGTTCCGCTGGCCAACACTTCGAGCCCCAACCGCCTCCCGGTGAAAGCACAAAGTAATCGCCGACACCTTTCGCCGCCAAAATGTGCTGGACTTCCGCGGCAGTATCGGGCACCGCGGGAAGGGGAAAACGAATTGCGTTCGTTCGAGCGCCTGCAGCTTCCACCAGTTCCAGATTGTGTTCCACTTTATGTGACCGTCGCGGGCTGACGACGTCTGTGTAGAAAAACGCAGCGCCGCTTTCGCGCGAATAACGCGCATCGAACCCCAGCCGTTTCGGCGCACCCGAGAGCCAGCCAAGAATCGCTGACCGATAGAGCGACTGAAAATCTAGCGCCGTCGTGTATTTCTTATCGCGCAGGCGGCGAACGCAGCTGATCACGTCGCGCCACGATCGGCGATCCATCGCAATCACGTTGTTGACGCTGGCATTTTCCTCCAGAATCGGCGCCCACTTTTTGTCGACGAGCCAATCAATCGTTGCCTTCGGAAACGATTCGCGAAGCGCAGAAACGGCTGGCAGCGTGTGGATAATATCTCCCAGCGCGCTCATCCGCAGGACCAGAAAGCGCTGGTCGTCCATGGGTCATCCTTGATGAGCATCGCGAATGCGCTCAATCAGGCTACGCGTCGAATGATCCTTGGGATCACCTACGATCGCAACGCGGATGCCGAGGTGCGCTGCTTCGTCTCGCTCCGGAACGCTATCGAGAGTGTAATCCGTTCCCTTGGCATGGACGTCCGGACGGAGCTCGCGCAACAATGAACGCACGTCAGGCTCTTCGAAAACAACCACGTAATCCACCGCGCGAAACGCTGCGACAAGTTCTGCCCGGTCCATCTCCTTCAGGATCGGCCGGCCTTGTCCCTTCAGTTTTCGCGTGCTGGAATCGGAGTTTATCGCCACGACTAGCAGATCGCCTTCCCTGCGCGCCGCTTCCAGATAACGTACGTGCCCCGCGTGCAAAATGTCGAAGCAGCCGTTTGCCATTACAATTCGGTCGCCGTTTTTGCGGTGCTCTTCGAGCCGGCTTTTCAACGCAGAACGCATTAGTATTTTCGAGCGCGTGTTCATTTACCTGTTCATTGACCCGCGCTTGCATCGCTGCGGACAGCGGTCTCAAGTTCTGCGCGCGATACCGTCGCCGTTCCCCGCTTCATCACCACAATTCCGCCGCCGTAATTCGCCAGGTGTGCAGCTTCAACAAACGAGGCGCCCGCGGCCAGAGCCAGCGTAAACACAGCAATCACAGTATCTCCTGCGCCGGTCACATCCACGGCGTCCTCCGCTCCGTATACCGCAATCCGATAAGGCACCTTCGCGCGCTCAAACAAAACCATTCCGTCTTTGCCCCGAGTGACGAGCAATGTCTGCAAACCGAGAGCGCGCAGCGTGCGCTGGCCGAGCACTTCGAGCTGCTTTTCATCTTTCCCGATCAGCACATGATGCGCCGCTTCCAACTCTGCCTCATTCGGCGTGGCCGCCGTGAATCCAGCACCACGGTAATCCAACAACCGGTAACGCGAATCCAGAGTCGCCACTTTCGCTTTCACCTGCTTCAACAGCTCCGGCGTAACAGAACCGCATCCGTAATCGGATACCAAGAGGGCATCTGACTTCGCAATATTCGCCTGGACCCTTTTTCTGACCCTCTGAATAACGCTCTCCGGCAGCGTGCCCGCCGATTCGCGGTCAACGCGCAAAACCTGCTGCCGTGCCGTATGCGACCATCGCGCAAGAAACCGGGTCTTTGTTGTTGTACTCGCATGGCGGGTACGAATCATGCCCGCAACATTCACTTTTTTTGCGCGAAAATAGTTGATCAGCGCATCTCCCGGGCTGTCTTCTCCCACAGCTCCGACAGGTAACACGCGCGCACCTAACGCCACCAAGTTGTTCGCTGCGTTGGCCCCTCCACCGGGGAAAACTTGTGTTTCTTGATGACGTAAAATCAGTACCGGCGCTTCGCGTGAAACTCGCGAAATCTCTCCCGTGACGTACTCGTCGACAACAAAATCCCCGAGGACAGTAATCGTCTGGCGCGGAAAGAATGAAATGATCTCCAGCAGACGTGACAAATCCACCGCCGCTTTGTTCTGCCGCTTGTTCAGCCGGGCTGTCATTTTCTCGATTTTATATTCTCGCAGATGAGATCCACCGCTCGTGTCAAATCCTCGACCACCGCGTCAGGATCGCGAGGCCATTTGCGCCGGTTCCACTCATATTCGCCCCGCCCGTAACCCGAGAGCACAAGAATTCCTGTGCACCCGGCCACCTGCGCCATCGCGATGTCATCATAGCGATCGCTGACAAGTGTTGAGCCTTTGAGATCGAGCCTGTGTTCCGCTGCCGCGCGTTCCAGCATACCCGGCAGGGGCTTGCGGCAATTGCAATTGTCGTCGCGAATGTGCGGGCAGTAATAAATGCCGTCGACGTGCGCTCCTCCCGCTGCAAGCTGGTCTTCCATCTTTGCGTGAATTTCCTGAATCAGTGACTCCGGGAAAAAACCGCGCGCTGCTCCCGATTGATTCGTGACCACGATCACTGGCAGGCCGGCTTCGTTCAGACGCCGAATCGCCGCAGGAGCGTACGGGAACACAGAAAAACGGCTCAGATGATTCGCATAGCCCATCTCTTCCGAGATCGTGCCGTCGCGATCCAGAAACACCGCGCGTCTTTTCGCGGCATCAGGCATGGCTTGGTCGCTCCAACCACTTCGTCGCAGCTTCGCGCACATCCTCGACCGGAACACGCTCCATACAACGATGGTCAATCGGGCACTCGCGCAAGAAACACGGGCTACACGCGACTTTGTGCTGAACGAGTCTTTTTTGGTAAGTCACAGGGGCCGTCCCGTGCGGGTCCGTGGATCCAAAAATTGCCACAACCGGCAGGCCGACGGCCGCGGCCACATGCATCGCGCCCGAATCATTCCCAACAAACAAGGAGCAGCGCGAAAACAACGCAGGGAGTTCGCCCATTGACGTCTGACCGGCGAGAACTACAGGGCGATGACGCATTCGATCAGCGATTTGGCGGCAAATCTCAAGTTCTGAGCTCGCGCCGAAAAGTATCACATCCGCGTCAAATTCATCAACGAACGCATCGGCAACCGCCGCGAATCTGCCGGGTGGCCAGCATTTTGCGGAGCCGTAAGCCGCGCCGGGTGCAATAGCGATTCGTTTCGCCGCAGCGCGCGCGTTTATCTCACGAAGTCGTGCCTCGGCAGCTTCAGCGGAACCAGCCTGTAGCGTCAGAGAAATCTGCGTAATGTTGGGAATATTTTCCAGCCATCCTGCACGGCGCAACAACTCCAAGTAGTAGAACGATTCGTGCGCCGGAATCTCGCCATTCTTCGGAACTTTCACCGCCCGGCTCAACAGAATCCCGCGCCCATCCCGCGCATACCCTATGCGTTCGGTAATTTGGGCGCGCCAAACCAGCCATGCAGCCGAAAATGCATTTTGCAGCAAAACCGCACAGTCAAATTGCTCCGCGCGCAGTTCGGCGGCAGCCCGCTCCGTCGCCACTGGATTGCGCGATCCTGCTTTGAATGGCATCACGCGATTCGCAAACGGCTGCCCGTCGTAAAGCTCAGCTACTCCTGGGCGCGCCAGAATTGTGATTTGTGCATCCGGCCAGCGCCGCCGAATTGCCTCGAGCGCAGGAATCGACATGATCGCGTCGCCGACCCAATTTGTCGCGCGGACGAGAATCTTCATCCCATCCGCCCCGGATTCCGCTTCTCGATCATGCCCAAGATTTCGCGCCACAGACCTTCTTCGTCGTTGAACTTCAACCCAATCCTGCAGAAGTAAATCGGAAGGCCAATCTTCACGTCCGAAGGCAAATCATATGTGTCTTTCTCTGTGCAAACGAACGCATCCGCTCCGGCCGCGCGTGCTGCCGCTTCTAAGCCCGCCATGTCGGCGTTCGTGTACTTGTGGTGATCACGAAAAGTCTCGCGTCCCGCAACTGCAATGCCCCATTTCTTAAGATCGGCGAAAAACGCCTCGGGGTTGCCGATTCCGCAGAACGCAAACATTTTCGTTCCAGCAGGAGGAGGCGCAGCAGCACCGCTCCCTCGATACGCTTGCAATTCCAGCAACTTAGTCTGCGAAAAATATATCGGCGCCCGCGAATATCGTCGAATCACCGCTTCAATCGCTGGCACGCGCTCTTCTGCCCGATGGATGACTACAATGTCCGCCCGGCGCAGCTCCGAGACCGGTTCGCGTAGCCTTCCTGAGGGCAAGACGTGCCCTCCGCCGAACGGCTTCGTGGCGTCGATCATCACAATGTCCACGTCGCGCGCGAGCTGCAAATGTTGGAATCCATCATCCAGCATGAACCATTCCACTCCCCGCTTTTCGATCTCTTTCCCCTTCTCGAAGCGCTTCGCTCCCACGCCGAATTCCAATCGTGTTCCTAACCGGCCGTGAAGCAATGCTACTTCGTCATTCCATCCTTGTGTGCTCGCGCCTGACCGCTCCGCCGGCAACGGCCTGTACCCTCGTGAAAGCAACCCGACCTTCTTTCCAGCTCCCAGAGCTCGCTCAACGACCCAAAGCACCATCGGCGTCTTGCCCGTTCCGCCCGTCGTGATATTTCCCACGCTTACAACCACGCCCTGTAATCGTCGTTGCGTCGCTATTCCCGTGCGATAGGCCCACGCATGTGTACGCGCAACTGCGCCGTACAGAATCGACGCCGGCCACAGAAGCACCTCTGCCAGTGTCACACGTCGTCTCGCTGCAATTCTAAAATTTGGGCGATTCGCTCCAGCGACCGCGCCGTTGCGCCGCGATTCGCTTCCACCAGGGCGTGCGCCTTTTGCCCCATTCGCTCGCAGCGCGACGAATCAGCAATCAATTCCGCCCACGCGCTGCCGAGCCTCTCGCCTGTTCTCACTTGTATCCCCGCTCCAGAACTGGAGAACTTCACCGCGATCTCGCTAAAGTTTTCCATCGACGGGCCAAAGACCGGCGCTTTGCAAAACCATGCTGGCTCCAAAATGTTGTGCCCGCCCGACGGAACGAGCGATCCCCCGACAAAAACCGCGTCGCCGACGGCATAGAGCCCCGCAAGCTCGCCGATGGAATCAAGAATCAACACGTCACAGTTTTCGTCCAGTGGCGCACTCATATCGACTGTGCTGCGCCGTACGACCCTCCAACCGCTTTGGCTCGCAAGGTCCGCTGCAACATCGAACCGCTCCGGCTTTCGCGGCGCGAGAATCAGCAGCGCCCGTCGCCATTGGCGTTGAACGATGTCATACGCCGCAAGCACGGCTTCCTCTTCGCCCGCAACTACGCTCCCCGCAACGAACACCGGCCATCTCTCCTGGCTCGCAATCTGCTCCGCGAGCCAATTGCCGAACGCGCTCTGCGCTGGCGGTTCGATGTCATACTTCAAATTCCCAGTGACCTCGATCCTCTCTTCCGGCGCACCCATCTCCTTCAATCGCTCCGCATCTTGCTCGCTTTGAGCCAGGAAAAAACTGGCATTTTCCAAAACGCGCCTGAAAAATCCCCCAACAAATCGCTGGAACTTTCGAAACCGCCGAATGGAACGCTCGGAAATGCGGCTGTTGACGAACACGACCGGCACTCCAGCACGTCTTGCCTCACGCAAAAAGTTCGGCCAGATTTCCGTTTCGAGAATCACCACCAGCTTAGGCTGAATCTTTTCAAATGCCCGCCGCACGGGCCAAGGCCAATCGAACGGAAAATAAAACACGCCGTCCGCGCTCCGAATTCTCTCTCGCGCAAGCTCCTGCCCTGTTGTCGTCGTTGTGGAAAGAAAGACCGCGTATTCCGGAAAGTTTTTCTTCAACCCATCGACAACTGGCTTGCTCGCCAGCACTTCGCCCACCGACACTGCGTGCACCCAAATCGCTGTGCGAGGCGGCACACCGCGCGCCAGCGCATCCGGCAGATAGCCCATGCGCTCGCGCACGTTCCACAAATATTTTCCGCGCCGCAATCCTTGCAACACAAAGTACGGTGCGAGCAGCACCATACCGATTGCCGTCACAACGCTATACAAAAGGTACATGAGGTAGGGCCGGCGCCTCCGAAAAGGCAGCCTGCTGCAAGATTCGTATTATAGTGTCATCCGAAGGACGAACCCACAACGTTTCCTCTGGCGATTGCATCTATGGACACGAAATGAAGCGAGCTATGCTCTTGCTCTCCAGCCTGGCTCTCATCCCGCTGGCTCCGTTTCAACTGCCGCAGCCTGCGGCGCGCACTGTTCCTCCTTGGGTTGGAAAAGATTCTCACCAAGGTCTCACCGTCGCCGCCGATCCTTATTTGGACTCTGACCGCTCCAAAGCGAAATTCGAAAAGGCCGATCCTTATAAAGCTGGCCTTCTCGCGATCGATGTCTCCTTCAAAAATGACACGAATATTCCAATTCACGTCGATCTCTCCACGCTTCGCCTGGACATAGACGAGCCGGACGGCCAGCGTTTTCACCTTCCTGCCCTGACGATTACTGAAGCGTCAAAGCAAATCGCTCATCCTCAGGGCGCTTCCCTTCCAAGGCCCCACCGATTCCCTTCTATCTCCCCGCCCGGCGAAGACAGCAAGACCCGCGATGTCAAAGACAAGCTCGAACCGCTCGCGCTGCAAGCCGATGTCGTACCGCCCAATGGCACGATTCACGGTTTCGTATTTTTTGACGTGAACAATCATTTCGAGGCCGTCCCAAATGCGTCGCTCTATCTTCCCGACGTGAAGTCTGTCACTTCTGACGCTGGGATGATTTATTTCGAAGTTCCTCTCGGACCCAAGCAATCGCACTGAGCCGCAAAGCGCTTTCGCCGACGCAGTTTGCCCAATCGGCTGCGCTCAGATAAAATTCAATTTCAATTCCCGGAGATTTTTTTCACACTTTATGTCGCTCCTCGACGAACTCAACTCTCGGCAACGCGAAGCCGTTACCGCCATCCATGGCCCGGTGCTCGTCCTCGCCGGCGCAGGCACCGGTAAAACTCGCGTCATCACCTATCGTGTCGCGCATCTGCTCGAGCAAGGGATTCCAGGACGAAACATCCTCGCCGTGACCTTCACTAACAAAGCCGCCGAGCAAATGCGCCGCCGCATTGCCGATCTTGTTCGCTCCAGCGGGCACGACGCCTCCGACGTTTGGATTTCTACATTTCACTCTTTCTGCGCGCGCCTGCTTCGTCGCGAAGCGCCAAACGCAGGCCTTCCCCGCTCATTCACCATTTACGACGACGATGACCAGACACGCGCCGTGAAGCTCGCGTTGCAAACTCTGAAGTTCCCCGAGAAAGAGCTCCCGCCCCGAGCGCTGCGCGACCGTATCAGCCACGCCAAAAATCACAATATTTCACCGGATGAAATGGAAGCAGAGGCTTTTGATCCGTTCACGAAAAAATCCGCCGACGTGTACCGCGAATACGAATCCATTCTTCGCAAGTCCGCAGCGCTTGACTTCGACGACCTGCTGCTCCGCGCCGTGAAATTACTCCGCGACAATGCTGAAGTGCGCGCGCGCTGGTCCACGCAGCTGCGCTTCATCCAAGTCGATGAATTCCAGGACACCAACGCCTCTCAGGAAGAGCTGGTTCGCCTGCTCGCCGGAAAAGAACGCAATGTCTGCGTCGTCGGCGACGAAGATCAGTCGATTTACA
>Ga0126371_10000073_pt1 | contig 69101 bp, 48 predicted proteins | sample PanSoiMetaPlot_4_FD_110145 | JGI IMG/M metagenome (GOLD analysis project Ga0126371, IMG submission 110145) | Tropical forest soil microbial communities from Panama - MetaG Plot_4 | ecosystem: Environmental > Terrestrial > Soil > Tropical forest > Bulk soil | place: Panama | collected 2016-02-17
CGACTGAGCGCAAATGAAGCCCTTCTGAAGGGAGCACCGTTCGGCGGAACGGCGCCATAGACGCGTCACATCTGCGGCATGTTCCGCGTATAATAAAAAATGATGGAGCTTTATTCGATGAAATCGGCACTCCGTAGTTCCGTTTTCGAGAAAGACGCAGCCGCAGGAAAGGGACGAATACGGCACCAGCTATATCGTGGTGACTAATCACGAAGTACACCGCTGCATCTGCTCCAAGAAAAGAAGTTCCCACCGGCTGGCAGCCGACGTTGTACGAGCGGACATGAGGCCGCTCAGTCTCCGCAACAGAATGGCTGAGCACGAAAACAGAAAAAGAGACCGTGTTTATGGGAATTTGGGCGCTGAGCCGAGGATCGGCGGCGGCTGATATTTCGCAATTTAGTTCGCGGAAATCTTGACCGCACGGAGAAGCAGGCCTGAAACCTGAAATAGGGCAACAGCCTCCCCAGGGTACGCACTCATCCATCGAATACGTAGAAGTAAGATCGCAAAGCCAGGGGCGGTATATGTTGGCCGTGTTCGAAAGCGTCCAAGTGTTGGCTTTAACCCGCAAAAAATATCGCTGGGAATCCTGAATGGAACCAGTTCTCGTCGGCGAATGACCTGCGCCGGACAACGGGAAGGGCTGGCCGCCGATCGTCCCCAAATGAGAAAGACACTGTCATGTCACACCGGATAGGGCAGGGCGAGATGCGTCGAGCACATGGACGCGCCCATGACAATCATCGGCGCCGGCGGCGGCCCAATTCCGGAAGGCGTTTGGCGGCTCCTTTTAGGCGGTGAAGATGGAATCGTCGACGTGCCAGCGGATCGCTGAGAGATGAATCGCTGCTGCAGTGAGGATACGAACGCGCCGGGAAAAATGTATGCCCGCAAGGGCCGATTCCGGGCAGCGTCATCGCGGAAGTGATGCCGCCGTTGACCAGTCCGCTCGATCCCACGGTCACTGTCGGATGGTACGGCGCGCCATGCAAAACGGAATTTTTCTCATGCCAAAATGGAGTTCTCGCTGCTGGGCGATCCAGATCGTAACCGGAATCTGGAGCAAGGTGATCGTGTTAGAAGAACCTTTTGTTCTGCCCTGCTTCACGGAAATAGCTTTATAGAAAGAGCGTGTGACATTTCTGTCAGGTCACGCATGCAACAGACAACGATTAAACTTCATTTGACCAAATTCGCATCCTATGGTTCGCTAACGTGCAGAACGAACGCACTGGCTGTGCCGGACTTGTAAGCAGCCGATCGTTCCGATGTCGTTGGTGCGCTTTTTCGGAAGAGAAAGATGGAACCGGATGAAGACAAGAACTGTACCGTCTACATCGTGGTGACTAACCACGAAGCGCAGTACTGCATCTGGCCCAAGCGCAAAAGAATTCCCGCCGGCTGGCGGCCGGCGGGCAAGGAAGGCTCGAAGTCGGAATGCCTGGAGTATATCGACGTCGTGTGGACAGACATGAGGCCGCTCAGCCTGCGCCACAGAATGGCTGAGCAGGCAGCGAAGGCAGAGTAGGCCTGAGCTGGGACACGGGCAGCAGCCCGGCCCGGGGACGCATGATCCCCATCAAAAACGAAGCCGCGAAGTAAGATCGCAAGCCAGCGTCGGTATACGCTGGCTGCGTTCGAAAGCGCCCAAGCGCTGACTTTAACGCGCGAAAAACGGATTCCGCAAGGAATCCCCGAATTGAAGCAGCTGTCGCGGGGGAGTGCCCTGCGCCGGGCAACGGGAGAGGTTTGGCCGCGGATCATCCTTGACTGAGTAAAAATACGTCATGTCACAGGATGGGGCAGGGCAAGAGGATCGAGCATATGGACGAGCCCATAGCAATCATCGGTATCGGTTGCCGTTTTCCCGGTGGCGTCTCGAATCCGCAAGACTTTTGGCATTTTCTCTTGGCCGGCGAGGACGGAATTGTCGACGTGCCGGCGGACCGCTGGAATATGGATCGCTTCTACAGCGCGGACGCGAATGCGCCGGGAAAAATGTATATCCGCAAGGGCGGCTTCTTGAGGCAACCTGTCGATCAGTTCGATCCCTTATTTTTCGGCATTTCCCCGCGTGAGGCAGGCTACATCGACCCGCAACAGCGCCTGTTGCTCGAGGTCAGTTGGGAGGCGTTGGAAGATGGCGGCCTGGCGCCGACCCAGCTCGCCGGTACGACCACCGGAGTTTACATCGGCGGGTTCGCACTGGACAGTTTGGTTATCCAGCTAAGTCCGCTCAATCGAGGCAGCATACGAACACACCACGTTGCGACCGCGGCCTCGATGACAATGCTGGCTGCGCGGCTTTCGTATGTCCTCGATCTGCGCGGACCCTGTATCGCGCTCGACACGGCCTGCTCATCGTCTCTCGTCGCCTTGCATTACGCCTGTCAGGACATCTGGAGCGGGGAGTGCTCGCTGGCATTGGCGGGGGGCGTCAACGTGATGATATGCCCGCAGTTTCCAATGGTGATGTGCAAGGGGCATTTTCTAGCCCCAGATGGCCATTGCAAAAGTTTCGACGAGCGTGCGGACGGCTACGCGCGCGGCGAGGGTTGCGGCATCGTCGTGCTCAAGCCGCTCGCGACTGCTCTTCACGATGGGGATCGCATATATGCCGTCATCTGCGGCACCGGCATCAACCACGATGGTCACACCGACGGGGTGTCGTTCCCCAACCGTGAAGCGCAGGAAGCATTGATCAGAAGAGTTTACGCGCGCGCCAATGTGCCGTTCGATCGGGTCAGATATGTCGAAGCGCACGGAACGGGCACAGCAGTCGGTGATCCGATCGAGGCATCGGTGCTTGGTCGCACCATAGGCGACAAACGTAACGAAGGCGACGCCTGCCTTCTCGGCTCCGTCAAGGCGAATATCGGGCATCTTGAGGCTGCTGCGGGCATTGCGGGAGTCATAAAGACGGCGTTGTGTTTGAAGCATCGGCAAGTCCCGCCGCAAGTGCTGCAGAACCCGAATCCCGATATTCCGTTTGAAGACTGGGGCCTCAAGCTTCCCCGCACGATCGAACATCTTGCTGATGAGCCGCAGCCGGCGTATGCGGGAGTGAATTCGTTTGGTTATGGCGGTACGAACGCTCACGCCATTCTCGCTCAAGCGCCGGCGCGGAAGATCACGAAACGAAACAGGTCGCAGACGCGTTGCGGCGCACGCGTGCTGCCGATTTCGACCCGCAATGAGGCTGCACTTCGCGAGCTGACGGGTCTGTATGCGACGTCGCTGGCACATGCATGCCCGGAAGATCTGGACGATATCTGCTGGTCCGCCAGCACCCGCCGCGCACATTTCGAATATCGGTTGGCGGCAGTGGCGGATACGCCGGAGATGCTGTCGAAAGAGCTGACGAGCTATCTGGCTTCCGGACCGAGCAGCAACGTCGCCACCGGACACTCACCGAGCCGCCAGCCGAGGCTCGTCTTCGCATTTTCCGGGATGGGGCCACAGTGGTGGGCGATGGGGCAGGAACTGTTGCAGCGCGAGCCCGTCTTTCGGCAGGCGGTGGAACGCTGTGACTCGTTGTTCGAGCAGATCGCCAGCTGGTCCATTCTGGCGGAAATGAGGAAACCCGAAAGTCAATCCCGCATGCGCGAGACGCAGATCGCGCAACCGGCGAACTTTGTTCTGCAAGTGGCCCTTGTGGAGCTACTGACAAGCTGGGGAATTCGGCCAGCCGCAGTCGTAGGCCATAGTGTGGGGGAAGTCGCGGCCGCGTACGTTTCGGGCATTCTCGAGTTGCATGAGGCCGTCCGCGTCATTTTTCACCGTAGCCGCCTGCAACAGACCACTGCCGGCACGGGCAAGATGCTGGCCGTCGGCCAATCGGCCAGCGCGGTGCCAATGTTGATCGCCGGGCATGAGCACGAGGTTTCCGTCGCTGCGATCAACAGCCCGTCATCTGTCGTGCTCTCCGGTGATGAGGGGGCGCTCGAAGCAATTGCGGCAACTCTGGCGGAGCAAAACGTCTTCCACCGCATGCTGCAGGTTGAGGTCCCCTACCACAGCCCGGTAATGGAACGCCTCCAGGGCGGCATGCTGGATGCATTAAACGAGCTGCATCCGAACGCGCCGACAGTGCCCACCTACTCGACGGTGACCGGGAACGTCGTTGCAGACGGGGAAGGCCACAAGGCCGAGTACTGGTACAGAAACATGCGCCAGCCGGTGCTCTTCGGTGCAGCGATCGAGCGCCTGCTTGATGACGGCCATACGGTCTTTCTGGAAATAGGACCTCACCCAGTCATTACGCCATCAATTCGCGAGTGCCTGTCCGATCGCGCGGGAGAGGTAGTTTGCTGCCTGCGGCGTGGTGAACCAGAGGGCGTGCAAATGGCGCGCGCACTGGCACGGTTATACACGATCGGCTGCTCCGTCGAGTGGAGCCGCGTGTACCCGGGCTCGTTCAACTTTGTTCCGCTTCCGACTTACCCGTGGCAACGGGAAGTGCATTGGTTGGAATCGAGCGCCTCTCTTGCCGACCGCCGCGCAAAGCCGGAACACCCGCTGTTGCGCGAAAGGATGTCTACCACGTCGCCAGTGTGGGAAAGCGAAGTTGACACGAGCTACGCGTCTTACCTTGCGGATCACGTTATCGAGGATGCCGTCGTGTTCCCGGCTGCGGCGTATATCGAGGCGTGGTTGGGAATGCAGAAGATGATTGAGGGCCGCGAAACGGCTGTTCTCGAAGACTTGGCGTTCGAGCAGATGGTCGTTGTCGATCCGGCACAGCAGGCAAAATTGCAGTGGAGCTACGACTCAAGAACGCGCGAATTGCGCACCTACAGCCGAACGGCAGAGGGGGAAGTCGAATGGAACCAGGTGGCGCGGGCGCGCTTGGCAAACTCCGAGGCATGGACAGAAGAGCACCGTAATCCGGCGTCGCTCAAAGGCGAATTTAGCGATCGCGTCGATGCCGAGGAGTTTTACGCCAAACTGAGAAGCTGTGGATTGCGATACGGGCCGTCATTCCAGTGCATCCGCGCACTCTGGCGCCGTCCGAATGAAGTCCTCGCCCGCTTGGAAATGAAGCCACCGGAAGACGAACTTGACGGCTATCGCGTGCATCCGACTGTTCTCGATGCATGCTTTCAGGTGCTTGCCGCCGCCGTCACTGCGCCCAACGGCAGGGAGATGGAAGGGCTGTTCGTTCCTGTGGCGATCCGGCAAATCCGTTATCATGCAAAGACCGGCACGCACGCGTGGTGCGTCGGAACGCTGCTTCACCGTTCTCAATCAATAATCGATGGCAACATCGTCCTCTTTGATGAGAATGGAAAGATCGCGATGGAAATTGTCGGGTTGCAATTCGCCTCGCTCGGACGCGAGCCGAAGCATGGTTCCGAGTTACAAAATTGGACATATGCCTCCAGGTGGGAAAAAGCGGTCCCGCCGGTGAGCTTCGCAGATTCGGGCCGGTGGGTGATTTTCGTCGAAGACGGGCAGATCGGCTCGTCAGTGGCGGATCACCTAAGATCACAAGGAGCCGCAGAGGTTGTCGAGGTTGCGGCCGGCAGCGCCTACGCCCGGACCTCTTCATCGCGCTTCGACATCCGCCGAAGGGAGAAAAGCGATCTGGAAAGGATCTCCAAGGACGCCGACATCGCGAGTGCGCGTGGCGTCGTCTATCTATGGCCGCTGGACAACAGTGGAGACCCGAGCGATCCGGCCGGCATAGTAGGAGTCCTCGATGCACTTCTCGTGATTCAGGCCTTAATCGGCGCGCAGGCAAAGCCGCCGCGGCTGTACGTCATTACGCGGAGCGCGCGACAGGTGCTTCCAGGAGAAGCGCTACAGGGGCTGTCTCGAGCGCCGCTTATCGGACTGGCGCAGGTCGTGGCGAACGAGTTCCCGGATCTTCGCTGCACATCGATCGATCTCGGCGCAGTTGAAGACGGTAGCATTGCCTGTGCGCTCGGAGCGGAGCTCCTGGCCGACAGCGCGGAGACCGATGTCGCGTTGCGTGGGAGCGAGCGCTTCGTTCACCGTCTGGTTCGACTAGCGGCCCCGGACCGACCCGTTACTGTTCACAGCGCAACGACCAATGGGCCGGACAACGGCTTCAGGCTGCAATCCGGTATGCCGGGCGGTATCGATGGATTGCAGTTCCACCAGGTTGCGCGCCGCGCTCCCGGTCGTGGCGAGATCGAGGTGCAGGTCCGGACTGCGGGTCTCAACTTCAAGGACGTCATCAAGGCTCTCGGTATTCTGCCCAAGAAGGCCACGGAAAATACGTTTCACGCCAGCGGTCTCGGAATGGAAGCGGCAGCCGTCGTGACCAGGGTCGGCGATGGCGTCACCAATTACGCGCCGGGCGACGCTCTCATTGCGTCGTTGCCGAACAGCTTCAGCTCCCATGTGACGGTCGCGGTCGACACGCTTTTGGCCATCAGGGACGACCAGGGCCTAAAGCCCGAACAAAGCGCCAGCATTCCGGTCGCCTTCATGACGGCGTATTACGCGCTGCACGAGCTCGCGAAACTCGCCGCCGGCGAGACGGTGCTAATTCATGCGGCCACCGGAGGGGTCGGGCTCGCCGCGGTTCAAGTCGCCCAATGGGCGGGAGCCGAAATCTTCGCCACAGCCGGGAACCAGGCCAAACGAGACTACCTTCGCGGTCTCGGTATCAAACACGTCTGGGATTCGCGCAACCTTGCCTTCGCGCAGGGTATCGAGCAAGCGACCGGGGGCCGGGGCGTGGATGTCGTATTGAACTCGATTCCGGGAGATGGCGTGCTCAAAAGCCTGTCGGTGATGGCACCGATGGGACGCTTTGTGGAGATCGGCAAGCGTGACATCGTCGAAAACAATCCGCTGCCGATGCTTTATCTGAACGGGAACGTCAGCCTGTTCACGGTCGACCTCGACCGGATGATGATTGAGCGGCCCGATCTGGTTCGCCGCCTCCTCAACGAGGTCTTGGCGCTCTTCCACGACGGCAGCTTCAAGCCTCTGCCGGTGACCGTGTTTCCAGCAGCCGGAATTGCGGACGCGTTTCGCCTGATGGCCCAGTCGAAGCAGATCGGCAAGGTGGTCATCGATATCGAAAACACAGAGGGGCTCAATCTGATTGCGTCGCATTCCAAGGAGAAGGTGCTCAGGAGCGATGCGACGTATCTGATCACTGGCGGGTTTGGGGGCGTAGGCCTCGAGCTTTGCAAGGCGGTCGCCGCACGGGGCGCTCGTCATCTGGCGATCGTCGGCCGCCGAGGACCGGCATCCCCGGCAGCCAAGCAGGCGGTGCAGGAGCTGCATGATTGTGGAGTCTCGACAGCAGAACTCGTGGCGGACGTGTCGAAGGAAGATGAAGTGAGGGAGGTGCTGGCGCACATTGCAACCTCCATGCCGCCGCTTCGAGGGATTTTCCATGCGGCCGGCGTCGTGGAAGACGCCTACTTGCCGGACCTCAGTGCCGAGGCCGTCGCCAAAGTCATGGGACCGAAGGCGCTCGGTGCGTGGCATCTGCACGAGCAGTCGCGAGCTCTTCCTATCGAGCTGTTCGTACTCTTTTCCTCCGCGACGGCATTGATCGGGAATCCCGGGCAGGCCAATTATGTCGCCGCGAATGCCTTCCTCGACGCCTTGGCCCACCACCGGCGTGCCGTCGGTTTGCCCGCACTGAGCGTTAACTGGGGCGCGCTCGGCGGAGGCGGTATGGTCGCGAGTAACTCCCGGGTGGCGGAATTTCTTCGACGTTCAGGAGTGCGAGAAATTCCCGCCGCCGCGGCTATGCAAGCATTGTTCCGCTTGCTCGAATTGGAGGAACCGCAAGTTGGGGTCATCGACATGGACTGGCGGCGATGGGGTGAGATCAATCCTGCTGCTGCCGGCTGTCCGCAATTTTCGACGCTACTTTCAACCCCGCCGGACGAGGCGTTGGGAACGGGCGATCAAACGCGGTTGGAACTCCAGAGAATGGAAGCCAAGCACCGGCTCGCGTGGCTAAGCGGAGCGCTCGCCGGGTTCGTCGCTGCTGCGTTGCATCTTCCTCCCGAAAAAATCGACGTCTACCAGCCGTTCTCTCAATTGGGCATCGACTCGCTGCTTGCCGCCGAGCTGCAGGCCACGGTCAGTGCCAAATTGGGGATTCAGATTTCCGCCCCTCAGTTCATCAAGGCGGGAACGATCGTCGGGCTGGCGCAACAGCTTTTGGAGAAGATCGCCGTGTCCTACATCGACGCGGCTGCGGACCGCACGGTTGAACATGCGCCGCCCGCTCCCGCTACGCCGCCGCGCCCACAAGTTGCAGCAGAATGACCGAGTTGTTGCACCATGTTCGATCGAGACGAGTGGCACTTGGAGAGCAGGACGCGGACCGAAACCCTGCTGGATGTCTTGCGCGATCGAGTGCAAAGCATGCCAGAGAAGATCCTCTACACATGCATCAGTCGCGAAGCCGCAGCCGAACAAATAACATTCAGCGATTTGGATGTCAGGGCGCGGCGCCTTGCTTACCAGCTGCGGAGCATAGCGAAAGGAGAGGAGCGCGTTCTTCTGCTCTATCCGGACGGAGTCGACTATATCGTCGGACTTTTCGCATGCTTCCACGCGCGGCTGATAGCGGTCTCAGGCATCCGTTCGCAGGCGGTCCACAGTCTTGAGCGATTCTGCGCCGTAGTGCGCGACTCGCAGGCAGGTGTGGTGCTAGGGCCAAGCAGGCTTCTCGGCGAATTTCAGACGGCGCTCCATCCTGGAGGCAGCCACCTGCGCCTGAAATGGGTGGCAAGCGACCGACGACCGGAGGGGCCGCTGCAATATCCCGATCAACCAAACCTGGACGGCCAGTCACTAGCCCTTCTTCAATACACGTCGGGATCGACCCAGTCGCCGCGTGGTGTGATGCTGAGTCACGGCAATCTCTTGCACAATCTGGCCGGGCAGTTTAGAGCGTTCGACTACAACCAATCCGAAGTGGGGGTGAGTTGGCTTCCGCTTTCGCACGATATGGGCCTGATTGGCGGGGCTCTGATGGCGCTCTACGGAGGCGCCCACTGCATATTGATGTCGCCATCCGACTTTCTTGAGCAGCCGGTACGATGGCTTCAGGCCATCACCGATTACCGGGCGACGATCAGCGGCGCTCCTAACTTTGCTTACGACCTCTGCGTCCGCCGCGTTACCGCCGAACAGAAGAAGCGTTTGGACCTTAGCAGCTGGAGCGTCGCCTTTAATGGAGCGGAGTTCGTTCGGCACGAAAACGTAACAGCGTTCAACGAGGCCTTCAGGGACTGCGGGTTCCGTCCGCAAGCAATGTATCCATGTTATGGCCTGGCCGAGGCAACGCTTTTCGTTGCCGGGGGAGCAAGAACCACGGAATGTCGCTCCATCGCGGTCAGGCGAGAGGATCTCAATTGCAATCGAGCCGCGCCGCTGCCGATCGGTGCCGACGGGCCGCAGACTGGTTGTATTCCGTTTGTGAGCTGCGGCCGGAGCCTGCAGGATCAGCAGATAACGATCGTCGATGAATCTCGCCGCTTGCCCTGTACACCAGGCCAGATCGGCGAGATTTGGATAAGGGGCCCGAGCGTCGCGCAAGGTTACTTTGGCCGCCCGGAGGAGAGTCAACACACGTTCGAGGGGCGCTTGCGCAACGGCGAAGGACCATTTCTGCGTACCGGCGATCTCGGGTTCATGTGGGATGGGGAGCTATTCGTCGCCGGCCGACTCAAGGACATCATTATCATTCGGGGCGTCAATCACTATCCGGAGGACATCGAGGCGACAGTTGAGAGGTGCCACGGCGCGATCGTGCGCGGCGCGAACGCGGCAGTGACGATTGAAGCGGAGGGAGAAGAGCGGCTCGTCTTGGTTCAGGAGATCAGGAGAGATTGGGACGGCGATCCGGCGTCGGTGTTGGAAAGGATCATTCAAGAGATAAAGTTCGAGCACGCCATTGATCCGCACGCGGTCCTTTTGATCCGGCAAGGCGCATTGCCAAGAACGCCGAGCGGGAAGGTCCAGCGCGGCGAAACGCGAGCGGCCGTCGCCTCGGGCCAATTGGAGACCGTTGCAGAATGGCGCAGCGGCGAGGCCGCAACAACGTCAGCGGGATATGTAAGCCCCCAAACGGTCGAAGAGGAGGCGCTGGCCAAAATCTGGGCGGAGGTCTTGGGCCTGGAGAAGGTTTCGACGACCGATAATTTTTTCTTCCTGGGCGGCCACTCGCTGGTCGCGACGCGGCTGATTGCGCGAATTCGGGACGTTTTCGCCGTGGAGCTGCCGGTGAGCGTGTTGTTCGAGGCCCCCACGCTGCGCGAGCTGGCAGGGCGCGTCGCGGAGGCGAAGCGGGCGGGGACCGGTGTTGCGCTTCCGCCTCTGGTGCGCTGCCCGCGCGACAACGTTTCACCGTTGTCCTACGCGCAGGAGCGGCTGTGGTTTCTCGATCAGCTGGGCGTGAGTTCCGCTTACAACATTCCGGCTGCGCTGCGGCTGCATGGGCAGCTCAATGTTACGGCGCTGGAACACAGCTTCGCAGGCGTTGTTCGTCGCCACGAAATCCTGCGCACTCGATTTGAAGCCGTGGATGGGCAAGGCGTCCAGATGGTGGATGCGGCGGCCACATTCCGGATGGAGCTTGTTGACCTCTCACGCGCGGCGGAGAGGGAGCGGGAAGCACAGATCCATCAGCTGGCCAGCGCGGATGCCGAGCGGCCGTTCGATCTCGCGGCTGCGCCATTGATGCGGGCAAAACTGGTGCGCCTCTCTGCGACCGAGCATGTCGTGTTTCTAAACATCCACCACATTGTCGCAGATGGGTGGTCGATCGGGGTGATGATCCGTGAGATTGCGGCGCTCTATGCGGCTCACGTCGAGAATTGCCTACCCGCGCTTTGCGATCTCCCGATTCAGTATGCCGACTATGCGTTGTGGCAGCGCGGCTGGCTAAAGGCCGAAGCGCTCGATCGCCAGATCAGTTATTGGAAGGAGCGGCTTGCATGGGCGCCAACGGCGTTGCAGCTGCCGATCGACCGCGTGCGGCCCGCGGTGCAAAGCTTCCGCGGCGACAGCTATTCCTTCAGACTCTCGCAGGAGCTTTCGTCCGCGTTGGTTCAGCTGGGTCAGCGGGAGGGCGCGACGCTGTTCATGGTGCTGCTGGCGGCTTTTCAGCTGCTGCTGGGGCGATACAGCGGCCAGGAAGACATCGTCGTCGGGTGCCCTATTGCTGGTCGACGGCGGCAAGAGCTGGAACAGCTCATCGGATTCTTCGTCAACACGTTGGTCATGCGCGCCGACCTATCCGGCGAGCCGAGCTTCCGTGAGTTGCTGCACCGCGTGAGACGATCGGCGATCGACGCATATGCGCATCAGGATCTGCCCTTCGAGAAACTAGTCGAGGAGCTGCAGCCCGCTCGCGACCTCTCACGCCAGCCACTGTTCCAGGTGATGTTCACGCTGCAGGAACTGGCGCTCGGCCAGCTGGATGTGGCGGGGCTGCGGGTAACGCAGATGCGCCCGGCGCAACAGACGACGAAGTTCGATTTGACGCTGTTTCTGCATCCGACCGCATCGGGATTACAGGGTTCGCTCGAATACGCGACGGACCTGTTCGAGCGCGACACGATCGAACGACTGGTTGAGCATTTCACCCGGCTGCTGCAGGAAATCGCGGCCGACCCAGACCGGCGTATCAGCGAGCTTCCACTGTTGTGCGCGGAGGAACGGCAGCGGCTGCTGGTCGAGTGGAACAACACGGCGGCCGATTATGTGCCAGACACATGCGTGCACGAGCTGTTTGCCGAACAGGCTGCGCGGCAACCCGATGCCATCGCGCTGGGTTTTGAGGGCGTGCAGTTGAGCTACGGCGAGCTTGAACGTCGCGCGAACCAGCTTGCCCACCATCTTCGCGCCCTCGGCGTCGGTCCTGAGACGGTGGTTGGGCTTTGCCTTGCGCGCTCGATCTCGGCAATCGTCGGACTGTTGGGAATTCTCAAGGCAGGCGGGGCATATCTGCCGCTGGATCCAAGCTATCCGCCCGCTCGCCTCGCCTACATGCTGTCTGACGCGCATGCGCGTGTCTTGGTGACTGAGGCGGAACACCTCAGGTCTCTGCCACCGCACGAGGCGCTTGTGGTCCGCATCGATGCGGATTGGGAGGAGATTGCGCGGCATCCGTCGACGGCGCCGATCAGCGGTACTTGTGCCGACAATCTTGCCTACGTCATCTATACCTCGGGATCGACCGGAAGTCCCAAAGGCGTCGAGGTCGTCCATCGCGGCATCACGCGACTTGTCCTAAGACCGAACTACGCCGATTTGCGATCAGACGACGTTTTTCTGCTGATGGCGCCGCTGGCTTTTGATGCCTCGACTTTCGAAATTTGGGGCGCGTTGCTCAATGGCGCGAAGTTGATCGTCTACCCGGAAACCTGGCCGGACATCGCCAGGCTGAAGGCCGTCATTTGCGATGAAAAGGTCAGCGTATTGTGGCTCACGGCTGGGCTATTCCATCGGGTCGTCGATGACGATCTTTCGGTTTTGGCGCCCATTAGGCTTCTGCTGGCGGGCGGCGACGCGCTTTCGCCAGCGCATGTGCTGCGGGCCGCCGCGGGGCTGAGTCGATCCCGCCTTATCAATGGTTATGGGCCTACCGAGGGAACCACGTTCAGCGTCTGCTTTCCCGTTCCCCGGCGGCCTTGCTTCGAAGCGAGTGTGCCGATCGGTCGGCCAATCACGCAAACACAAGCCTACGTTCTCGACGCGCTGCTTGAGCCGGTGCCGCCGGGCGTGGCGGGAGAGCTGTACATTGGCGGCTTGGGATTGGCGCGGGGTTATGTCGGCCGTGCATCGAGGACGGCCGAGCGGTTCGTGCCCAACCCATTTGGCAATGGTGATCGGCTCTATCGAACGGGTGATCTGGTCCGCTATTTGGCGGACGGCAATCTGGAGTTCCTGGGACGTCTCGATCACCAGGTGAAGGTCCGGGGTTATCGCATCGAGCTTGGCGAAATCGAAGCAGCCCTCCTGTCGCAACCCGGTGTGGATCAGGCGGTCGTCGTCGCTCGCCACGACGGGTCCGCCGAGAAACGCTTGGTCGCATATGTGGTGCCCGATCGGCAACGGCTGAAAGAGCTGTGGCCGCAGGATGCGGCGGCGCGAGACGAGAGCACGACCGAATGGCAGGCGCTGTTCGATCAGACCTACGATCAAGCAATCCCGGCGGGCCCAAGCTTTGTCGGGTGGAACAGCAGCTATACGGGAGAGCCAATTCCCGAATGTGAAATGCGGGAGTGGCTCGATTGCACCATCGGCCGGATAAGGGCGTTACGTCCCACGCGGTTGCTGGAGATCGGTTGTGGCGTCGGTCTGCTGCTCCAGCATCTAGCACCGGACTGTCGGACATATCTCGGCACTGACATTTCGGGCAGAGCGATCGCCGGGGTGCGACGATGGATCGAGCGAAGCGAGGCGCTGAGGCATGTCGAATTGATGCATAGATCCGCGGCCGACTTCACGGGAATTGATGACGGCTCAGTGGACACTGTCGTCCTGAACTCGGTAGTCCAGTATTTTCCCGATATCGACTATTTGATCGCAGTGCTTGAGCGCGCTGTTAAATCGGTGGCGCCAGGCGGGCATGTATTCATCGGGGATGTCCGACATCTCGGCCTGCTGTCGATGTTCCACAGCGCGGTGCAGCTCTCTCAAGCGCCGGCGGGGATGAATGTCGGGCAGCTGAGGAGCCGCATTGCGCGAGCTCTTTCGCAGGAGCGGGAGCTGGCGATCGATCCAGAGTTCTTCCTGGCGCTGGCGGATCAGTTGCCGACGATCGGCCGTGTCGAGCTGATGCTGAAGCGCGGCGGGTCGGAGAATGAGCTGACGCGTTATCGTTATGATGTGACGCTGCATGCGGGAGAGAAGCCATCGTGGTTGGGCGGCGAGGTACTTGAGTGGCGAGTTGACGAGAGGACGCCAGCCGAACTTGCCGCCGATGTGCTGCGCGAAAAGCGGCCGCCGGTGCTACGGATGAACGCCCTTCCGAACCGCCGGCTCGCACGCGAACGTGTTGGGCTGCGGCTGATTGAAACGCTGAATTTTGGTGACGACGTCGAAGAAGTCCGCGCGGCGATGGCGGCCGATGACGGCGCGGGTGAGGGGCCCGAAGCGTTCTGGGAGCTGGGTGAGGCGCACGGCTATGCGGTGCGGGTGAGCTGGACGCCTGGCTCATGCGAGGGCTGTTTTGATGTGCTGTTCGCCGACGAATCGCAAGTGCGGCTCCTTGCAGCGCCGTCAGGCCATCGATCACGGCCCGCGCGGGCGTGGAGCAGCTACGCCAACGATCCATCCGCCGGGGCACTGACACAGCACCTTCCTTCGCAGCTACGAGAGGCGCTCAAGCAGCGTCTTCCCGACTACATGGTGCCGTCGGCGTTCCTGGTTCTGGATTGGTTGCCGCTGACCGCGAACGGCAAGGTGGATCGGCGGGCTTTGCCTGCGCCGGAGGAGCGGGCGGCGTCGACGAACTATGTCCCGCCGCGTTCGCCGGTCGAAAGACAGTTGGCCTCGATCTGGTGCGAAGTACTCAGGCTCGACCAAGTCGGCGTGAACGACAACTTTTTTGGGCTGGGCGGCGATTCGATTCAATCGATTCAGGTCGCTGCGCGCGCCAATCGCGCTGGACTGAAGCTGACCGTCAGGCAGATATTCGATCATCAGACCATCGCCGCGCTGGCGGCAGCCGTGCAGCCGGCCGGTCCCAGCTCGGCCGAGCAAGGGATGGTGCAAGGCGACGTCCCACTTACGCCGATCGAACGTTGGTTCTTTGAACAGGATCTGAAGGAGCCGCAGCACTTCAATCAGGCGCTGCTCCTGGAGTGCCGCGTGGAGTTGTCGCCGGCGTTGCTGGGCGAAGCCATCAACCGCGTGGCGGCACACCACGATGCGCTGCGGCTTCGGTTCCGGCGGGAGGAGGCGGGCTGGCTGCAGCGATATGCGGATTGCGAGGGAGAAGTTGTGCTCGAGCATGTCGAGCTGTCCGCGGTGCCACGCCAGGAGCAGGCTGCGGCGCTGACCCGGGCAGCAGACCAGTTGCAGGCAAGTCTGGACATCTCGGCAGGGCCGCTGATGCGCGCGGCGCTTTTCGGGCTGGGCACCGGGCAGCGGCAGCGTCTGCTCATGGTCATTCACCATCTGGTCATCGATGCCGTGTCGTGGCGAATTCTGATCGAGGACCTGCATAGTGCCTACGGTCAACTTACGCGGGGTGGGCAAGTTGAGCTTCCGGCCAAGACGACCTCGTTCAAGGATTGGGCAGAAAGGCTGGTTGCTTACGCGCAATCGCCGGCGGCCCACGCCGAAATCGGCTATTGGGGCGCCGTGCCGTGGGGGAGGAGCGGGCTGCTCCCTGTCGATCATAGCAACGGGGTGAACACCGTCGCCTCCGCCCGAACGGTGCTGGCGCATCTGAGCGTTGCCGAGACCGGGGCGCTGCTGCGTGCCGTGCCGACCACCTACCACACACACGTTCAGGAGGTATTGGTCGCGGCCCTGGTCGAGGCGTGTGCGGACTGGACAGGGCATCGTGCCCTGTTGATCGAGCTTGAAGGCCATGGCCGCGAGGACCTATTCGACGATGCGGATGTATCGCGGACGGTCGGCTGGTTTACCTCTCTGTTCCCGGTGTTGCTCGATGTGAATGCCGCAACCGATCCCGGCAGCGTCCTCAAGACAATCAAGGAGCAGCTGCGCGCGATTCCCAGCCGCGGAATCGGCTATGGCGTTCTGCGTTACCTAAGCGGCACGGACGCGCTTCCCACGACCGCCGCGCCGGAAATCAGCTTCAACTATTTGGGCCAGCTGGATCACGGCATGGCTGAGACGTTGCCGTTCCTGATCGCCCGGGAGGGCGTCGGCTTGCTTTCGAGCAGCAAAAATGGGCGTAGGCATCTGATTGACGTGGATGCCAGCATCCAGGGGGAGTCGTTGCAGCTGCAATGGACGTTCAGTACAGCCATTCACGAGCAGGCGACCATCGAAACTCTTGCGCAGGGGTTCATCAGGCAACTGCGCAGGCTGATTGCCCATTGCCGGACGAGCGAAGGTGGCTACACGCCCTCAGATTTCCCATTGATAAAAATCGATCAAGCGGGGCTCGACCGAATCATCGAAGCCGCCGGCGGTGCCAGATCGGTGGAGGACATCTATCCGCTGTCGCCGCTACAGCAAGGGATTCTATTCCACAGCCTCTACGAAACGGCGTCTCCGGTCTATTTCGAGACGCTGAGCTGTTGTTTGAAGGGGGCGCTGAATGAAGAAGCCTTCGAGCAGGCGTGGCGGTGGTTGGTGGAGCGTCACGCCATATTGCGCACGACCTTCCTCGGAAGGGATTTGGAAGTTTCCCTGCAGGTGGTTCTGCGGCGCGTCGAGTTGCCGTTCGTTCGCCACGACTGGCGTGATCTACCGCATGCCCGCCAAGAAGCACAACTTCAGGAGCTCGAAAAAGCGGAACGCGAACGCGGCTTTGAATTTTCTGCGCCGCCATTGATGCGTGTGTCTCTCGTCAGGGTCGCCGACGCGGAATATCGGCTTGTGCTGAGCAATCATCACATCCTATACGACGGTTGGTCGCAATCGATCCTTCTGAACGAGATCTTCGCCGCCTACGAGGCGTTCGTCCGACGGGACAATCCGCGCACGCAGCCGGTGCGGCCCTACCGGGACTATATTGCATGGCTGCAACGGCAGGACATTGGCCGGGCAGAAGCGTATTGGCGTAACCAGTTGTCCGGTTTGGACGCGCCGACACTGATCTCCCTCGATCGGCCCGTGCCCGATCCATTGAACGAGCGCAGTGAAAAGAGGCCATACGATTATACATTTGCGCTGACAGTTGAAACACTCGAGGCGTTCGCGCACCGCCACAAGCTTACCGTGAATACGATTCTGCAGGCAGCTTGGGCGTTGTTGCTATCTCGCTATAGCGGCACGCAGGACGTCGTCTTTGCAGTGACGAGTTCTGGCCGGCCAGCGGAGCTGCCGGACGTCGAAAGGACGGTCGGGTTATTCATCAATACGCTGCCATTACGGATAAGAGTGCAGCCGGAGCGAGTCGTTTCCGCATGGCTGCGGGAATTGCAGCTTCGGCAGGTCGAGCAGTTCGAGTACCAATACAGCTCCTTGGCGCAAGTGCAGCGATGCAGCCCGTTGCCCGCGGGAACTCCGTTGTTCGAGACCATCTTCGTCTTCGAGAATTATCCATTCGAGCTTCCTGCGGCAGCCGACGGGCAATCGATTGAAATCGGCGATCTGCACCACACGGGCCAAACCAATTATCCTCTAGCACTCATATTTCGGGCTGACCGCGATCTTTCGTTGCGGGTGACCTATGACACGCGCCGGTTCGCCGGTAGAGCGATCGCGCAACTGGTCGGTCATTTCGAAAGCCTTTTGGAGGCAATCGTCGCCGAACCAGATCGGAAAATCGGTGATCTTTCGATGCTGAGTGAGGCGGAGGGCCATCGGCTCTTGGTCGAGTGGAACGACACGGAAACCGAGTATCCGCCCGATAAGGGCGTTCACGAGCTGTTTGCCGAAATCGCGGCACGCACCCCTGACGCGGTGGCGGTCGAGGACGGCCGGCGAACGGTGCGCTACGGCGAGCTCGACGAATGGGCCGCCAGGGTCGCGGCCGCCCTGCGTGCGCTTGGGTTGCGACCGGGTGCAGCAGTGGGTTTGTCAGGCCGACGCTCTGCCGAGCTGATAGCGGGCATGTTGGGTATCCTGAAGGCGGGCGCGTTCTTTGTGCCGCTCGATCCCAGCTATCCGACCGAGCGACTCGAGTTCATGGCAGAGGATGGCGCGCTCGAGGCGGTGGTTCTCGGTCCTGACGGGAACGCGCCTGACGACGTCGCCGCCATACGCGTGAACGAGCTGCCAGCCGCCGGCGGGATGCAGGCAGCTTCGCCAGGAGGAGAGGCTGCGGCGTACATGGTGTACACCTCCGGCTCGACCGGTGTGCCGAAGGGCATCGTGGTGCCTCATCGCGCGATCACGCGACTGGTTCTCAAAACAAACTATATCGCGCTTGGACCAGAGGACCGCGTGGCCCACCTCGCGAGCCCGTCTTTCGATGCGACGACGTTCGAAGTGTGGGGCGCGTTGCTGCACGGCGGCACCGTCGTGATCTTCGATCGCAACACCGCGCTGTCGCCTCAAGCCCTCGCCGCGGGATTGGTGGAGAAGCGCATAAGCTCGATGTTCGTGACGACGGCCCTGTTCAACCGGCTCGTGCAGGATGCACCCGGCGTGTTCGCGACGGTGCGCAATGTCCTGTTCGGCGGAGAGGCCGTAGATCCATCCGCAGTCAATGCCGCGCTTTGCGACTGGCCGCCGGGACGGCTGCTGCACGTCTATGGTCCAACGGAGGTGACAACGTTTAGCACCTGGCACGACGTCACAGAGGTGCCGTTGGGCGCGCAGACTGTTCCCATTGGCAAAGCCTTGGCGAACGGCACCTGCTACGTGCTCGACCAGTTCATGGAGCCGGTGCCGGTCGGCGTGGCGGGCGAGCTCTACCTCGGTGGTGCCGGTTTGGCGCACGGCTACTGGCGTCGCGCGGCGCTGACAGCCGAACGCTTCGTCGCGAATCCGTTCGGCTCACCTGGCAGCCGCTTATACCGGACTGGGGATCTGGTTCGCTATCTCGGTGACGGAAATTTGGAGTTTCTGGGACGTATTGACGGTCAAGTGAAGCTCCGCGGGCATCGCATTGAACTCGGGGAGATCGAGGCAAAGCTGCTTTCGCATCGGGATGTCGCGCAGGCGGTGGTGGTCATGCGCGAAGATACGCCGGGCGACAAGCGTCTCGTGGCGTATGTGGTGGGAAGGGAGCAAGCGACTGCAGATGTCAGAGCGCTGCGACCGCATCTGCAGACGAGCCTTCCTGACTACATGGTGCCATCTTCTTTCGTGTCCCTCGGCGCACTTCCTCTGACGGCGAATGGAAAGGTTGACCGTGCGGCACTGCCAGTCCCGGAGGCAGCATTCTCCATGGCGGCTTATGTCGCGCCGCGCACCCCGCTCGAGGAGACTCTGGCCTCGATCTGGCGCGAGGTGCTGAAGGCCGAGCGGATCGGAATCAACGACGATTTCTTCGAACTCGGCGGGGATTCGATCAAATCGATTCAAGCGGTTGCACGCGCCAATCATGCCGGCTTGAAGCTGACGATCAGCGAGCTGTTCGGCAATCCCACCATTTCGGGGTTGGCAGAGAGTATCGGCCGGGCAGAGGAAGGAGTGGTCGCAGGCGAGGTCCGTGAGCCACAGGATATGCATACGACCGGACGATCTCAGGAATTCATCGGGGAGAAGGATGATGCCGGGATGCACGCTTGAGACCAAAACGGTCGAGATGGCCCGTTGGTCGCCGGTGCAATCAAATGCCGGCACGAGCAATGAGATGACGGAGAATGCGCTCATTGTGTTCGATCTTGGCGGCACATGGTTTAGAAGCGCGCTTCTCGTCGGCAATCAATTGAAGGCTCATCGCAAGGAACCTGCAATCAATTACGTCGCTTTTCCCGATTTGGACATCTATGCGCTACAAAGGAAGCTCGTCGACTATCTCGTCGACGAGACGCGTCGTTTGCTTTCCCCGAACGATATCGTATCGAATGCCGCGGTCGTCTCGATCGGCGCCGCGCTCGACGGGCGCACGGGGCGAATACTCAATTCCGGCCCGCTATGGGGTCCGCAGAGCCGCCCATTCGATTTGAGACGTGCGCTCGGCGAGCGTCTTCCGTGGATAGAATGGCAGGTCGTCAACGACGTTACCGCCGCGTTGCTGCGCCACGTATACGAGATGGATCTGCACGCGGCCTCACGGGTCACGCTGCTGACCGTGAGCACAGGCGTTGCGGCGCGAACCTATGACAGCGCCTCCGGTGCCATCCCTCTGGACCGGTTTGCCGGACTGCAGGGCGAAATCGGTCACAATCCTGTCGTGTTTGAATTTCGCGCCCGTACTCACCGGCTTGTGTGTGATTGCGGCGGCGTGAACCATTTGAATGCCTTCTCGTCCGGGCGCGGCGTCGTACGTGTGATTCGACAATTGGCGACCAGCCATTTCGCGGAATTTCGCGCGAACGGTTGGAATGGTGGCGAACAACATTGTGGCGACGCGGAAATCGTCGACTGGTTTTCTCTCTCCCTCGCGCGTCGACGTCCCCTGGCCATCGAGATCCTCGATGCGATCATCGCGCCGCTGGCACAAACGATCGTCACGATGCTTGCTACCGATCCGTTGATCGAAAAGCTGATATTGACCGGAGGCGTCGTACGCGCGTTGTCACCATACTATGTCGACGCCCTGCGCGCTCAGCTCAAACGCATCGGCATGTACCAAGTCAGCGAGCTTGAACCGGACTTCTTCGACAAATTGTTGGTGACCGGCATCGATGATGACGTGTCGGGGCTGGTCGGAGCCGGCCTGTCGTTCCGATCGCGGAAGACAGGCAAGTTCTCTTTTGCGGCGAACGGGAAAACGTCATGGAAGGTCGTGGCGGACAATCACATCAGTTACAATATCATTCAAGTCGAAGGGCTCCTGGATCCCGCCAATGACGCATTGACCCGCCGCTGTGGTGAAAATCTCGGATCAAGGCGTCGCCTCGTGTTCATCGACGCCAGAGTGGCCGAGATATATGGGCCGGCAATCAGCGATTATTTCGCGGAACGGAGATACGACGTTCAAATTGCGACACTCCCAGGCGGAGAGGCGAGCAAGGATATAAACATAGCTCTGGAAATCTGCGACAAGATGGATCGTTTCGGCCTGGACCGCCGCAACGAGCCGGTGATCGTTTTCGGCGGTGGCGTTCTGCTCGACTTGGTCGGATTTGCCGCGAGCCTATACCGCCGAGGTACGCCGTTCGTCCGTGTCCCAACGACTTTGATGGGCTATATTGACGCCGGCGTCGGGATCAAGACCGGCGTCAACTATAACGGTACCAAGAACAAGCTGGGCTCGTATTACGCCCCGGGTGACGTTCTTCTTGACCGCCACTTTCTACGCTCCGTGGACCTTCGCCACGTCCGAAACGGCACCGCCGAGATCGTTAAGATCGGTATCATCCGTGATCGTCGTCTGTTCGACCTGATCGACAGGCACGGAGAGCGTCTCATCGAGGAGAAATTTCAAGACTCCGTCATTGCGGCGAAGGTGCTGAACTTGGCCATCGCCAATATGCTCGACGAGCTTGCGGAAAACCTGTGGGAGAAAAACCTTGAGCGGTTGATGGATTTTGGCCACTCGTTCAGCCCTAAGTTCGAGTTGTTGGCGGAGCCGCAACTGCTGCACGGGGAGGCGGTTGCGATCGACATGGCGCTGTCGACAATCATAGCCCGACGGCGGCGGCTGTTGGTATCCGATGCGGCCGAGAGGATTGTTTTTCTTCTTGTTCGGCTGGGACTTCCTGTGTTCCATCCCGTGTGTGGCACAGAGGTGATGTGGGAGGCCATCGAGGCGGTCAAACGGCATCGCGGCGGATATCAGCGCGTGTCTCTCCCGGTCGCCATCGGAAGGGGACAGTTCGTCAACGACATCACCCGCAACGAGGTGGCTGAGGCGCTGTCCGAGCTGAGCGCATGGGATGGCGCAAAATGCTGACCGGCAGGAGCCATCAGGCGTTTCTTTATCACGGGCGGGGCCGCGCAGAGGTCATTCGCGTACCCACCGAGGTGCCCGCGAGAGGTGGCATTCTCGTCGCATTCAGCATCGTCGGCGTGTGCGGAACGGATCTCGACATTCTTCGCGGGGCGCGTGACGACGATCCGGGCGTTCCGGGACACGAAGGGGTGGCACGCGTGGTCATGTCAGCAAGCGAACGATTCGCATGTGGACGAATGCTTGCGTTCAACCCGGTCTCCGCGACTGATCAACGGCGTATTCTGGGACATACATTCCCGGGCCTGTGGCAGCAGATGCGCAACGTCACGGCAGATGAACTGGACCAAGGACTTCTCACGCCATGTGCCGCAAACATCTGCCCTTACGTGGGAACCTTGATCGAGCCGCTTGGAACCGTCATCTACGGACTCGATCTGGTGCTGCGAAGGCTACGGCCAACGATCGTGGTCATCATCGGAGGTGGCGTAATCGGCCTGCTTTATGCTCTTGAGGCGCGTCGACGGGGAGTGAGCTCGGTCTTGCTGCTCAATACCTCGCGCGCGCGGCTGCAATGGGCGGTTGAACACAATATCGTGAGCGAAAGCGAAGCGATTGAGGTCGACCCGTCGAGCAAACAATTGACAGGGGCACTTCAGGACTTTCGTGAAGTTGCCGACGCCGTATTTCTATGCGTTCCGAGGCAATCGGCTCTCGCCATGTTGGCGATCGGAGTTGAGCTTCTTCGTCCAGGCGGCGTCATTGATCTCGTCGGCGGCATTGTGGACGGAGATCACAGCGATGTCCTGCCCGGCGCGGATCTGAATGCAATCCGGCGAGCCAACGTACGCGGCCGCCCGCGCGCAGGTTGCGACCTTCCGGTCCGCACCGCAAATGGAAAACCCATCTATCTGACTGGGCATCGCGGCACCGGCGTCAACCACCTGTGTGATGCCATGAAGGCGCTGGCAGCGATGCCGGCGTATTATGCCCGACTGATCACCCACATTGTGCCGCTTATTCGCGCGCCCGACATCCTCTATCAGGTCCTGCGCGACGAGAGCCGGCAGCTGATCGGAAGACATAGAGTCAAGATCGTGCTCGACGTGAACGGGACTGAGCTCGAACCCTACGCGTTTGGCCGGCATTCCGGATCGTTACAGGCTCGTGGCGGCGATCCAGAGAATGCGCATTGAGACCGCCGCCTGTGCCAGGCGGTGATGGCGGCAACTGTCGGGATACCCGAATGATGAGGGCCTATCGGAGCGTTGATCTTACCGAAGACGGGCCTCGCCTCGTCACGCGAACCGTCGACGCAGCACGCAGACTGGAGCCGCGCCTGGTGCTGCGGCCGTTAAAGGTTGGTGTCTGCCGATCGGATATCAAGGAAGTCGCCGGAACACGGGCGATGCGCCGGGATTTCGGTCACGAAGTCGTGGCCGTCGTCGACGAGTTGTCGGCAACGGACGTGTTGCCGCCGGGCGCGATCGTGGGCTTCGACCCGCATGTACCGATTTCACGCACGTCTGGTTTCGCGGAATACATGATAGCGTCCGCAAATCGGGCGTCGTTGCAATCGGCGTTCCCAATTCTGCCGGCAAGCATGAACCTGGATCGAGCAGTCTTTGTCGAACCATTGGCCTGCGCACATCATTCTGTTGAACGGCTGTCGGATCACTTACGCTGCTTCGGCACGGAGGACTTAAGCGGTCTCCCGGTTGCCATCATTGGGGCGGGGACGGCTGGAGTGCTTCAGGCGCTCATCTTGAAAGCGCGGTGCGCTGAGATCAAGCTGGTCAATCGCAGCGAAGCGCGCCTTTCGATGCTCGCGCGGGCGAGCGTCTTGCCCCGCCACAATTTGATGCTGCTGCAAGCGTGCCGGACCGGGATGTTCGACGCAGTCGTGATCTCAACCTCGTTTGTGTTTCCTGAAATTCTCGAGCAGTCACTGCGCTTATTGCGATTGGGCGGTATTGCCTTGATTTTCGGCGGCACCAATCCTGGCCAACAATACCTCGCGATAGACCTCGATCGGCTTCGACGCACGGAAGCTCTGGCAAGAGTCGTTGTCGCCGGAGGGACGCGTTGGCTCGGGGGGACTTATGGGGCCACTGGAGACGACGTCGCCGCCGCGATCGGGCTGCTCACGGCCGGCGGCCGAAGCCTGCCGGTCGAGAAACTGATCACAAGCCGTGCGAAGCTGGCGGAGCTGCCGGCGCAACTCGCACGGCTTGCCTCTGAAACCAGCAGTTATGTCGGCAAGATGGTGGTTGATGTCGCGTGATGCATGCGCGCTGCAGATGACGCCTTGGCGTATGCGTGAGTTGCTGCATGGAACTCCAGCGTTGCGGATGAGGAGGTCGGCGCAGTTCTGGGCCGATTTGAACCAGGTCGAGGAGGCGACATCGTCTATGCAAGTTGCGCGGTACAACTATCGTCACCAGTTCGCCCAAGATCTCGACGCCGTCATGAGCAAAATCAGAGAGATCATGGAGGACGGGGAGTATATTCTTTCGCAAGAGGTCAGCCACTTCGAGGCATCATTCGCCGCATATCTCAACGTGCGCCATGTCATCGGCGTGAATTCGGGAACTGATGCGCTGCTGCTGGCACTGAAGGCTGCGCAAATCGGGCCAGGTGACGAGGTGATAACCCATGCAAACACCTTTCACGCCACCGTTCTTGCGATCAGGATGGCGGGAGCAACACCGGTTCTGGTCGACGCCGACCCGTCGACGTTCTTGATGAACACAGGGGCGCTCGAAGCAGCTGTTACCGCACGCACGAAAGCGATCATACCGGTGCATCTCTATGGAAAACCGATGGCACTAGCATCGGTCATGATGACTGCTGAGCGCCACGACCTCTTCGTGGTGGAGGATGCGGCGCAAAGCCACGGCGCTCGCCGCGACGGTCGGTTGACCGGCACTGTCGGTGCGCTTGGATGCTTTAGCTTTCACCCCAGCAAGAATCTGGCGGCGGCAGGCGATGCCGGCGCGATCTGCACCAACGACGCGACCCTTGCCGAGCGAGTTCGCGTGATGCGTGGCTTGGGTCAACGCCGCGAGGGTGAGCACGTCGTGCTCGGGGTCAACAGCAAACTCGATGCGATCCAAGCGGTGGTGCTGTCGAACAAGTTGAAGTGGCTCGACGCCTGGAACGCGTCACGCTCTCGGGTTGCCGAGAGCTACCGGCAGAGATTGGCAGACCTCCCGTTGACCTTCCAGGAGACGACACCGGACGAGACGCACGTCTTTCACTTGTTTCAGGTCAGGAGCAAAGAACGCGACAATCTAGTTGCCTACCTGCGCAACCACGGCGTCGACGCGACCATTCGCTATCCAACGCCGATCCATTTGCAATCCGCTTTTGCCGACATGGGTTGGCGACCGGGACAATTTCCGGTCGCTGAAGCATTGGCCCGAGAGCTTCTTTGCCTGCCGATACGTCCCGACCTGACCGGTGCGCAGATCGCGTGGGTAAGCGACGCAATCCACGGCTTCTACGGGCATAGGAGAAAGATCGCATGAGCCAGGAAACGCGCTCTGCGCCAAGCGAAGCGAACACCGGGCGCGGCCCGTTTGACCGGGCGCCGCCGATCCTGACGCATCTGGAGATGCGCCGGCCACCCGAGCAGGACCCGACGCCACTTCCCGACCGGGTGTCCTTCCTCGAGGCGCATTCCTTGCCGGTGGAGCGGTACCGACGCCTATACATGGAGGTTGGCCGCCAGTACCACTGGGGAGGGCGGATGCTGCATTCCGACGACGAGATTCGCGCCATCATCCACCACAGGCAGGTCCGTGTGCACATCCTGCTCGTCGACGGTTTCGACGCGGGATTTACCGAAATCGATGCGCGCGATGCCACGCTGGCCAGGATCCAGTATCTCGGGCTGATCCCGGATTATTGCGGGCGAGGCCTCGGAAGGCTGCTTGTCCAGCATGCAACCGCAGCCGCGTGGAGGCTTCAGCGGGAGCGGGTCGTGGTGACGACTCGAAGCCTCGACAGTCCCCGGGCCCTCGCGCTTTACCGGGAGTGCGGCTTTCGAATTGTTGGTACCGAGGAGATGAGCTGAGCCTTGATCTAAAGATCGAGCCATTCATGGATTACATGCGAAGAGGAGCTAACCTGTCACAATGTCGGTGCACAAATGGGTGTGAACGATCGCCAGCAGCAGGCTCTTGAGCTGACTCGGCAGTTGCAATCGATCGCCCAGGACGGGATCGACCGGTCTCTGGATCCGTTTGACCGGGATCGGTTCCGGGAACTGAGGGAGATTGCGGCAATCATGAGCGCGGCGGCTGCGGAAGGTGACATCCCGCGTATCTCCGGCGTGTGGGCCGGTGGCAAATGGCCGCCGACGCCCAAGGTTGACGTGCGGGGCGCTGTCATCGACGGCGGACGCATTTTGCTGGTTCGTGACCGGCGCGAACAATTGTGGAGCTTGCCGGGCGGATGGGCGGAGGTGGGGCTTACTCCAACGGAATCCGTCGAGCGCGAAGTGCTGGAAGAAACCGGATATCGCGTGCAAGCAACGCGGTGTCTGTTCGTCCACGACAATCGCAAAAGCAATAATCGGCAAGCTTTGACACACGTCTACAAGATTTTCTTCTGGTGCGAAATCGAAAGCGGAAGTCCAGCCAGCAATCTGGAAGTCGACGAAGTTGGCCTTTTCCTTCCGGAATCGCTCCCTCCGCTGTCGACCCCTCGCACGACAGCGTCACAGATTCGGGCGATTTACGATCTTTCGCCCGGATGTGGCAGGCGAGCTTCCTTCGATTGAGGTGTGCTGAACCCAGCAAGGTGGACCATGACGGTAGACGCGGGACATCAAAGGACGTTTGTGACGGACCTGGATCGCATCGGCCACGATGGCGGGATCGTAATCGCTCCGGCCGTGATCGGGGCGCCGCCACTGGAGCTGGGTCGTCATGCCGCGCTCGCGGCGGAAGGGGGCGCCGACGTCATCCACGTCGATATCATGGACGGCCACTTCGCACCCATGATCACCTACGGTCACGCTCTTGTCGAACACCTCAAGGCGTTCATTGATCTTCCCCTCGATGTCCACCTCCTCACTGCCAATCCAGAACGGCATATCCCGAAAGTCATCGCAGCCGGAGCCGATATCGTAACCATTCACGTGGAGGCCTGCGTCCACTCCCATCAAAGTCTGACGGTGATCAAGGAACTAGGCGCGAAGGCCGGAATTGCAGTTAATCCGGGCACCCCACTTGTGGCGATCGAGGAACTGATTCCATTTGCTGATTTGCTGCTCATCATGACGGTAAATCCGGGAGAAAGTCGCCTCATAGAATCGATGCTCACCAAAGTCCGCGCCGCACGAACGATGCTGGACAGGGCCGGCCAAAAGCACGTGCCGGTCGCCGTGGACGGGGGCGTAAAGCCGAGCACGATTGGCCGTCTCGCCGCCGCCGGCGCGACGTGGTTCGTCGCGGCGTCCGCTGTCTTCGGCACAAACAGCACAGTCGCGGAAGCCATACATATGTTGCGCAAGGAGGTCGAGATAGCCGTTGAGCACAGAAGCTGATCCCCGGCACAGCTGTGTCTTGCAAATCGCGTATAGCTCAGGAGGCGCGCCTTGGCGGATCCAGTAAGAGCGCAATCGACGTGCGGGCGCCTCGTCCACTTTGCCGGCGATGCTTCGCAGGGATCTCTCGTGTGCTTTCACCCCGCTGGAGGGCTCGCGGCAGTATATCGACGACTTGCTCTTCACATGCCAAGGAAATTTGGAGTTTTCGGCGTCGACGCTCCCGTCGCGTCATGCTCGCGATATACGATCGGGGCGCTCACGGACGGATATGCGCAGCTGGTCAGAACCGCAAATCTCCCGCATCCGCTATATCTGTGCGGCTGGTCGCTCGGGGGGGACCTGGCTCTCGGCTGCGCCAGCCTGCTTCAAGGCAGCCGCAGCTATCCGGCCTCCTTGATCTTGATCGACTCGGCGATGGATTACAGCAAGATGCCGGCGTTCCGGAGCTCGGCACCTGATTATGCAGCATGGAAGTGGATCTTTTTTGCCAATGTCATTTTAGGCCCATCGGCGTCTACCGCGCTGCTGGAGACCGATCAATTCAAGACAGCGGATGCGGACGAAAGAATTCGCCTCATCTATGCGACGCGCTCAGGGTTGAAATCGCTGCCGCAAATCAAAATCGTCGAGGACAATCCTTTGTGGCAATTCAATATGGTGACGGAAGTGGCGGAAAGCCTGTGCGGTTACAAGTCGCCGTCCTGCGATATCAAGAACGTTCTCTATATCGGCAGCGTTGGAACCGGCAAGGAACGGATCAAATACATACTGGATACCTACAGTCCATCCTTCTTCGAGACGCTGTTAATGGATTGCAGTCATGAGGCAATAATGCTTGACACGGCCAAGGTCAAAGTCGTGGCGCGTGCGATCGCATCTCATCTGGAGATGCTTGAAGGACCCTCCTAGTCCTTCATTGCTGGCACACCGATGCGTAGGAACGAACGGTGCAACCGATCTACGATCAGGGAACTGCGATGACTATCTCGGAACATCAAGACATTGCAATCGTCAATGGCCCGAGCAAACCGCTGGTCGGATCGTGCAGAATTGCAGGTTCGAAGAATACGGCCATGCCGGTGCTGGCGGCGGCGTCTTTGTGTCAGCAACCGTTCATTGTTCGAAACGTTCCACAAATCGGGGATGTGGAGCGGCTATGCGAGATCCTATGCGGCATCGGCGTCGCGGTCACACGCGCAGGCTCGGACTGTCGGTTTGAGCCGTCACACATCCGTGGGTCACGGCTGCCGGCAGCCGCATCGCGCTTGCGGGGGTCGATTTACGCGCTCGCCCCCATGGCGGTCTTTCTCGGGCGGGGCGAGGCGGCGCAAATCGGCGGCGATCCTCTGGCCGGGCGCTCCCTCGAACCTCATGCTCGCGCGCTAGCAGGCTTTGGTCTGACCGTGACGCTCAGAAACGGCGGCGTCGAGTTCAGCGGGGGTCCGCCCAAGGCTGCCGAATTTGATCTTTACGATCGCGCCGGCGGCATATCAGCCAGCGCCCTGGCCTTGATGCTCGCCGCCGCCGTGCAGGGCCGCAGTTGCGTGAGGCGGATCAGCTTGGAACCGGAGGTCCTCGATTGCGCTGCCTTTCTGCGCTGCCTTGGCGCCAAAATAGACCTTGAGGGCGACACGGCGATGGTCGAGGGACCTTTGACGCCGAAGGCGACGGAATGGAGCATCCCGGAGGATCGGGTCTTTTGGGGGACCATTGCCGCCGCAACGGCAATCACGGGCGGCAATATCACGCTTCCAGTTCAAAACGCGGCGCGATTCGGCGCAATCGTGGCGGTGCTGGAGGCATGTGGTGTTGAGACGATCTGCCTTTCCGATGCCATTCGCGTCTCCGGCAAACCCCAGAGGCCCCTTTTCGTCGAAACAGGTCCATTTCCCGCATTTCCGTCCGATCTCGTTCCGCCCGTAATGGCGCTGATGACGCAGGCACCTGGTCAGAGCCGGGTGGTGGAATCGATTTATCCCGACAGGTTTTCTCATGTCGACGAACTCAAGCGAATGGGTGCGTCGATTGCGGTGGACGGTTCCGTTGCAGTGGTGAATGGCGTTGCATCGCTCATCGGCCGCGCCGTACGGGGCAAGGGCATTCGGGAAGCTGCAGCCCTCGTGCTGGCGGGACTTGCGGCTGAAGGAAAGACCATGGTGTCGCCATGTAACGTCCTGTCGCGCGGCTACGAAGATTTACTTGGTACCCTGTGTGCGCTTGGCGCGAGTGCCTTCGTAGCCTAGCTGCGGCCAAATTGCAGATCTTGATGGTAAGGGAGCTGCGAACATGCCGACCGATGGAAAGACCGACATGCTTGCCGTCGCGCGGCGCCTGCAATCGATCGCACAGAATGGGCTCTTTTACTCTTCGCACACCTCGAACAAGGCGAGATTTGCACATGTGCGAGCAATTGCCGTGCGACTCGCCGAGGTGGCATGTGATGCACCAGACGAACTTGTCCATGACGTGTATTTCAGCCAAGAGGGACCCGCGACGCCCAAGGTCGAAGTTCGCGGGCTGGTCCTGAATGGCCGGCGCGTTCTTCTTGTCTGCGATCCTCGAGAGAAGCGCTGGTACCTGCCTGGCGGCTGGGCCGGAGCAGGACTGTCGCCTCATGAAGCGGTCGAAAGCGAGCTAAAGCGGGAAACCGGACATCACGTGAGGGTGACGCAGTGCTTAGCGATTTATGACAATCGCTTACACAACTGTCCGCCGCCGCTCTTGCACGTCTACAAGCTTTTTTTCCTTTGCGAGCTCGAAGCGCGGCAAGAAAGCGTGGAACACGCGCCCGATCGGATCGGGTTCTTCAGCCTGGACGACCTCCCGCCTCTTTACGCGCAAATGACGACCGCGCTCGAACTCAACATGCTGCATGCCACCGTTCACAAAAGCGGACTGGCTACGCTCGTGGATTGAATACGCCAATCGCAGGTCCCTACTGAACGGATACATGAAGGGTTTAGTGTTATCGTCCGCATAGAGGTCTGTCGTGCGCCTGCCGAGCATAATCAAGGACCGGGCACTCGGGGAGCTCTGCTGGTTCGGAGTGGGCGGACCGGCGGACTATTACTCTGAAGCGGGTACGGTTGAAGAGGCGTGCGCTCTCGTGCAGTGGGCGCGCGAGAGAGACGTGCCGCTTCGCGTTCTCGGAGAAGGAGCTAACGTTATCGTGAGGGATGAGGGGGTCCGTGGAATGGTCATCCGACTCACCGGACCTTGTCTGACTTCGACGGTAATTCGTGGCAATCGTTTAGAAGCAGGTGCAGGCGTGAAGCTAAGCCGCGCTCTCGCTTGCGCCGTTCATGCTGGACTCGAAGGACTGGAAATGCTCTCCGGGATTCCTGCCTCCATAGGCGGTGCCGTGCGGTGCAACGCAGGTGGGCGGGAAGGGGATATCGGTCAGTGGGTTTGCCACGTCGAAGCGCTGGATCGAAACGGCAAGGGCGTCGAACTGGACCGCAGCGAGATACGCTTCTCCTATCGTGAAAGCTCGTTGGCCGATCTGGTGCTGACTCGCGTCGTGTTCGAACTTCGGCCGGGTGACCGGCAGCAGGCTCGTCGGCGCATGGCGAAAGCGATCGCATCGAAAAAGGCAAGCCAGCCGCTCGGAGCCGCAAGCGGGGGCTGCGTGTTTCGCAATGTCCGAAATATCAGTTCTCGGATCCTGATCGAACGTTCCGGGCTTGCGGGCATGCGCATTGGCAGGGCCGCCATAAGTCCGCTGCACGCGAACTTCATCGTTGCCGAACCTGGCGCCACAGCCTCGGATGTCCTGCAATTGATCGAGCATGTCAAATCGACGGTGCGCGACCGCATGCACATCGACATGCCTCTCGAAGTCGAGATCTGGTAGGAGGCGGACATTGGCGGCAGCAGCACGCAAGCGCGTGGAGATCTCCCCTGACCCCTCGGCGTGTGCCGCAGGCGTCTGCCGCTGGATCCTTGACGTCCTGCAAACACAACCGGCGGTCCGGATCGCGCTGGCGGGCGGGACGACGCCGCTCGGAACGTACCGCCAGCTGGCGGCGGCCCTTCGGGATCGCCCGGCCCTCCTGCACAAGGTCACTTGGTATTGGACCGATGAGCGATTTCGTCCTGCGCCGCCTCAGCACTCGAATAGAGACTGGGCCGCCCGGGCGCTGTTTGAACATTTGCCGGTCGAGTCCTCGGCCATTCATGCAATAAGCAGTGAGGATGTCTCGGCCGAACATGCTGCCCGGTCCTACGAGCAGCAGCTGCGCGGAAAGTATCGCAGCATTACGCGCGATCATTCCGCCTCGCTTTTCACGATTGTCCTTCTTGGTATGGGCACGGATGGCCACACGGCGGCCCTGTTTCCTGGTACGGGTGCACTCAATGAGGCGACGAAGTGGGTTGTGGCCACCCGGACGCCGGAGGGCGACGATAGGATCAGCCTCACCCTCCCTGCATTAAGCAGTGCCGACTATGTGGGCTTCATCGTTAATGGAGCGGCCAAGCGCGCCGCCCTTGCGCATGCGCTTTGCCCCGGCTCGGAATTTCCGGCGGCCCTTATCCGCGCCCGCAAAGAGGTGCTTTGGTTCGTCGACCAGGACGCGTTTGGCCCGGGCAGGCCGGCGACACTGGCGCCGGAGCCCTGACGCCTTCCCTTTCAGATATGGCGTGATCGGCATCGTCTACCCCACTAGCAACGCCCTATCGTTCCCGAAAATTCCATCCTTGTTGATTCGCGCGATGAGGCAGAATCGGCATCATCCGGTACGTTGCTTGCGATCCTCCAACTGTCCGGGACGTTCGTCGCCAACCTCAAGTCGCGGCGTCAGCTTGAAGTCGAGAACCTCTTTCTCCGGCATCAGCTCAATATCGCCCTGAGGCGTGCACCGGGCCGTCTGCAGCTTCGCGGGAGTGATCGGGCCTTGCTAGTATGGATGACCTGGCTCTGGCCAAGGCTGCTTGGTTTGTCCCGCGTCGTTCAGCCTGACACGATCCTGCGGTGGCATCGAGCCGGGTTCCGGACCTATTGGCGCTGGAAATCTTGCGGTCGGCCAGGGAGGCCCACAGTTAGCCGTGAGTTTGCGCGAGCTCATCCGACGGATGAGCACGGAGAACCCATTGTGGGGCGCTCCACGCATCCATGGTGAACTGCTCAAGCTCGGGTTCGAGATCCCCGAGTCGACGGTCTCCAAATACATGATCCGGCACCGAGGCCCGCCATCCCAGACTTGGCGGACATTTCTCCGGAACCATGCGGACGCCATTGCGGCGATCGATCTTTGCGTGGTTCCGACCCTGACATTCGAGCCCCTGTTTGCGCTTCTCGTCGTGGGTCAAGGTCGACGCCAGCTCCTCTGGTTTGCGGTGACCCGGCATCCGACGGCGGAATGGCTGGCGCAACAGATCGTGGAGGCATTTCCGTGGGACACGGCGCCGACCTATTTGGTGCGCGACAATGATGGTGCCTATGGGCAGGCCTTCACACGTCGAGTCCGAGCGATGGGGATTCGGGACCGCCCGATATCACCGAGGTCACCGCGGCAAAACGCATATGCTGAGCGGTTGATCGGGACGCTGCGGCGCGACTGCCTAGATCATGTGCTGATCTTCCACGAACGGCATTTGCGACGGGTCCTGACTTTGTATTCGCTCTATTACAACGAGACGCGGACGCACTTGGCGTTGGTCAAGGACGCACCGCTACGACGAACCGTCCAACGATCCGGGACCATCGTCACCACACCGATCTTGTCCGGTTTGCATCATCGATACGCCCGGATATGATTTTCGCGAAGGACAGGGGGGATTCGCTCGCCCGATGCGCGTCGACCTCCGCGTTGCTGATTGCTCAGTCGCTGCTCGTCCGCCGTGTTGACGTGCGACCTCCGACCGCCGCCCCGACGTCTTCCCACGAAGCACGAACCGACTCGAGCGAGCATTCGCGCATGTCGGGCACGTGTGGCCCTCGCCTCTCTACGAGCACGCCGGCCGGCTGATAAAACGAAGGATCGAACGCGTCAATGCCGAGCTGTCCGAGGTATCGCGCCAGATGCTCGAAGCCGAAGCGATCCCGGATCGTCCGTGCCTTAACGATGGCGGGATCCTCGAATGCCGAAAGAGGCCCCCCTGGTCGAAGCGCCAGCGGCCGCCGTCGTTCGCGACGCCTACCGTCCGCTGGACGTTGAGAAACCCGCCGGGAATCAGTTCGGGCCCGTAAAGCTCGAAGATCGTCGCCCCGAACCGTCCGCCTGTCCGCCTCGAATCGGGCATCGAATCGGGCACCGCGACCACCCGCACTGCGCGAACCTTCATCTCGCGCGCGACCAGTGCGAGGACGAACGCGTCGCCGCTGGGACATCCGTTGTCGAAGTACGCCGTCCACGCCCGTCGGGTCGACACGAACAGATGGCGACGCCGCTCGACCGTCGTCAAGGGTTCGAGCATCCGGAGGAGTTGCTCAAGCGACCCGGCGACCCCGATCGCGCATGTTGTTTCCGTCCCACTCGCGGAACCACTCGGCGACCGCGTCTGCGTCCTTCTCGATGAACCCGAACTCCGAGGTGATGGGTGCGAAGCGATCGTCGAGCAAGAGTTTCATGGCACGATCTTCAATGTCACCTGGTTGGATCGTTGGCCCTGATGCGCGTTTCGTGACCCGGACCCCGCATCATAGGACATGGCCCGGCTGACGAGTGACGGCTCGACACCGAACAGCCAATCAAGGTTGACGTTGAACCTGTTGGCGAATGCGCACGTCCCGTGAACGTCGTTCCACCGGCAGCCAGCTTCCCGCTTGCGATAGGTCGCGACCGTGCAGCCCATCGCCGCGGCGGCTTGCACCTCGGTCAGATCGTACACGGCGCGAGTGAGCCGCAGCCGCGTGCCAGCAATGCGATAGTGACTATTGAGATCGATTTCCATCTGCAGGCCCTCCCCTCCCTTATGGCATGAGGATGCGGCCGCGATTTGCTTCAGAGATCAATTTCAAGCGTTGCGTATCGCACAAGTGCCTGTGGGTTAGTCATTGGCGGGCCGTTGCAGAGGCGGCATAAAATTCCCCGAATCGCCAGAAAATGACAGAAACGTTCTATCGGCCGCCTCGGCGATTAGGTTGCTCGACTGCTACTTGCTGGTCGAATACACGCTGTCATGAAAGACCGCGCCGTGGGGACAAGAGGGGTGCGCCTATCGCAAATCAAATCCGGCTGTAGTGATGATGCAATCCGCCCAAGACCGGCAATGCCGTCTGCTTGCGTGGCGGTCTGTTTGACAGGGTGCCAAGGTACAACATGCCGGGTCCGTCCACCAGCTCGATCCCCAGCCTGACCTGTCCTTCCCGAAAATTCTGACCCCTGGCTGTGTGAAAACGCGGGCAGCGTGAAATCTGGTAGAACGGATTTTCTTGACGCTTCTTTCGTGGCTCGGCGTGCGACATCAATCGACTACGATCGCCATCTGAGCAGAATCTTGTTCTGCGTGCAGCTCCCGTAGCGCTCAGCACTTAACTCGATTGCCGCCTTCATCCCACGTGCAATTCAGCACTGGATACAGCTCGCGAATCCGCTGCAGTGTCGTCAGCAGTACGCACCTTGCCGCGATCGCGCGGGCGATGCCCGTACCCTCGCGTTGGGAATAAACCTCGTGAAACTTGCATGCGGCCTGTTGGTAACCAAGCCAGATTCTTTGGGCCCTGCGCACCAGTGCTTTGTCCGGCGCGACGTCCAGTGCCCGCTTGTAGGCCTCCTGCAACTGGACGCCGTAAGTCTTATCCCGCTGGAGAAGGCACTCTGCAATCGCGCCAGGAGCGCCCCACCGTTCGCCGCACTCCTGATATTCTTTTTCGCTTACACCATTGGGGTTTAACTCCTGGGCGCCCGCCGAACCCATCAGTACGAGCAATGCTACTGCGAGACGAAGCATGGCGATAATCTCCCGTCTGCGAGCGGTAAGGCGATGCGTCTCCGTAAACTGATCGAGCGTGAGCGGGGCGTGTCCAACTTGCCTCGCTTTTTGATGTTTCGCATCCCGTGCGTGTGCTGAAAGATCAGCCTCGTTTAGGATGCGCCAAACCGCCGCTGCGTGCACGCTCTCTTTTCGGTTGCATATACAGGCGCGTCATTCTATGCTCGGTCCGTTTTTATGAAGGCCCTCGCGCCTTTTTTGACAGTCCTTATTCATTTCGTTTCGCGATCCGCCGCTACCGGAAGCCAAAATCAACTACCGACCACAGAATTGCGAAAGACGTATTGGGCGGCGAAACGCCGAACGACCAGCCCACACCAGATGATAGGGAGGCGGGAATGCCTAATGGAATTGGGCCATCCACCAATGACTCGACCGCAACCAAGCGAGACGATGTTTCGGGCCTCGCGCCGGCCTCGTTTCGCTACAACAATCCTGGCGCTCAATATCCGAGCACCGATGCGGCACGGTTCGGCCAGACCGGATACGGAATAATCGGCGGCGGAAACAAGATCGCGCGGTTTCCTTCGCCGGTAAACGGAGCCGCCTCGAACTTTGATCTGCTATATCGCAGGTACACCGGCATGACGATCGGGGCCGCCGGAACCAAATGGACCGGAGCAAACGGTTTCGGGGTGCCGGGCTATGATCCGAATGGCATGCTGACAAAGGCGATGTTGGATGATGAGAGCCAGGCGATCCCCTTCTTGAAAGCAATTGCCAGCCGCGAGTCCGGCCGCGGCAACAATCTGACGGAACAGCATTGGCACCAAGCCCACGATATGTTCAAGGCTGGAAGCGCTGATAAATATCTCCGCGATCAGAATCCGGCAGGCGACACTTCCATCACACCGCCAGCGGCAAAGACCGGAGCCGCAATGTTGAAGCGGGCCCAGGATCACCTCGGCGAAGAATATCGCAATGTGCAGGTGCCGAAAGACGACGCGCGCTATAAGGGACCGTGGGACTGCGCCGAGTTCATGTCCTGGCTGGTCTTTCAGGAGGCGGGGACCCTTTACGGATGCATCGATGATCAGGCGACGCCTGCGAAAGCGGATGCCTATACGGGCGCCTGGGAAAGAGACTCCCAGAAGTTGGGCAGGCGGGTATCTGTAGATGAGGCGGCCGCGACGATCGGCGGCATCGTGTTGCGCTTTCCACCGGGACCCGGCGAGATGGGCCACATCGCCATATGTGATGGAAAGGGCGGCACCGTCGAGGCCAAGGGACAGCGATACGGAGTTGTGGCCGATACCGTTCACGGCCGGCAATGGCACACCGGGGTTCTCATCAACGGCATCAACTACGCCTCTCCCGGAACATCGCCACAAAAGGTCAGGCCGCCTGAAATCGTCTACGAGCCCGGTGCTCCGGACATGAAACGGGAGATCATTTTCAAGATACAATTAGCTTTAGCGGCAAAAGGCTTCGATCCAGGGGAGATCGACGGCGACTACGGACCCATCACGCAGGCCGCTGTGGCCGCTTTCCAGCGGGCCGAAGGTCTCGTTGTCGACGGATCGGTGGGGCCTGAAACCGCCGAAGCCCTGGGGATTTCGCTCGTGGGCGAGGAGGAAGGTCCAATCCTACTTGGAAACGGGGATGGTAACGGATTGGATTCAAATCCCTTGTTACCGATTCTCCTCACCCTGTTGGGGTCAACGGGCGGGCTCTCGGCTAACGGTCACGCCAGCAACGGGCAGGGCACCGATTTCCTTCAACAGCTGCTGCAGCTGTTGCCGCTGCTGCAGCAAGTGATGCCGGGCGCCTCTCAGATGCAGATAGCGCAGCTCTTGCTCAAACTCTTGAACGGCAAACTGCTCGGGTCGCCGGCGCCGACACCGCTGCCCCTCCCGGGCCCGATGCCGACGGATATCGGTTCGCTGCTGCAGTTGCTCCAGCTCTTCGGCCTCGGCCGATGACATCCGGTGAGCCTCCGACGCGAACGCGGCCCCGGTAACAGTCCAAGTCAGGGCGCAGGGCCGCGCCCATAAGGTGATCGAATGATGGGTGAATATCCCACCATTCTGGCTAGTGCTTTACCGACCAGGAGATTACAGATGATTACAGACACAGTGATGCCGCCGAAAGATGCCACGTTCGGTCGCGCGCCCACATACAACAGCGACGTCGAATTATCCCTCGCTATCAGTGACGATAAAAAGGCCTTTACGGCTGCCTTCAGCGGACTTGAAATCAACCTTGATCCAAAGTCGTCCGCGCCAGTCGTCTCGCGTACGTTTACGTTTGTCCTTCCGCTTTCGGGCACTACCCCCGACACCGAAATTCCTTTTTTCGTTTCAGGTATCATTGCGAGCGAGAGTGGCGCAAATGGCCACTTGCTCTTCAGCGTCAACGATCAAACAACCGTTATTGATTTCCCGGGGAAGCGGGAAGAAAGTTTTGTCCAGCAACTCAAGTTCAAGGCAGGCTCGGCGTCGGAGGTCAGACTTACCGTTTTCCTGCTGGCCGATCGCGATTCGAAATCGGACGCGTCGGTAAAATTGATCGTCGATACGATCGACACCGACATCGCCAAACACGGAAGTTGATCCTGCCCAACTGCGCAACGGGCACGATGGGTTTCGCTTCGTTCACCTATCCTACATGTAGTCGAAGGTCACTCCAACATTACGCCCGGCCGGCGGCTGACAGATCGCCGCCGGAGCCGGCGCGGCGGCCGAGAGCGCTCCGGCTGCAAAACCCCTCACCTCTGAAGACATACCCTGAACTCGCCTTTGGAAGAACAGCGGAATCAAAATCCACCTGGTTCGCATTATCCATCAACACGCATTACGAAAAATCGCGGTGATTCGACTTCAATGGGTACAAGACCTTAGCGGATATTTCGGAATGCGGGATTGAGCTGACGTCGGAGAAAGAGGTTCTCGACTTCAAGCTGGAAGCCGAGCATCGTCATGACGCCTGAAAGAAGCGCGCGGCGATATTGCCGCTCATCGCGCGTGTCGTTTCGGTCCCGGTCCTTGGGCCAACGCCCTTTTGTGGGACGATTTCCCCGAGGGAAGGGACGAAGTCCTTCAAAGGCGCCCACCGCTCGAGAGCCCGCGCGCCTGGATCATAGACCCCCAGCATGATTGCGCAGAAAGGTCTTCCATCCCTGCGACAAGGATGGAATTTTCGGGAACGACAGGAGTATCGGAGAATCTCTCCACCTCGGCACGGCAGATATCGACCCTGGAAAAGCGCTATCTGGATCGGATTTCATCTGGGAACATTTGCGAGCGGGTCGGCAACCATGTCGAACTGAAGGCCGCTTGAGCTTTCTCCGCGGCCGATGCTGCGCCGATAGGCTGTCCAGACAAACGTCGCGCCATCGGTCCAGCGGGCAGCGCGCCGCGCGGCGTTGATGTGCATTCCTTCGCGCGGAACTTCCTCGTCGTAGATCAGCAGGCTCGATCCGGAATTCAGGATCCTGCCCTCGGCTGCATGGATCTTGGCCGATCCGTCGGGCTGAAGCACGGCGCCGCGCTTTAGCCTGGACTGGATCTTGCCGCCGGCCGTCTTGAGCTCGACCGGCAGGAGCGGGATCCAGTTGTCCGGGACCGCAGTCGAGAGCAGATAGCGCGGAACGTTGCTCCCGGACACCGTCGTTGCGCTCGCCGCCGCACCCGCGCTGCTCCGTCGGACCGGTTGCTCGGTCGCGCCCTCAACGCTTCGCTCGATCGCCCAGGCGAGGTTCGCCATCTCGTCGCGCATGAACGCCACGTCCTCGAGCGTTCCGCCATCGACTACCGAGCCCAGCGTTGCCGGCAAGGCGAAGCAGTTCGACCTCGATCCTGACGGCGGACTCCCGGGATCTCTCAGCAGTGCGGGCGTCCACATCGCAAAATTTGCCGGGACATTGACGTTGGTCCCAATCGCCTGGAGCAACGTCTTGACCCCGAACGTATCGATGACGACAAGGGAATTCACCCGCGTGATCGAACCCACCGGCAAGTTCAGCGGCACGACGAACCAATCATTGCCGTAGCTGCTGGCGTATTCGATCATCATCAGCTGCACGAGGTCGGTCGGACCGACCGGAACCAGGCCGTAAGCGAGCCTGGCGTCCTCCATTTCCCAGAAGCGCGGCGCCGGCCCGCCGCGGAATGTGACCGGCGCCGGAATGGTCGTCTCGACGATGCCCTTGAAGGCGCGGTCGCTGCCCGTGCCCATGTTGATTTCGCCGTTGAAGTCGAAACTCGCCCAGTCGAGGCGGCCGTCATCGATCTCGCTGGCGGTGAAGTTGAACTGGTCGAACGGGTCGGCCGAAAGCTGCGCCGAGATGGTGACCGCATATTCCATCCGCGCCGGATCCCATGCGTCTTGCGTGCCCGTCGGCTCGCTGAACACGCCGTCGTACCAGGCGAGCCACGCGGTCGCCGTCGCCACCACCTCGGCCCGATCGCCGCTGCTGATCGCAAGGGCCGGGTCGGCGGCGAGCTGCGCCGGGCTCGTGCTTCGCAGCGTTGCCGCCAGCAGGCGGGCATCGAGCGCGCGGCCGGCGGCGAGCCGGGCGAAGCGGGATGCGGCATCGTCATCCGGCGAGACCGACACGGCCGGCAGCGCGAACCTGGCGATGAATTTGCTTCGGTAATTCTGCGAGGTCTGCTGCGCATCGAGCATACGCAGGAAATGGAGGCCCGCGTCCACCGTGAAGCTCAGCATCCTTGCATCGAGCGTGGATGCCGGGCGCATCGGCCGCCGTTCGACGATCGTCTCGAGTGGCGCGGCGAGCGGATCATAAGGATCACCGGCAAGGATCGTATTGGGCGGGATCTCGCCGAGATGAATGCGCGTGAAGCGCGCGTTGCTGGCCCGGACGCGGGCGATGATCGGCGTCCCGGCATCCTCTGCCTGATACTCGCCCACCTGCCATTGGCGGGTCAGCATCCAGAGCGGATCATAAATTCGCGCGCTGAGGCTGCCGGTCATCTCCGCGTCGCGGCACTTAGGGATGAGCTGGGTCCAGCTCGTGATCGACGCGGTGGTCGCGACCGGCGGGTTGGCGCCACCGCCCGGATTGGGATCGACCGGCGGACGCGGATCGATCGGCGGATGGACCGGTGGGAGCGGATGAACCGGCGGCGTCGGATCACCCGGCGGCGACACCGGCCGGTCGGGCGCGATCGGCGGGGTCGGCGGGATCGGCGGTCGTCGCGGCGGCAGGCCCATGATCGATCCCCCTCAGTGGTTCAAGGCCGAGAAGTCGGTCGAGACCGCGTCGTCCTTGGCGTTGAAGGCAAGAAAAAGTCCCGGCAGGTATTGCGCGATGTCGGCGAGCGCCTCGGCGTCTACCGCGCGAAGCTTGGCGAGATCGAGCGTCTCGACCAGCACCCGGTAGAGGGTGCCGACGGTCCAGGCCGCACCCGGCACGGGCGGCACCGCGAGCAGCGCGCACTGCGGCGCGCAGGCATCTGGCGGATTGAATTGGAAGGCAAGCGCGGTGGTTTCCTCGGTCTTGGGGACGATCTCGGTCCACTCATCGATCCAGAGCCCGGCGATCGGCTTGGTAGTGTCGAGCGCCGGCCCGAGCTGGACCATGAGCGAGAGCTTGCCGGCGGGCATCGGCGTGTTCGCCGCGAGCGGCAGCCCGATCCAGCGCTCCCCCGTCACCAGGGGTAATTGTGCGACCGCGAGCGACGCGCGCTCGCCGGTCGCCAGTATCTCGGCGCCGCGCAGACAAACGTCGAAACGCGCGAGCGGATCGCGCACGCGCGCATAGCGCGCGAGCCAGCCATTGCCCGCAAGCGCGTCACCGCCAAAGGTCTGCGGGCTTGCCGCGATCGCGCTCGACAGCTCTTGCGCGGCGGCCGGAGGGCAGGAGAGGCGCGGTACAACGACGAAGCTCGAGCCGAAGATCGCGCCCATGCGATCGCGCAGTTGTCCGAAGCGCGCAACGTCGTCGCTCGCCGGAGCCAGCGCCTTGAGCCCGGCGCTCTGGTCGAGCCGCGATTGGCTCGTTTTGAGCAAGGCGGCGAGCTGACCGGCAAGCGCGAGCCGCGTCGCCGGATCATTGCCGCTGGCGATCGCGGGTACCGCCGACGTAATCCCATAATGAGCGAAGCTCAGGAGCGCGGCACGAAGGCCATCGACGCTCGCGTTGTCGGCCTGCGCGATCAGGGTGGCCGCCGCGCCATGCGCGGCGGCAAAACCGGTCTCGGCGGCAGCCACCCGCGCTCCGAGCTCGGCCAGATCGATGCTTGCCGATGCGGCGCGCTCGGGCGGCACCAGATCGTCGGGCACGAGACCGCGCGCACTCGTCAGCAGGGCGCGGACGGCGCGCGCCTGCTCGATCACGTCGAACAGGGTGAGGTCGCCTGGCGCGAGATCGCCGGGCCGGGCATGTTGAATGCGCACAACGGCCGGCGGTGCCAGCGTCGCGATGGTGGCGCCGGCGCGGTAGAGAACCGCCTGCTCGACCTCGGTCTGGGTCGCACCCGCCGCAAGGCCGGCGCCCGATGTATCGACGCCGAACACGACATCGAGCGGCGCGTAGCCGATGTCGGCAAGGCGAATGACTTGCGTCTCGGTCACGTTGCCGGCGGCGTCGAGCTTCTCGATGGTGCACCGCGTCCGGCGCGGATCCCCGAGCAATCCTGCAGCCCAAGCGTTCAGCAGCGGCTCCGCAGCAGCCCGTGGGCTGCCGGTGCTTGGCCAGCCGGACGGGAGGCTCAGGTTGGCATTGCGAAGAACGACCGTGCGATGAAGCGCCGAGATGCCGCTGCGCGGCATGCGCAGGACCTCAAGCTCCGGCGCGGGCGCATCGCCGCTTGCGACCGCGGCGAGCGTCCCGGCCGTGCGCAGCGTGTTGCTGCGCGCCACCTGATAGGCCGCTTCCGCCGTCAGGGCGTCGGCCAGGCCGTCGACCGTGTCGGCAAGCGCATCGAGCTCGGCGCCGATCTTGGTGAGGTTGGCCGGCGTCGCGCCCGCCGCCTGCAGCTTGGCCGTCACTGAGGTCTTGTTCGACGTCCATTTGCGCTGGAGCACGAGCCCGTCGACCACGTTATTGGCCGCGATCGCCTCAACCGGCAACGTCGTCTGCTCGAGCTTGCCGGCAACCAGCGGGGCGATTTCACGCAACGGGCTGATGAAGGCGTCGAGCGCAAGCGTGTGGAGCGCACGCTCGACCCGGTAACCGAGCAGCGCGCCGAGCGGCTGACCCTGACGCACGCCGTCGAGAAGCGTGCGCGCGTCACGCGCGCGCCGCGAGGACAGATCGATCGCGAACGGACCGGCGGCGCGGCCCGTGCCCTGATTGCCGAGATGCGCGTTGCGCAGCAACGCCGCCGCCGAGGCGTGCGTGAGCGAGGGAGCATGGATGAAGCCGCTGTCATTGGCCGGCTTCACGAGCGGCGCGGTTTCGCCCGCGGGCGGCGTCGCCACGCTGGTCGCTGCCGGATCTGCGGGTTTTAGATTCTCGACCCAGCCGAAGCCGCCTGCATAGAGACCGGTCGGATGTGACGCGCGCATGGCCGCAAGCCGCTTGGTGGCGAACGAGGTGATCCAGGCATCGAGCCGATGACCCGACAGGTCGAGCGTGCCCTGCATGAGCATCCGCAGGGCGCCATTCGGAAGCGTGCGCAGGTGCGCGAGACCGGCGCGCGCGTCGCCGAGCGCGGCGACCGGCGGCGTGTTGAAGTCGCCGAGGCCTTCCAGGTACTGCTGGATCGTCTGCGTGCCGGTGATGGCGGGCACCACCAGCGAAAGCTGGCGGCGCCAGGTCTGCGACGGCGCCGCGTTGGTAACGAGATCGACGAGCTCAATGTCGGCGATGAGGCTTGCGAGATCGGCATTGGGCGACTGAGCCGCGATGCGCGCCACGGCCTCGGCGATTTCACGCAACAGCGCGTGACGCAGCAGCGCCTGAAGCAGCGTCGTGCCGCCGCCGGATGGAGAACCGGGTCGCAACGCAACGAGCGCGTCGATGCTTCGGGTAGCGAGCAGCGCTCCGATGTAGTCGGGATTGAGCGGATCGCTGTCCGCTGGGTCGCCTGCCTGGACGAGCGGCGCCGTGACATCGAACGCCAGGTCCGCGAAGGCGAACTGGGCGAGCCGCGGCCGCCAGGCAATGCCCGCGGTCTGGAGCGCGCGGGCCGCGATCGTGTCTTGCGCGGCAATGAAGCCGTCGGCCTGCAGATCCTCGCCCAGGAAGGCGCGCAGGTGCTGGAGGTAGTGGCGCCCGAGCGCGGCGCGCGAAGTATAGCTATTCGACTGCGCGTCCGTGCGCATGACATTGGCGAGGTCGGCATCGGGATCGGGCGGCTGCGTTGCGCCGATGCGAGCCGCGGAACCGAGATCGTTGCGCCAGGTATTGTCGCGCAGGTGAATGAGGAAGCCCTGAAGCCAGCTGTCGCGCGCGAAGGCGGCCTCCTGGCCTGCTGGCGGCTTCCACAGATCGAGCGAGGTCACCGGAAGGACCCCATAGGGCTGGCGCCCGCAGCGCAGCGCCGCAAACGGTCCGGCAGCGCGAACATGGCGGACGAAATGATCGCGCGCCCACAGGCTGCCGTCGGGCGTGAGCCCGGTCCCCTGATAGCCGACCATGTTGCTGAGATAGTTTCCCCAGCCGGCCTGCCATAGCGCGGACGCCATGGCGCGCTGATCGGGCTCGTGGGTCTGGTCGGCCTGCGCGATGTGGCCGACGCCGGCGAAGATCTGCGCGCCCGAAAGCCCGACGGCGGCGCCGAGCGCCTTCGCGTTACAGGCGGCGTCGAACGTCGCCGGGTCCGCCTGGATCTCGCTCGCGAAGGTCGTTCGATGCCCGATGTCATCCGAGCTGTAGCCCGAGCGCGCGTCCGCGGTGTTGTTGGTCGGCGTGCCGAGGGGCAGGAATTCGAGACCGTCGGTGTAATGATGCGCGTCGAGCAGCGCCGCCAGGGCGTTTGCGGTGTCGGCACTGGTGGTCGGACACACGCCCAGCACCACGACGCTGTCGATGCCGGCAGCGAGCTGCGCCGCCGACAGCGTCAACTTGAGCGCCATGCCGGCGGCTTCCGCCGCAGCGTAATCGACCATCCATCGCATCGCCGGGTCGACGGTCGGCTGATCGTCGGGCGTCGCCGGCGGCGCCGCCTGCGGGTTCGGGCCAACCGCAAGCGGACTCGTGATCTTGCGGCCGCTCGCCGCCAGGATCGGCTCGCCGCCCGACTGCACGATCGCGAACCACCGGTCGGGCATGAGCCGCGCGTGCGCGGCGCTCCGCCAGGCGGCGTTGTGCCCGTCGTTCACAACCGTGACCGATGGAAAGATCGGCGCCGGCGAAAGCGCCTGCCCGTCCGGCACGCGGGTGCTCGGCCGCTGAGTCTGGTTCGTCGGCCGCAGCTGGCGTGCCAGCCAGGCGGCGCGCGGCGCGCCAAACCGCGTCGCCAGTTGGTCCCACGCCACGCCGCGTGCGGCGGCGTCGTTGCCCGCCAGCCAATCCTGCTGCCAATAATGCGTCGCCCAGTCATGTTCGTCGGGCGTCAGGTCATTCTCGTGCGAATCGAGGTGGATCTTGTCGGGATAGATGCGGATGCGCAGCTCGCTCGCGCCACCGGCCTGAGGAAAGAAGCGCGTCTCGAGCCGGACCGGCAGCATGAGCAGCGGCTGCTCGGAGGTGCACAGCGTCTGCGCCATGGCCGCCGGAAGCGCCGTACCGAGCTTCGGCAGCTTGAATACCGTCTTGAAGAATTTGCCAGAGACCGGAGGAGGCATGGCGGTCAGCCCGGAGCGATGAATTGCGAGGCGTGGATTGCGACCCGGACCGGCCGCCGCCGCAGGATCCCGGCCATGGTCGCCGAATTCCTGCCCCAGCTGAGCGCGCCTGGGCTCACGCCCTGCGGCGGACCCGCAGCGAGCGCGAGATGGCTCCTGCCTCCGGTGTCGGTGCCGACGTCGAGTCCGAAGCGCGGTTCGGTGGGATGTTCCTGAATAACGATGTAGTAGCCGGGACTGCCGTCGGTCCCGGTCGCGCGCGCGCTCGACAGATCGAAGCCGAAGAAGGTGATGTCGGTCGGAACCGAGCCGCGGAAGATCGGCGGCTTCTCATCAGTGACCACCCTGCTCGGGGCGCGAACGCCGTTGGTCACGAGCGCGGGCGTCGCATAGATGATTGCGTTGGGGTAGCGGCGGAGCAGCACGCTTCTCAGCAGCATGACGAACTGCTCGGTAGAGACGCCCGTCTGCGGGTCGCCGAGCGGCTTGTCGCCCCACCCTTTGATGTCCTTGATGTCGCTCGCTGCCGTAGCAGAACCCTCCGCCGCACGCCGGTCCCAGAACTGGCTGAAATAGGTCCCGCGCTGATCGGTCGGGAATCCCCGCCACAGAAGCTCATGCCCCATCTCGACGTTGAGCCCGACCATATAGGACTCGACGAAGCGCACGTTCGTCTTGAGCCCGAGCACGGTGTCGGCAAGCACGCCGTTGAGGCCGGGAAGAAGCAGGTCTTGCGAGAGATCGCGCAAGGGCTCGTACATCGGCTGAGGAAAGACCGGATTGGTCTGGACCGCATCGACGCCGACTGGTGAGTTTCCACTGGTGCCTGCAGCGGCACTCGCGCCGCCGGACGTCACCAGGACGGCTTTTGCCAGGACGACCAGGCTGGTCTGCGGCGCCATCTGGGTGAGAACGATCGCACGCACGGTATCGACGACGAGCGCGACCGGCGGCGCAGTCATGATTGCGCCGCGCGCCGGATCGATCCGCTGGAGATGTTCGATCGCGGCGCTGCGAAACGCGGCCGCCGTGGCATTGTCCTGGGTGTGCGATCCCGGAACGAGCGGCGGCACGTGGACCGGCTGGCCGACGGGAGCGATCTGGAAATTGGGGCGGCGGGCTTCGGCGGCGACCGTGGCGCTCGTCACGGCCGCATAGGCGCGCGGCTTTGAGGTGCCGCTCATCGTGTTGATGACTGCCCCGATGGTCGCCTGCTGATAGACCGGGAAATGAATGAAGACCGCACCCACCGATCCGTTCAAACGACCCAGCCAGGTCGCAGTTGCGGAGCGGGCGACGCCCTGGGCCGCGGTCCGCCGGGCGAGCGGGCCCTGGACGCGGCCGATCACCCGCATGGCGCTGCTGGTGGCACGCAGCGGCACGGCCGAGCTCGCGACGCGCGCCAGCACCGTGCGCGGCGCCGTTTCTCCCTGCGCCGTCGATCGGATCCGCCCGAAGACCGGCGCCGTGATCCGCAGCATCGCGTCCGAGCTCAGCGGCGCGAAATGCCGCGCGTGCAGGCTCGTTCCGACCGCCATGCTGAGCTGGAGCTGGCGCACCCGCTGGTTGGCGCGGCTGATCTCGGCGGCCTGCTCCCAGGCCGACGCCATCAGCGCCTCCTGATGCTCTTGGACGACGCGCGTGCCGAAGGCGGCGACACTGCGAAGCCTGGGATCGAGATTGAGCGTATCGAACCAGCTCGGGCCGCCCACGTTCACGGTCGCGCGCGCCGCATACCATTGGCCGTAGAGCGGCGGCGCGAGCAGCGGATCGCTCGCCGGGTCGATGGCCTGCGCCTTGCCGGGCGCGTTCACGATGGCCGCGAGCGCCGGCTGGAACGTCGTGTCGGTCCCTTGCGGCCACGCCGGCAAGGTCGCAGGTGCCGTGAGCGCCTGAAGCGCACCCTCGAGCCCTAGCGTCGTGCCGGCCGGAAAGCCGGTCGGCAAGGCGAAACCCGGCTGACTGATATCAATGGGGCGCTGGCCGAACCCGGCAGGCGCCAGTCGCGCGGTCAGCTTCTCCACCAACGACTGGAAGTCGCCCCCCTCCCCGGTCCGGAATTCCCAGCGGTGATAGATGGGGAGCAGCACCTCGGCCGGTGCCGGCGTCAGCAACCAGGCGGACGCCAGCGCGTTGGCGGCGACGAGATCGGCGTCGCTGATCGCCAGGCCCAATCCGGCCTTTCGCCCGAGCTCGAAGGTCGGGACCACGCACGCAATATAGTCGGTGCTGGGCGCCAGAATGCGCGGGCAGACCAGGCGCGAAAGCGCGAGCGACGGCGCGCCGTTCAAGGCGGCGCCCACCGAGGCGGCGTCGCTCACGTCCCCACTGGTCTGGGCATGCGCCCAGGCCCAGCTTTCCGCAAGGTCTGGGAGTTCGGTCGCAGGCGAAGCCGGCGCTTCGATCGACAAGGTCGCAAGCGGGCTCCCGGGCGCGCTCCCCAGCACGACCCCGTCCTGCTTGCGCACGACGATCAGACACAGCCAGGGGCGCAGTCTTGCGCTCGCGCCGGGGCTCGCCGGCGTGAACAGCCAAGGAAAATCGGCGCGATCGAATTCGATCGACGGAAAATGGTTGGGCTCGAAATCGGCGCTGTCAGGCTGCGGCTCCATCCGCACGATCTGCGCTGGATCGATGCCGATGACGTCGGCCGGCCCGCGCAGCCGGACTGGCACGCCTGTCGGCGGAGCCGCGTTGACCTGGATCGCCGCCGCCAGCTGCACGACGCCCGGCATGTTCGGCCCAAGCGTATCGGGCGCACGAATTGTTGCGGCCGCGCCCTGACGCGCCCAGGGAAGGAACTGAAGATTGGCAGCGGGGTCGGTTGCCATCTCGCTTCCTCCACGTTTCGCTCATGCGGCGAGTTCATATTGGGGCACGATCTGGAACCCGGCGGCGGCGCGGTTGAGGGTCGTGAGCGCCGCGAGGTGCTCGCTCCAGGTTCGGATGCTCGGGTCGAGCGCGGGCGCCGGCCCGTCACCCAGCGGCTGGATCGTCCATACCGGCGCGCGCAGCGTCGCCGCCGGAGGCGCGGTGATGTTGCGGAAGCGGGCGAGCCCGATGGTGCGCACCGGCGCGCGCGCCGCCGCACCGCTGCGCGCGAGCTGTCCCAGCCGGCCCAACGGAAGTGGGTAGCGCCCCGGGGGCTGCGCCGGCTGGCTCCTGTCGATGATGATCTCGTCATATTCGAGCGGCGCGGCCACGATCTCGGCCGCGTCGGACCCGCTCGTGCCGTCGCGGATGATGAGCCCCGCCCCCATCGTTTCGAACGAGGGCGCGGCGAGCTTCTCGTCGTCGCTCATCGCAAAGAACTGCGCAGGCGCAAACTGGTCACTGACCGGCGTCGCCGCCTGGGCCACCCCGTTCAACGTGGCGGTGAGATGGAAGCGCCGCTCGCCGCTCACCGGCGCATCGCCGAACAGGTCGATGTCGCGCGCCGTATCGAGCGGCACCACCTGCTGGCGCACCGTGAGCTGCCCCAGCGGCTCGAGCACCAGCGTATCGCCCGGCGGCAGGCTTCGCAGGGTCACGCCCTGGATATGTCCGGCCGGACGCACCGCCGTCCAGCTCTGCGGGCGGGCCAGCGCCTGCTTGAGCAGCGCGCTCACGTCGATCGCCTGCGGCGGCGGCGGCGCATCGCCCGAGACCAGCGTCTTGTCGAAGGGGACGGAGAAGTCGCACCACAGGATCTCGAACGAGGCCTTGCCGCTCACCCTGAGTGGCCTCGGCCCCTCGAGCTCTCCCGCGACCGACACCTTGAACAGGTTGCTCGAGCCATGCTTGAGCTGCACCGAGGCATTGAAGTCGGCGATGAAGTGCAGGGGCGCGATCTGGATGAGAACGTCGTATCCGACGTCGCCCTCGATGCTGAACCCATAGGCCGCCGCATAGAGGTCGGCCTGCGCCCCGAACTGGACCGTGTTCGAGGTGATCGCGAAATAGGCCTGGCAGGTGAGCCGCGGGTTGTCGCCCGAGCTCAAGGCGATCGCCACCCGCGGCAATGCCGGCAGCGTCGCGGGCGGCGTGAAGTGCGGATTGACCCCGCCCACCGCCAGCACGAAGCCCGAATTCGCCCCCGAGCTCCAGTCCGCCCGCAGCGCCATCGCGCCGGTCAGCGTGAACTTGCGCGCCAGCCGCGAATCCACCAGCACGGCGTCGATCGATGCCGTGCTGGCATCAAAGTCGACGACCCCGACGGCGTCGAGGATGATACGCACCAGATCATCGTCGGCGGATGGGAGCAACGCACTGATCCGCCCGAGCACGATCAGCCGCTTTCGCGTCCCGAACTCGAGGATCAGCGCCAAGTCCAAGAGCACGAGCGTCGGCGTGAACCAGCCGATCCGCGCGAGCAGCCCCAGCAGATAGCTGCCGCGCCTGGCCGGAAAGACGCTCGCCAGCGAGCGGATGATGGCGGGCGCATTGCCGACCGGGTTGGCGGGAAAGAGCAGCGACTTCAGCGTGTCGTTCTTGAGCCCGGCCGTAAGCGCGTCCTGGTCAAAGGTCCGGTTGATCGCGACCAGCCCGCCGACCCCCTGCAGGGTGAAGCCCAGGCCGAGCGGGATCGGCTGGAAACCCTCGGCCGTGATGAAGATGATGAGAGAGTAGCCCGGGCTGCCGTCCGGCATTTGTGTCGCAATCAAGCCGAAGGCGCTCAGCGTGATGGTCTCGTTGAGAGACAGCAGCAGGCTTCCCGCATAGAGCTGCTGGGTTGGGTCATGAAACAGAAAGCCACCGCCAGTCACTACTCCCTGCGCTTCTACGGAAAGCCCGATTCCGTCAGGCGGCTGGAAAGCGAGCGCAAGATTAAACGGCCCGAGGTTTCCTCGCTCGAATGCGAGCGTGCCTTTTACCCCAATTCCCTGAACAGAAGCCGTCAGCGGCCCTACTTGCGCGCTACCAGCGAAACTTGCTTCGAGCGTCAGCCCCGCCTCGGTCGCGCCAAACGCAAGGAACAGTGTTTCGAGGGTGAAGGGGCCAATGACGTCGTGCAAATTCAGGGTCGTTTGCAGACCCGCGCTGGTTCCGAGATAGAAGCCGCGCGCGGCGCTCCAGCCGCCGTCCACACTCGCGTCGACCGACACGGGGTCCGAAGGAAGCAAGCTCGCGATGAATGAGTCGGATTGAGAGCCGTCGACGACGAGCGTGGCGTTCTCGAGCCGGAATACCCAGCCAGTGTCGCCGGTGGCGTGACCCTGTTGTGAGTTCCACTGAAAGGACGAAAGCAAGCCGGTCTCAAGTCGCCCGGCCTGAAGACGCGTACCCGGCGGCAATGCCAGCAGGGTCAATGGCGTCGCTGGGTCGGTTGGTTCGGCCACAAGCATCAGTGCGGCCGAGCCATTCACCGGAGCCGGGGCGACGACCTGCAGGTTCGCTGGCGGCAGCAGGCGAAGCGCCGTGTCCACGCCGAGTTGGCCGGAGATCTGCATGCGCAAGCTCAACGAACTCCCGAGCTGAGCGATCGGCACATCGAGAGACGGCGGCAGATCGATATGCACGACCCCCTCGACCCCCGGCGGATTATCAGTCGTCGGGCGGAACGTGATCGTGAAGAAAGTGATGACCGCAGGTGTGTCGGCGCTCGCGTCCTCGGACATCGCCAGCGGCCCAATGACTTCGAAGAGCTCGCTCACTCGTGCGAACAGCGTGGCACCGTCGAAGTCGGCGCCGCCCCAGCCGTAGGCAGTCTTAAAAAACGCCAGTGGATCCTGGATGAGTGTGGGGATGCGATCGAGATGCAGATATCGACTGACGACAACGGTCTGCTGATCTCCCGTCGTGAGCGTGGTCGAGTTTATTTCGACGACTGTGAGAAGCTCGAGCACACGGCTGAGAAACGGGTAATTCCGTTGCAAATGCCGCACCACCACGGTCTCAACCAACCGTTCTGCAAACACATCGGCAAATGCGGCGACGCCTGCTGCATCTGAGGTACTCGTCGCAATCCGCTTGAAATCCGCGGCGATCGCGTCGAGTGCCGGCATGAGCTGCTGAACGGCGGTGATCAGCTTTGATGCCTGGACCGCGACCGACGCCGCGTCCTCCGCTTCTCCAGCCTCGACCAGCGTCTCGACTTCCGTTCCAAGGCTCGTCACCAGTTGAACTGCGGCGGCGACATGTTGGGTGAACTGGGGATCAGCGCTGAGATCTGTCGCGACCTCCAAGCCAAGTTCGAGCAGTAGCAGCGGGATCCGCGCTGGATCGAGCAGCTCTTCAAGATCCGCCAGCGCCAGCGCTGCCTCTTCGACGACCCGATCGAACGTTCCGCGTACCTCAGTCACGGCCGCCCCACTTACCGACGTCACATGGTCCCTAGCTTTTCTACGGTGGCGTGATCGAACACGCCGTAATGACGCTGCACCTTGGCGCCCGGCTCCTCTGACGAAACACCCATGAACGTCTCGAAAAACCAGACAATGAAGCCGAAGTCGTGCATAGGGATACTCATTTGCGGATCGGGAACCTTCGGCTCCGTATCGCTGCCCGTTCCTGGCGCGCCGCCATAGCAGGTAAGCCCCGTGGCCTTGGCGGCTTTGAAGACGTAGCTATTGGTAGTCTGTCGGGCGATGAACTGAACAACGTCCTTCCAGCTCTTGTTGATGATGTTTGTTGGCGTGGCGCCGAAGAACGTTGGATCGACCAAAAAATGCAACGTGAGCAGCGTGTTATGATCATGCGTCGGCGGACGGGGACGTGAGATCTCGTCGTCGGTTTCGTAGCCCATATCAATCGGGAACGTCCCCGTGCGCGGATTTTTCTTGAATAGCTCCTTGCCAATAGCCGCGAGGGCCGGGTCAGGAGGCTTCAGCTTTCCTTGCGCCGCGAGTAACGGCCGCGTGATCACCTGATCGAGCACCTGAAACACGGTCGACTTAATAACCGCGTGTTGAGTTTGGCCAGGCACATCCACGGCGTCCTGAACATTGCAACCAAAGACGCGGATCACCCCTTTGGGGTCGAACTTGCTCGTGAACTCGGCCAGCGCGCCCTTGCCGCCGCTTTTTATGGGGCCGGAGCTGATTACCGTCGGGTCCTCGCCCATATTGGGCTCAAAGTCCGTCCGCGACCGGCCGTCCCCATCTTTTGGATCGCGTTTCTGGCTGCCATCTGGCCAGATTCCTTGTGGTGTCCCACGCACGTTGTCGTCGCTATTTTGCAACACCGGACCTTCAATCCACGCATGCGAGAGGAATGCCAGCTCCAACACGGATCCCTGAGGCGCCCCGCGCACCGAATGGTAGACGTGCACGATCGAGAAGTCGCCGGTCCCGGGATCGTCGACGAAAGTCTTGGGATCGAAGGTCGTATCGCCGGAGGTCGGCACAAAGTCGGAGAGCTTCTTCCACGGCACACTTCCCTTACTGAAAACCTTCGCAGGGCTCGCCGCCTTCGACAGATCCAGCTCGAAGACTTGCAGCTTTTTGTTCTCGAAATTGAAGTGGATGAACCTCGCGATCCCAGTTGCCTTCAAGAGCGCATCAGCGTTTGCCTTCTCGTTGATCAGCCGAGTGCCGACCTCCCTGACGCGATGATCCCCCATGGCTGGAATGCCAAGGGGGGACCGATCTTTGTCCTCGGTGCCGGTGACGACGAAGAAAAATTTGATGTCAGCCACGGCAGCTACCGAAGGTGCCAGCCGCAGCGGATCGTCCGTCCTGCGGCCACTCCACATTTCGAGCGGATGTCTACTGCCATAGCGCCGGATCCCGTTCTCCGGTCTTCAATTGGCGGCACGTGAATGTTTAAGTGCGAAAAATACCTGTACAGCCTATGGGCGATTACAGTATCACTAGACCCGAATCCAAAGCAACGTTTTCAACCTACGGAGGACGCAATGGCCCGGGCAGCTCGTCCAAAAGGTACTAGCGCACGCAGGAAGCCGCCAGGCGGATGGCTGCGACTTGGGCCACCAACTTGGCTGCAACACAAAACGGGCGCGCTAATCTCGCGCCGTAGGCGGCCCCCGCAAGGATGGATTCGAATTGTTTTCGTGCAGAGTAAGGCGCAGCAACGGCGCGTCCAACTCGAATATCAACCCCAGGGAGGCAGGCCGACTTCCATCGTTCTCGCCTATGCGGCCGCCAAAGCGAAGCTCGAGAAATGAACTAGCAGTCCCGAACAGCGCCTGCGCTGAGGAGGGGCCATGCCAAACGTGCCAAGCAAGAAGCCGCCCCAGTGGTTGGAGATCGGCCCGCTTTGGCTCCAAGCAAGGCCACCTCAATGGACTCAGCTGGCGGTTGCCCGAGGCGCAAAACGTGCTGGCGCACTGCGGGTACGCTATCGCCCGGACAATAAAGCCGCCGATTCGTCGGTCATTCTTGGGTGCAATAAAACAAAAAAGAGGACGCCAACCACCAAGAGGCGGCGGTGAGCGTTGGAGTCGATCGGATACGGCACACGCCGAGAGCCGGGCGTCGGCGGGCTCAGCGCGCACCAACGGCGCAGCTTGTTAACTGGGTCGTAAAGGCTTCCAAGTTCTGCAATCTGCGGTGTCGGTATTGCTACGAGTGGAATGAACTCGGCGACACGGCGCGACTTAGCCTACCAGGGTGGGAACGCCTGCTCAAAATCATCAAGATCTACCACCGACGGCGCGTAGCCGCCGTCGGCAGAGATTTTCGCACTTGCATCATCTGGCACGGCGGCGAACCGATGCTCCTACCGGTGCCCTACCTCGAGAACGTAATGGAATTGCAACGCACCATCCTCGGCAAGCGCGCCCTTGACCGCGGTGACTACTTCAACGCCGTCCAGACCAACCTCTATACAATCGTTCCGAGTGCCCTCGACCTGTTTGAGCGTGAGCAGTTTCAGATCGGGGTCTCGATGGACTTCATCGGGGGCGTCCGTCTATCGGCCGGCGGACGAGAGACCGAGGATCGCGTGGTGGAAAACATGGAGCGGTTGCGCCAGCGCGGCGTTGATTTCGGTGCAATCATCGTGCTGGCCGGCCATACCTGTCCCAACATCATCGCGGCGTATGATTTCTACGAGACCATCGGCGTAGGTCTGCGAGTGCTCCCGCTTTTCGATGCTCCGTTGAACATCCCTGGGGCGAGCTTTGCTGCATCAACGACGGAGATCACGCAGGCGCTCTGCGCCCTGTTCGACCACTGGATAGGTCGCCGCCACCATGTGTCGGTGGCGCCGCTGGACGATTATATTCGCGCTGTCTATCTCAAGATGCGTGGTATCGCTCAGGCGCCTTACGACCGACGCCGCGGCGAGTGGGCATGGCTCGTGAACACCGACGGCACACTTTACCAAGTGATGGACGCCTATGATTCCACGCGAGCCATTGGCAATATCTTCGTCGATTCGCTCGACGACGTTCTCGGTTCACCGAACTACGCCGCCTCGTTGACACGCGAGGAGGCGCTTTTCGAGCGCCACTGTGGTCCATGCGAGTTCGTAGGGGCATGTAACTCCTTCCCGCTCTTCGACAGCCCACGCAACGGGCCCCACCCTCCGCGGTGCCACATCGCCTACGACGTAATCAAGCACATTGATCAGTTTTTCAGATCGAACAACTGGCGGCCGCAGCGAATTCGCGCGCTGCTGAACTGATCCTGAGCACCATCCCTAGAGTGGCCTCAATCCGCACCGTCGTCCTCGGCCCCGAGATCGATCTGCACCCCGGCATACATGCGAGCCTTGTGCAGACGCCACCACCCGGTTTTGACTACGTGACGCGCCCGGCAACGCATGTTTTCGTGCATCCGCGGCATGCTTTCTTCTCACCGGTCTGTCATCGCCATTGGGGCGAGTTCGTGGATTTCGGGTCAGGCCGGAGACTGGTTCACTCCTCGCGCTGGCCGGTACTTGGCCGTCGCAGCTGGGTCGTCGAACTCGACGACCTCGGCTATCCCGCTTATTCGGGTCGACATGCTCTGGCTCCGTCATTCCGTCGCGCATTCCGGCGGCCATGGACAACGGCCTTTGCACGAGACATTCTGCGCCGCGTCGAAGTCACGCTCACTGCCTACTCCCATCCAAGCTGTCAGGCTGTCCTCTTTCGTACCCGACGGGCGATCGAAGACGCATGTCGGAGCCTCGTCGACTTGCGGCTTGAGTCTTGGCTCGACAAACTCATTGCGAAGAGCGCCGTTTTATATCCGGCGACTCAGACGATTTCAGAGGAGGAGTTCGATGCCAAGTGGTCCGGCGGTCTGCAGCGGCTCCGTTTGGTGTTTTGTGGAAGGGACTTCGCCGCAAAAGATGGCGCGCTTGCGCTGCGCGTGGTAGGCCGGCTGCTCGCTGCCGGACATGACTTCGAGTTCACCTATGTCGGAATGATACCTCCGGAAGAACAGCGGAAATTTTGCGACGTTCTCGGCCGCATCCGTTTCTTCAACTCCCTCACGCGGAGCGCAGTCCTGCGTCTGTTCAAAAAATCACACATACTATTCCACCCTTCACCCCGTGAAAGCGTAGGCATGGTCTTCATCGAGGCAGCTGCCGCGGGTCTCGCCGTGGTTGCGAGTTATGGTCCCGGCCTTCTGCACCTGACTGAGCTCTTGCCCCGCCGAGGCGCCCGGTCAGTGGATCGCTCGCGCGGGACCCGGCGCGACCAGGAGCGTGATTTCGAGCGCTTGCTCGCGACGTTGTTGAGACAGCCCGCCGAAGCTCGACAAATGGCACGCACAAATTACCGTAACGCGGTCGACGGACCAATTTCCCTGCACCAACGCAACGACATGCTGGCCACCATTTATGGCGCAAGCCTGCGCAGCCCCGCAGGAGCGCCACTGACTTTGAACGAACTTGATGCCGGCGAGTTGTGGGGGAAGACCCGTATGAGTTCGCAACACCTCGACGCTTTGATCGCCGACTATCGGCGTCGCGTCGGCGTACACGAGCTTGCGATATTCGTATAGAAGGAACCGTCAAGGCCTGCTTGGTGAGCCGCACAGCCGCAAGTCCTCAGGCGCTCGCGACGACGCCGTCCGTTTTGACTCTCGCTATCTGAATCGCTGGTCCCAGCGAGACAGAGACAAAGGCGTCTGGCGAGCGAGAGTCAGCGAGCGGAACGCAGCCGCGAGCTCAGTCTAAGAGGACAACTACTCGGAACGGAAAAAAATATGTAGGTTGGCTGGCGCGCCAAACCTTCGAAATCGGGCAGCTCGGGCACTTCGGGCGAGATCGTCGGCTGTGGCACGGCAGGGATCCGCCAGTGCCCCCGGTTGCCTTCAAGCACCCGCAAGTGAACCGGCTTCGGCTTGCGACCTCTCGGCATCGACCTGCTCGCGTCCGCGATGACGTCGGCAGCGTAGCATGATTTTCCTGACGCAATCTAATTTTGCGGGATTTGAAACGAGAGGGCCCGCGCGCCGCGCCAAATTCCGAGCGGCCGATTTTGGATCCTCCCCCCGCCCGCTGGAAGGGGGAGGTTCCTTCACGCCCGCGTAGGCAAGGTCCGCTTCTCGACCAATGCGGCCATTGGATGTCTATCCGCGCCGGCGGCCTCCGGCGCTCATGACACACGTTGCGCGAGAAGGAGGATCCCGTATGCGGGTCGGAAGACGTGACGAATTCGTCGTCCGTTGCCACGTTCAAGTGCTTGTGCCCACCTCGGAATAGATTTTGGAAGAATCCCCGAGGAGCCAATTGATCGCGCGATGGCGTTCCTGCACGATGCTCGCGCAACGATGAAACATGCGCTTGTCGGTTTTGTCGATACGCGTTGCGCCGATCGCAAGATCGCCATCGACCAGTCGCACCCGCGCAAGTGACAGGGAACCGAACCAGGCCGTCTTCGCGACTGTTGCGAAATCGATTGGCTGCCCCGTCACTCGGAATTCGCGCAAACGCCAATTTATCGCGAAGATGTCCTGGCGAAAGTCCTCGAGCTCCGACGGGGAGCGAAGCGAACGCTTCGCCAAAACGGTTTCGGCATCGGGCTTGAGCAGGCCGAGTGCGTCGGTGACCTCGGCAGCGACGATAGGTTGATCGTATGGCGGCATACCGTACCGGCCGAGCGCCCATGCGAGGACGAGCAAGCCTTCCGACAGTCATGTCGCGTCGATTCGCTCCCGATCCTCGAGCGTGCCCAATGGCTTTGCGATGAAAGCCTTCTCCCACTCCTCGAGCTCTCCATTCAAAGCGAGGCGGGAAAACCAGGCCTCGATCCTGGTCCAGAGATCGCCCGCGTCAGCGGCATCCGTGTCGATGAATCCGCGGCACGAAACCACCGCGAGGACCAGGGCGCGGGCAGCGACACGGCTGGCGGTGGGAGGAGGGACTCCTGGCTCAATGTCCGCTGGATCATCCGTCACGAATGCTCTCGCGGTGCGACGAGCAGACGGGTCAACACGTCAGCCACCTGCATCGCAGCGACACAGGCAATCGAGCGCTCGGTGCGCGGCAAGGCGTTCCACAGCGTCGCGGCAGTGCTGCAGCGCAAGCATGCACGCGCGGGTTTGTTCAGGCGAATCAAGGTCATCGGCAGCCTCCGGGAGCGAGCACGACCTCCGGCTGTACCGACAGATTACATCCTATAAGATGTTGCCGCCAGCCCTCCCGGCTTGCTTCAAAATCGGGATGGCGCGGGGCCGCTCTCGGACCAAGGACACGCTCGCCCGCAACGCGGTGCGGCTACGGCGGTTGCGCAACCTCTCGCAGGCCGAGCTCGCGGCGCGCGCCCGCGTCACCCAGGCCCTGGTGTCGGCGATCGAATTGTCGCTTGCCAATCCGACGGTGGAATCGCTCGACCGGATTGCAGCGGCGTTGGGTGTCGGCATCGGAGAGTTGTTCGGCGGGTGAGTTACAATGCGATGGAACGACAGGTTCCTACTCGCGTGCCCAGCCCTGCTGCGAAGTCCAAAAGGTAAAGCGGCGCTGTGCAGTGCGCACAACCGCGATCAAGACGTAACCGGTGGCCGCGAGAACCAGCAGGATCGCGAACACCCCGGCGGTGTCCGACACCGTCTGAAGCTGCGTGACGATGACGCCCATACCGCGCTGTGCGCCGATGAACTCCATCACGATCGTGCCGAGAAGGGCATAGACGATGCCAAGGTTGAGCCCGGCGAACACGAAAGGCAACGCACCGGGAAACTTTATGTGGCGGAAGGTCTGCCAGCGGCTGGCGTCGAGCGAGGCCATGAGTTCGAGACGTTCGCGTTCCGCCGAGACGAATCCCTGAAGCGAATTCAGGAGCACGGGGAACAACGTCAGCGTCGCCGACATCGCCACCTTTGATTCGATCTGATAGCCGAACCAGATGACATAGAGCGGCGCGATTGCGACCTTCGGCAGGCTTTGGAAGCCGACGACGTATGGAAAGCCGACGCGCTGCACGATACGGAATTCCGCCATCATCGCGGCCAGCGCCATGCCGAGGACGCTTCCGATGACGAAACCCAGAATGGTCGCCCTCAACGTATCCGCCAGATGAAAAATAAAACTGGCGCGGCTTGCGGGGCTTTCGCCTAGGCCCGCGATCAAGGCCCGCAGGACGGATCCTGGCGCCGGCAAAACATAGCTCGGCATCGGATAAACATTGATCAGAAGCTCCCACCCGACCAGCGCGACCGCGGCGCTGATCAGAGGCCAAACGAGACGGGAGAGTGCGGCGCGCGCTCTGGCGGCCGTGCATGACGAGTCACGCATCCTTGCTGCCTCCAAGAAGCTGTCGAATCTCGTGGACGTAACGCCCGAAATCCGCTTGCGTGGTAATGTCGAAATCGCGCGGTCGCTCAAACGGGATCGCAAGTTCCTTCACGATCCGTCCGGGTCTGTTGGACATGACCAGCACGCGATCGGACAAGAATACGGCCTCGGTGATGCTGTGGGTTATGAAGAAAACAGTTTTCCGGTGTGTCAACCAGATGCGCTGCAGTTCGATGTTCAACTGCTCGCGAGACAGTGCATCCAGTGCGCCGAACGGCTCGTCCATCAACAGCAGATGCGGTTCGTGAATGAGGCTACGGATGATGGCGGCCCGCTGCTGCATTCCGCCCGACAACTCGAACGGATAGGTGTGCTCGAAGCCGGACAGGCCCACGAGAGCCAGCAGGTCCTTGACGCGGGCCTCGGCTTCGGCACGGTTGAGCCGCAAGACACGGATGGGAAGCAGCGCGTTCTCCAATACGGTCAGCCAAGGAAGCAGGACAGGCGTTTGGAACACGATGCCCATGCCGCGCTGGGCGCGCTTCACCGGCTGGCCACAGTAGACGATTTCGCCGGCGGACGGCGGGAAAAGACCGGCGATGAGCTTCATCAGCGTCGTCTTCCCGCATCCAGACGAGCCCACCACGCTGACGAACTCCCCGGCGGCCAAGAAAAATGAAATGTCTTCCACTGCGAGAACATCTCGGCCCTCCCTGGTCGGATAAATTTTGGTCACTTTCCGTGTGAGCAGTAAGGGCGACCGAGTCTCCGCCGCGCCCACATTCCGGAATTCGGGTATCAACGTGCTCATGAGAGTGAACGGTGCTGACGACGTTGCAATGGTGTCTCCAAAGGGAGCACCGATCTTCGAAGCAGATCGTGGTTCGCGGTCGTCATATGACGGACGGCGATGGGTTCGCGCGTGTGTTGCCTGGGGAAGCTTCCGTGGGATCAGCAGGTCCGACTAACCCTTCCGATTCGAGCAGCGGAAAGACGCCGCCCCCGACCATGAGCTGTACCAGCCGCTCGGGAACCCGCGCCGCCTGGAGAATGCGCCCCGTTGTTCGATTCCTGACAGTGAAATCCTCGAGCGAGACTTCAGCCGTTTGATCTTCTTCGAACGCCTGCGCGACGCCAGGACACTCGAGCGCGAGCAATCCGAAGCTCACGCAATTTCGATAGAACAGGTCGGTGATCGAGTCGGCGAGGAGGCAGGCGATGCCGAGGCTGCGAAACGAGAGCGGTGCTGGCCGGCTCGAGCCCGTCCCGAAATTGCTGCCGGCAACGATCAGATCGCCCGGCCTGACGTTCTTCGCCCAACCGGGACGGGTTGCCTGAAAAACGAATCGAAGGCGCTCCTCCTCCGGAAGATATACGCTGTGTCCGGGCATGATCAGATCGGTGCTGATGTTGTCACCGAGCTTCCATATCCGTCCGGCGATCATGACGGCATGTTTCCGATGAACTCGCCGGGATGAGCGATGGCTCCGGCGATCGCGGATGCCGCGACCGTCGCGGGCGACGCCATATAGATGCAGGCCGTCGGATCGCCCATCCGGCCCTTCAAATTGCGCGTGCTCGCGGTGATGCACGTTTCGTTCGGCCCGAGCACGCCCAGGTGACCACCGGCGCAGACACCGCACGAGGCGCTGGTCACAATCGCGCCGGCTTCCGTGAATACCTCAATAAGGCCGGCCTTGAGAGCTTGTCGGTAGATCGCCTGGGATGCCGGCGTGATCAGCAATCGCACGCCAGCCGCCACACGGTGGCCCGCAAGCACTCTGGCGGCGATTTCGAGATCGTCGAAACTGCCGTTGGCGCAGGATCCGATAAACGCTTGCTGGATCGGTTCGCCAGCCGCCTGTCCGACCGGAACAACGTTTCCGATGATCGCGTCGGGAAGCGCGACGAGCGGTTCCATCGCACTAAGATCAACGACACGACGATCCTTGTACGTGGCGTCAGGATCCGGCCACTGCGGTTCAAACGGAGACGGATTGCGCTTGCGGACATACTCGATCAGCAGGTCGTCCGGTTCGAACACGACGAACCCGGCATTGAGCTCCGTGGCCATCGTCGAAATCGTGCGACGGGCGTCGAGGCTCAGGTCCGCCAGCGCGGGTCCGCCGAACTCGACGTTGTCCTGGCGGTGGTCTCCGTACGTGTGCGCCAGGGATAGAAACACGTCCTTGCTCACCACTTCGGGACGGAGCTTGCCGACAATGTCGTAACGGATCGTGGGCCGCATCCGAAACCAGGTCTCTCCGGTGATCGCGGCATAGACGACGTCGGCGCCGCCGATGCCTCGGCCGGCGCAGTTGAAGGCGCCGACGCTGCCGGTGTGCGAATCGGAACAGACCAGGAGCGAACCTGGCAACGCATAGCCCCATTCGGCCGCGATCACGTGCGAAATCCCCTGATCAGGACCTACGTCGTGAAATCGCTCGATGCCGAACCGTTTGACGAACTCGCGTCCGACCGCGTGAGCCCGCGCGGAGGCTCGATCTGGAGCCGGGATCCGATGGTCGAACACAACCACGATCTTCTTCGGATCAGCGACTTTGCGGATCTCCCGCCAGTAGACCGGAAAAAAGTTGCTGTCGATAAGAACCGCTATATCGACGTCGACAACGAAAGCGTCGCCCGGTGCGACCGAACGCCCGCCGGCTGCGCGGGCGAGAATCTTCTCGATGATTGTTTTGCCCACGGAGAGCTCTCTCGCTGTTCGGCTGTGGTCCCGCCCAAGCTGGCGGCGGCCGCTGCCCCGAAGCCACGACCGGTCAACGGACTATAGCGCAAACGTGCCCTCACTGCGCCTTGTATGGCAGAGGAAAAGCGCCTGCCTGCCGGCGAATGCTTTCCGCGTCAAAACGATTGATATCGTCGATCAGGTCATTCGTGTACATGGCTGAAGGGTTGTTGATCTTGCCTTCGAGACCGGCGAACTTGATCTCATCGAACCATTCGGACTCTTTGATGTAGCCCCACTTGGTGATCGACTTGTCGAACGGGCTGTAAAACGGCGCCCGCTTGACAATCGAACTCATGATCGCGCTGACCTGCTTGTCTATGCTCACGCCCTTTGGCGCGGCTTCGGGGAACATCTGGAGAAAAAGATAAGCGGCTGCCTCGGGGTTCTCCTGGATGAAGATCTGGGCCCTGGCCGCGGCGCGCGCGAAGCCGATCGCCCGGTCGCGATGGTCGCGCAACATGTCCCTGTGGGTCGAGAAGAACACACCCCCTATTTGTGGCACCCCAGGTGGGATCGGAAGGTACCGCAGCTTGATGCCGGCGCTCTCGATCGTGCCGAACCCGGTGTCGAAATAGAACAGGGCGTCGGCCTCCCCTCGTTGCAATGCCAATCCTGCAGTGACACCTTCGCCCACGGCGAGCCACGAAACCTCCTTCTCGGGATCGACTCCCGCCAGCCGCATCAGCGTCTGGCCGATGGGATACTCCGCCATCCCGAATCCGGAGACGGCGAGGCGTTTGCCTTTCAGGTCCGCCATCGATTTCGCCGGGCTGTCCGGCAAGACCGCCATGGCGTATTTGAACGGATACGTGAACTCGAAAAAGTTGATGAGCGGCAACTCCTCTCCGCGGGCCAGGATCGGAAGCTGGAAAGCGGCGACCCCGGTGCCGAAGTCGACCCGTTTTTGTTCGAGGCTGCGCATCACGGCGGCGTTCGAGCCCAGGGGGATCGCTTCCACCGTGAGTCCCTCTTCCCGGTAGTAGCCGAGGCGCTCCGGGATGAGAACGTTGACAATAATGGGGGACACGGCCTTGGTCGCGAATCCAAATCGGATCTGTTTCAGCGTCTCTTGGGCTGCTGCTGACAGAACTAGGCAAATGGTTATCGCCGCCGTCCATCCAAGGGTTCTCGCAGCCTTTTCCATCTTCGACTCCGCCTCAAAACAGAAGAGAGTTGAATTATGCACGTGCTGGTGGAGACGTTTGCACAGGGTTGCACCCGAGTCCACGTGCAACGACCAGGCTAGCCGGGACTCTGGGTTCCGATCGAAATCGGTCAGCTGGTTCCGTTGTGTGAAGATCGATGCACGTATTCGATGAAGTGCGACTGTACCTTTTCGTCCCGCGCCTCCTTCCGATGCACCATGACGATCGAGCTGCATGTCCAGCGAACCTCGATGTCGATTTGTTTCCAGACCACACTGTCGACTTTCATCGCGCTGAGAGCACTGGGCAGGATGGCGTTGCCGAGGCCCGCAGCTACCAAAGCCAGAATCGCGGGCCCGTTCTCCGCCTCCTGCGCAACCCGTGGGATGACGCCCGCCCGGGCCCAGATATCCATGATCTGGCCGTACAAAGCGGTCCCGTGCTCGCGCGGAAACAGAAGGAATCGTTCGTCGGCGATCGCGGTCAGCGGCACTTTGCAGGCTTCGGCCTGCGGGTGCCCTGACGGGATGACCAGCATCAGCCGGTCGCGCTCGACGGTCGTCTGCTGCCAGTCGGCCGGAAGCGGAGCGGAGAACGGCCGGATTAGACCGATATCGAGCTTGCGCTGCCGAAGAGCCTCCAAGGCTTGGCTCGAATTCACCAGCGCAAGATCCACCGCGACGCCGGGGAAGTCGCACTGAAACGCCCTGATCGCGCGCGTGAACGAAGGCATAAAGGGCACCGAAATCGTGACGCCTAGCCTGACCCTTCCGGCCTCCCCGCGTTCCGCCCGATGCGCCAAGTCCTGCAGCCGTTCGGCTTGTGCAATTATCGCGCGGGCTTCCTTGAGCAAGAGGCGCCCTGCTTCGGTGAGCTCGACCTGCCGTCCCGTCCGCTTGAACAGCTCCACCCCAAGGTCGCGTTCGATCGCCTGGATCCGCTGCGTGAGCGGCGGCTGGGTCATGTGAAGCCGCTGCGCCGCCCGTCGGAAGTGCAATTCCTCCGCGACTGTCACGAAACATTGCAATTGGCGCAAGCTTAGCAGCGAACTCACGATATCGACCCCACTCTATGTATTCAATATTACCCCCAGGCAGACGCAGCTCGCCCATCGACGTTGAAATCGCCTACTGTCAGAGCGGACCAATTGGCATTCCCGTCATTGCCAATTTCCGAAACGGCGAAGGCCCTGAAAGTGGAGCTAGGCCACATCCCAGTTGTATGCGAGGACGGTGGGACCTTGTTCATCACCGACTTCCCGCACCGCCCGGTACGCCGCTTCGTGTTTCGGTCGCCGCGAGCGCGTTCACGGCGCCGCATGCGGAGGAGATCGCGTCAGCGGGTGAGATGCGTGATGATTGCTGAGCATTGAGCGGAGACGCTCCCGCAATTGCACTCAGCAGGACCAGCAAGGTTGCAGTGCGCATGAGGCCTCCACACAGATCGGCTCTCGTCGGCTCGGTTTGCCAGAAACGCGTTTCCTGGGAGGTGGGGCACCGTCGGTGAAGTATCGCATTAAAACCGGTGGCTACACAGCTTCAGCTAACCGTCGTTTGAGGACAGACCGTCATCCGTTACTCAGACAAAACGCTAGAATCTGGCGGCTTAAGAGCTTTCAGCTAATCGTCCGTAAGATGGAGGCAAATCTCTTAGATTTCGGCCACGCGCGCCTCCTCATTCTTGCGTGACTTAGCGATTCCAGACCTAAGGGTTATCGCTCGCAGTGGTTGTATCGTCAAGTAGCTCGTGGTGTTTGGTGCCACTTGCAGCTCAGCACGCATTTCTCAGGATTGCCTTTTGCCATTGGTCCCTCGTGAAAATCAGATGCTGGTGTATTGAGGATGGTAATTCGGAAAATGTCGGTGCGGTGACGGTGGTCCCAGATCGTTTGGATGGCTCGTGGCAATGGTGCGCCATTACCCAGTCCAGGTGACAGGGCGACCTCGGCGAAATCGGTTGATCTCGAATCCCAATCACCCGGACGCGACGTGTGAAAGCCTGCCGATATGCGCCACCGCTATCGTCGGCCATGGCCGACCAAACAGGCACTCGACCGCCGCGAGGCAAGGTTGCGGGTCGCTGGCGGCGCCGGCAGACTGACCGCGAACTTCGCGTCCGCGTGGCCCGACTCAAGCCCCGCGTGTCGCAGGAGGCAGAGAATGGGGGGTGATGGCGCTGGTGGCGGTCAGCCTCTGCAACGCAATCCTGCCGAGCTCACTTCAGGCGATCCCATTCGAGCATGTCATCTGGAAGACGATCGAGATTGATGAACGCTGGACGTTGACCTCCCTGAACCTCGTCTATCACAAGGACGCCTTGGGCGCGCGCCGGTCCCGCCGCCTTCATCGAGTGCCTGCTGCGCCATTCATGCGACGCATCGAATGTGGTCCGGCTGTTCGGCTGAGCACGGGCGTGATATCGTCCGATATGTATCGACTCATATTTTTTTCGTAACCAATAACTGAGCTACTTCCTAAACTACCTGCAATTGCATTAACTCCACACCTGACTTGTCGATGTCGGGCGCTCCATCGTGACCTCATCGCAACGCTTCGTCGCATCGCGAAGATTCTCGAACGGCCCTCCGTTGATGCGAGGCGTGATAGGCGGGCTCTTGCCAACGCGCCGCTCGCTGAATCATGGTCGGCTAATCCCAGCGAAAACATTTCGCGGATCGGAGCCGCTGTGGCTCTGCCAGGGGTACGTTCGCGACGGCGCATCGTGCCGGTCAACAGAAATTAAGTGGTGTGCGCTTGCCGCGCCGCGCATCGGGGAGGAAAACGCCGAAGTGATCCGACTCGTATCCCGTGGGTGCGGTGCTGGCTAAAGCGAGGAGCAAGCAATGCCGCCGACGAGAGGGCCCAAGGGAGCTCGACCAGTGGACGAGCATGTGGGAGCGAGGATTCGGTTCCGCCGGAACTTGCTCCGAATCAGCCAGACGGAAATGGCGAATCGGATAGGCGTGACGTTCCAGCAGGTGCAAAAATATGAGAAAGGCGTGAACCGGATCGGCTCATCGCGCTTGATCCAGATCTGCGACGTGCTGCAGGTCACACCGGCCTGGCTGTTCGAAGGCGCGCCCGGGTCTCAGTCGAAGGCGATCGCTGGGGCATGCCAAATGGATGCGGCGTTCGCCGTGTTCCAGGCGGACGATATAACACCTCAGTTGGTGCCCGTGTGGGGACGCCTACCAGTCCGGATCAAGCGCTTGATGGTCGCGCTGATGACTGCTGTCGCTGACGAGAGGACAGAGCACGAGTGACCGACGATACCCGGATCGTTTCCTGGGTACGCAGCGTCGACGATTTGAGATCGGGAATGGCGGAAAAGCGAATCCCGCTCAGCGGCAACGTACGGGCGCCCGCGTGCCGATGACCATCCGGCTTTTCGTGGGTTTGGTCATCCTTGCGGCTACGCTTGCGGACTCCTGCCTTCGCGGTGCGACGCAAGAAATCGCCCCCGTTCAGCGACCAGGTGGACGAGACAGACCATCGAAGCGAAGCTCCGAAATTAGACGCGAGGGCCTCTAGCCAAGCGTGGTTCATGGTCGGCGCTCCGCTGCCGAGGGCTCCGTACGGCGCCTCTCCAGCGCCCGCCATAGTGCGTTGGCAGGCTAGGCTCGCCCAGTGACGCCTTCAAACCCGCACTGCGCCAACGGTTTGTCCGCGGCCCGCGTGGCATAAAGCTACCGACTTGCGATTCACACACTCGGAGCTTGCGTCTGCGGCGGCGGGTTGGTTATGCTTCTCGTCAAATTAACACAGGGAGGTCTGCATGGGCGCTATCGTGACGGCAAACTATCAGCTGGGCGGCAGCGGTGACTTGGACAGAGACCAGCTGAATCAGGTCATTCAAATTCTGGGCATTGAAGATCCTGAGGGGAAGCTGCCGATCGGCAAGAACTGCCGATACGTGCTGGTGCTGGAGACTGAGAACAAGATTCCCAAGTCCATCGTCTGAGCGAACTCCACGCTTTGACTGTCAGCGCATTGGGTGCACGTTCCAAGAGCTCTGCACCTGCACCCAAACTTGCACCCAAGAGGTGTTCTGCGCTGCGGAGAATTCCTTCCATCGACGAGATCCGTTGCATTGAGCGAGCGGGTCTCGAGGGAATGGCGTGCGTATTCGAGCTGACTGCCGACGCCACGCCGATCGTGTTGGAAGCCGCTTCCGGCCGGGCGATGACGGTGGCGCCGGGCGATTTTTTTCTCGCCACTCCGGGTCATCGAGAATCGACGCGTTGGGTGGCGGGTGGCGTGCCCACCGAGGGCCTTGTCCCCGGCAAGAATTACTGGGTGTTGGCCGACTCCGGCGTCGTCGGCAACCTCAAGGCGGACTCTCCTCTCCAGAAGCATCATCTCGGCCAAGCCAAATATCACGGCGCTCTTGTCGGCGCCGATGGCGAAATCCTGAGCCTTGGAAAATCCGCCTGGCCGATCGATCCGGAAGCGGTCGACGGTAGTGCGCCGGTCTATCTCATCCTTGGCACCTCGGCCGAAGTTGGCAAGACAACGGCGGGAGTCGGTGTGTTACGCGCGTTACGACAGAAGGGGCATACGGCGGTCGCTTTCCTGAAAGCCAGCGGCACCTCGTCACTGACGGAGCTGTTGAGGTACCAAGACTTCGGCGCTTCTTACGTTTTTGATTGCGTCGATTTTGGCTTGCCGACGACCTATCCGTCCGGTCGGGACAGCATGAACGCATTTTTCAACCGCGCTCTGGACGTCGTCCTGTCTGTCACTTCCGACGTCGCCCTTGTGGAATGCGGCGGAGACTTTCTTGGAGCCAATGTGCCCGTCTTCCTCGAGTGCCTTTCGAAAAGGCGGCGCGACATAAAGATCATTCTCGCTGCGGCAGATGCGCTTGGCGCGCTTGGGAGCAAGCGCGTGCTCGAGGACATAGGCCTCTCGATCAACTTGATCACAGGCCCCTGCACCGACACACCGACGTTGCAACAGCGGACCAAGGAGCTCTGCGGTATTCCGGCCATCAATCTGGCGCGCGGCGGCAGCCAAAATATTTTTGATGTCGCCTGAAGTCTCAGGTCGAGCTGCCCGCGCACTTGCGCATTCCCAAGTTGTTGTCGTTGGGCACGAGCCGCCAGATTGGAATTGATCGCCCGCTTGCAAATTTGTCCAAGTTGCTCGCGTCGCCGTTGGCTGACACCGCCATCAGGATGCAATTGTCTTTCGCCGTTGGAATCCACTCGAAAGGCCCGACAGTCACTTCCGTCGATTCCGGGAGAATATCCGGCGCGGAAAGTCGGGGGGTCCTCATCGTCATCCAACCCTCCGGATAGTCCAGGTTGGTCAGCGAGCTGTTCTGGAACGCATTCACGACGACCGATCTTGCGGTCGTGGCGCCGCGGTTCTTGATCCTGACATAGGCGAAATTGACGATGTCGGGCACGGGCGTTTCGTGCCCGTCAGCCCCGTCATTGGCGCATCGATTCCAAATCGCCGGGCAAGTCTCGTGGCTTGCCTGGTACTGATATTCACCGCCACGTCCGTCGTCGATGTAGACGTCGACCGGCGGAGTCCCGCCAAACAGACCCTGCTTTTCGAACGCCCAGTGAATGACCTTCTCGTAAGCGCCGCCACTGTGCCCATCGGCGACCCAGCTCCCCGTATCGGCGACAATAAGATTACACAGCCAATCCGAGGCATGCTGCGGATTGGTGATCGGCGTCAGCGTCTCGATCGCCCGCAAGATCAGGTACGCCGTGTATCTGGCCGAGAAATGGCGCGCATGGGGGCTGTCGTGGTCGTCGCCGCCCAGAGACTTGTACAGGCGGAAGTGCGTCGTTGACAGGATCTGCTCCCTGTCGAGTTGAAAGAAATCGTCATTCAAGTCCTTTTCGCCGCCCCATCCCCACCCATCCTCGACCTTGCGATCGTGACGGCGACGAAACTTGTCTATCCACGGAAACGTCCGGCCTTTGTCCTCCGCCTTTGATTCCGGATCGCTGAGAATGGCCGCGAGGCTGTCGCCGGCACTGTGAGCGAACCTGAAACGCGACGAGTTCACGTGGTTCTGCAGAGTTCCGTGCCCGCCCAGCTCGTGCACCACAACGCGCCAATCGGTTGCAATCCCGATTGGCGGCTTGGCATCCGCCTGAGCGAGGCAGAAAATGAGGCCCGCTATCTCACCGATGACGCTTCCGTCAGGTTGGCGGCGTGTCTTGCCTCGACATTGTGCATTGACGCTGTTCGGACCGCCGCCAATCGTCGGCGTCCCCCGGTGGTCGACCCTGATGGGAAACGTCGTTCCTGGAAAATAATCGTCGCGCCTGAACCCCAGATCCTCCATAAAGCCGAAAAACCGATCACAGTTGTAGTACGCGTTGACGGCCGAGAACTCATTGGTACGCACATCAAATTCGAAGTCGGCGCCCGTCGGTTTGCTGGGTGGCGGAATATTCGGCAGCTCAAAATCGACAATCTTCACGTTCGATCCGACGAGCTCCTGGGGGCTGGACTCGCGAAGGTTGGGAAGCGCCGCCCACACGCGGAATGGATTCAACTGCGCATTGCTGGCGCTTGATGGCGGGCCGCCATGAGTCGTCATCGGATCCGCCAGAAATACCTTGCCGTTCACATCCGCCGTAAACTCCTCAAGATAAAGAATTGAGTGCGATCTCGCGTCGATCAGCGCTAGCCAGTGGGTCGCCGCACAGCGATTCCAACCCAGATCGAAATAGGCGGCAAGAACGACATGATCGCTTCCATCGACGATGTTCTCGGGCACAGGTGGAATTGGTGACGGCGGGCAATCGATGGCGGTGGCGTTTGA